>LFFM01001952.1_pt1 | contig 13979 bp, 6 predicted proteins | sample 643131 | NCBI WGS metagenome assembly LFFM01 (sample SAMN03777445, study PRJNA286221) | soda lake metagenome | biome: soda lake; feature: Kulunda steppe; material: water; isolation source: sample Tc-Br brine of Tanatar trona crystallizer | place: Russia: Kulunda steppe | collected 2011-07
CCAGAAGTTACGTCTCCTTCCAATATTGTATGTCGAACATCTTTGCAATAATCAGACCGCTATTGGCGATACTGGACCGAAATTCTAATACTGGGTTTGAGCGTTAACCCACAGCAACACAGGAACGATGATACGAATCTCCAGATGAAATTGACGGGGATTCAAGAAAGCTGGTCAAGGAGATAGCTCTGGAGATCTTGCTCTATAGATTCAAGATCTGCTGTGCTCCATTCAGTTTCCCAGCTTTCGTTGATGTCGGTGAACACGAGCGAAACGCGAACCTTTCGTGCAGTCTTCTGTTGGTGCAACGCAACGGCGTAGGCTTTCATTTGGTTTAGATAGTATTTGGCATCTTCTTTCACGTCCTCTGGAGCGATAGCGCCGGTCTTGTAGTCCACTATGTGGTAGGCATCAGGAGTCAGGACCAAGTGGTCGATGTATCCGGAGATCTCTCCTCGGTCAAACTCTGCGGTGACATACAGTTCGTCGTACTGTTGTTCCACATCTGTAGCTGCAACTAGTTCGTCAATGAAATCGATTCCTCGTTGCGCGTGTTGACTTACGCGCTCTTGCAATTCCTTTGTGAGGTCAACGTCAGGGCCTTCATCGACGAGTGTCTGCTCCATGAGGTGTGGCCATCGTGGTTTCGGTGGGCGCAGTTCGCAGATTCGATGGATCATTTCACCGAACACCCTCGGACGAACTGATTCCTCGGTTGCGTCGGATTTTGACACACTGGGAGCCTCCCGCTCGCTGGCCGGGTCGGTTAGATCTTCCTCGCCGTGCCAGTCATCGGGACTTCCCTTGATCTTCTCGACGAACGCTGTTCTCGTCTTCTCATCAATCTGTACTTCACCGAATCCTCCAAGCAGCGTCGCCAGATCCGTCGCTGAGAATTTGAAAGTGATATCTGGGTAAGGTGGGTCCGGAGACAACTCTACCGTGGGATCGAGTCCTTCTTCATCCTGTTCTCGTTCGGCCTTGGGCGTCGGCAATGAGATAGTATATGCTCCGTCACCGTACGGGCGATGAATGCTGGTTGCGCTGTTCAATTGGTTACAGGCCTCCGCCGGGAGCAGCGCCGGCTGTACCCAGTCCCTCCAACTAGATGCTGACTCCGGTTCAGCCTCTTCCAGATTTGTAAACGTGAGTTCGTCAGCACCGTCAGCCAGCTCGTGTTGCCCGCAAAGCAGGAGATGATCACGAGCGCGGGTGCAGGCGACGTAGAGACATCGTTTTTCCTCAGCGCGTTCCTCTCGCCGCCGACGTTCTCGGAGCGTTTCGCGCGCAATCGTATCCTCCATCTGGAACGGATCGTTCGGACTGGGAGCTTTCATTCCGACAGCATACTGATCGCCGACCCGTTCAAATTCGACTTTATCGCCGCCGAGTGCTGCGTCATCTTTGAACGAACGACTGATCCCGGGAACAACGACAAACGGAAATTCCATCCCTTTTGCGTCGTGGATCGTCAAGATCTGGACGCCCTCTGGAGTGGTATCTGCCTCGCTTTCGCGGCCTCCGAGGTCGATCCGCCGTTCGATACGATTTGCGAGCGTCGTGAGGCTACGGACGCCGTCGTCACTCCACCCTCGGAGTTGCTCGCGGAACTTCTCGATGTTCGCCATCCCTTGCTGCGGTCGTTCGTCGGCGCTGATACTCACGAGATACCCTGTCTCTCCGAGGATATCCGTTAGATAGGTGGCCCACGAACCGTCGAAGCCCGCCGCGACATCGTTGCCGATCCCTGCACGCCGTCTCCACTCGACGAGCAATTCGTAGGCTTCGTCGAGAGAGTCTTCATTCGTCGATTCCAGTGCGTTCCACAACGACCCATCGTGGATCTTCAAGTGCGCGAGGGTGTCGTCTGTGAACCCGAACAATGGGGACCGAAGCGCGGCATAGAGTGCTCGCTCGTTGTCCGGATCTGCGAGCGCTCGAAAGAGGTTCAACAGCGCAGTGATCTCTGGCGTCTCGTAAAACCCGATCCCGGATGCGACTGAGTAGGGAACACCGGAGTCTTCCAGTGCTCGCTCGTAGGATTTGAGATGCGTCCGACTCCGGATGAGTATTGCAACGTCGCTTGGCACGATATCGCGCGGCTCGACAGGCTTGTCGGGTCCAGCGTCTTCTGGATACACCTGGTACGGCTCGTCAAGAATTTGTGAGAGGCGAGCGGCGAGAGCCATGGCTTCCAATTCGACGTCGTGATCTGGGTCAGCATCAGCGAACGCCTCGTAATGATCGAACCTCGATGAGCGGAGCGTAGGGGCAGTCGGTACGGCGAGGTATTCGACACTCCCGATCTCCTCGGGGTCGTCACGGGCAGGTGTCAATCGTTGCGGAGATGCCTCGTATGGCTCCCCATCAACCTCGAAGATCGAATCGAAGAGCTCATTGATGGTTTCGAGCACGACCGGAAGCGTTCGGAAGTTCGTCGAGAGCTGATCCTCATCATCGCTGTCGGCGTCTCGGGCCCGAGACTCTGCGGCCACACGTTCGAACATCGCGGCGGTTTCGCGGAACTCCGCTACGTCGGCGTTGCGGAACCGATAGATGCTCTGTTTGATGTCACCCACGACGAAGATGTTCTGGGCGTCGAACTTCCCCTCGTCACCGGCGGTCAGGTACTTGATGAGGTCCCACTGGCGAGGATCGGTATCCTGTGATTCGTCGATCATCACGTATTCGAACTGCTCACGCAGTTCAGCACGAATCGCTGCGTTCTCATCTGCTTCCAGGAACTCAACTCCGTACGCAATTAGATCGGTAAAATCGACGATGTTCTGTCGGCGCTTGCGGGCCTCGTATTCGTCGGCGGCGAGTAAGGTCAATTCCGCGAGCGCCCGAACCAGCGGGAAGCTATTCGCCTCCAGCGCTAAATCGACGTTGACGGCGTACTGTTCCGGTTGAAGCGTTTCGACGAGTTGTTCGAATGCCGCATCGAACTCTTCTTTTCGAGGGTGATCTCCCCAGCGTGTTTTCGCCCCAGTATAACTCGCGTACCGGTCACCGGATGTGGTGAGATGAATACTGAGTTTGGCGATCGTCGTTTGTTTCTCCCGCGATGGAACGCCATCGTCGTACCCAGATTCGAGGAGCTCGACGACGCCCACTGCGCGTTTCCAGGCGGTTCCACCAGTCTCGATATCCGGTGGGTTCTCGACGAATTCCGTGAGCGTCGTCGCCGCTTCGACGAACGCTGGATCTCCGAGACGCTCAGTCGCCGTGTCCGGATCGATCGGGTGGAGTTCGGCTTCGACGAACGAAATATACTCTTCCTCCGTTGCATCGGTCCAGCGTTCGGCCCACTCGATGCTGTCAGGACGATCGTTGAGGAGGTCGGTGAGTACGTCGTGGAGTTGTGCCCGAGTGAACCGACGAGCGAGCGTTCGCGTCGCCTCGTGATTTTCGTAGTCTTCGAGGACGTATCCGACAGTGTCGTGAATGAGGGCGGTCGTTTCGTTCTCGTCGATGGTCTCGAAGCCCGGATCGAGCGTATCGATGGTCAGCGCGTGCTCTCGAAGCAGTCGTGCACAGAAGCCGTGGAGGGTGTGGATGTAGCCGCGTTCGAGTTTGTCAGCGACGGTCCGCCATGGCTCGAACTCCTCGACATTGAGGGAGGAGATACGTCCGGTAATCTCGCTACGGATACTGTCTTCGAGTTCATTGGCCGCTCGTTTCGTGAACGTTGTCGTGAGAATGTTCTCAGGAAGGAGCGTCGCAGCACCCGCTCCCCCATCTGTCTCAGTACGGAGTGACCGCTCTATCATCCGCATGTACCGAGCTGTCAGGGTCGTCGTCTTCCCAGTCCCAGCTCCAGCGGTGAGCGTAACGTTTCGATCTAACGTATCGACCGCACGTTGCTGTTCCTCCGTCAGGTCCTCGTAGGAGACCATCTCAGTTCACCTCCACGAGTTCTTCGATCTCATCGACTCGTGCGGACGGCGGAACGATAGTAGAGTCTTCAGCGGCTTCTATTACCTCGATTATATCCTGGCGCTGATGGTGGCGGACGTCACAGACGTGTACGTAATCGCAGTAGTGGCATCCCGCATCCGACGGATCACGGAGCGTCGGATGGAACTGCCCTTCCGCGATGCCCGTTGCAAGTTGTCCGAGGCGCTCCGGCGTCGTCTCCTCAATGAATCGTCGGAACGCCCCGTGCGTTTCGAAGTACGGGTACGAATGGCGCAACAGTGGCGTATCCACGTCGTCGCTGTCCCAATAGGACGCCATCTCCTGGGAGGTGAGCAACCCTTTTCGAGAGCTCACCGAAGTTGGTGGAGACACCTGGTAGTAGGCTGCCCCAACCGTCTCGACATCGTCCAGCGCATCTTCAGCCATCAGAGCGTAGAGTGGCAATTGGAGGTTCAACCCAAGCAGAGCGTCTTGCTCGCTGGGGACGTAGTTTCCCGTCTTGTAGTCGCGGACGACCACCTGCGTTGGTTTCCTCCCAGGGACTATCTCCACGCGATCGATGAGGCCGTGAATCGGAACGGGACCGTGTGGCGTTTCGACGATCGCCGGCTCGTCCTTGATTGACGTGCCCGCATCGTAAGGATTGCCGATGCGCGCTTCGAACAACGCCGGTCTGGCTGTCGTCTTCGCCGGCTCCTCGAACTCGTGTTCCAGGAACCGATAGAAGAGTCCCCTCGCAATCGGTCGTCTATCGTTCGATTCGTCTTCGGGTCCGTAGTACACGTTCTTCGAGGGAGTTCCGAGTCCAGCGAGGACGGCTGTGAACCATTCATCGAGGAACGCAGTGTCTGGGAACTCTTGGAAGGTCTCTTCGAGGCGCTCTAGTGCGACAGTGAGTAATCGGTCTTGACGAGCTTCGAAGTCGCCGCCGGGGTGGACTGGTTCTCCTTCGTCCGATTGCAACGATCGGTAGTAGTGTTCGAAAACGTCGTGGATGTACGATCCCCGGATACCAGCGTCGGGCTCTCGGGTCAACGAATCGGGCGCTTCGATGCCCAGCACCCGACGCATGTAGTATTTGAATCCACAGGCAGCGTATGTTTCGAGCCGGCTCGGGCTAAAGGGCTCGCGGACAGTTTCTGCGTGGACTCTGGAGATCGTTTCCGTTGAGAGCCGACCGTCATAGGGCGTGATCTCCGGGCTTGCTCGTGCGGCAGCACACTCGATGCCAGCCTCCATCCGTATTTGTTGGCCTGATTTGATCGATCCGGCTTCGGTCGCCTCCTCTATCAGGCCTCGCACACGAGACTCGGACGTGACCGCCATCGCCTCACCGAGCGCCCACTGGACGTCCTCTCGACACCCTGGTTCGCTATCCGTTTCCTCAACCGTTATGTCGGAGAACTCGATGATTCGTCGGAGCTCGATGATGACGTCCGCCTCGACGTACGGCTCTCCTTTAGAGCTTCGCTGAGGTGCGGACAGCTGTATCGATGCGGTGCTCACTAGGAGTTCACCGAAATGGTACCGTGCTTCGACTCCGGCATCTACTTGCTCAAAATCGGGATGTGACTCATATATCGATCGTGAGAACGCCATCCGTTCCAAATCAGATGGGAAGTGAGCTGCCGTCATACCGAGCGCGTACACGTGCTTGAACTCGTGGTGGCGCGCTTCTCCGAGCCCACACACGACAACGCGTTGTTTGAGTGAGTGATCAGGCTGTCGAATCGAGACTCCCGACAGCGCGCGTTCGAGGCGGTCAACACAATCACCCAGATCCAAGTCGGCCATCGGTGCTGTCAGGACAAGGGTTTCGAGGACGCGCTGCAATCGCTCACGAGCACTCGACTCGCGTACACGGAGTTCCTGCGATAACTCTCGTCCGTTGGTTAATGTAGAGATCACGCCAAGATGTTCGAGCAACGCTTCGAGTTGTCCAGGAAGCGATTCTAGTTCGGTATCGGAGAGCGCAGACGCGTCATTGAGCAACGATTCAATCGTCGCTGCGACCGGATCGTCAACGTGAGCGAGTACCGAATCCAGCCTGTTCGTCTCTGCACGAGATGCGACGCGTGAGAGTTCGTGATGGTTGAATGAATCTCGGCCATCCGAAACGGAGACGAGTGGGTTCGTAAGGAGGGAGAGGAGCGAGTCAATCGAGCGGGGTTCCCGGGAGAGTTGGCAGATCGTCTCAACGACTTGGCCGAGCGCGGTTTCAGTGAACGGTACCTCTGCCTGAAGGCTGTACGGGAGATTGTACGATTCGAAGACCTCCTGGACTCGATCGGCGTACTCGGACGGACTCGTGAGTACGACTCCGACGTCCTCCGCTGCCGTTCCCGAGGCGAGGCGACTGCGGAGATTCCTCGCTACGTCACGGATTTCGTCCGACACCGTCTCCGAACGGGCGTAGGTCAGGTTCAGATCCGTTGGATCGACATTGCCGATCGTCGGCGAATTCTCGGGGTGCTGGTAGAGGTTGCGGACGACCCGCCTTCGTGTTTCGATACTCGACGATGGCGCATCGGAATGGCGCTCGATGGAAAATCCAAGATCACGGTACGTCTCCAGTGCTCGGGAAGCAGCAGCATCGATTCCGGTTGCATCATCCGACGGGTTCTGCTTCGAGAGCAAGGCTATCGTCGGCCAGGTTTCGACGATCCGCTCCAGTAAGTCGCGCTCCAGCGCGTCGAAGCGCGTGAATCCGCCGAGGATGACGGCATCTATCTGCGGAAGTAACTCCTCAAGGGATGTGTCCATTATCGTGACGTGGTGCATCCGCTCGGTGCGATACGTCTCGCGTATTCCGTCAGTCAGGATTATCTCACGGGCAGTCTCGACACCCTCCGCTACTTCGCCGATGTGAAGTGCTCGATCTCCGATGCCTATTTCGGTTAATCGTTTCCGCATCGCCTCCGGTGTAAGGAGACCGGCGAATTCGAGCTCCGTGTAGATGCTTCGGGCTTCATCGATGAGGCCAGCCCGGGGAAAGCGATCTCCGGTATGGAACGGATTCGTTGGAGAGTCAATCTCTTCAACACCGAGTTCGATCAGCCTGAAGAGGAGTGGTTGGTCGATGTTAGTTACTCGTCCTTTGTACTGGCCTCGTTCGTAGCAGTCCGAGACGAGATTGTCGAACGTATCGAGACGGAGACACGCAGACGATCCGTATCTCTTCCAACGTTTTCTGATTTCATCTTCCGGTTGTTCGGTCTCCCCAATATAGAGAACGCTCTCGGGTTGCGTACCGGTTGATCCAGATAGTGTGCGGAACGCCTCGTGTTCCAAGCGAGGCAGAGTTGGTCCCGTAAGAAGCCGTCTAAAAGCCATACTCAGAAAGACAATCAAGACCGATATGAAAGTTAGGGGGAGGTACTTCAGCTGACAGTATCGACGGTGGGAGAATCTGAAAAGATTATTCTGTGAGTTATGACATACCTGAAGTATGGTTGAGCTAGTCACGGTGGATGAGTACTATCTTGACGAAGAGGCCCTACACGCAGGCGTCGATACGTATCTCGATTTTAGGTCCTCTGCAGATTATCAGGGTGAACTGAAGCAGGAGACCTTGAATAAGCATCACTCCTGGCTTAGCGAAAATGAACTCTCAGAGGCTACAATCCAAGTGTATATAATGGCTATCGGGGAGACGATTGAGGAATCTCCTTCACTGTTAGCCAACGAATCCTTCGACGAACTTGTAGCAAGTATTGAGGAAGCGCCTGAAAGCCTCGCGGAAGATTTATTTGACTTATTCGAAAGCGGGGACGCCCTTGAAGACCGAATAGAGCGGTTCCGAACGAATCAGAGTGTAGACATCTCACTCATCAGTATTCTTTTGACGAGCTATGATCCAGATAGATATGTTTTGTACGACGAGGATGCCTTTGTAACCTTCCTTCGTTACTTCACCGCCTTAGACCGGCCAAATCTCACTAATTTAACACCCGGTCGCAGATACGTCCTGTTCCGAAGTTATTGTTCTACGATTCAGACCCAGCTGCTCGACGAGGAAGTTCCTGGCGCGTCCATTTTGATTGCTCAAGACTTCGTGAGTAGTGTCGCGCGTTCACCAGAATGTAGGTACAATTTTATTCTACGATATTTGTTTAGACACACTACTCGCTTGGAAGAGTTCGAGGAAGATACCTCGGTATTCCTCGATGAAATTCGAACGTTACCGCAAACATTTCTCAGAGATCAACTTCAAGCATACGAAGGGCGGCAGAAGATAGCCAAGATCCGATACGATCTCCTGGATGCTATTCTCGATGGCGAGGACGTGAATATCGACGAAATAGCCAAGAAAGAGAATTCGAACCACGAGAAGAATATAATGAACTCGTGGGACGATTACAAAATCATCGCTCAGATCTACTACAACTATTCTAAAAACCGGATCGAGGCATATATCAAGGATCTTCTGGGCTATCTAAGGAACGAGATAGACGCCGATCAGCTTTCTTCACACTATGTCACCTATCAGGGCGCTACGAATATTCCGTCCACACGATCATGGGCAGTTTTGTATCCAAGCGTCCTCGGTGACCACAAGTCAGCGTATCAGTTGTACATCTCCTTCTATCCGAATGAAATCGAATTTGGGCTTGCAAATGGTAGTGACGTTCCTCGCAAGGAGTACAACGTAGAATCGTTCGAGACTGAGGAAGAGATCTCCATTCAACGAATCGTTGAGGCGTACAGAGAACGCACGGACAGATTTTGGCGATGGAACAAGGAGCTGATCGAAGAACCGGAATCCGCGGAGTACGACGAGTTAGATTGGTTCGAAGACGTCGAAAAACATCTCCAGCGAAAGAAGCAGATCGTCTTCCACGGGCCACCAGGCACGGGAAAGACCTATGGAGCACTCAACTTCTCGAAGTGGTGGATTGATCGAGGATTAGACGAAGGAGAGAGCTTCGATGAAGCGGTGGATGAACGGCTCCGGATGGTCGCGTTCCATCCGACGTTTTCGTACGAGGACTTCATCGAAGGAATCACAGCGAAAACCGAGGATGGCGATCTGGTCTACGAACCTGAATCGGGTGTCTTCAAGAAACTGTGTGAAGACGCCGTGGAAGCCTACAATCAGGCTGACTCGAAAGCAGATGCTCCCAGATACATCCTCATCATCGACGAAGTGAATCGGGGAAACATCCCGAAGATCTTCGGTGGGACGATCACCCTGATCGAGAATGATAAGAGACTCGGCGAGCCCAATGAGATGAGAGACGAGCTACCGCATTCTGACGGACGTCTCGTGGTACCACCAAACCTCTACATCATCGGCACGATGAACACAGCTGACCGGTCAATTGCTCTCGTCGATGCCGCGATACGTCGCCGATTTCGATTTCGGAATTTCCCGCCGAACTACGCGGTACTCTACGAGGAGCTTGGTTTCGATGGAGAACAAGACGTCAAAACCAAGGCTTCCGTTGAAGAGGGACAGGATCTCGGTGCGCTTTCTATCCTCGCTCTTCGGGAAATCAACAGACGTATCCGCGATAGTGGGAATCTCGGAAAGGGCAAGCAAGTGGGCCATTCGTATCTCATTGACGGAACTACCGAAGAGCTCCTCGTAGAAGCTTGGAAGAACGAGATCCTTCCTCTGCTCGAAGAGTACTACTTCGGCGACATGGAGCGGCTCAAAGAGCACATTTTCGATGGTGGGGCAGAGAATCTGTTCGAATGGGACGAACAGCAAATCTCCGACTTCGATTCCGACGATCTCCGGGAAACCTTATCAGAACTCTATGGAGTGGAGGTTGAAGACGAGTGAGCGAAGACACGATAGAGTTGTCAGAGTACGACGAATCAGATCCAATCCTCCTGTCTGATGACGATATCGACTTGATTGAGAGAGAAATTAAAGGACTCCGAGTAGAACACAGACGGGATAAAAAAGTCGTACTACATACGGATCATCGAGTAGGAGTAATCGCCCTCGACGACGGCCCGACTATCGAGATACAACCGAAGGTCGGCAATCCGAATCTCGTAACGTTATTGCGATATGCCAACGGGACAGAACCGTCCCACCTATCGCGCCATACGGAGCTCAAAAGCGGAACGAACTTCGTTGATACAGTCGCCGCTTTGTATCTGGAAGAGTTAGAAGAGGTCATCTCCCAGGGTCTTAGAAGAGAGTACGTCGAGGTAGAAGGAAGCGAAAAGTACCTACGAGGCCGATTAAACGTCCAACGGCAACTCGCGGGAGGGGTTGGGAAGACTGATTTCGAATGCGATTACGACGAATTCACGTACGATACTGTACTTAACCAGACGATTCTTTGTGTCACGAACATCTTGTCGTCGTTAGTCGATAACGCGCAAATTGCGGGCAAATTACGAGAGCACGAGTCGAGGCTTAGACGACGAATCTCTCTGAGACGGGTAACCATAGAGGAAGCCGAACAGATCGAACTAACCCGTCTTACCGACTATTACGAAACGCTTCTGTCACTGTCCAAGCTCGCTTTGAAGCACATCTACATCGAGGACATCGTTGCTGGGAAGGGCGCATCGTATTCGCTCCTAATCGGGATGAACGACGTGTTTGAGAAAATCGTTGAGCGGACTGCTCGTGAGTCTGTGGACCAATGGGATGGATGGAGCGTTGAGGGACAGGCACGCACAGATAACCTCCTTAGAGGAAGTCCATCGATTCGTATGCGCCCCGATTTCGTGGTCAAGCGAAACGGTGAGCCTGTCTTAGTTGGAGACGCTAAGTGGAAGACCGAAGTCAAAAACAACGACGTATACCAGGTTGTAGCGTATCAGACAGCGTATGATGCGCCCTGTGTGCTAGTTTATCCAGAAAACAATGGAGAGCTTCAGAACAGCTACTCTGTGAAGAATGGGCGATTATTAGATATGCTAGAACTTCCAACTGGCGCAAAAACATCAGATGTTGGTGAATTCAAAGATTCCTGCGTCAATACATTCTCTGATTTCTTGCCCAATAATTGAATATGCTCAGCACTACACTAATGGACGGAGCTTTCTTGACATGGTTAGATAGCATCTCAAATGCCTCATGATCTTCTTCGATTGTTCGACCGCCGGTGATCACCACTTTCCCACTCTCGAATACCAACAACACACAATTTGTCCCGTCAGGCCGGTACTCTAAACCAGGGAACTGCTCCGGTTGATATTCTACTTTTTCCAACACGAGTCTGATCATCAACGTGTTTAGATTGATTTCCTGAGCAAGATCACCAACTGCGACCACGTTATTGATCTCTAAATTCGCAGCATCAACTCTGATTCCTATATCTCGTGGCATTTGCAAAAAGTAATCGCTCACCTTGTGCATCCGTTCGAAATCATCGTCACCACGCAAAATGTACTTTCCAGAGGTGTATTGGATGATCAATTCACCGTCCTCCTCAAACCAAAAGAAGGAAGCGTTGAATTTTGGGTCGTAATTTGGATCAGGTAATGGGGGGCATCTTCGACTAATTCCTCAATATCAATCTCGCGGTTGAGATTACCAGGCGCTGCAATATTCACGACTTCCATTGTGATACACTCATCATGTTAGATAGGAAGGGTAAGACAGTACGCTTCTATATCCGGTGCAAGTGAAATCACTTGCTCTTGCTTTTCGAGCTCTTTCTTTCTCTTCTCGATTTTAGCCTCTAGTTCAACAAGACGCAGTTCCTGGTTGCGTATCGCAATCCGCATGTCGGACCCAGCAGATGCCTTCTGTTCATACGACTCAATGAACGACTTAATCCGTTCTCGTTCGGCTTGCTCGTACTCCTCAAGGTCTTCCAATTCTCGTCGAACGTCCTGCTGGCGGGATTTGAGGATGTCTTCCCGTATGTCGGCGACGACGCCACTAATATATCGATCCGCCGCTGATTCCAGTTCATCGCGTTGACCCAACAGACGAGAGACGGTACTCTTGTCAGGTCTCGCCTGAATCGAGTCGGCGTCCAGCACTCGCTCCCCAAGCGACCGCTGGGCGTCGAGTCCAGCCAGATCGACGTAGACGGGAATCAGTTGTTCTCTGATGGTCTCTCCTGTGGCATCCTCGAATGCCACCTTGTAGACGAATGTGATTCCCGGCTGGTCGATGAACGGCAGTAGTTTCAATCCAATTTTTCCACCCTCCTGATCACGTTGTAACACGAGGTCTCGAAGTGCTTGCAGCACTTCGGCGTCCGGTGAGAGGTATTCGATCCTGTCGTGTTCGATAGCGAAATCACGACTGAACGTGAAAGGGCCGATCGTTTTCGGTTCACCACTGCCGGTAACCTGCGACGGGACCTCGGATTCGTACATCTGATTCCCGCGTTTCTCTATCGATCCACCGAAAGCCTCGATCGCACGGGTGAAGAACTCACGAATCTCTTTTTCACTGCCGAAGACGTCCTCGGAGTCATCGACGATCTCCTGGATCTCTTCCCGGCTCTCGGCGTCAAAGGTACTGGGATCGATGAGACTCCGCTCGTACCACTCCAGCAGCGTCTGCTCGCGTTCCTCCATCAGCTCCTCCAGTTCTTCTTTCGTCGCAGATGCTGGCTCGTTGTTCTGGACCGACTTCATCAGCAGCGAATCCATGTTGATGTCATCGAGCATCCCGAGGACGTCTGCCGTCGCACCGACCTTCGATCGAATCTCTTCGACTTTCTCTTCCAAGAGCTCGAAAATCTCTGCCTCACGGGTGCCATCGAACTGGAAGTTCCAGACTTTGACCTCCTTGTCCTGCCCGTATCGGTGGATTCGGCCAATACGCTGCTCAAGACGGTTTGGATTCCACGGCAGCTCGTAGTTGACCATAATATGGCAGCTGTGCTGGAGGTCGATGCCCTCCGAAGCTGCGTCCGTGGCGAGCAACAACCGCGATTGGCCGAAATTGAACTCGTCTTCGATGCGCTCTCGTTCGTCTTTACTCACGCCACCGTGAATCGTCAAAATCTCATCTGCCCAGGGTTCTTCGGCAAAGAGATTGAGGAGATAGTCGAGGGTGTCACGGTACTCGGTGAAGACGAGAAGCTTCTCGTCGGGATGTTCCTCGAACAATTGCTCGATGTACCGTTTGACCTTCCGGGCTTTCGTATCGACCGGAAGGTCCTCGGCCAGCGTGACGAGTTCCCGAAGCGTGTCGATTTCCTTCTGAAGGGCTTCGTCTCCTCGGGTGATGGTTAAGCGTTCGAGTTCCCGCTCCGCCTGTTCACGGTCCGATTCGTCGAGGTCTTCGCCGTCCAAGTACGCTGCCAAATCAGCCGAAAGTCCAGTCTCCTCAGGTTCGAGGAGTCCCTGAAGGCGACGACGGAGCGTTTCTCGAATCGCACCGACGCTACTCACTAGGCGCTTTTGCATGAGCGCCATTGCGAAACCCACCGCAGGCTCGTTCAGTTGGTCGGAACGGTTGAAGACCTCGCGGACGTACTCTGTCACCCGCTCGTACAGCTCTTCCTCGGTAAGCGACATCGAAACGGAAACTGTCTGGACATCCCGATCGGGGAAGATCCGTTCACCGTCGTCGTCGTAGATGGTTGTCTTCCCGCGCCTGATCATCACTCGGTCCGCGATGTCTCGCGTGAGTTCCTGGTTCTCAGCGACGAGGAAGGGGTCAATGTAGCTGATCAGCGAGCGGAAGGCCTCCCCTTTTCCATCGTGGGGCGTGGCGCTCAGGAGCAGGAGGGACTCGGAGCGATTGGCGACGCGCTCGGCCATGAGTGAGGTCTTGCTCGGCGAATCACCGCGCTTGGCCGCCTTGTGGACCTCGTCGATGATCACGACGTCCCAGAAGGCGTCCTCGATTTCGGGTTGGAACTCGTCCTGGCGGAGGAACGCCATGCTGGTGACGAGGGTCTGTCCCTCTTGGTCCCAGATATTCGTCTCCTCGCCGAGCCGCCGACGTTCAGCCTCGACCCACTGGCGGTCCGCGACGGTAAGGTCGATGTCGAAGAAGCGGTCCATGTCACGAATCCACTTCTTCTGGAGGTGTGCTGGGACGAGGAAGAGGACACTGGTTGCCCGATTGCGGGCTTCGAGCTCTTTCAGGATGAGCCCTGCCTCGATCGTTTTACCGA
>LFFM01001953.1_pt1 | contig 13960 bp, 17 predicted proteins | sample 643131 | NCBI WGS metagenome assembly LFFM01 (sample SAMN03777445, study PRJNA286221) | soda lake metagenome | biome: soda lake; feature: Kulunda steppe; material: water; isolation source: sample Tc-Br brine of Tanatar trona crystallizer | place: Russia: Kulunda steppe | collected 2011-07
AATGTCGCAATATCCGAACCGCGTTTACTTTTTGCGAAACCGCTCTGCTTCTTGGAGGTTAGACGTAATCTCCATCACCTCCGCCCCGATCTCGATGGAAACGCCGCCAACCATCATGTCCAGAAGCTCCTCGACCCCTTCTTGGGTTTCGTCGGCGGCCTCGTGGTCGATCCCGAGAGCTGCTGCCTTCCGCATTAGGCGAACGAAATCAACACTGAATTCGTCTTCATCTGGAATCTCGTCGTCATCCATGTCGTCCATTTCGCCCATCTTCTCCTCGAACTCGCCCTCGCCCATCACGTCTTCCAGGTCCTCCAGGAGTTCCGTGAAAACCTCGTCTTTGAGAGGCATGAGAAACAGGTCTTCTGTCTCTCCAAAGTAGTCAAGTTCGTATTCCTCACGGTATTCCGCGCCCTGAAGAACCATTCGCCGAAGGTTGGAAATGCTGCGCTGTCCGGTTTCTTGCGTTGTCATCCGTCAACTTCCTCTTTCTTACGGTCGCGGGCGATCCAGTCATACGACGTACCGGAAACTTCCCCGGTGCTGGTTTCGTAACCATCAGTGACGATCATAACGTCGTAAAACGTGGTCTGTCGATCGTCGTTCTCGTGGAGAATAGTCAGCGTAGCTCCGACCTTTGGAACGCCGTCTTCATCCTCGAAGAATTCCTCAATGTCGTCAATGTCCAGGTCCTCGCCGTCAACGCTGATAGTGGAATTTCCATCAAACGTAAGAGCGCCGGAAAACCGGATTTCTGTAACCGAGAAGCCGATCGCTTTGAGGCTGTTACCGCGAATTTCCTCAATTTCGACTTCTTTGGTTGTGTCGATACTTGCGACAGGAACTTCCGCACTTCCGTCGTCCTCCGTCGAAATGCTGAAAACAATATCAGCAGCAGATTCGTATTTGTCGTAACTCATAATGTAAAGAGTGTAAATTTAAGCAGCGAGAAGGGGGCTGCTTATCCCTGGATTCGCCCTGCGGCAACCGTGTTGTAGATGTTGCGGAGAGGGGCGACCGTCTCCACAGCTACGTCAACGTAAGCGGAATCCGCGTCACGCTTGCGAACGTCAACCTCGTAACTGAGAATCGCGTTCTGGTCGAGCAGGAAATCCAACTGCGAATCGATAAGAGACTGTAGCGAGCCGCGAGTGGCCGCGTTGTTCAGCTTTCCGATGAACGGTTCTTCGGTACGCTTGACCGTTTCCGTAACTCGGTCAATGACAAGCCGGGCGAAGCCGGTCGCCATTTCGGCCTCGTCCTCGTTGCCGTCCGTAATCGCCGTCATATCCTCAATAACGAGCGCCCCGTTGGTTTCACTGGAAATTGGAGTGACCTTGGCAGCAACCAGATCGATCATCTCGCCCTCGTCAAGACGGTAGCTGAGGCGACTGTGGCGGCGAATACGCTTGTTCATGATCGAGCCGGTGATTCCAAGGCGACCCCGAACACCGACGATCGAACCCATAATGGATTCCCCGTCTTCATTCCGGGTCGGGTATAGAAGCTGCATCCGGCTGTTGTCGTATGGATTGCTGTAACTCGCTGCTGTGATGGAAGTTCCAGCTCCAACGACTCCGAGTGCGAACTGGTGGTACGATTCCATTTCGTTAACCGTGTCTTCCACCATTTCGGCCACGTCCTCGTTTTCAGCGAGAACGCCCACAACGTCGATCACGTCCGCTTCCTCTACCTGTAGCGTTTCCAGTGCCCCCTCGTAGTCAACGGAAACGTACTCTACCTCTGCCGAGGTGGTAGCCGGAACGTGATACTTTCCGGTAACGGCGTTGACGATCGCTTCGTCTGAATCCGGGGTGTGGTCCGCTGGATCGTCCAGAACGGAAACAACGTCCAGCTCGGTGTTGTCTACAGTAAACGTGAACCGATCCGGATCTTCAACAGCTGGTGCTTCATCGATATGTCCAACCGTGGAAGTGATATTCTCGATCTCGTCTTCCTCGTCGGCCATGACCGCGTAGACCGGGTTCGCACCCTCTACCATAGCGTCGTTCACAGCATCGCTCAGAGGGGTGTCCGTGCCGAACAGTCGGGTTACAACAGTCGGTCGGGTAATCGTGTACGGTTCGTTGGGCGTTGCGTCACCCTCTGCAACACTGCCGTCGCCAACAATGGCGATATTGGTGTCAGACAGACCGCTCGTGCTAACTGTGCTGATACTTTCAACATCAGTGATAATGCCGGGGAGATAATCGTTGCCAATAGTCATACTAAATTAAAACTCTATATCGTTCTCGAATCCGGAAATCAGATCGCCAGGACCGATTTCTCGGAATTCAACATATTCAAAGTGGAACGCCTGAACCTGTTTGAACAGACGAAACACCGTGGGATCGAACTCGGTCGTCCGCTTCCCGCCGTCTCCTACCTCAAAGAGAACGAGGTCTTCATGGAGATCGGACTTGTTCCGCTCGTACTGGTGGAAATGGTCCTTGATCGACTGTCGGATCTCATAGGCTTCCACCTCATCTTCACTTTGTACAGTCAGATCCAGCCGGGCCTCGTAATAGAACGAAAGCTGCTGGGCCGTTACAGTCCCATTAGAATCCCTAATTACTCCGGAATACGGATTCGTGGACCTGAGTTTCCGGTTTATATCCAGACTGTCAATGAGAACCATCTCCGGTTCGTGGTCTTCATCGTGGTTCGACATACGAACCGGAACAGAAACCACGGACTCGATTTCCTCAATGAACAGCTGGACAACCTCAAACTCGTTCACACCGACCCCCGGAATTCCTTATTGATCTGCTTGTGAACCTCCGTTTCCGAAACGGCGTCCATAGCTTCTCGAGCAGTTTCCGTGTAGTGAATTCCAGTAAGGCCGCGCTCGCCGATCCACTGAGCCACAGTGAACGCCAGCTGGTCATACGTTTGACCGGGGTTGGGAGTGAGGTTGGCGACGACCCACGGTTTCAGGTGGGAACTGGACGGGGACTTTTCCGGGTAGACCGCGCCCTCGTCAACAACTGCGGCGTGAACCGATCGGTTGTGGAAACCGTATTCGACACTACCGTCTGGAAGTTTCTTTTGAACCGGAGTCCAGGCGTTCAGGACCTCTTTGTTCCAAATGCGGTCGTGGCGTCGGATCTTATTCTTAGCAGCGCGAAGGCCCGTCGATCGTATTTCGTTCGCCGCCTCATTGACAGCCTCGTCGATCCCGTCTTCCAGGTCGCTAAGGGCTTTCTCAATTCCGGAAGTTTGAGTCCTGAAATCGACGTTTCCCTTAGCCATCCAGAACCGAACCCTCCTCCCGCGACTTAGCGTTCGCTTCCCAGTGCGTTCCGCGATTAGTCATGGCAGTAACCTCGTACTCGGTTCCTCGGTACAGGATGTGGCAGTTGTTTTCCGCAATCGTATCCAGCGGGAACACGAGCGTCGGCGTCTCCTTAACGCGCCGTCCCGACGGATAATCACGTTCCTCGTCGATCGCACCGCCGTAGTGTCGTAGGCAGAGCGTCGTTCCCGCGAGTGAGAAATCTTCTACTGGATGATTGAGAGCGTCCCTTCGGTCCCGATCTTCCGTGTAAACGTCACACCGTTCCCCGTTCTGATGGAGAAACATGGAGATTGCACGAGGGCTTCCCTTGTTCATTCGTCATACACCCGCCCCGGAACGCTGTACTGTCGATCGCTCCGAGAGACAGTCGAACTCCGGAAATTCCGGGGACTACCATCTAACCGATCCAAATACGTCTGGAATTTCTGTAGAACGTCGAATACAGATCCCACAGCAGGTTCGCCGCGAGACAGCAGCCGACTCATATCCACGTCCCCGATCGACATGGGCATCCCGCCGATCTCTCCAGATTTGACCTTGAGATGATAGCAGGTGGCCCACATGAGCGCCCGACGTGCGTTGAACCGATCAACGGAGCCGTCGTCTTCAAATTCCAATTCTGGATTTTCGAGAATTCCTCGAATTTCGCCTTCCGTGAATTGGATTCCGTCCACGATCTCGTCGTCGTCGTAGACCTCCTCCGGGTAGTCGGTAATGTAACGGATCTCCTCAAGGAGATTACCGTAATCGTCGGGCATTACAGATCAGCCCGGTCAGTTGGCGATATTGTCAGCGTTGACTTTGACGCCTGCCCATGGGTTGACCATCTTGACGCCCCATCGGGTCGATCCCCAGGAGCCGACGAGCTGTGCTGGGTCGCCAACGGGTGGACCGTCCTCGCCCTGGGTCAGCTCGACTGGGCGGATGGTGTGGTAGTACATCGGCTTCTGGCTGGAATCGAACACGTAGAATTCGTCTCCGGCCAGTTCCGCAGTCTGAATAACGCGGGTTCCGCCGACGTTGTAGTCAACGTCCGGAATCGCGGTCGTCCGAAGGCCCTCTGCCTCCGGAATCCAGTAGTCCATCTGGTCGGTTCGCTCCGCGACCAGGCGGTATGCCAGATCGGGGGAAACGAACGCAATGTCCGGTTTGTACTTGTGGTGCTGAAGTTCCGTGTTCGCCTTCGCAATGTGTTCGCCCGCCGTGTGTGGGTCCTCGTCGTCGAACAGTTCGTTTGTCTCGACAAATGTGTGGTCGTGATCGTAACCGAAATCGTTGGTGCCGGGCGACGGGGGACGGGTCCAAAGAGAGGTTCCGTCCGCAATGCCATTTTCCATAACCTCGAAGGTCTGCTCGAATTCGGCTTCGCCTGCGCCCTTAATCATCTCGTCCAGCTCGTCGCGGAGAATGTCCGCAGGGTTGTCCTCGATGAACTCGCGGCTGTAACCCAGGCTGCGCTGGAATTTGTCGATTCCGAAGGCCATACTCTCGCTGTCGAGAGTACCGGTACGGGCGTGTTCGCCCTCTGCGGCCTTGTGCCACGTCATGTCGCCAGTGCGGACCTTGAAGGTCTTGGTGTCAACATCGCGGCCAAGCCACTGTCGGAAAGGCCGGTCAGCCTCATTGTACATATCAATGAGGGTGTAGGCGTAGTCGAACAGATCCTCAAGTGGAACGTCGTCGGCGGTCGTAAGCTGTCGCTGGTAGCGGTCGTTTGCAGTAGACATTATAATATAATCCTCTTGTAAATTCGCAGAAATTCAGCCAGTTTAGGCGACCTCGTAGCCGGGGCTAACGTCTACGACCATCGCGTGTTCCTCGATCGCGTAGCCGACGACCTGGACCAGATCGCCAGCGCCGGATGGGGCGGTCTGCGTAAAGCCGCCCCCAGTTGCCAGATAGACAGGCTCGCCAATGTCGAGCGCGTCGTCGCGGTCGCCGTTCTCCAGAACGATACCGTACTGGATGAACGTTACACGGTCGCCTTCACCGACGACGGCCATGCGTTCCGCGATAATCTGGTTGTTAACGAAATCCGGATAGTTGGCGTCGGTCGCCTTAACGGGGGCCATGAGAACGCCCAGGGCGGGCTGTGCTTCGGCAGCAGCCGCGTCAGCTTCCCGAACCTCGGCGTTGCCGTCTCCGTCGTCAGCAAGGCCAACAAAGTCGCCTTCCCAGGCTTCCTCAACGGCTGCTCCGGCGTGTCGGTTGATAGGCTGTTCTGCACCAGTCGCAATTTTCCAGTTAGACATTTAGAAAAATCCTCTAATTAGTTTTCCTCTGGGATGAGGGCGAGATCAGCGAGAACGCCGCTCGCACGCTTCTCGTTGAAATCGACAGTTTCCTCGGCAACGGGTGCCTTGGGTGGCCGCTCCGAGAACTTGGTGCCCTCGGGTTCATCTTCAACTTCCGCTTCCGTTTCCGGTTCCGGGGTTTCCGGTTCCGAGAACTCGTCAGCGTCTTCCACCATTTCACGGAGTTCCGCTGCCGAGAATCGGTCTGCGAGAACGTCCGCTTCCATGTCCTTGACCTCGGACGCCTTGCCCGCGAAGAACTGAAGATAGGCCTCTGCGTCCTCCTGTGCAGCCTCAAGCTGCTCCTTGTACTCGGTGAGCTTCGCCTCTGTCTCGTTCGCTTCCGTAACCTGCTCGTTGTGTTTTTCTCGGAAATCGCGTGCGGTCGCCCGAAGCTCCCCTTCGCTCATGTCGTCGATAGACTTCTTAAATTCAAAAATATCCATATTAGTTATTTACCTCAAGTTGACTCTTTTGAACCAATAACTGGCTCTCCGCGTCGTCCGCCTTCCCGCTGGATTCGTCTCTATACTCGTTCACCATCTCGGAGAACTGAGCGGAAATTCCGCCGTTGTCGTACCCTGCTGGGAACGGCGTCAGACTGAATTCCTTTAGAACTGCCTCTGTAAACCGAGCATGGGCATCATCGGATTCCGGGTCCGTGAATTCCACACTGTCTCGATCGAAACCCACACTCCCGTCCGTAATGTCCGGAGGTTCGTGGGTGAAATCAGCAATAACGTCCGTCTTTACCGAACTGCCCGTGTTCGGGATGTTGACCTTAAGTCGGAGGAAATTGTCCGAGAACTTGATCTCGTTAATATTTCCGACCTTTGCGAGCTGGCTGCTCGAGTGATCCAACATAACCGGCGAACCGGGATCGCTGTTCGTTGCTACAAAGTTCAGGAATTCGGGTGTGACCTCGACTCCGCGACGAATCCCCGGTTCCATTGCCTCAAAAATAACGTCAATGGATTCCAGGTTCTCGTCGTCATCGTAGTTCTCCCGAACACCGTACTGATTGAATCCTTCAGAAAGGGCGGAAGGCGTCGGAGGACCCAACGTAGTGTTGAATCCAACAACGCTGCCATTTTCATCCGGTGTCATATTTGTTCCTCAAAACTGTAACCATCCAGAGATTTTACCAATAACAGCCGTGGCGAACGTCCCGACACCGAACGTCAACCCGCTAAGGAGCATTCGGTTGTCTTGAGCAATGTTTTGAGTCTCGCTGATTCGAGTTCGCTGTTCGCTGATTTTAGCGCGTTGCTCCCGAAGTTCACGCGAAAACTCAGTCATATCCTTGCTCATTATTTCGGTGCGCTCGTCCAGGCGATATAGAATCTCGTCGCGTTCTTTGTCATTCATGCATCAAGCAGACACATCCTGTTGATTCCGTCCGTCGCTGGAATCCCGTTCTGGGTTCTGACGAGACTTAACCTCGCCACCAGCGGAATCTGCGCCTCCACCCGTATCCGTCGGAGCGCCGCCCTCAGAATTCTGAATATCGTCCCCGCGACCGGCCAACAACGAAATCAATTCAACGTGTTCGTCAATCTCGTCTTCTTGTGGCAGCTCGGTTTCCGGGTCAATTCCAATTCGTTTAGCTGCGGCCTCGAACGTCAGAAGACCGTTGTTGACTAACTTGATCGCCATGTCAGCGTCCAACCGATCTTCTTCAGAACTGTGCTGGCCGAACTCAAAGTCCGGCGGCAACTCGTCATAGGTTTCCGGATCGTCTGCCAGAATCGAGACGAACACCTGGTGGCGGATCGCCTGCTTGATATATGATCGGTATTTCTGGATTCGCCGATCGAACGCAGGCATGACGGCGACGGATTCATTCCGCCCGGCGTCAACATCCATGTTCACCAGAAAGGCAGGTACGCCGATCGCGGCGGCAATCCGGGACTGGAGATGCTTGAACGTGTCTTCCAGATTCATCGCACCAGAAGCCGACGAGGACGCATTGACGCCCACAGAATCGTGGTCAACGTCGTGTCCAACCGCCAGCATAGATTCCGGTTCTATGTTTTCCACTTCTTCCAACCAGTCCTCGATCTGGGCCTCGTTCCAAGGTCGGTCCTCGGTTCCGAGTTTCCACAGGATCGGCGGGTAGGCTTTCGTGGCAATGAACCGGGCCATGTCGATCTCCATGTCGCGGAGCATATCCGCCTGCTCCTGGGCACGCTCAAGGAGGCTGTGTCCGAAGTCCTCTCCAGGGTGCCGGTGGAAACGGAGAATGGCGAGGTCATAAGGCTCAAACTCAATGTCGTCGTCGCCTTCACCTTCCATGATATAACCGACAATATCACCGAATTCGTCGGTCTGAATCTCGATCTTCTCGGTCGGCAGAACCTTGGGCTTGAAAACGTCGTCCTCGACAACAACTTCCAAGATTCCGGTTCCGTCCACGAGAGCGTGCCAGACCCAATCGATCAGGACGGTTTCAAAAGTGGAGGTTTCAATAAGATACTTGAAATCACCAATGTCCTCGTCGGTTTGCTCAGTGTCGGTTCCAGGAATGTTGGCTGGCTGGATGTTGAATCCCGAACCAACCAAGAAATCGACAAGGGTGTCAATCGCTTCGCCAACGTGAGGGTCAGTGTCCGCAAGAATGCGGAATTCCTCAATCCGATCTTCTGGTGGTTCCGAAGGCCGGACCTCACCAGTGGCGGGGTTGACCTGTTTTATTACACCAGTCGGTTGATCGAGCGAGAACGTCGTCGGGGCATCGTAACCGTCGATCTCCCCACGAGCTGCACGCTCTATGATAGCTTTGCGAACGTTACCCATTTATCAAAATCTCTTATCGTTTGTATCTGCTACTGTAGCTTTTCCGGCCACGAGACGACCGTTTACTCTTGGTCGCCCCGAAAGCGCCCGTAGCGGACGCCGTAGCCGGTCCTGATCGTTTCTGTGCAACTGCCGATGTAGCAGGCCCGGCTCCCTCGGTCGGGGTGGGCTTGCTACGTTCTTTCTGGTCAACTCCGCGAGCTGGTTCAACTGCCAAACCCGGCGGGAACGCGCCGAGCGCCGTTGCAATGGCCGTGTCGTCCTTGCCCGTTTCCGATGTGTCCTTACCGGAAAATTTCGGTTTGATCCAGTCTTCTCGCTGTTCCTTGATAATCGAACCCAGCTCGTCTAAGAGTCGGCTGTCATCTATCAGGGTCACGCGGTCGTTTCTCAGGGCGTTGTTCAGATCGCCCATCATGTCCTCAACCGCGTCCTTGTCCGAGAAATTGAACCCAATAATTCCGCGACCGAGCTTGGCTTCAACGACTCTCTGGAACGTCTCACCCGGCCCCGTCCGATCCATAACGACGTAATCGACGTTGTATTCGGCGTAGACCTGATGAATCCGCTCTGCAATGTGGTTGGCGTTGCCCCTATCAGGATTACTGATTCCGGCCTCGAGCAACGCCCGATTGTCCACGATCTCCATATCCAGCATGAAGCGGCGATCGCCTGAATGCCGGAAAATCGTAATTACCGTGTCGTCGTGGTCAATTCCAATGTCCACGCCCATGACGGTGTAGCCGCTGTGTGGCGGCGATTCCCGCCGTTCCATAGCGCGGACGATCGACGGCTCATCGAAGAACGCATACGAGTCGTCAATGGGCTGGCACAGATATTCCTGTGCGAACCCTTTCGGATCTTTAGAACGTTCCTCCTCGACCGTCTCTATGTCCAGATCCGGCCGAACCGGGTGAACCTCCTGGTCGAACAGGGAAACGTCAATATCGATCTCGTCCCCGTTGTAGAAGGTCGGCTGCTTGATCGATAGCGTACCGGACTCACCGAGCGGATCTCCGTCCCGGTGGGTACGCATGAACAGATCATTGGAAACCTTCGGGGTGCTGACCTGCACCATTTTCCGGTTTTTACCAAGGATGATGAACGCCCGGAAAGCACGCGAGACGGCTTCCTGATCCTCGTAGAAAGCCTGTTCGTCCAGAAGGACTGCCTTCGCGGATTCGTCACCACGAGAGCTGTCCGGCGCTCCGGAGTAGGCCAGATACTTTGATCCGTTCCACAGCTCGATCTCGCCTTTGTTCGTAACGTTAGTCGGAATTTCGACCTTCGCGTGATCGATCAGCTTCTTAATGTCGCTGATCCGGGTTTCCGCACCGTCCTGTTTGATCCCAACAACCGGAAAGATCGAGTTGGGATTCATCATCCCGTCCAACAGGAAACACAAGACGACGATGAACGAATACCCGATACGACGGCCCTTGTACAGATTCAGGGTCTTCGCGTCGGAGTAGAAGTAAGCGTCTACAACCTTGCTCTGAATAGGCTTGAACAGTTCGAGGTCACGGTATTTTCCCGTATCCACGTCTTGAATACGGAAAATATCCTCTGCGATTTGGACTGGGTTTCCAGACCACCGCTGCTCAACGGAATCGGGGTCCAGACCCTCCTTTTTCGCAAATTCCTCGATTATGTCCCGGTCCATTACAAATTATCTTCTAAGTCCACATAAGCGCCGCAATCTGCCCAAAACCAAGCCTCCAGAGTCCAACGGAGAAGCATTCCAACATCCTCTCCGTCTTTATCTTTCACAGTAACTCTCCGAACCTGATCGGGTACTGGCGGTGTCTCATCACCACTTCCACAAACAGAAACCGGAACTGGGTCGGACATTACAGGTTCTCCGGTGGGTCGGAACTCACCGTCTTCAACTGAACTTCCCGTTGGAGAATAACAGAAGACTGTCCTCCGGGGAACGAAATACGGACCTCCTCCCAGACGCTCCTGGGAACATCCATTTCGCTCGGTGGAATTTCAAGCTTGAATTCTCCGTCCAGCTCCTCGTCGATCGTCAGTTCGGGATCTGAGTCATTATATTCCAAAATCGGATTCTTGTCCGACTGGAATTCCGTCATAACATAGTCAATTCGCGCCCCATTGAGCGGTAGTCGGTTTCCATCCTGATCGCGGACGGTCACAGGAACGACGTAGGTAGATCGAGAGTATTTCTGGCTCATGGTGGTTTGGTCCGAACGCTAACATCCGCAGGGTTCCGAATCTCCCATACCAAAATTGCTGGGTTGAAAATCTTGGGAACAAGACCGGCGAACACATCTCCTTCCAAGCCGGTCGCCGTCCCGATCGCAACCGAGGACTGTGCAACAGTTCCCGTCGTAGCCGCACTCGGCGACGGGGTTGCAAAAATCCGCGCTGGACTACCCGGAACTATGATTCCAACTTCTGAATCAGCGGGAAGCGCGGCGACGGAAGCACCAGCAATCTCCCCGGCGGCGTCGGTCGCCGTTAACGGATCGGCGTGGAACGGTGTTGCGGTGGCGTTAATTGGTGCTGCCATCGCGCTTCCCGCTGTGTAAGTCTCCGCCGAAAGGGTAGAAGACCCACTTCCAACGACCGAACCGATCGATTCCGTATGCGACGAGACCTCGCTTCCAATTGTCGTCGCACCGGATTCCACGATCGAGCCGCCGACCATAGCCGCCGATTCAACACTCGCTCCAATTGGACTCGAGGTGGTACCGATAACGCTACCAGATCCGAAAATATCGTTGAGCGCGACCGATCCGCTTGTGAGCGGCTGTGCTGCTGCCTGTGCGATCGATCCACCACTACTGGCGGAACTATCAACAGCAGGTGAAAGCGGCGTCACCGAAGCAGTTGCAACCGTTCCGGCGCTTCCCGAGCTGGTAACTGTCGTCGCACCCCTCGGTGCCGCAGAAGCCTCGACCGGGGAAACCACCGAGATCGGCAGGAAAGTCGTCCCAACCTGCGCCCCGATCGGGGAGGCCGCCCCTGTAACGAGAACACCCCCGGCTTCCGTCGAAGTTTCAGCGATACTCGGTTTGGTTTCGACGGTGACCGTTGCCACGGTCGCAATGGAACTGTTTTCCGCTTCCACATCCGCAGAGAGTGGAATTCCGGCACTGAACGCTGTTTGTGCCTGTGCGGTAACGGGTATTCCTTCCCCAAGAGCGAAACTAACACGATCTGCCGAAGGCGTCTCGTATTCCTCCAGGTCGAAATCGACCTGTTCCTGATGGGGTACGCTGTAACTCATTTAGGTATTATTCGGGGACGATGAAAGGATTCGACTTTGAATTATACAGATCCCCTTCCGAATCCTCATATTCCACTGTTACGTGGTATTCAAGTCCGAATTCCGCCGATACAGAATACTCGCCCTCACTATCCGTCGTCTCTTGGAATTCCTCGATTCCATCTTCTACATTGATAATCCGAACGACCGCACCATCGATCGGATCACCCTGAATACGTACTGTTCCGCCTATGGTCGGCGGCTCAACAATTGCACCAGTGACCGAAACCGACCCATATGGCCGATCTGCAATTCCGGCCAGACTCAATTCCGTCCGGAAGACGGGAGAGCCATTGAAACTTGAAGCAACTGCAATATGCGAATCGTCGTGTGCCCATGCAACACCGTAAGCAGTGTTGGAATTAGCGTCTAACTCTGCTTCAAGCGACCAGGAATCCGTCTCGACAACGTATGCGGTTCCATCCTGCGCCCCATACGCGACATATTTTCCACTATTGGAAAACCGGATCGTCTTATCGGTTGAACTGGCAGGAACGTCGTCCATGTACGAGAAGGTCGTAACATTGTTCCACGATCCTACATCCTGTATCGAGATGGTTTGTGTTTGATCCGCGATTGCCAGATACTCTGAACCGGGCGACCATGCTACACCGGCACACCGATCGTTGAAAGAGAACCGATTCTCGAAATTCCACGATCCAACGCTGTAAACGTCAACAAGATCGTCCCGAGTGCCGTATGCGAGCCAATTTCCGTCCGGAGAGAATTCAATTGTCTCTACAATGCCAGTATTCTGGTCGATCGTGTGTTCCAGTGTCCAGTTGTCTGTTTCGTATATGTGGACTTTTTCGTCTCCATTCACGCCCTCACCAAACGCGAAATACGATCCATCAGGGGACCAAGCAACCGAATAGATACTTCCGGCTGCTACAATGTCGAATTTCGGTTCCCAACCAAACGCTCCCGGCCCGTAGACGTACACTTCGCCTCCCCACGCGGCATAGGCGATATGGGTGCTGTCAGGCGAGAATTGGACGTTTACGATTCTGCTTCCATCGATTTCCGGGAACGTTACTGCATCTGCCTCAAACGTTTTAGCGTCAAAAAGGCCGACCTGCTTGTTATCGTTTACAGTGGCAGCGAGGTACTCTCCATCTGGAGAGTAATCCATGGACCGGACAGCGCCGCCGTCGATAACTTCTACTTCTTCCCACGGCTCTCGTTCGCTGTTTAGGTGGAGATCGACAGGCTCCACATCGTTGTCTCCGAGATTTATTTCCCGGTATTCGTGTTCAAAAGCGTCAAGAGTAGCGTGAACACGCTGAATAAGCCGATCGTCGTCATTTCGGACCTCAACGAACCCGCTTCCGGTGCTTCCGCCCATGTTTGCAATGTTGATGATTGCTTCACCGGAATCCCCACCAACAATACAAGCCTCAAAATGAGCTGGGCTTCCATCCGGTTGTGGAGAAGTGTGTGTTCCCTGGTCCAACGTGAGGCCAGCGTCGGCCATAGTCAGCGTCAGGTTTCCAGAATAGGAGTAAGAAGATCCAGATCCGCCTGCAAAGTGCAGACCGAACGGGTGGAATTCCTCCGTGTCCGTATCTACAAATCCAGCGAGCTTCCCACTGTCACCACCGTCTGAGAAGCCCTCATTACGGTATTGATAGGCGTCAGTAAACGTACACCCAGAATTGGTGTACTCGAAATCGACCTGGACGAGTTCAGTGTGTGATAATCCAGTCGTTCGACCGGAAGCAACGATAATATCGTCAAACGAGGGTTCCTTGATTTCAGTAACGCGACCGAAGCCAAGAATTTCATTAGTGAAATGGGTATCGTCGTCGAGAGTTCCGATCCCCCAGTCACCGGAAAGATCGCCTTTTTCAGATTCCGTCCAGTCAACAACGGCCGAAACGTCTGCTACCTTCCCGTTGGAGTCCCTTGAACCAGCATACAACGGGTTCCCGATAACATCCGACCCGTCTGTTCCATTACAAAACTCTGATCCACCTTCTACGACGTGCCGATTCGTGAGGACTACTTTGTCGTCATTACTATCGATCGCACAAATACCGAGAGTTCCGTTGCCAACATCCCGGCCGAGTTCCATTCCACCTGCGAGTGGACGGACAACATTCCGGCGATTAGGCGAATAATCGGTTGTTCCAACATCCAATTTTGGAAGTTTCGCCTCAAGAACGTCGATTTCCACTCCGTTTATTTCTCGGGGAAGAACGTCCTCTGGGTCGAGATCGTCTTCATCGAATTTCTTGTAAACGGAAGCAATAATCGCGGGCTGTTTTGTCCTTGTGTCCT
>LFFM01001954.1_pt1 | contig 13957 bp, 9 predicted proteins | sample 643131 | NCBI WGS metagenome assembly LFFM01 (sample SAMN03777445, study PRJNA286221) | soda lake metagenome | biome: soda lake; feature: Kulunda steppe; material: water; isolation source: sample Tc-Br brine of Tanatar trona crystallizer | place: Russia: Kulunda steppe | collected 2011-07
AAGGCTCAGCGCTTCCGCGCCATCAGCGCCTCAGCGGTACTCAGCGCGCTCTTTCGCGGCTCAGCGCTTCAGCGGCACAACGCTTCCGCGATTCAGCGATTCAGCGATTCAGCGATTCAGCGCTTCCGCGTCCTCCGCGCCATCAGCGCCTCAGCGGTACTCAGCGCGCTCTTTCGCGGCTCAGCGCTTCAGCGGCACAACGCTTCCGCGCTTCCGCGATTCAGCGATTCAGCGATTCAGCGATTCAGCGCTTCCGCGTCCTCCGCGATTCAGCGTCCTCCGCGCCGTCAGCGCCTCAGCGGTACTCAGCGCGCTCTTTCGCGGCTCAGCGCTTCAGCGGCACAACGCTTCCGCGCTTCCGCGCTTCCTCGATTCAGCGCTTCCGTGCTTCCGCGATTCAGCGCTTCCGCGATTCCGCGCCACCGCGTCATGGCCAGTTGTATACGTCGCAAGCGTTTTTATAGCTCTGTTCCGCCAATTCATTCAGCGACTGATCGCGCGCCTCGGCGATCACTTCGGCGGTGTGGCGCACGAATGCAGGCTCGTTGGTCTCGCCGCGCTTGGGGCCGGGGGCCAGGAAGGGGGCGTCGGTTTCGACGAGAATTTTATCGTCCGGGACATTTGCCGCGATATCGCGCAACTCCTGGGCGCTGCCGAAGGTGGCGATGCCGGAAAAGGAGATGTGAAAGCCGATGTCGAGACCGAATTCGGCCAATTCCGGCGAGCCGGCAAAGCAGTGGAGGATGCCGCGTGTATTTCCGGCCTCTTCGAGGATTTCCATCGTATCCTCTTCGGCCTCCCGGGTGTGGATGACCACCGGCTTGTCGACGTCGCGGGCCAGTCCTAAAAAGCGCCGAAAGACTTGGCGCTGCTTTTCGCGCGGCGAGTTGTCGTAGTGGTAGTCGAGACCCATCTCGCCGATGGCGACGACTTCGTCGAGTTCGGCGAAGTCGTCGGCGATTGTGGCGAAGCCGTCGTCGTCGCAGACCGAGGCGTCGTGGGGATGGATGCCAGCGGTGCAGCGGATATGGTCGTATTGGCGGGCGATTTCGAGGGCCCGGTAGTTGCTGTCGAGGCCGTCGCTGGCGCCGATGGTGACGATGCGCTCGACGCCGGCGTCGCGGGCCCGCTCGAGCAATGCGTCGCGCTCTTCGGCGAGCTTGGGGAAGTCCAGGTGGGCGTGGGTGTCGAATAGGCGCGGTGTCTGTGTCATGGCGTCCAGTCGGTGGCGTTCAATATTGTCGAAAAGGCATTTAACTTATCGGTCGACGGTGGCATCAAATTGGGCCGGTTCGGCGGTGGCGAATAGTGGTGCGCCGGATTGATCGCCGAGTCCCCGCCGGAGGGCGTCGCCGGCCAGTTGTCGGACCTCGTCCTGGGGGTGGGAGTCGGCGATCTGTGACAGGACCTGGCGCGCCCGCTCATCGCCGAAGTCGGCCAGCGCCAGAGTGGCGGTATCGGCGTGATAGACGTCGGAGGTGGCCACGTCGACGAGTTGGTCGAAAAATTGAGAGAGTCGATGGGTACCGACGACGCGAAGGGCGTAGCCGCGGGCGTCTTTTCGACGCGAATTGAGGGCTTTTTGCAGATGTTTGGGTCCCTCGGCGCTTCCCAGCTCCACGAGGGCCGCCGCCGCTTCGACCTTCAGAATCGGGTGGGCGAACCACTTGGTGGTGACATCGACGAGGGCCCCTTCGGCCTCGATTGCTTCCAGTCGGGCCAACGTCTTGCTGGCGGCCGCCGTATGCGGTTCGTGGGTCAGGGCGTCGACGCATTCGGCGATCATGTCCGTGCGGGCTTCCGGTGGCAGGTCGGAGGCAGTCATTGCCGAATTTTCAATGAGTGCGCCCACCGAAAAGGTGACCTGCGTGCGGTCCTCGCCCTCCAGGCGGGCCCGGGCATGAAGAAAATTGGGAAGCAAGTCCGTCCAGGCGTTTTTGACGGCGATCTGGGTGGCGACGACGGCCACTTCCGGGTCGTCGTCCTCCATGGCCTCGATGACCACGTCGTACAGACGGCGGTCGCCGGGGACGAGCCGGTATACGGCGATGAGCGCCTGGTAGCGCAGGTGAGCCGATTCAGCGCGCAGGAGAGGGCGGATGACGTCGGCCGTCTCCGTCGGTTGCGTCGAGCCCTCCAGCGCGACACAGGCCGCCATGCGGGCTCGTTCGGAGTCGTGGGCCAGAGATTGTCGCGGGATATCGAGGGCAGCGGTGACATCATGGGCCGGCGCCCGGCCGGTGGCCGTGGCCTCCAGAAAGCGAAGCAGCGCTCCGTTGTGGCCCGGTGATGCCTGCAGCTCATCTTTGAGCGCCTGGGCGACGTCCTGGCGAATCGGTAGAAACGGGTCGTCCAGTGTCAAACACAACAGCTGAAGTCGTTGGGCTCGATTCAGACTCGGAAGCCGGTGGTGCAATTCGTTGCGCCGGGCCTGGGAGTTGGGAATATTTGCCAGCGTCTGTACCACGGGAACTCACTTTTGGTGCTGCGAGATGTCGAAACGGGCGTCGTCGTCCGGGTTTCGGACCGCCTGTTGAACAGCGCGGCCACTGTGGAGATTCCCGACCCGCACAGTCGCCGCGTCGCCGGCGGTCACGATACCGACGTCCCGGCTTCGACGTCGTCGGGATAGCGGGCCAGTGCAAAACTTCCGTCGTCGCGTTCGGCGGCCAATAGCATCGCCTGGCTTTCGATGCCAAAGAGCGTCGCCGGCTCCAGATTGGTGACCATCGTCACCTTCCAGCCCGTCAATTCGTCGGGCCCAAAGGTCTGGGCGACGCCGGCGACGACGGTGCGCGGCGTATCATCGCCGACGTCGACGGAGAGTTTGAGCAATTTATCGGCGTCTTCGACGGACTCGGCATCGACGATTTCGCCGACCCGCATTTCGACGTCCAGAAATTGGTCGAAGGAGATGAGATTGGCGCCTTCTTCGTCGGTGGTCTCGTCGTCGCTCACGGGTTCGTCCTCGTCTTCGTCGGTGTCGTCGTCAGTCGGTGCTTCGAGTTTCTGAAATAGTACATCCGGCTTTTCGACCTCCGTTCCGGCCTCCAGGCCACCCCACTTGTCGAGGGATTCGATGGTCCGAAGGTCGTCGTCTGTGCCGAGTCCGTCGAGGATTCGCCCACAGGCATCGGGGACGAAGGGCGACAGCAATACGGCGACGAATCGAATGGCCTCCAGCGCGCTGTACAGCGTCTCGCCCAGGCGCGTTTCATCGTCTTTGAGTGTCCAGGGCTGGACGGTCTGGATGTAGTTGTTGGTCTCGCCGGAGAGGGCCATGATTTCTTCCAGGGCCCGGTGCGGCTGGCGATCATTCATGGCCTTGTCGACGGCCTCTCGGGTCTGAATGCAGAGGTTCCGCAACTCGATATCTTCGTCCTCTGTCGGCTCGTCGCTGACGGTGGGAACGATGCCGTCGATAAAGCCCTGGGCCATCGACAGGGTGCGGTTGACGAGATTGCCGACGTTGTCGGCGAGTTCGGCGTTGTTGCGCTCTACGACGCGCTCTTTGCTGAAATTGCCGTCTTTTCCGAGCGGCATCTCGCGCATCATATAGTAGCGCAGAACGTCGAGTTCGTATTCGTCGGCCAGTTCGAAGGCGTCGATCCAGTTGCCCTTGGATTTGCTCATTTTCTCGCCCTCGACGGTCCACCAGCCGTGGGCGTAGACCTGCTCCGGAAGCGGCAACTCGGCGCTCATCAAAAATGCCGGCCAGTACACGGCGTGAAAGCGCAGAATATCCTTGCCGATAAGGTGGATGTCGGCGGGCCAGAATTTGTCGAAATTGTCGGTGTCCTCAAAGGCGTCGATGGCGCTGATGTAGTTGGTCAGCGCGTCGACCCACACGTACAACACGTGTTCCGGGTCGTCGGGCATCGGAATGCCCCACGAGAAGGTCGTGCGGCTTATCGACAGGTCGTTGAGGCCGGATTCCACGAAGGTGGCGACCTCGTTTTTACGGGCCTTGGGGGCCACGGCCTGCGGGTTGTTTTCGTACCACTCCAGCAATTGATCTTCGTATTTGCTGAGGCGAAAGAAGTAGCTCTCCTCTTCGACCCATTCGACCTCGGAGCCGCTGGCGATGGCCTTGCCGTCCTCGATCTCCGATTCGTCGTAGTAGGCCTCGTCGGATGCGGAGTACCAGCCCTCGTATTTGTCGAGGTAGATGTCGCCGGCGTCGCGCATCCGCTCCACCATCGTTTCCACCGCCTTGCGGTGGTCGTCTTCGGTGGTCCGGATAAAGCGGTCGTGCGTCAGTTCCAGGCGCTCAAAGAGGTCGCGAAACTTCTGGGAGTTTTCATCGACCATCTCCTGCGGCGAGATCCCGCGTTCTTCGGCGGCCCGCTGGATTTTGAGGCCGTGCTCGTCGGTACCGGTCAAAAAGAAGACGTCGTCTCCCTTGAGCCGGTGGTAGCGGGCCATGGCGTCGGCCAGAATCGTGGTGTAGGCGTGGCCGATATGCGGGGCGCCGTTGACGTAGTAGATGGGGGTGGTGACGTAGAATTTCGACATCGGTCGGCTCGCGGTGGAATCGAGAAACTGCCGGGGAAACTATTGCAGGCCACAGAAACCAAAAACTACGTTATTTGACAAGGGGGACCGCAAAGAGGCGGAGAATATTGGAACCGCAAAGAGGCAAAGGAGCTAAGGAAGGAATGTTGGTAAGGCGAAAAAATTCAATGATGTTCTGTGAAAGCCCCTGGCGACCCGAGCCTGCGAGGAAGCCGGGGGCGCAAAGAGGCGGAGGATGTTGGAACCGCAAAGAGGCAGAGGAGCCAAGGAAGGGATGTTGGTAAGGCGAAAATTTTCATGATGTTCTGTGATAGCCCCTGGCGACCCGAGCTTGCGAGGGAGCCGGGGGGCACAACGTCAAAGCACCCAAAACCCCCAAAACCGGATCGTAGCCCCGGGTGACCGAGCCTGCGAGGAAGCCGGGGGCACAACGTCAAAACACCCAAAACCCCCAGAACCGGATCGTAGCTCCGGGTGACCGAGCCTGCGAGGGAGCCCGGGGGCACAACGTCAAAACACCCAAAACCCCCCAGAACCGGATCGCAACCAGGCGAACCTATTTCCGTCGCGGACCGTCATCCCACAATTTTTCGTCGTCGCCTGTGGCGGCGTCGACGTCGCGATTTTCGTCGACGGCGGCGATGTCGTCGAGCGATAGTTGGCGCCGGGTTCCGTCGTCGGTGACGACGGTGACGGTGCGCGAAATGACATCGACGTCGTGTACTTTTCGGGGCCCGTTTTCGGTGCTGACGATCTGGCCCGTTTCCGGTAGCCGAGATTTGAGGCGTCGGTAGACCTTCTGTTCGTAGACCAGACAGCACATCAGCCGGCCGCACATCCCCGAGATTTTGTCGGGGCTCAGTGTCAGGCCCTGTTCTTTGGCCATTCGAATCGAGATCGGTTCGAAGTTGTCGAGAAAGGTGCTGCAACATAATTCGCGGCCGCAGGGCCCGATGCCGCCGAGCATCTGGGCGCCGTCGCGGACGCCGATCTGGCGCATTTCGATGCGGGTCTTGAAGCGAGAGGCCAGATCGCGAACCAGGGCTCGAAAGTCGATGCGGCCGTCGGCGCTAAAATAAAAGACGATCCGCGAGCCGTCGTGGATGCACTGGGTGCGGATGAGTTTCATCTCGAGCTGGCGGTCGCGAATGCGCTCCAGCGCAAATTTGTAGGCCTCCTGTTCGCGCTTGTCGATCTCGTCGAGGTGTTCCAGATCGGCTTCGGTGGCCCGGCGCAACACCTCGGGCAGTGCTTCGCCGTCGACGAATTGGCGTTCGACGTCGGTGAGGACTTCGGCGATCGTGGGTCCGAATTTGGCATCGACGACGACGCGGTCGCCCGGCGCAGCCTGGAGTTGTCGAGCGTTGGCCCGGCGACGGGTGTGTTCGTCGCGGTATCGGACCTCGACGACATCGAGCAGCCGCCGGTTGCCATCGAAGACATCGCCGTCGTCGCGGTCGGGATTGTACAGTGAATTTGCCATGGCCGGTGAGGTCTAGGCGGGAGCCGCCAGGGCTCGGGTGTCGGGGTTGCGGAGTCGATCGACCAGGTCTTCGGCGACCAGCGTGGAGTTGACGTGTCCGCGCAAACGATAGCGGGCCGACATCAGGGCGTCGAGCATGGCCAGAATGGCGTCGATGGAAAATCGGGGGGCCTGAGCTTCGACCAGACCGCGCAGGTCGGTGTTGACGATGCGGTTGGGTTCGGCGCGCTTAAAGAGCATCAGGTCGCGAAAAAAGACGGTCAGCACGTCGATGCGTTGTTCCAGTGTGTCGGAATCGTCGCCGATGTCGTCGGCCACATCGAGCCACTGGCACTGCGAGCGGGAGTCGACGTCGAAGACGCGGTTCAAGAACTCGTCGCGCTCGGCGAGCATGCCCGATTCGACCATGGCCAGTGAGCGCCCCAGACTGCCCTCGCCGTAGCCGGCGGCGATCGAGAGGAGCTGGTCGTCGACGGCGTCGTCATCTCGATCGCGGTAGACGTCGCGCAGAGCGTCGGCGACGACGTCTTCGTCCAGCGAGCCAAAGCGCATTCGCTGACATCGGCTGACCGTGGTGTCCAGAAGTCGGTGGGGACGGTCGGTGATCAGAAATAGGAGCATGCGATCCGGCGGCTCCTCGAGGGTTTTGAGCAGTGCATTGGCGGCCTCCTCGCTCATGGCGTGGGCGTCGTTGATGATGATGACGCGAAACCGGGCCTCGTAGGGCGTGGACGACGAACTGCTCTGGATGTCGCGGATTTGCTCGATTTTGATGACCCGATTGGGCGGTTCGATGACATAGACATCGGGGTGCTGGTCGTCGGCGATTCGCCGACAGGTCGAGCACTCGCCGCAATCGGGGGCAAATTGGCCTTCGGGACGGCGCTCGCAGTTGAGGACCGACGCCAGAGCCCGGGCGACGGTGAATTTGCCGACCCCCGGCGGGCCGGTAAAGAGGTAGGCGTGGTGGAGACGCTGGGAGTCGATGGCACGGGTCAACACGTCGAGAACCCGCTGATGACCGAGAATGTCGGACCACTGTTTCACAAATTCGCTCCGTCGCGAGGGCAGTTGAGCGACGATGGTAGATAGGGCGCGGAGCTTGTGTCAATTCGGGTTAGAAGCGGTCAAAAAGTCTCCCATCGGCATTCGCCGGCTGATTTGTCCGGCTTCTTTGCGCGCTGGGAGCAACGCGACCGAGTGCCCTTGGGGTGCTCAATACTCGACTTATCCTACGATTCCCGCAAGCGGGAGCCCGCGCCTCCGTTTGAGCGCTTTGAAGCCAAACAAATCATCTCGCCGAGTCTCGGTCCGCTTTTTTTGACCGCTTCTTAGCGCGAAAAGGCCTTGTAGACGGTGCGCCCGTCGCGCAGCAATTTGAGGCGAATGACGGAGTCGGCGTCGGTCTCCTCGATGGCCTCTCGAAATTCGGATTCGCTGCCGACGGGTCGGGAGTCGACTTCGACGACGACGTCTCGGTCCTGGACGCCGGCGTGACGCGCCGGAGAATAGTCGGTCAACGAGGTGACGACGACACCCGAATCGCGGGGAGCGTCGAGTTGTCGCGACGATCGCTCCGTCATCTCTTCGACTTCAATGCCCAGGGGATGGTGAGCGGAGACGGCATCGGACTCGGTATCCGGCAATTCGGGACGGGACTGGTCGGGCAGCGACTCCAGTTCGACGTCGATATCGAGGCGTTCTCCATTGCGGATGACCGCCATCGGGACGTCCGACTCCTGAGAAAGCATGGAGACGATCAGTGGGAGGTCATCGCTGTTGTCGACGGGCCGGCCGTCGACGCCGACGATGACGTCCCGTTCTTCGATGCCCGCACGAGATGCCGGGCTGTCGTCCAGGACCTCGGTGACCAGGGCACCGCTGCTGTCGTCGAGATCGAAGGACTGGGCGAGCATGTGATCCAGGGGCTGGATGCGGACGCCGAGCCAGCTGCGATCGATGTAGCCGTCCTCGGCGAGTTGGGGCAGCAGGGTTTTGAGCAGATTGACGGGGATCGCAAAACTGATGCCCTGGCCCTCGCGGTTGATGGCGGTGTTGATGCCGATGATCCGGCCGTTGATGTCGATGAGCGGGCCCCCGGAGTTGCCGGGATTGATGGGGGCGTCGATCTGGATGAAGTTGCCCTGATGCTCGCGGCCTTCGATCGGCAGGTTGCGCCGGTCGAGGGCGCTGATGATGCCGGATGTGACAGTGTGGCTAAGGCCCAGCGGGTTCCCGATGGCGACCACATAGTCGCCGACACTGAGCCCGGCGCTGTCGCCGAGGGTCACCGTCGGCAATTCGTCGTCGCTGTCGACTTTCATCAGCGCCACATCGGTCATCGGATCGCCACCGATGACCTCGGCATCGAGCTCGGTATCGTCGTCGAGGCGTACGGTGACGGCCTGGGCATTGTCGATGACATGAAAGTTGGTGACCACATAGCCGTCGGGGTGGATGATAAAGCCCGAACCCTCTGCGCGGTGGTCGGGCGTCGGCCCCGGCATGCGGGCATGCGGCGGCAGGTCGTCATCATCGAAGGAGACCAGGACATTGACCACGGCGGGGCCGACGGTATCAACCAGTTCGGCGTACGGCGATTCGGGGCCGTCGACGCCGTCATCGGAGGCGTCGGGCTCGATCCACAACTCGGTCTGATCGGGCACCGAGTTGAGCTGAGCGCCGGCGGAACCGAGCCCGACCAGCAGTCCCAAAACTACGACCGCAACAAGGGCGGTTACATGTCGACATACAGGGTAGGAAGTAGTCATCATCAGTATCGTTCGTGAGGCATTGGCTGCCGAGGCGCCCGGAAATAGTGCATGGGCGAGTAGTGAACAAAATTTTCGACGCGACTCGTATAGAGGCAAGCGTAGACGTCGACTTGCTCACCGAAAATGCTGTTTTTATTGCCCTGCTTAAACAGCAGGCCCCAGTAGGGGTTGAACTGCGATTCGAACTGGCCCTCCAGTCTCAAGATCTCGTCCAGAAGATCCCGTCGTCGACGCCGAAGCCGAGAGCAGTTGTCCTCGATCTCGTTGCGCACATCGCGCAATTCATCGGCGCCGACGTCGGATAGATCATCGGCGTCCCGTTCTTCGTCGTCGATGAGGCCATTGACCGTCGACAATAATTCGCGATCGAAGGCGATCTCTTCGTTGACCCGCTGGATCTCGAGTTCCAGTGATTCGAGTCGGCTATTCTCCTCGCGAAGCTGAGCCGATTGCTCGAGTTCACGCTCCATCTCTTGGACGATCATGACTGTGCGCCAGGCACTCGATTTTTTGCTGCGGACGATATCGCCGTAGATGTGGTCACCCACAAATAAGACGCGATTGCCGCGAAAGCCACTGATGCGCTCGAAGTCCACCAGGTTGCCGCCCTGATAGATGGTGTTGCCATCGAATTCGCTAAATTCCTCGCCCAGCACCGTTTCGTCGGTGTCGACGATTTTGAAGGGATGGCGGTCGGTAAAAAACTCCGGTTTGTTGGCGCCGGTGATGATGATGTCGAAGTAGTTTTGCCACTTCGGGTACTCCGGCAACAGGTCGTCGAGAAGGTAGCTGAGGATGTGGTCGGTGAAGGTGGCGTAACTATTGGTGAGGACGAAGAGCTTTTTGCCGGCGGAGCGAAATTTGTGGAGGGTCAGCGCCAGATCGACGTTGCGCTGCAGGTAGTGGTCAGTATCGGCGATGATCTCGTCTTTGATCGAATTGTCGCGGTGGGCCAGATCGACGCAGTAGCGGATATCGCGGTACAGCCGCTTCCAGTCGTGGTCTCGGGTCGGTTCGGCGGTTTCGCAATAGTCGACAAGAGCGGCGTACAGCGCGGCTTCCGGCAAGGCGAAAAGTGTGTCAATCAGGGCGTAGCGAGGGGTGGTCATGCGCATCGAATTGATGCGGTATTCCTGGAGGTCGTCGCCCGATAATTGCTGGAAACCGTGGTAGACTTTGCCGACGTGGCGGTGGCTGTCGAGCTTGAAGATATTGCCGCGCTCGGTGTCCAGTACCAATCCGCGGATGGCAAAGTCGGTGGGGATATCGAGCTCCAGAATCTCCTCCGGGTAGCCCCGTTCGCCGACGAGCCGCTCCAGGGTCTTGTCGATGGTCAGTCGCTCGATGGCATCCTGGTCGTACAGCGCCAGGGTGTAGTCCATATCAAAGCCCACAATTCCGACATCACCGAGGTTGATATCTCGGTTGCAGTAGACCTGACGGGGGCGCTCGACGTTGAGGACGCCGCTGTGGCGCAGGACTTCCAGCAGGTTTTCGGCTTGCTTGGAGCGAGTCGTCGTAGTTGGGTCGGCCAAAATAACAACCTCGTGGTTCGGAACCGTGGGACGTGGATGGTCAAACCCCCGGGAGACCGGTTTCGCGGAGTTTCGCCACGCATGGCGGGCTCGACCTGTGGAGGCCAACCGCCAGGATACCAGCACCGGGATCGGTAGAACAAGTGCGCCGGCCGGCTGATTCCGTCCCCGAAGGCAGTGTGGCGGCCTGGTGTCCGGGATAGGTGCGGTGGAAAAGTGACTTCGGTCTGTGATAGTCGGAGGAGTCCGTTGGGGTGATCGCCCCGCCAGGTCGGGAGTGGTCGGGCGGTTCCCAGAACGGAGGATTTCGAGATGACTCGAGGGTCCGTCGCCGCACAACCCTACGGCGCGGGCACTTGTCAAGAGTTGAGCGCAACTAATTTCGACGACTGAGGAGAGGTTTTATGAAGTGGCAGCGATGGATACTCGCAGCAGCACTTGTGACCGGCGTGACCGCCGTCGGTTGTGGCGACGACGAAGAGCCGGTGGAGCTCAATGAAGAGCAAAACCAGCAGGATCAGAATCAAAACCAGAACAACGATGAAGACGACGAGTTCGCCGAAGGCGTCGACGTCTGGGTCGGTGATGAAACGGGCAACGCCGAGGTGCCAACCCACGTCGAGGAAGGTGAGACCTTCGGCGGACGATTCGGTTTTGCCGGTTCGCACCACTTTAGCATCGACCTCAGCGCCGGCGACGTGCTGACGGTCTCGGGCGTCGACTACGAGTCTGATCTGGAAGCCGACCTCGATTCGGTGGCCATCGATGTCGTCCCTCATATCGACGAAGGTGGCATGTTCCAACTCGGCGGTCCGGCGCCGCGCACTTTCTTGCCATCGGCCCACGACGCCCGACAATTCTTCGTGCCCACCACCGACACCTACATCCTGGAAGTCCAGGCTCCCGGTGATGCCGACGAAGAACTGGGCTTTGTATTTGAAACCGGCGTCGACGATCTGGAAGGCGAAGACGGCTTTGAGCTCCCGGGAACCACAGAGGGCGGCGATCTCGATGACGGTCAATTCGACGCCTACGACGTATCGCATGGCGAATTGGTCAGCGCCGACATCGAGGTCTTCGCCAACCGACCACCGGTGATGAGTGACCTCAATCCCTGGATGTACGTCTGGAACGAATCCAGCGGTGAGTTGGTCGCCGAAAATAGCGGTCAATCCGAGGAGAATCCCGATCCGCTGGCGACCGTCGACTTCGAAGAGGGCGCCGATTATCACGTGATCATCGACGCCACCGAAAACGTCACCGATGGTGCCTACGAAATCGAATCGGAACTTCGCGACACGTCGGAGACCAACCGCTTTGAGTTGAGTCTCGATGGCGAAGACTCGTTTAATGGTCACATCCAGGAGCGCACGGCGGCGCCCTATTTCGACTACTTCGAGGTCACCGTCGAACCCGGTGACTACAAAAAGATCACCGTCGAGGGCCACGACGCCCTGGAGCCGATTTTACAGATCGATGATGCCGATGCCGAAGATGGTGGATTGCTCGGCGGCGGAGGACCGGCGGTCAATGCGTTGGCTGTGGGCAACGAAGCCGGCGCCACTCTCGGCGTTGCCGAAGGTGCCGGTAGTGCCGTGACGATGACGATTGATGTCACCGATCAGCGCAGCCTGACCGAGGAAGAAGTGGAACCTTTTTATGGCGGCGATGACTTCGACTACACCATTTCGCTGCACGAATCGGACGCCGAGGCCTCGATGGTCGATACCGACGAGCCGACGACCGTCGATCTCGATACTCCCGGCGAATTGGAGCTTCTCGATGTGGATACCGACGAAGATCATCTGCTGTGGCTCGACAGCGGCGTCGAAGACGATATCGAGGAAGACGACGACATTCTCGACTACGACTTTCTGCCGGGCTGGGCGTTTGCCGACGGTGATACGCTGGCGACGACCAATCCGCACACCGCCGCCTACTGGGGCGATGGCGACGTCGAAAACTTCATGCTCCGCGATGAATTCTTTCGCGGTGACGCTTCCGGCTACAGCACCGATGTTGAATTTCGCTCCTTCGATGCCGATAGCCCGGACTACCAAGAGCAAGACCTGAAAGTGGGCAATGAATCGGCCGGCGATGCCGCGGACCTCACACTTCCGGCCTTGATCACCGGCGAGTACGAAGCCCCGGAAGATGACGGCACCCGCATGCAGCAGCAAGAAGAGCCGGATCCGGAGACGCACTACTTCGAATTCGGAGTCGAAACCGATGATACCGTGGTAGTTCATACACTCAATGACCCGCTCAACGAGAGCAACCTCTCGATTCACGACAACGGCGACGAGGTGGCCACCAGTAGTCTGTATCTCGAACAGCGTCAGACCGCCGGTGAAGACGAGGAGTACTACGACGGAGCCATGGTCTACGATGTACAGGCCGATCAGGACCTGGTGTTGGAAGTTGAGCAATTCTGCGGGCAGGGGCTGATGGGGCCGTTTTGCGATTACGGCGAAATCGGCGTCCACGTCTTTGTCGATTGATCGAGTTTGGTCCGTGTGATGCGTCCAATCCGAGGGCGGGCGCTCTCCGTAGTGGCGAGCGCCCGCTCTTTTGGTGGGTCGATCTGTTGAATTTATGAATGTTTAGGTAGGAAGGGAGCAGCGGATATGAAATTGGCGACTCTGCGCGATGGCTCGCGCGACGGAATATTGGTCGTGGTGGACAGCAACAACGACGTGTATGCGACGGTCGAAGGTATTGCGCCGACGATGCAAGACGCCCTGGATCGGTGGGATGACGTCGAGCCGAAGTTGCGTCAACTCGGCGAAGAACTCGACAGCGGTGAGCGCGACGGAACACCCGTCGATGTCGACGAGCTCAGTGCGCCGCTTCCGCGGGCCTACGAGTGGATCGATGGCTCCGCCTACATCAATCACATCGTATTGGTGCGAAAAGCTCGGGGCGCCGAGCCTCCGGAGACTCTCGAGACCGACCCGCTGGTCTATCAGGGCGGCTCCGGCGATCTGAAGGGGCCGACCGCCGATATCGAGGTCCCCGACACCGAATGGGGTTGTGACTTTGAGGCCGAGTTGGCCGTCGTACTCGGCGATACACCCAGGGGTACCACGGCCGACGAGGCCGGTGACTACGTCCGGCTCGTCGTGGCCTTAAACGACGTGACCTTTCGCAATCTCATTCCCGACGAACTCGAAAAATCCTTTGGGTTCTTTCAGTCCAAACCGGCGACGTCGTTTGCTCCCTTTGCGGTAACCCCCGACGAACTCGGAGACGCCTGGCGCGACGGACGCCTCCATCGACCGCTTCGCAGTATCTACAATGGCGAGGTCTTCGGCGAGCCGGAAGCCGGCCCGGAGATGCATTTTTCGTTTTTCGATCTCATCGAGCACTGCTGTAAGACCCGGTCGTTTACGGCGGGAACCATTCTGGGAAGCGGTACCATCTCCAATGAGGACCGCTCCCGTGGGTCGTCGTGTCTGGCCGAGCAACGGATGATCGAAAAGATCGACACCGGCGAATTCGAGACGCCGTTTATGTCGCCTGGCGATACCATTCAGATCGAGATGGAAGACGCCGATGGCCACAATATCTTCGGGACCATCGAGCAGACCGTTGTCGATGTCGAGTGAATCTAGGATGGACATCGAAATCAAGAGATTTGACGCGTTGAC
>LFFM01001955.1_pt1 | contig 13955 bp, 12 predicted proteins | sample 643131 | NCBI WGS metagenome assembly LFFM01 (sample SAMN03777445, study PRJNA286221) | soda lake metagenome | biome: soda lake; feature: Kulunda steppe; material: water; isolation source: sample Tc-Br brine of Tanatar trona crystallizer | place: Russia: Kulunda steppe | collected 2011-07
CTTCGTAAAATCGGTCGTATCCCAGTCCCGAGAACTCGTCGTGAACTTTCGTCGCAAGGAGGAACTCGTCTCGATCGACGTCAGCTCGAGCGATCCCCTCGCCGACGTACGGTTCGTTATCGTACGCCTGTGCGGTGTCGATGTGGCGATACCCCAACTCGAGGGCGAACTGGACGCTGTTCGCGCAGGCTTCGGGATCGGTGTTTTCCCACGTTCCCAATCCGAGATCTGGAATCGTCTCCATGCAAGGGTGTCATCGCTTCTCGTTACTTAAACCCCCCTTTGCAAGAGGGTCTCAGTATGACTTTTCAAGGGAGATGGAGGCGTAGACACCGACTGCTTCCCCGCGGTTTTCAGTTACGTTCACTCACCCGATTCATCTTCGGCCGGTTCGTCCTCATCCGGGTCATCTTCATCCGAGTCTTCCTCATCTGATTCGTCCTCACGCGAGTCACCTTCATCCGATTCGTCCTCATCTGATTCGTTTCCGGTTGGTTCGCCTTTCTCTTCTTTCTCCTCATCGGGCGGTATTTCCTCCTCTTCTGGAACCTCTTCGACTTCGGCACTGTCTTTGTGATCCTGGTCTGTATCACCTCCAGCGCTATCGTTGACATCCCTCGCGATTTCTCGATCGGAATCGCTTTCGGATGCTCCAGAAGCGTTTTCGAATCCTTCACCAGCGGTAACATTTCCTGTTGTAAAAGTGACTTCTACGTTCCCGCTATCCGTGAACGACGCATACGTTACCATTCCTCCTGAAATCGAAGCGATCAGGAACGTCACCGAAAGAGCGATTGCCACGGTCTTCGATCCCGTGTGGTTAATCATGGATTCCCCTCTGTTTGATCCTCAGAACGATCCCGCTCGGGATTCGTTTGGTCGTTTTCCTCTGTTTTTCTCTCGTGGTACTCCCCGTTTAACGACGTATGTTCATCGCCCCGAGAGCCCGTATCAGCGTCTATAACCAGACCGGACGATTCGTTTTCATCCGCTTGGGGGAATTCCGTCTCCAGCACTTCATCAGCACTCCGTCCCATGTTATTGTCTCCTGACACAGTTTCCGGATAGAATTCGTATATCACATCATCTCGGCACAGATAGTATCCCTCCTTCTCCGAATCAGCGATGATCCACTCATCTTCGGAAGCGGCCAACGACACCAGCGCATCGAGAGAATCGACGGTCACTCGAGAGGACGTGAGCAGATCTACCTTCAGTGAACCGTTAACGATTACTTGAGCGGCAGCTTCCTGTTTTGCTCCGTTAGGCTCCGGGAGACTACCGTTGACTGTTTCGGTGTCACTCTTCGAATCGTCGGATCCGTCCCCTGCAGTGTAATACATCCCTCCAACGAGCAACGCGCCGATACACGACGCGAAAACGACCGCGAGCGACCACGCCTCCTGGATGTGGTATGCAACCCACCCGGAATAGACCGCAGCCCCGATTAGTATCCCGAGAGAGAGTCGCAGGTCCATACCGGTAAGCGCGATCGTGTCATCCGATACATCGCCGTCGAATTCGCCTTCGTCAGAGGCCGTCGACTCGCCACTGCTACTCGAGGGAGTTTCTCGTTCTTCATTCGAGGCTGAATCAGTTCCGGTAAACATCGATCTAACTTCCAGAGCTACCAACAACAGGAGGGGGACGACGACCAGTACGGCGAATCCGACGGGGGTATTCACGAATTCGATGACGTATCCGATAAACGGAATCGTGAATATAACCACTCCGAGAAGCTGCGACGCCGGGACGGGAGACGCGTCCGGCTCATCGTTGGCGTCGCCTTTCGTCACGAATGCGAGTTCACCGTCCTGTTCAGTGATCCCGACGACCCGATGTGTCGTCGGCGTCTCCGCACCGCTTCGGAGATAGGTGATCACATCGCCTTCCTCGATAGATTCCGGATTTGCGTCGCCGACGATAACGACGTCGCCGGTGCTGATCGATGGCTCCATACTTCCCGACAGCACCACGTAGCTTCCCTCGGCTCCGATTATCCCGGGTACCGCATAGATGACGAATGGAACGACGATCAAAAGCAGTACGAGGAGACCGAGCCAGTGGAGTGTCTGCCGGATATTCGGGAGCGTTATCGACATAATCGGCTGTCACCTCGGTTCGGTACGGACTGTTCTCGGGATCGAACAGCACGCGCTATCGCCGTTCGGGATCGCTCATCGTGTCGGTCTATCCTTGCTCTATTCATATCCATGGGCTCTCGGGATGGTTTTCGTGGTGTCTACACTGCGCTGCGGCGAACTCCAGAGAAAGCGAAATCGATTCGTTCGACACGTGTGCTGATTGATCCGTATTATACTCCCACTCGAGATCGAGACACGCCGGCTCGCAACTGATGCATTCATCACCTAGCTGTAGACCGTCGTCGTAGCGATCGATGAACTCCGCGAGTACGCCTTCGAAATGCTCGTTCTCTACGTCACCGCATCCCGGACGCTCCAGAACTCGAACATCGAGTCGCTCCGTGAGTCGCCCTGCGCCGGAGATGTCGTTCGTCATAGGTCGTACCCAGATCCACCCCGAAGCTTCACAGATTCGGTAGCCAGTTCTGACGATTCCCGTGTCTCCCGGCTCAAGTTCCGGAAGATCGATAGATACAACCGAGGTATCGTGAAATCTGAGTTCGTCACTGCCGTCGGTTTTCGTAGCGAGTTCGAGGGTGAACGAGCTCGTCCTGAGGGGATTCTCGGGGAACACCTCCGTATCAGAGATATACGCACCAGTAACGGCCCCGGTACCAGCACCAAGAATTCCGGCTCCGACGGTTGCCTGCAGCAGTTGCCGACGCGTGTAGTCGTCGTGATCTTCGGACATGTGAATCTGTTCGCTTCTATCTCCCGGGAGGTTCCTCGTAGATTTGCGCCGTTACGAGTCTACGGGCTTGAACAGTAGCCTCGTTCGACGGTACCGATTCCTCGCTCATGCGCGTTCGAATATACCGTTCACAAGACCCCCACTTGTGTATGGAGTTACTGTAACGAATCAAACGATCCCTGTAAGCAGATGTGAACGTGAAGCCCTCCGTTGATTTCGAGAGGTTGTTTTCTCGACGCTGCTGGCAAACACGTCGAGGGAGAAACGGCGTATTAACCACCGTGGTAGTCGTCTCGTACGCAGGAGTCCGTCCACCAGCTGTCCTCGAGTAACGCAACAGAAGACCTAGCGATGCGACCGAGCTAACACTGGGTGGCATCGAACTGAATGTCGAACTCGACTGTGTCGCCCTGTACAGCGTTGATATTCGCCTGGTTCGGTGGAAACGACCAGCCGAGAGTGATCGTTACTGCATCGTCGACGCCGAGACAGCTCGTACCGGGCACGGTCGGGAGCGTATCGAGGGTGACGCCCTCACGGAGCGCGTCAGCGACGTCTTCGAGCGTACCCGACGCTTCCGGATGGACGAGCCGCTCTCCGGGATCCCGATCGCCGTTGTGCGCCCCGAAGGGACCGATTCCGAGCAGCCCAGTGTCGTACCAGACAGCAGCCTCGACGTACTCCTATAACCCGGGGGATGACAGCGACCCGGTGAGATTGAGGGTGAGCTCGGGCATCGCGGTGACGTCGGAAGAGCCGCTTCCGTTTTCGGTGTCGCTCTCGTCTCTGTCTCCGTCGTCAAGCCGAAGGCGGACGGTGAGCGCGCCGGAGTCGCCCGGGAGCACGTTGTTGAGTCGGATCTCCGGGCCAGTCGGTGACGGTGTGGCGGGGCCATCGGTGGTGTCCGTGAGCACGGCGCCGTTGTACGTCTGGCGCCAGTCGAGCAGGAGACCATCGATCGCGTCGGTCTGCAGCCGGATCGTCTCCGTGAACGTCCGACTTCGAGTGGTCGAGAGTGTCAGACCTACAATCGCGGCTCCGCCGCCCGCGAGACTTCCGAGGAGTTTGCGCCGAGGGATTGAATCGGGCGTCATATCGTTACGAATCGGCATCGTTTCGCACTGGGATGGTTTCAGTGACGGTCTGTTTCCGAGTATGGGGGTTTGCCCGTGACGGTTTCGTCATGGCGGTCCGTTCGGGTACGGGTTATGGCGGCACTGTTCGGTGTAGAACTGCAGGTCCCAACTCGCGGACTGGTTCTGGATCTCGTTGCCGATCCGGGTCGAGATTTCCCATGCGAACGCGACGCAGAACGTCTCGTCGGCCGGGAAACAGAGTTCGGGATCGGCCTTGCAGTGGAACCACTCCGTCGACGCGATGGTGTCGTCCGTGAAGGGCCAAACGTTGCCGTCGTCCGCACACGGTGAGACGTAACAATCACACAACTCACCGCCCTGACTCTCGATCTCAAGCTCGTAAACGCCAGCTACGTCCGTCACGTCACCGTCGTATTCGTCGATGATTTCCCAGTCGAACTCCTGAACTCGACTCAGGTCGTCCTCTTCGCTCTTCGCTTTGGTGTAGTCGTCCAGATATAGATCGAACAACCGGAGGATCATCGTGTCGCCGTCGGCTCGCATCACGACAGTGTACTCGAGGGGGTCGGTTCCCGTGACATCGATCTTCCCGTCGGTGTCGTCGGTCAGTTTTAGGCCGTCCTCCATCCACTCGATTTCCCCGGTACGCGCGCTCGTGGTATCGTCGTCCCCGTCGTCGACCTCGATACCGTCGACGTGAGGGTAGGCATCCGGAGTCAGTTGATGGCCCTTCTCCAGGTCCTCGAGGAATCGGCTCAGTCTCGAGGGAGTCCCGACGATTCGCGAATCGCCGGCTCCCTCTTTGTTGAACTCGTTGTCGCATTCGACGTCGTACCACGCTTCGATCCGGATTCGATCCGCCAGAGGGAATTCGAGCTCGCTCGGCTCGCCACCGATCCAGACGTATCCCGGGTTATCACAGAGATGGAGGCTGAACGTCACTTCGCCGCGGTCGCCGGGCTTGATGTCGGCGAGATCGATCAGTGCCTCGGGGTCGTACTTCAGGTTGTCGTTGTCGAAGTCGTCGGGATCCTCGAAGTTGGTGAGCGTTTCACACGTCAGATACTCCTGAATGTTCGCGTCCTCGTCGGTGTACCTCACTTCATCGTCCCGGTCCGCGAACTCGCCCTCGTCGAAGTCACTGAGATCGAGCGACTGCATCCCGTCGTCGTCGTGGTCGGGATGGGCGCTCACGAACGGCCTGCCTGCGGAACCGTAGGGGGCCATGTAGTGATCGTCCGGCATGCCCCAGTACAGCTGTTGCCAGTCGATTCGGAGGTCCAGTTCGCCGGCGGTCAGCGCGTTGTCTTCGAAGGTTTCGGCGTCGCTGAAGTAGGCGCTGGTTCCCATTCCGGCACCCGCCGAGGTGACGCCGACGCCGCCGATCCCGGCGAGGACCTTTCGTCGCGACAGTTCGAATCCGTTTGTGTCTGTCATATGCGAACATCCCGTAAGCGGGAAGACCCACCGGCGGAATCGAACCGCCGTACACCGTGTGGGCAGTGGTCAGGAGTCGATTCGATTGGAGCTTCAGGTTTCGACCTCGTTGTGGCGGCACTGCTCGGTGTAGAATCCGAGGTTGAACGCGAGTCGGTCGGTCTGCACCTCGTTTCCGACGCTGGTCGGCAACCACCACTCGAAGCCGATACACTTCGTCACGGAGTTGACGAAACACGCCGTCTCCTCGGTGTCGGGTCGACCGTCGAGCAGGAGCCCGTCGTCCGACTCGAGCTCGGCCATCGCGTCCGTGAACGGGCCTTCGAAGATCAGCTCTTCGCCCTCGCGGATCACCTCGCCGATGTCGGCGAAGACGTCCTCGAGTTCGTCGATGTTTTCGGCCTCGTAGAAGTCCTCGGACGAGGACGCCATCTGCTCCATCGTGTCCGGGTCCGCCTCGCCGATGGCGACAGTGAACACACGGACTCCGCGATCGTCAGCCTCTTCGGCGGCGTCGATTGCGGCCTGCGTCGCGTCACCACCCGTTTCGGTCCGGTTTGCCGCGCCGTCGGCCAGCACGACCATCGCCTTCTGTGCGTTCGAGCGTGCGTTGGAACTCGGATCTGTGTCGACACCCGGCCATATGTCCTCGTCACCGAGGACCTCCTCGGTGCCGTAGATGACTCCCCCTTCCATGTTGGTAAGACCACCGTCGTCGAGGCCGTCGATTTCGTCTTTGATGTCGTCTTTGCCGGTAGCGTCCATCGGCGTCAGGTCGAACGGCCGTTGGGCACTCGACGAAAAGGTCACGAGCGACGCCTGATCGCTGTCGTCAAGGGCGTCGACGAGCGTTTTGGAGCCGTTCTGAGCCGCTTCGAGACGCGTTTGACCGTTGATGGATCGTCCCATCGACCCCGAAACGTCCAGTACGAGGCTCACGTCGAGTTCCTCGCCCTCGACTTCCTCCCCCCGAGGCTCGTAGACGTTATTACAGTTCTCGTCGTACCACAGGCGGACCATGAGTTCGTCGGCGAGTTGCCCCTCGTCGGGGATCTCGCCGAACTCGTCCATCAAGACCTTCTCTTCGGGTTCCGTGGTTCCGTTCTGGTCGTTGTCCACGACCTCGCCGTTCATCCAGATGTATCCGGGGTTGTCACACAGGTGAAGACTGAACGTGACTTCACCGAAGTCACCGGGTTTTACGTCGTCTAGGGAAATAAGTGGGGCAGGCTCATCGTTTTCGTCGCGAGTATCCTCGTTATCAGATCGGAACCCCTCGGGATCCAGATCCTCGGGCAGGTCTGCGAAGTCCTCGCAGGGATCGTATTCGCTAAGATCATCCTGAATCCCGTCATCGGCCGCATCCGGATAGGCCTCGATCGCGGTCGCATCCATGAACGCGTCGAGATCAGTCACACCCAGACGGCGCGTGTCGCCGTTGGGGAAGCGGAAAACGTGCTCGATATCGTCACCCGCCTCCTCGTCCTCACCAAGGATCTGCACGTATTCGTCCCCAGCCGATTCGTCGTAGTAGTGCTCTTCCCAGTCTAATCTGAGGTCTAGTTGTCCCGCCGTGATCGAGTTGTCTGTGAACTCTTCTTGGTCGCTGAAGTAGGCGCTCGTGCCGAGGCCGGCCCCGGCGCTCGCTACGCCGATGCCGCCGATCCCGGCGAGCGCTTTCCGCCGTGAGAGTTCGAATCTGTCGTTCTTGCTCATACGTGTTCATCCCCCGAAGGGGAAGACCCACCGGCGGAATCGAACCGCCGTTCCGCGGGCGAACCCTCGGCGAAGCCGAGGACGCCGTGCCCCAGCGTGGGCGAAACCGGGAGCTGCGTGGCTCCGCGGTCAGACGAATCCGGACGGCCCGTCAGGATCCGCGTTGTGTCGGCACTGCTCGGTGTAGAAGCCGAGGTCGAAATCAGCGCTCAGCCCCTGCACCTCGTTGCCGACGTTGGTGGGGAGACACCATTCGAACGAGACGCAGAACGTCTCGTTCTCCGGGAAACAGAGTCCCGGCGGGTCATCGTCATCGTGTGAACAGTAGCCGAATTCGATGTAACTGATCCCCTGCGGGACACCCTGGTCATTTTCCGAAACAGTTCGGACAACGTCCTGATCCCGCGTACAACCGGGGAGGAGATCGTATGACTCCACATCCTGTGCGGATTTAATTTCTTTCCGACACATCCCGTCGGAACCTGCATCATCGACGATCTCCCAGTTGTACTGGACGATCTCGCCGAGATCGTAATCCTCCGTGTTCTGCGCCAGAACTTCGTTATTGTCCTCGTCTTTGACGTAGATCTCGTCGAACCGGACGACCATCTCGTGACCGTCCGGTGCTACGAACCGAATGTCGATGACCAAGGGGTCCTCTTGGATGTTCTCGATTTCCCCGTCCTCGACGTTGATGTCCTCCTCGTCACTTCCCCACTCGACTTTGCCGAGTGGTTCGCAGCTGAACCCACCACTACTATCGGTTTCATCGTGGGAGTCACCGCTGACCCCCGCGCCGTAGACATTCGGGTTCAGGAATCGTCCGTCCGGTGTAAGACGGTCATCAAGGAAGGCCTTGAGGTTGGTCGACTCTACGAGGATCCGATCACCGTCCTCTTCATCGAACTCGTTTGTACACTCAAGATCGTACCACGCACGGACTGTGATCGCCTTGGCCAACTCCTCGTCGTACTCACCGACTTCCCCGATCCACCAGATGTAACCAGGATTATCACACAGGTGGAGACTGAACGTGACCTCTCCACAGTCACCTGGTTTGAGGTCGTCTAGCTCGATGAGACTGTTCTGTGTGCTAACACCGTTGTAGAAGTCTTCCGGAACTTCGAAGTTCTCGAGCGTGTCGCACGTCAGGTACTCCTGAATGTTCGCGTCGTTGTCAGAGTACTGAACGACACCCTCGTCCTCAAACCCTTCGAGATCGCCTGTATCCAGAGACTGTTCTCCCGTCGTATCGTGGTCCGGGTGCGCGTTGACGAACGGGTAGCCCGCCTCGCCATAGGGCGAGTAGTGGTCGGCGTTCTCCTCCGGACCGTAGTACAGCTGCTGCCAGTCGATCCGGAGGTCGAGTTCCCCGGCGGTTAGCGTGTTGTTGTCAAACGACTCGGCGTCGCTGAAGAAGGCACTCGTGCCGAGGCCAGCGCCGGCGCTCGCTACGCCGATCCCGCCGATCCCGGCGAGGGCCTTCCGCCGTGATAGCTTGAGTCCGTTCTTTTCTTTGCTCATCGTCGCTTACCAGGGGTTAGTGATCGGGGGATTGCTCCAGTCGACCATGTCCACGTGTTCCGTGGGTGTGACATCGAACGGATCATCATTGTGACGGTGCTGTTCGGCGTGGAATTCGAAGTTGAAGCTCAGTTCAGCGCCCTGAAGCTCGTTCCCGACATCCTCGTCGACATCGAGCGTAACACAGAGCAGTACGGCGGCCTGGTCAGCGTTATCGAGGACGTTATTGTCGTCATCGGCTCCGATCACGACGTAGTCAATTTCGCGCTTTTCTTCATTCCAGTGGGCAGCACCGTCGTGAATGCCAACGGGCGTCCCGGTGTCATGAGCGCTGTTGAGCCAGTCGCCGAACGAATCGTAATCATTAGGCTCCTTCAGATATTGGCCCTTGTTGTAATCCTCGGTTTCCTCAGGTTCAGCTACCTCCTCGGCATGGCTCGGGTCACACACGAAGAGCTGCTGGGTCGCAGAGACCGGGTCATGTTCCCGATCGTCGATCCCGATGAAGTCATCGTCGTCATCGATATCGTAGATATCATCCGCACTCACGTTGCCTGCCTCATAACCCGTCTTAGACTCCCAGTCCGACACTACGTATCGAACCACGCCCGGGTTGTCCCGAACGGTGACACACCAACAGAACTCGTAGGTGTCGCCCGGCTTCAGGTCTTCAATATCGAGGGAGTGACCGACGACTGCCTCTCCGTCGTCGGTGATCTCCGAATACCAGTCCTCTTCGTCCGGACCGATCCCGTCCTGATTGGCTTGGCCGGCAACGAGGGACGCCGCCATGCTGAATTCGCCGGCCTGGATCGTGTTGCCTGTAAACTCTTCTTGGTCGCTGAAGAACGCGCTCGTTCCCATCCCGGCACCGGCGGACGCCGCGCCCACGGTTCCGAGACCGATCAATGCTTTCCGTCGTGACAGCTCGAATGTTCGGTCTGACATAGTCGTTGTTCACTCGATCGGATGTACCGACCGAGCGTGTTACACCCACCAACAGCCACCCCCTTAGCCAATCACACCAATGCTATAGAAACGGCTGATTTGAGGCCTCAAACGCTTGATTTGTGGATCTAACGGGTCGTTCGTTCGCTGTAATAACTGGCTAACGTGACCCCCCGAACGGGAACGGTGTCCCGACCGACGCTACGGTCGGATCGAAACGAGTCCCCGACTGCGGCGGAGGTCGAATCCTCCCGATCGTTCGAACCCATCATCGAAGTGTACGAATCGAACGTAGCGAGTTACTACGAGCACGACTACCGGGAAGTGATATGATGGATCGGCACTCTCTAAAGCGAATTCAGGACGGAGAACGCAACAGGGTTCGATTGTTCCGTTTCGGTATCGATCCCGTTCGGATACAGGTTCTGATTACTTACGTACCGACACTCTGTACGACCTATCGTCACTCGATCCGCGTCCGCGGGTGAGGTTCACACGATGGCGATCACGAACAGATACGAGGGGCTTCCCGAGACACAGATTCACGACCTGCTGCGCAACGAGCGACGGCGACAGGTGATCAAACACCTGCAGGGGACCGTCGGCTCGACGACGCTTCGGGATCTCGCGGAAACGATCGCCGAACGCGAGTGCGGACAGTCCCCGCCGCCGAAGGACGTTCGCGACAGCGTCTACAACTCGCTCCATCAGACTCATCTTCCGAAGCTCGATCGGAACGGTATCGTCGAGTACGACGCAAACCGAAAGACGATCCGACTCACCGAAAACGCCCGCTCCGTCGATGTCTATATGGACATCGCCACCGCCTATGGGATCACCTGGAGTGAGTTCTATCAACTGTTCGGCACGGGATCACTGCTATTGCTGCTCGGGGCTCACCTCGATGCTCCGCTTCTTTCTGCGATCGATCCGATCCTCCTGATAAGCCTCTTTCTTGCGGGATATGCGATTTCGATCGGCTACCAGATGTGGACTCAGCGGTGGATGTATCTCAACGCGCTCTTCGGGTGAGATGTATTCGGACGGGGATTTATGGGGATTATCGTCGCCAATCGGCGGTTCAAAACTCCGGTCTCCGGCGGTGTGTCTCGGTTCGTTGTATGGAAACGATTGACTCCGACGAGAATCTCGATCAGTCGTCTTCGAAGGCTTCTGACGAGAGGTCGGCCTCGAACAGGCGGCTTCCGCAGGCCGCACAACTCGATGCGATCACTTGGCGTTCGCGACAGCACGACTCGACGGTCTCTTTGCCCATCTCGACCGGTCCGTCGCACGCCGGACAGCGGCTGAGCCACAGCCGGAGGCTCCCGGCGAGTTCGGTCCGTTCACGGAACCCCAACCCGGACCATCCGGCGTAGCGATCACGGAGCTCCATGGCCGCGGCGATATCTGCGAGATACGCCGCGCGGGAGGGCCACTGGGCGAGACGGGTCCCGTCAACGGACGCTACGAACCGATCGTGACGAGGCTCGATCGTAACGTCCTTTCGATCGACGTGCTCGAATGTCTCACCTTCGAGTAGACTCCGAATTTCCGAAGCGTCCCCGGTGAGTGAGTCCATTCGTGAGTTCCAGGCGGCCTCAAAGGAGGGTGTGAGACAGAGGTCGTCCCGATCGGAACACGCTCCGAGTACGCCAGCATCCATGAGAGTCGCCTCCACATCGAGATCCCGGCCCGCGTCTCGGTTCGGTTCGGGAGCTTTCCCGAACAGCCGCAACACCCCGGAGGGAAGATACCGTTTCGTCATCGCCGGCGTCCCCGGTATAAGATATCCGCGGAGATACACGGTCAAGACACACCCTCCGAGGACGGCTGCCCCGATCGTAAGCGAAAGAGCCGGCGAATATCCCGCTACCCCGAATCCGACGCTCGCGATCCCGGCAGCGATCAGGGCGAATACGAGATTGATTGCTGTACACGGAAGACATCGGTTTTCACCGACGTACTCCGGTTGTCGAAACCTGTCGAATGTGTGTTGTCGTGACATACGGGTGACCGATAGATCGTCTGTTGCCGGTCTGTCGGATTAAGTAATTAGTCCCTGTACATCGGCTGAACGAAAGCCCGATCGAATCGGAATGCAAATCCGATTTCAGTACCGGGAACGGCCCACTGCGCCACAACGTGTTAATAGAGTAGTAACACCGGACCGCTCCACCGACTTTTTTTTAAATATCGTCGCCGTGTCTTCCGGTTCTGTTCTCTCATCTCCGAAGAATTGTCCTGCAACATCGGTAATATGAAATTAACTAATGGCTGGTGCTTTCTATTCGATTCCAGAGTGGGGTAGTAACGGTGTACTTCCGGGATGAAGATTCATATGTCGAGTAAGCCAAGATTATCCGAGGGGAATGCCGAGGACCGAGCGGCCGTAGAGGCGGCGAACACTGACCACGAAGTACCAGCTGCAGAACGTGGGACGGGAGCGTCGATCGATCGCGAACAGATCTTCGAGGTACTCAGCAACGAGCGTCGTCGGCTGGTCCTCCGATACCTTCGCCACCACCGCGGGGCGGACGCCATTGGATTCAGGGATCTCGTCGATCAGGTTACAGCATGGGAGCACGACAAATCCAAAGAGAACGTGTGCTCGAAGAATCGAAAGCGCGTGTACACGGCTCTACGACAGACTCATCTGCCGAAACTCGCTCAGTATAGCATCATCGAATTCGATCAGCAACGAGGTGTGCTCCGCCCGAAAGAGAACGTCGACGAGGTACTGTTGTATATGAGATTCACTCCGGAACGAGAGATCTTTTGGAGTCAACTGTACCTCCTGTTGGCGTTCCTCGGGGGATTGTTCACTCTGTTAGTCTGGCTGGGTATCGTCTCACTGTGGAACGTTCCTCAGATCACCGTCGCGGTGGGTATCGTGGTAGTGTTCGGCGTGATTTCTCTCGCACAAATATATCAGCACCGTCGTACAGTCCGATCCAGCGAGCCGGAGGGGAATTGAACGTGCCGTGTCGCGGCTGAGAACGTGACCGGGGGGATCGAGGATTCGACCCCGCTCTCAACGGATCGTGTTAACGGCGAATCGTCGGTCGTTCATCCGGGCTGTATCCGAAAGTGAAAATCGGGATGTGCTGATAACGCTATTCTGTACGGTACTGTCACAGTTTTTGCACCCAGTCTGTATACCGCAGTTTGACGACCGAACCGGAGCGCCGCCAACGGCGTCTCGATTGCTGTAGCGTCACTCCTTGAGATGTCTCACGACAGTCTCTCCGTCCACATCGAGGCCACCCGCTTGTGCGACATCCGGTGAGCCGCCGCCACCGCCACCGAACTCCGCAGTCAGTTCGTCGACGATCTCACCAGCATCGATCGGACCGGAGCCGACCGCGAGCTGTCCGGTGGGCGTTATAAGTACCACCACGTCGAGTTCGTCCGGGCGATCCCGAACCGTCTCGGAGAGACGATTCGCGTCCGCCTCGACGACACCTGCGGCCCACCGTAACCCGTCCCGCTCGAACGAATCTCCGATGATCGACGAAACGCGCGTTTCGATGAGTTCGGTTCGAGCCGATTCGAGTTCGTCTCGGAGTGCGTTTCGGTCCTCACGGATCCGTGCCGCTTCGTCGGCCAACTCAGTCACACTCGTTTCGAGTTCGGTCGCGGCATCGAGTGCGGCTCGTTTTTCGGACGCGCGGCGGTCGATCCCCTCCGGCCCGACGGCGAATTCGACACGAGTCATCCCTTCCCCCGGATTCGATCGTTCGAGCACGGTTACCGGGCCGATTTGACGAGTATTTCGAACGTGGGTCCCCCCGCAAGCGGCGACGTCCCAGCCGTCGACCTCGACGATGCGAACCGTCTCGCCGGTGATCCCCTCCTCGGTCTTCGTGTTGAACGCGACGTCGTCGCGAGCGAGCGCTTCTTCTCTGGGAAGCCGTCGCCACGTCACGTCCCGGGATTCCCAGACGCATCGATTCGTGAGCCGTTCGAGTTCGACGAGCGTCGCGTCGTCGATTCGGCTCGTAGTCGTCAGATCGACGCGGACCTTCTCGGAACCGATATCGAACCCGGCGTAGCCGAGTTCTTCGAAGAGACGCCGGCCGGCCCCATAGAGGACGTGACTCGCGGTGTGTGCGCGCATGCAGTATCGCCGGAAGATCGGATCGACGATCCCGGTAACGGTTTCGCCGGCCGTCAGCTGTCCGTCGAGGACGTGAACGATATGTTCGTCGTCGCTCCGAACGTCGAGTACCTCGTGGCCGCCGATCGTTCCTCTGTCGGCGGGCTGTCCACCCCCCTCCGGATAAAAGTACGTCTCTGAAAGAACGACGTCGCTTCCCCCGTGCTCGACGGTCGCTTCGAACTCCAGCGTCTCCGGATCGTCGGCTGCCTTCGACGAGACCATGCCGGTGTTCGGAC
>LFFM01001956.1_pt1 | contig 13955 bp, 13 predicted proteins | sample 643131 | NCBI WGS metagenome assembly LFFM01 (sample SAMN03777445, study PRJNA286221) | soda lake metagenome | biome: soda lake; feature: Kulunda steppe; material: water; isolation source: sample Tc-Br brine of Tanatar trona crystallizer | place: Russia: Kulunda steppe | collected 2011-07
GAAACAGATCGCGTAAGCGCGATGGCTACCGAGTTGGCAAAACTGGGCGTCTCAGTCACCGAAGAACACGATGTGCTGACGATCCACGGCAGCGAGTCGTCGCTCTCGGGGGCGACTGTCGATGGCTACCACGATCACCGGATTATCATGTCGTTGGCGGTCGCCGGCCTGGTTGCCGATGGGACAACAACCGTCACTGGAGCCGAACACGTCGATGTCTCGTTCCCGCACTTTTTCGAGCTGATTTCCGGGATCGGCGCAGACATCGAACGGGTGGCCTGAGCGAGTCTCGGATGAAACGGCTGTTCCAGTGGGATTCGGTAAGCGAGTAGAACAGTAGGCTTTTGTAGGATTTGTGAAATTTGTTGGTATGGTTCTCAGTTCCCTGCTCTCAGTCGTACATACACTCGGCCAAGCGATCCCGCCTGAAACACTTACACAGACGGGAATCGAAGAGTTCTCCTTCGTCTTTATCGTTCTTTTTGCGGTCGTCCTCTACGTCGTGTATGCGTTGATGACGCTCGTCTTTGGTGCGGTCATTCTCGCAGTTGGAACACGGTATGTCCAACGCGTTTACGGACATGCCCGCAACGCGCCGGTTCGATCCGGGGCCATCGGAGTTGGAGCCATTGTGGGTGCCGTTGTAGTGTATATCCTCCTCGGGGTCTCGGTCCTCGTCTTATTACAGGTCGGCGCACCGGAGCCAACCGGCCTGTTGCTCATCATTCCCGTACTTGTGGGCTTCGGATTCAGTATTGTCGTGACCACGGTCGGCGAGATCATTGTTGGTGCAGCGTTGCTTCAGTGGTATACCGGCGAGCCGGAACCGAACCTCTGGATTGCGCTCGTTATCGCGGCGCTTGTGGTCAATCTCCTCTTTCTCATTCCGCCTGTGGGATTACTCGTCGGTCCGTTGCTCATCGCGCTTGCGACCGGGGCCATGGTCGATCTGTGGTGGCAGCGTCGATGATCAGTGGTGGCAGCGTCGATGATCAGTGGTGGCAGCGTCGGTAACGACACGCGGTAAATGCGGAGTCGGAACCGATCGGTACTTTGCGCGTAGTGCAAGGTTCAAATGGGCTGGGTTCCCAACCTCCCATAATGAACGGCAATCGGTTTGGTCGGCTCTTTCAGGTGACGACCTATGGCGAAAGCCACGGGAAGGCGATGGGCGTGACCGTCAGTGGCTGTCCGGCAGGACTCGAACTCGACGAAGACGATATCCAGTACGAACTCGACAGACGAAAACCCGGCCAGTCGATGATTACGACCTCTCGGGGCGAACCCGACGCAGTGACGATCAACTCCGGTGTCCAAGATGGCTATACCACGGGCATGCCGATCGGGATGGTCATCGAGAACAAAGACGCTCGCTCGGGCAAGTACGAGCCTTACATCACCGCACCACGGCCCTCCCACGGTGATTTTACCTACTCGGCGAAGTTCGGGACCCGCAACTGGGGCGGTGGCGGCCGCTCGTCGGCCAGAGAGACGGTCAACTGGGTTGCCGCCGGTGCGATCGCCAAACAGATCAACGAACACCACGGCATCGAGGTCAAAGCCCACGTCAACCAGATAGGTGACGTACGCGCGGGAGACGTGACGTGGGAGGACATCCTCGAACACACCGAGGACAACGAGGTCCGGTGTGCGGACCCCGAGGCCGCCGAAGCAATGCGCGAGCTGGCCGACCAGTATCAAAAGGAGGGCGACTCAATCGGAGGGTCGATCTACTTCGAGGCTCGCGGCGTGCCCCGTGGCTTGGGCGCACCGCGGTTCGACTCGTTTCCGGCCAGACTCGGCCAGGCGATGTTTGCGATTCCCGCCTGTACCCACGTCGAATACGGCCTTGGCAAGGAGGCTCGCGAGTGGAGCGGCAAGGACCGCAATGAGGATTGGACCTTCGACGACAACGGTGATCCAGTGCCGGTCGGCAACAAACACGGCGGCCTGCAGGGTGGGATCACGACCGGCCAGCCGATCTGGGGTGAGGCGACGTGGCATGCGCCGACCTCGATCCCGAAAAAACAGCAGACAGTCGACTGGGAAACCCGCGAACAAAAGGAGATTCAGGTTGTCGGTCGGCACGATCCCGTGTTGCCACCGCGTGGCGTCCCGGTCGTCGAAGCCATGCTCAACCTGACGATTCTCGACTTCATGCTGCTGTCGGGGCGGGTCAACGCCGACCGACTCGACGGCGACGTGGGCGAGTACGATACTGATTACCATCCACGGAGTCCTGACAACATGGAGTAGCGGAGGTCAGCGACACCTCATGAACCGTCATACAGACTACGTCTGACAAGATTTTTACACATTCATCGTGTCGTTCTTGAGTGGCTGGGGCGGTCTCCCTAACGGGACATATTGGCCAAAAAACATTGAGCATAAACAGGTATGCCAGTGTGATTCCCGGTTGCGTTTGAAAGTTGTATGCCAGACAGTATCATATCAGTACTAATCATGAGTGATACCTGATCGGAGTGTGTGTCTCTTGGTACACTGCGATAAAGATTGGACATACATCCAACAAAACAAATCTTTCATCATCTTTCCTTGTCAATCTATAGCAAACTCTTTTACCCGAGGCTGGCAAATCACGTATACTAGTGGCCCAGTGGGGGCCGTGACCTCAAACTATGACTGACAACGAACTCATCTGGCGAATTGCAGGAGGTTCCGGCGACGGAATTGCCTCAACAAGCCAGAACTTTGCCAAAGCTCTGATGCGTTCGGGCTTGGACGTATTCACGCACCGACACTATCCATCACGAATCCGCGGCGGCCATACGTATACTGAAATCCGCGCCTCCTCGGAGCCGGTGAAATCCCGTGGTGACGGCTACAACTTCCTGCTCGCGCTTGGTGACTCCTTCGCGCGGAATCCGAAGGAAGACGCCGTCTACGGAAACGAGGAGATCAAACCGCTATCGGAAAACCTCGATGAGCTTCACGAAGGCGGCGTCATCATCTACGACTCGGGGCTGCTCGATGCCTCCGAAATCGAAGACTTCGATGCCCGTGTCGAGGAGAACAACTGGCACGTCTACGACCTTGATCTACGGACGATGGCCCGCGAGCACGGTCGCGAGGTCATGCGCAACACCGCCGGTGTCGGCGCAACCTGTGCGCTTGCCGGCATCGAACTCGAATGGATCGAGGAACTGATGACCGATGCGATGCCCGAAAAGATTCTCGAACCCAACCTCGAGATTCTTCATGAGGCCTACGACATGGTCCTCGACGAGTACGATGTCGATGCCCATGACGTAAAGGTTCCAACCGGTAGCCACGACGAAGAGCAGGTTCTGCTCTCGGGTTCCGACGCAATCGCCTACGGCTCGCTCGACGAGGGCTGTCGGTTCATTGCTGGGTATCCAATGACTCCATGGACTGAGGTCTTTACCATTCTTTGTCAGAACCTGCCACAGGTTGGTGGCATCTCCGAGCAGGTCGAAGACGAGATCGCTGCAGCCGCCCTCGCTATCGGTGCCAGCCACGCTGGTGTCAAAGCGATGTCGGGCTCCTCAGGCGGTGGCTTCGCACTGATGAGCGAACCACTGGGCCTCGCTGAGATGACCGAAACGCCGGTCGTCCTCATCGAAGCCATGCGTGCGGGTCCATGTACGGGAATGCCAACGAAACCCGAACAGGGCGACCTCGAACACGTCCTGTACACCTCGCAGGGAGATTCCCACCGCGTGGTCTTCGCCCCCGGTACGGTTGCGGAGGCATACGTCCAGAGCCGCCGGGCGTTCGAAATCGCCTACGAGTACCAGATTCCGTCGATTATTCTGTACGATCAGAAACTCGGTGGCGAACTGATGAACGTCCCAGCCTCTGTCTTCAATCGCGAGCCAAACGCGTCACTTGGCTCGACACTGACCGAAGCAGAGCTGGCCGACGCCCCACACGACTCGACTGGCAAGTACAGTCGCTTCCAGCACGATGTCGAAGACGGTGTCAGCCCACGGTCGATTCCCGGCCAGAAGGGCGGCCGATTCCTTGCAACAGGTAACGAACACACCCCAGAGGGACACATCGAAGAGTCCCCTGAAAACCGTGTTGCCCAGATGAACCGCCGACTCGAAAAGATGGATGCCATCCGCGAGAATCTCGCAAGCCACGAGGTCAGCCATCAGACCTACCACGGTCCAGATGAGGCGACCTACGGTCTCATGACCTACGGCAGCTCGCAGGGAACCGTCGAAGAGGCCGTCGACATGCTTACCGACGAGGGCTACTCGGTCAAATCGCTCGGTGTCTCGGATATGGCACCATACCCGGTTGAGCAGGTTACCGAGTTCATCGAAAGCGTCGACGAGGTGCTCGTCGTCGAGATGAACGCGACCGCTCAGTTCCGTGGACTGACCCAGAAGGAACTCGGCCAGTACGGCGAGAAGCTTTCGAGCCTTCTGAAGTACAACGGCAACCCATTCGAGCCACTCGACATCGTCGAGGGCTTCAAAACGACCATCGTCGAGGACGGAGAGCTCTCCGGCCTTGAGACTAAATTCGTCCCAGCAGCAGGTGACTAACCATGAGTGCATTCTCAGCAATCGGTGAGGGACAGGAAATCGACCAAAACGAGTACACACCCGGACTCGAACCCCAGGCTACCTGGTGTCCCGGCTGTGGTGACTTCGGTGTGCTCAAAGCACTGAAGGGTGCGGCCGCAGAACTCGGCCGTTCGCCAGAAGAAATTCTGCTGACGACCGGTATCGGCTGTTCAGGCAAACTGAACAGCTACTTCGACAGCTACGGCTTCCACACGATTCACGGCCGATCATTGCCGGTCGCCCGTGCAGCCAAACTCGCAAACCCTGGACTCGAAGTCATCGCCGCCGGTGGCGATGGTGACGGCTACGGCATCGGTGGCAACCACTTCATGCACACGGCGCGTGAAAACCACGACATGACCTACATCGTGTTCAACAACGAGATTTTCGGCCTCACCAAGGGTCAGACCTCGCCAACGAGCCCGAAAGGTCACAAGTCGAAAACCCAGCCACACGGGAATGCGAAACAGCCGCTTCGGCCGCTCTCGCTGAGCCTTACTTCGGGTGCATCCTACATCGCCCGAACGGCTGCGGTCAACCCGAACCAGGCCAAGGAAATCATCATCGAAGCGATGGAGCACGACGGCTTCGCGCACATTGACTTCCTGACGCAGTGTCCAACCTGGAACAAGGACGCCCGGCAGTACGTCCCGTACATCGACGTCAACGAGTCTGACGACTACGACTTCGACAAGACGGACCGCCGTTCGGCATCCGAAATGATGCACAAAACCGAAGAAGCGCTCCACGAGGGCAAAGTCCTCACCGGCCGCTTCTATGTCGACTCCGATCGCCCATCCTACGGACAGGAAAAGCGGGCAATCGGTGAGATGCCAGAACAGCCACTTGCAGAGCGCTACTTCGACGACTCCTACGAATGGGAGCGCTCGGCAGATCTGTTCCTCGACAAACACAAATAACCAAGACAGTCGGCTTTTTTGTGGTTACACACCGGCTAAAACCGTTTTCGGTTCGCAAGATATTTTTTCGCTGGAGCGAAACTAGGAGGTATGAGTACGATATCGACTGAGGATCGGATTCTTGCGGTTTTGGAGGACGACGCACAAGCCTCCTACTCGGAAATCGCAAATCGAGCGGAGGTGTCGAAGCCAACGGTACGCAAATATATTCGAAAGCTCGAGGACGACGGCGTCATCGTCGGCTACTCTGCAGATATCGACCCCAAGAAACTCGCCTCACAGACGATTGCCCTCGTTGGTGTCGACGTTGCCAGCGAACTCTATGTTGAGGCAACCCGCGCGCTCAAATCGCTTGAGGCAGTTGAATCGCTGTACACCTCATCAGGAGATCACATGCTGATGGCTGAAGTCAGATCGAAAGACGGTGATTCACTCGGTGACGTCATCAGTGACGATATTCTCGCAATCGAAGGCGTCACGGCCGCACATCCGTCGTTTTTGCAGGAACGATTGAAATAACGGCGACCCGATCCGTCAGTCGCGTCTCTCTCTGTCAATAGTCGATTGCCGTCGAATAGTCACAAGCACCAACAGTAATACGCACGCACACCAACCGGTGGATATGGACGGCCCGCGGCTGCCGGGAGCAGCACCCGACTCGGAAGACCGGATTATCCTCCACGTCGATATGGACTGCTTTTATGCCTCCTGTGAGCGCCTACGAGAGCCCCAATTGGAAGGCAAGCCGGTCGTTGTCGGGATGGGGTACGAAGCTGGCAAGCCCCATGGGGCGGTTGCCACCGCGAGTTACGAGGCTCGTGAGCATGGCATCGAAAGCGCCCAGGCAATCCGCCACGCCCTTGAGGCGCTCGCCCGCAAAGAGAAAGCCGACGACGACCACGCCGGGCCGGTCGGCTACTACAGGACGGTTGATCTCGACTTTTACAAATCAGTTGCACGTGAGGTCAAAGCGATCCTGCATGACTGTGCCGACGTGGTTCGGGAGGTGAGCATCGATGAGGCCTATCTGGATGTGACTGACCGGACGAGTTGGGATCTCGTTGGTGACGACACAGCCGAGAGCGAGAAACACACGTCGGCTGACGACCGCGAGGACCACGTTTCGGCTAGCGACCACGACAGCACCCGAACACTCGCAGAGGGGTACGGCCGATACATCAAACAACGGATCAGCCGGGAGGTTGGTGTCCCAGCGAGCGTCGGCGTTGCCCCGAACATGTCGACCGCAAAGGTCGCAAGCGACTTCGACAAACCGAACGGGCTGACAGTTGTCCGGCCGCCCGATGTGCGGACGTTTCTTGAGCCACTCCCAGTTGAGGAAGTCCATGGGGTTGGACCAGTGACGGCGAGTGAGCTCGCCGACCTTGGGATCGAAACCGCCGGTGACCTTGCACGGGCCGATCCGACGACACTAATCGAGCGATTTGGCGAGCGTGGCCGAGAGCTCTCTGAGCGCGCCCGTGGCGACGACGACCGCGCGGTAACCCCGACCGGCCGACCCAAGAGTCTCTCGCGGGAGTCCGCGTTCACCGAGGCGACCGCCGACAGCGAGGCCAAACGCGACAAAATCAGCACGCTGGCCGCCGCTGTCGCGACCCGCGCAAAGAGCCGCGGGGCGATGTATCGAACAATCGGAATCAAAGTGGTCACTCCGCCGTTTGATGTCAACACTCGCGCCTCGTCGCTGTCGGGACCGGTTGATGACCCCGACCTGGTCGAGCAGGTTGCGTGTGAGCTGCTGGCCGAGTTCGACGACGCACGCGTCCGAAAACTCGGCGTTCGCATCTCAAATCTCTCCTTTGGCGCACAGGACCAAGCCCGGTTGGATGGGTTTGAATCAGCTGAGAACAAGCACTCGACGCTGTCGGCAGGCACTGCCGACGACGCAGACTCGACACGCTCGAATCGAACCGAGACCACAGAGCAGGGAGGCCGGATTACCGACTGGCTCACAGAAACCCAGTTCCAAGAGTCTGTCACAGAAGCGGAGCAAAAATCGACAGATCGAGAGGGCCAGTCCTCACTCGGCGAATTTGAGCAATAATTCGAGAGGGCCCACCGACAAGCGCGTCGCGAAACCGTCATGACAGGAGGAACTATGTGGCCGCGCCCGGAGTACACACGTAAATGAGCGATGAGGAGACAATCACGGTCGCGGATGTAAGCGCCGGGGCAGGTGGCACGGACGATATCGACCCCGGAACACCGGTCTCGCTGCCAGTCGTCGACATCCTAACCGGCCGCGGCTTTATCACTGGAAAAAGCGGCAGCGGAAAATCGAATACAGCATCAGTAATTCTCGAAAACCTACTCGACAACAATTTCCCGGTTCTCATTGTCGACAGCGACGGCGAGTATTACGGACTCAAAGAGGAGTACGAAATCCTCCATGTCGGTGCCGACGAGGAGTGCGACATTCAGGTGACCTCGGATCACGCCGAAAAAATCGCTTCGCTCGCACTCGAAGAGAACATTCCGATTATCCTCGATGTCTCGGGATATCTCGACGAAGCCGACGCCAATGCGCTGATTTTGGAGACGACCAGACACCTCTTTGCGAAAGAAAAGAAACTCAAAAAGCCGTTCTTGCTCGTGATCGAGGAGTGCCACGAGTACATCCCCGAAAAAAGTGGGATGGGCGAAGCCGGCAAGATGCTGATTAAAGTCGGCAAGCGCGGCCGAAAACACGGGCTCGGAATCGTCGGTATCAGCCAGCGCCCCGCTGATGTAAAAAAGGACTTTATTACCCAGTGTGACTGGCTCGTCTGGCACCGACTGACCTGGCGAAACGATACCAAGGTCGTTGGCCGTATTTTGGGCAGCGAGTACGCCCGTGCCGTAGAGGAGTTAGGCGACGGCGAGGGGTTTTTGGTCGCCGACTGGTCCGATGCACTCCGCCGGGTGCAGTTTCACCGCAAACGGACGTTCGACGCGGGAGCAACGCCGGGGCTCGAAGACTTCGAGCGGCCCGAACTCAAATCCGTCAGTGGCGACCTTGTTTCCGAGCTCACCACGATCTCTGACGAGAAAGCCCAACAGGAAAGCGAAGTGGCGGATCTCAGACAAGAACTCGATACAAAAGAAGCCGAAATTCGACAGCTCAAACAAGATCTCGAGGAAGCTCGGGACCTGCGCCGGATGGCCGACCAGTTCGCCCAAGCGCTTTTACAGCGGTCAGAAGCGCCCTACCGGGGCGGCAGCGGACGGAATCTCAACCGGCCAGGCGAACAATCAGATCTCTATGAATACGAAGACGAGCGTGAACAGCCCGCCACTGACCCACTGATTTCGGAGGCCGAACCTGATCGGTCGGCGACTAACGACCATCAGGCCGAACCGCACACTGAGCCGCCAGCAGCGGCGTCAACGCAGCAGTCTCCAGCAGGATCGACCGCAGCCGACACCAACCCGTACGAACAGGCAAACCCGATCAATCCACCTGTCGTCGACCCAACAGCCGTTACCGGGCCGAATGAAAACTCGAGCAAATCAACCGACCGAGAGGCAACCACTGACACCATTCCCGATCAGATCGGTACGGTAACGCGTGCGGAAATCGCCGAGGAGGCGATGCGCTTTGCAGAAGCCGTCGAACTCGGCACCAGAGCCGCCGTGGTCGAAGAACTCAGAGAACGGATCGATGGATTGCCACTGCTGTCGGTTGGGATGCTCGAACACTACCGGGAAGTCGGCGAAAGCGATCCACTGTCCGCACACGTCGCTGCCGGCGGTGATAGCGACCAGCAGCTCGCCTACAGCCGGAACCGACCGCTCAGACAGTCCCGACTCATCCGACATACCGGGCGCGGCAAATACGCCTACGCGATTCCGGATCTCATTCGAGAGGCCTATGCGCACACGCTCACCGACGGCCAAGTCGCCTCGATGGTCACCTCGGTCGAAGCGGGCTTTCTCGATGCAGTCGAAAAAACCCAAGACTCCGAAAATTCGGAAATTCCGGAGTTTATGTTCTAAGCCGTAAAAACGAAGTTTTCGAAGGAATCTAGCCGGAGCAGTCTACAGGTCCGAGACGAGGTCTTCGAGGGCGGCTCGTGGGTCGTCAGCTTTTGCGACACCGCTTGCGAGCAGAATTCCTTTCGCACCGAGGTCGCCGGCGGCGACGACGTCGTCACCGGTTGAGACACCGGCGCCACAGAAGACCTCCACGTTTTCGTCGACGCCGGCGGCCGCCGAGACGGCGTCGGTGACGATGTCCGGGTCGCCGGTTGCAACCGAGATGTCCCCACCGATGAGTTCCGGTGGTTCGACGGCGACCGAGTCTGGGCCGAGTGCGGCCGCAGCGGCCGTCTGGGCGGGATTGTTCGCACAGACACAGGTTTCGAGATCGGCACGCTCGGCCGCACGGACCGAGGCGTCGATATCGGCGAGTTTGCGTCGGTTTTCCGAATGGTTGATCAGTGTCCCGACCGCGCCAGCGTCAGCGGCTGCTTCGGCGAGCGTACTTCCGGTAAAGCTGCCGTGGCCGTTCGGCGAAACGTGCTGGGCCCACGTCTCAACGCCGGTTTCGGCAACCGCACTGAGGTGGGCTGCCTGTGGGGCGACAGCGATTCGGACGCCGGATTCGTCGGCGACATCGCGGGCCGCGGTGGCGACGTCGATTGGATCACACGGATACGCCTTGAGGTTCACCAAGATGAACATACTACATGGTTTGTCGCCGACATCAAATAGCTTCAGCTTTCGTCGAACTGACAGTCAAATTATAATCCTCGGACACATGTCAAGATTGTTCGCAAACCATCAAATACCCGCGCTACAAGTACTCATCTGTCTGGAATGTCACTCAGAGAGCTGATTGCCGGTGTCGAAGCCCACGAAATGACGCTCACGGTCCTCAATGCGTCGGAAGCTGTCGTCGACGAGCTCCGCGAGCAGTATCGTGACCGGAATCTCAAGATCACACTGCAGCAACTCGATGGGGGTCCACAGGGATTTGCCGTCCTGAGTCGCGACGGTGAATTTGTCACAGCGGTCGATATCGAGGATATCCGGCCAGCTACGGATCAGTTGGGCCGTGGAGATGATACCACCGTCTACCGGCCGGTGCTTGATTACCTCGATGAGACGATGTTTACCTCCTATTCGATTCGGCAAATGTTTTTGGCCTCTCGGGAGATCGAAGACCGCGCCTGGCGGATTGGACGCGGCTCACTCCATGCGGGTTTTCAGACGCTTGAGGTACTTGCCGGACAGACAATGGCCTACAATCAACTCGGCGAACACAGCGACCTCGAAGTCCATGCATATGCGGCCCCCGTCGGTGAGAATCCGATCGTTCCGAACCACGACCACTACCAGATTCATATCGAACGGGCCGACGAAATTCGAAAAACGTGGTTCGTCGTCTACGATGGCAATGGACTCGACACAAACAAGTGTGCACTGTTGGCCGAAGAACGCGGCGACCGCAAATTTTACGGCTTTTGGAGCTACGATCCACAGACGGTCGATTACCTTATCGGCTATCTACACAGCGTCTATGGCTTTGTCGAAACCGATGGTAGCTCACGTGCAGCCTAACGAATACCGATCGGGGTGGCGGAAACTCGACAGTTCACTGCATTCAATCTTTTCGCTTGACGACGTCGCCAAGTGTCATTGTCCCGCTTGACCCACCGGACCACTCGGCGTCTTCGACGTCTGTTCCTTCCGTGAGCGTAATGTCGAGTTTCTTTTCGAGTTTCGTCCGAACACTATCACTGGGAAGAATGTCACCGCGTTCGAGTTTCCGAATGAGGCTGGTTTTCTCATTAAGATTTCCGGCGAGTTCCTCTTGGGTGAGACCCTCAGCCTCGCGAGCCGTGCGAATTCGGTCGTCGTAATCTGCAGCGAGTTCGTCCATGTCGTCGAACATATCCTTGCGGCGGCGGGTCGACCCGCCAGTGCTGCCGCCCGAGCCACCGCTCGTCCCGCCGGACGAACTGCTCGTCCCGCTACTGGATGTAGTGGAGTACTTGCTCGAACTCGACGAAGACGACTGGGTTTTGACTGCCGTCCCAAACCCTGTGCAGTTGTCGCAGAGATCGAGTTTCGCACCCTCGACTTTCGTGGTTGTGAGCGACGCCTGCTCGGCACCACACATCTCACATTGGGGCATACCTGCGGGTAACGTGCGCCCCTGTATAAAGCATGCGCCGTCGCCGTCGCCACCGTGTGCGATCAATGCGCCTTAGAGATCCGACCAAGCACCCCAAAACCGCTGGAAAGCGGTGATGTGGCCGATAACTGCAAAGAAGACCAACAGGAGTTCGATAACGTCCAATCCAGCGACGAGTGGGTCAGCAGACACTGCCGCAACGAACCCAGCCAGTCCCATCAGTACCAGCCGATCAGCCCGGCCGACAAGCCCACCGTAGGCGCGCCCGAGTCCGACGGCCTGAATCTGGGTGCCGAGATACGAGGTCATAAGTACTCCCGTGACCGCGAGAAAGCCGAGCGCGAAGCTGTCGACACTGGCAGCAAGCCCACCGATAATAATCAGATCGGCATAACGGTCAATCACGTGATCAAGCAGGTCGCCCTGTGGTGAGGCAAGCTCTTGCTCTCGAGCGAGTGCACCATCGACCAGATCAAGCCAGCCATTGAGAAACACGAACAGGCCACCGATGAAATACCAGATCGGTTCGGCGAGTATAAACGCACCCGCCGAAGCAATCGCAAAGCCGAGCGAAATTAGACTGACTGCATTCGGTGACAGCCCCATTCGGTCGGCTGCGCTCACGAACGGTGTCAACAGCCGTTCGGCCACCGGCCGGAATTTATCCAGCGTCATCCGACAAGATACTCCGTGAAGTCGACGGCTCCGGCACTCGGCGGCCGCTCGTTTTCGAGGGCATCACGGATATCAGCGGCGACGGCCATAGGGTCGCGGTCGGTCGTGTCGATTTCGTAGACCGAATCGAAGCCGTGGATATCGACCGCCTCGGTAAGGATCACATCGAGGGCTTCGCTTTCGGCATTTTCGCGCGCTTTTTGCTCGCTCTCGCCGCGGTCTCGGAGCCGGCGTTCGAGCACGGCTGGCGAACAGCGAAGCACCACGACCCGGTCGGCATCGAACCGGTGGGCGAGATGTGATTCGAGAATCCCGTTCCACTCGCCGAGATGCGTCTCGACGGCACCGAGATCCGTGACGAGCGAGTCACGCTCGACATCGCGTTCGCTCCAGAGATTCTGGTCGCGAATCTCGTCGTTGAGATTGATGACTGGGGTGTCAACGCCGTGTTCAGTGAGCGCGTTCGTCGCGGTTGTTTTACCGGTTCCGGGTGTCCCGGTGACAGCCACGCTGGGTGATTGCGCGCTGGGTGAGGCCGGATCGCTCACGTCGGCGTCACCTCTGCTAAAATTCCGTTAATCGTCTCGACGGCCGTCCGTGTCTGCTCGCGTGTTCCACAGGAAATACGGACACAGCCCGGGAGGCCAAAGCTGCTGCAGTCACGGATAATGACGCCCGCCCGCTGGCTTTGTTCGGCGACAAGACTCGCATCGCCAACCTCCGCGAGGACAAAGTTGCCGGCGCTGTCGAACGTCGGCGCGTCGAGATTGTCGGCCATGTAGTCGCGTGCCCACTGTGCGGTTTCGACTGACCGGTCGACATGCTCGTCATCATCGAGCGCCGCAATTGCAGCTCGGCAGGCCGGTTCGTTGGCGGCAAACGGTGTGTTGACGCGGGCGTAAGCGTCGGCCCACGAGTCGGGAACCGCAGCGTAGCCGATTCGAAGGCCAGCAAGCCCATAAGCTTTCGAAAACGTCCGCAACACGGCGACGTTCTCGAACTCAGTGACAAGGTCGATACTGCTCGGCCGTTCGGAGTACTCTCCGTACGCTTCGTCGACAACGACGAGCGTCTCCTCGTCGACCGAGTCGAGAAGCTCGATAATCTCCTCGCGTGCCCATTCGGTGCCCGCAGGATTGTGCGGAGAGGTTAGATAGACGATGCGTTCGCCATCGTAGGCGTCCATCACGAGGTCGGCCGACTGCGCAAAGCCGTCGGCCTTCGAGAGGGTGTATTCGGCGACCGTTCCGTGGTGGTACCGCGCGCTCATTCCGTAGTACGAAAAGCCGGGTGTCGGGATGAGAATCGACTGCCCGGGGTCGAGCATGGCCCGCGAAAGCAGGTCGATCGCGCCGTCAGCGCCGGGGGTAAGCCAGATCTGCTCGGCCGAAAGCCCCCACCGATCGGCGAGTTTGTTCGTTAGATCCGTGTGGGCGGCTTTCGGATAGACATGCAGTCCATCGGCAGCCCGTTTCTGGACCGCCTCAACGGCTTTCGGACTGGTGCCATGAGGGTTTTCGTTCGAGGAGAGTTTGATAAGCTCATCGGGGTCGAGACCGAGGTCGCGAGCGACCTCCTCGATTCCATTGCCCGGAACATACGGACTGTGTGCGGAGAGGTCCCGTGGTTGCATAGTCGAGGCAAGCACACGCCGGCCCTTAA
>LFFM01001957.1_pt1 | contig 13952 bp, 17 predicted proteins | sample 643131 | NCBI WGS metagenome assembly LFFM01 (sample SAMN03777445, study PRJNA286221) | soda lake metagenome | biome: soda lake; feature: Kulunda steppe; material: water; isolation source: sample Tc-Br brine of Tanatar trona crystallizer | place: Russia: Kulunda steppe | collected 2011-07
GAATAAAAGGGTATCAATCACTGACCGGCGACGGCCCTATGAACTCGGGTGAGGCAACGGTAGCCGTTGCCAGAGCCGTGTTTATTATTGGATTCCTGTTAGCTGTCCTTGGCATTATCGTGTTCAATTTCATTCTGTAGATTAGAAACTCATTGAGCAGCATCTAAGCGAGCTGCTTGAGAAACTGCAAGAATAGCACCCCACTATTTTCACTGGACAAACATTTAGACGGCTGCATAGCGTAGCCGTACGTAACACGGGAACAACACGGGAATAAGACACATCCTACGGCCGTGTCTGGACCCGAACTGTCCGATATCACGACACTACTCAACCACACAGCAATTATACTCATCGACAGAGGTATTGATAGATCCCCGGCGGATTGATTGTTTCGAGTGCTGATCGAATTCCGGCTCTGAGCTCATCAACTGAGCCGAAGTATCTATTCCCGAGTGCTGATCTCAGCTGTCGACGACGACGCGACGGGGGAAGCCGCCACGGAGGGAAGCCATGCCTAAGTTGTTCCCTTCAATTATCCCGGAACGCCACGAAGACGACGACGCCAAAGACTCGATTATGAAGACGCCGGGGGCGTACGACGACGACGATACAGACGGCGACGACAACGACGGTGAGTGATATGGACCAGCCGACGTGGGATAGCGTGAAAGAGACCGCCACAGAGACCGCCCAGAGTGCCGCCCAGAGTGCCGCCCAGACCGCCAAGCAAGCGGTGCCGGGGTTATCCACCTTCGAGTGCAAGCACCGCGGCACAGCGTGTACAGCGGGCTATGCGTACGATGCAGTCGAAGGGGCGTTTCACGAAGGCCGGGGCGGGGAACGGCCGGCGTGGATTTGTGAGAACGACGATTGTGGTGCCAAATTCAGACGAGAATCGAGCAGCGGCATTCTGGTACTGCGCGACTAACACCCCACCTGTTAGCCGATCCCGATTATTCTTTTTTTATCAAATCGGCGTGTTTTTCTCGAAGCTTCTGTAATTTTGGGACGATATTGACGGAGCAGTAGGCGTCAGTAGTATTTCCATCTGCAGTACGTTGTTTCTCGAAATAGTCCTGATGGTGCTCCTCGGCCGGATAGAACGTCTCGAGCGGCTCGACCTCGGTGACTATCTCGTCGTCGTACAGCGGCTGGAGCGCCTCGATGACGCGCTCGACCACTCCGCGTTGGTCGTCGTCGTGGTAGTAGACGGCCGATCGGTACTGGCTCCCGACGTCGGGGCCCTCGCGGTTCAGCGTCGTCGGCGTGTGGACGGTAAAGAACACTTCGAGCAGATCCCGGTAGCTGATGACGCCGGGATCGAACTCGACCTGGACGACCTCGGCGTGGCCGGTCGTGCCGCGGCAGACTGCTTTATAACTGGGGTCCTCGACGTGCCCCCCAGCGTAGCCGGAGGTGACCGATCGGACGCCGTCGAGTTCTTTTAATACGGCTTCGACGCACCAGAAACAGCCGCCGCCGAGCGTTGCGGTCTCTCGAGCTGAGTCGGACGGGTCTGACATACCCACTCTTGGGGTTCGAACGGCTTGAAACGTGGTGTGACGGCCGGCCTCACCGCCGACCGAACAGCCGCCCGAGGAGCGAGCGCTCGTCCGGCCGCTCGACCACGAGCACCGATGTGTCGGGAGCCTCCAACACCGAGAGCGTGGGTGAACCGCCGACGAGTACGGGCTGTCGGACGCGACGTTGCGGATCGAGACCGGCGACGCCGAGGCGGGCATCGCCCGCGCCGCCACCGACGCGACCATGCTCGTCATCGGAGCGACCGAACGGGGTCGCTCTCGCGACCCGCTCGTGTTGGACGTCCCCTGCGATGTCGAGTGTTCGGTCCTGTTGGCCGAGAGGAAACACGAACGCGGGATCCGGGAACGATCGTTCGGCTCCGGCGACAGGGATTCGCTGGAAGGCGTCGGACCCGACGAGTGGGACCGATCAGGAGGTCGTAAAGCCGGCGTCACCGTCGTACTCCTCTAGGACCCACTCCAGTTCCTCGATGGCCCGGAGGACGGCCACCTCGGCGGTGTCCTCGAACTCCGAGGACGGCGGGTCGTAGCTGTCGTACTCCGCTTCCAGTTCCTCGATCCGCTCGCGGATTTCGGCTTCCGTGCGCATGTTCGGAGTGACCACCGGAACCCTCTTTTCGCTTGCGGCACGCTCGGGGCTGCCGCCGGCACAACGACAAAGCCGCTGGAGGCCGAAGACAGGGTATGGAACGTAAAATTCCGCAAACGGACGAGGAGTGGCGCGACGTCCTCACCGACGAGGAGTACCGGATCCTCCGTGAACAGGGGACCGAACCGAAGTTCTCCGGCGACTACCTCGGAAAGCACGACGACGGCACGTATCGGTGTGCGGGCTGTGACGCCGAACTGTTCGACTCGGGGACGAAGTTCGACTCGAACTCCGGGTGGCCATCCTTTTACGACGCGAAGGAGGGAGCGGTCAAACTCCGCGAGGACAGAAGCCACGGTATGGTCCGGACGGAGGTCGTCTGTGCACGGTGTGAGGGCCACCTCGGCCACGTCTTCGACGACGGCCCCGACCCGACCGGCAAACGCTACTGTATGAACTCCGTCGCCCTCGAGTTCGACGGCGCGGAGTGATTCGGGCCGTCGGGACGACCAGCGACCAGCGACCAGCCGCGATGCCTCCGGCTTCGCCAACCACTGATCCGGAACGCCCACCGGGCGCCGGGCGACGTTTGGCAACCCTAAAATAAACAGACCGACAAGGGCCGATACGAATGGCTACCAACGACGGACCCGGGCTGACGCGTCGCGGCCTCTTCCGCGTCGGAACGGGCGCGGCCGCGGCGGCGCTCGCAACGGGGGCGGCCCACCCGACTTACGCACAGGAGGAGTTCGATTACGACGGCTGGTTCGACGACGCGATGAACTTCGAGGGGACGATCGACATGACCGGCGAGGACGAGGTGACAGTCGAAGTCGGTGCCGGCGACGTCGGCCTCGCGTTCGGCCCGGCGGCGATCCACGTCGACCCCGGCACGACGGTCGTCTTCGAGTGGACCGGTGAGGGCGGCGGCCACAACGTCGTCGAGCAGGAGACCGGCGATCGATACGAGAGCGAGCGCACCGAGGAAGCCGGCACGACCTACGAGGTCACATACGAGACCGACGGCATCTCGAAATACGTCTGTGTGCCGCACATCGGCAACGGGATGGTCGGCGCGGTGGCGGTCGGCAGCGGCGAGGGCGTCCCCGAGATCTCTGAGGGCGAGACCCTCATCGGCGGCCCCGACGACGGCGGCGGAGACGAGGACGCCCCGCCGGCGATGGAGGGTAACAACAGCGTCTTAGCGCTGTTCGGGCTGTCGGCCGTCGTCGCGCTGTTGTCGCCGTTTGCGGTCGTCTTTTTGATGCGACGGAACGAGAACGAGCGCGCGTAGCCGGTCCAACGGTAGTGCGTCGTCGACGGCGACTTACCCGGATCGATTTATATTAGCGGCCGCAACGGAGGGGCATGACCGGACTTGCGCTCGACGCCGAACAACTCGACCGGTACTCGAGACACATCATCATGGACGATGTCGGCCCCGCCGGGCAAAAGCGGCTGCTCGACTCGAACGTTCTCTGTATCGGGGCCGGCGGCCTCGGGTCGCCGATCATCCAGTATCTGGCGGCGGCCGGCGTCGGCACGATCGGGATCGCCGACGACGACGTCGTCGAGCGCTCGAACCTCCAGCGGCAGGTCATCCACGGCGACCCGGATATCGGCCGCCCGAAAGCCGAGTCGGCCCGTGAGTTCGTCGAGCGCCAGAACCCCGATGTGACCGTCAACACCCACGAACACAGGGTCGAACCCGACAACATCGGGGGTTTGCTTGACCAATACGACATCGTCGTCGACGGTTCGGACAACTTCGCCACCCGGTATCTCGTCAACGACGCCTGCACGCTCGCGGGCGTCCCGTTCGCCCACGGCGCGATCCTCCGCTTCGAGGGGCAGATCACGACGTTCGAGGCCAACGACGGCGGCCCCTGCTATCGGTGTCTGTTCCCGGAGGCGCCTGAACCCGGGACGGTCCCCGACTGCGCGACGGCGGGCGTGTTAGGGGTGCTTCCGGGGACTGTCGGCTGTATGCAGGCGACGGAAACCGTCAAACTCTGTCTGGAGTACGGCGAAACCCTCGACGGCCGGATGATCTTCTACGACGCCGCCGACATGACGTTCCAGGAGGTGCGCATCGAACCGCGACCCGACTGCCCGATCTGTGGCTCCGACGGGATCGAATCGATTCACGAGGTCGAGTACGAGGAGACCTGCACGATCTAATCGTCCGCCGGGCCGAGAGCCGGTCGCCGCCGTTCGTCCGCACTCGCCCGACGGTGTCTGACGATCCGATCGATAACGTCGGGGTCGGCGTCGAGCGTCGAGCGAACCCGATCGGGGCTCCACCCGAAGTCGACGAGCCGATACAGCACTCGATCGACCGTTTCGGTCGGGGCGTCGACCCCGTGGCGCCCGGTCCCGTCGGGGTACTGCCCGACCGTCGGTCGCGGGTCCGTGACGAACGCCGGGAGGTCCAGCGCCGCCGTGAGGGCCTCCGTTTCGGTTCCATAGAGGGTACCGAGCGGGAGGATGTCCGCCCCCTCGCCGCGTTTCGCGATCGAGCCGAGCAACAGCCCCGTCCGGGTCGCCGAGCCGACGACCAGCCCGCCCGTCGCGTCCGCGGCCAGACGCGCCATCGTCATCCGAAGCCGGGCGACGAGGTCGTCGCGGACGACCGGATCGCCGTGAAAATCGACCCAGTCGGGGGACATATCGGCGAAACTCATCACCAGCGGCTGGAGGTGGATCGTGTCCGTCTCGACGTTCAGCGCCTCGGCGATGGCCTCGGCGTCCTGTGCGTTTCTCGATCCGAGTTTGCTACTCGGGAGGACGAGCCCATAGACCCGTTCGGGACCGAGCGCCTCGACGGCGAGTGTCGCGACGGCGCTGGATTCGGCCCCGCCGTCCAGAACGACGACGATACCGGTCGCGTCCGCGTCGGCGACTGCAGCGGCGATGAAGGAGACACACCGCTCGCGCAGTTCGGGGCCGTCCCGACTGAACGGGTCGGGCGACCCCGGGATCGTGTCGGTCATCGTCGTCGATCAGCCGGCGGTGCCGTCGGCGCTCGCGTTGCATCTATCATGTGTACGAACACTCAGTTCGAGAAGAATAAGTGTTGGCTATGAGTGTGTTATTACTCTTTTTATATTCATATGTCCACCAAACAGCGGACATACACCGACTCACGTTTCCAACCGCCACGTCGCGGTGGCCGGAATCAAAGCGGGATCACGAGCGTCCGACGGTCTGTTTCCGTGATGACGTCCTGTGAGACGCTGCCGAGCATCCGCCGCTCGTGGCCGTCAGCGCCCCGGGTGCCCATTACGATGAGGTCGGCGTCGATCTCCTCGGCGTACGCGAGGATCTCCTCGCCGGGGCGGCCACGCCGGACGGTCGTGTCGCTTTCGAGTTCGGCCTCGGTTGCGGCGGCCGCGACGCGTTCGACCGCTCGTTCGGCGTTGGCGGTGAGTTCCTCGTCGACGGCGTCGGTCAGCCCCGCCTCGAGCGTGAGGAACACGCCGCGGTCGATGACCGAGAGCGCGTGGACGGTCGCCCCTCGCTGCGTCGCGGTGTCGACGGCCGCGTCGATAACCGCGTCCATCTGTTCGCCGCCGTCGGTCGGAACGAGAATGTCGTCGTACATCGGGTTCGTTCCGACGTTGCTACCGGGAGTAGTAAACGCGTTCGGATGCCGGTCGCCACCGTCGAGCCCCGCTCCGGATCCGGCACAAAAGATAGGTGGCTGCCCGGGAGACATCAACGCATGTACGACAGCATCCTCCTGCCGACCGACGCCAGCGCGGGTATGGACCGGGCGATCGAACACGCGATCGACGCCGCGACACAGTACGACGCCACTCTGCACGTCCTCTACGTCGTCGATGCGGACACGTACGGCTCCTACTCCGGTGACGAGTACGTCCACGAGTTCGAGGGACTGGAGAGTGCGCTCGAACAGGCGGGCGAGGAGGCGATCGAGGAGATCGTCGCGGCGGCCGACGCCGCCGGGATCGAAACCGAAACCGTCCTCAGACACGGCGTTCCCCACGAGGAGATCCTCGCGTACGCCGACGAGGTCGATATCGGGCTCACGGTTATCGGCTCGAAGCACCGTTCCGGGGAGTACCGGCGGCTGCTCGGCAGCGTCGCCGAACGGGTCGCCCGCATGGCCGAGCGGCCGGTGACCGTCGTCAAGACGCCGGTCGAGCGTTGAGATCCCCCCGCGAGGGTCATCCGCAAGGGCTAGTCCATCGAATCTGTCAACCGTCGAACCGTCTCGACGATATCGGCGACGTCGCGCCGCTGTGCCCGATTCGCGTCCGCGATCTCATCGACACCGTCGGTGAGTGACTCCGATTGCTCGGCGAGTTCGTCGACCATGCTCGTGATCTCCTCCGTGCTCGCGGCCTGCTCGTCCATCGCCCCGGAGACCTCCCGGATCCCGTCGGTCGCGTTCTCGATCGCGATCGCGATCTCTTCGAGCCGTTCGAGGACCGCCGTCACCTCCGTCGCCGAGTCGTCGATCGCGTCGTTCGTGGTCTCGAGGCTCTCGACCGTCTCGAGGGCGTCGTCTTGGATCTCCGAGATCATATCGTCGATGCGACTCGCCTGCTGTTGTGACTTCTCGGCGAGCGATTTCACCTCGTCGGCGACGACCGCGAACCCGGCCCCGGCCTCGCCGGCGCGGGCGGCCTCTATCGAGGCGTTCAACGCGAGGAGGTTCGTCTGCTCGGCGATGTCGTCGATCACGTCGACGACCTCGTCGATCTCCTCGACGCGCTCGTGGAGGCGCTCTACGTCGTCGGTGACGTCGGCCGCCGACTCGGTCACCGAATCCATCGTCCCGATCGCGTCCTCGGCGGATCGACGCCCCGCCGCGGCGAGTTCGTCCGCCCGCTCGCTGCGGGCCGCGACGTCGTCCGTCGTCGCCGCGACTTCCTCGATCGTCGCGCTGACGTTGCCGATCTCGCTTGCCACCTGCTCGGCGCTTTCGGCACCCGCTTCGGCGACCTCGGCGATCCGTTCGGTGCTTTCGACGATCCGCTCGGAGCCGCTCTGGAGGTTCTCGATCGGGTTTTCGATCCCCTCTCGGACCTCCCGCTGGAGCTGCGATCGCTTCTCGAGTTGGGACTGGACTCGCTCGTTGTACGAGTGAATGTACGTGTCCACCGCCACTTGCTGGTCGAGGTTCATTAGTTTCAGTACCGAACACAGCCGATCGAGCGCCTCGTCGACCGCCCGGTCGACCGCCGCCCCATCCGCGCCGTGATCGCTTTCCGACTCGGCCGTTGTCGCCGTTCGAAACTCGCGTTTGATATCCTCACCGATCGCCTCGGCGAGCCCCTCGTAGTAGACCGTGTAGGCGCCGAGATACAGCTTCGGCCCCATATCGAGCATGTCGTGGATCTTGCCCACGCGGGCGCGCCGGTCGAAGTACGACTGCCCGTACTCCCCACGGCCCAGATCGAGGAGATACTCCCGCTGTGTTCGTTCTAGTGCTTCGATCGGCTTCGAGGAGGACTCAAGCACTGCGACGGCGTCGACGTGCGACCCGAGATGCTCATAAAAGTCATCCACGAGGTCATCGGCGACACGCTCGAACGTCCCCGACATCGCCTCCAGTCGCGCGACATCGTCGTCGCCGAACTGTGTGAACGCCCGTCGGTTGCCGATCTCCTCGCCGTCGATACCGATGTCCGCGGTGAGCGACGCGCCGTCAACTACTCCTCTCGACTCGGCGTCTACTTTGTATGTCGTCTCCAGACTCATCGTTTTCCGGGTGGACCTCGCCCGACGGCGGAATTAAATCCGCCGGCAAAATCGTCCGGTGAAACGGGTCCCGACAGGATCAGGCTGGCCGAATCGGTTCGGCCTCGAACCGATCGCCACGCCACCGCCAGCTTCCGATCCCCTCGCCGTCGGCCAGCGAGACGATGACGTAGGAGTAGCCGGGCCAGGCCGCCAGTCGTGAATCGACCCCGCTCGGTTCGAGCGGTCCGCGGGGGTGGGAATGATAGAATCCGACGACGTCGAACCCGTCGCTGTCGACCGTTTCGAGCAGTTCGATCTCCTCTTCGGGCGCGATTTCGTAGCGCGTCTCGGGAGTTTCGGCGGCGTTTTCGGCCCGGTAGACGGTTTCGGCGGTCGACGTGTCGCCGTGGGTCCCGGCCACGACGCCGACGACTTCCTCGGGTGTGCCTTCCCGGGCGTGATCGATAATCGACTCCCGCACCGACTGGGGGAGTTCGATCGTCATCCCGACAGCTCCGACAGCGGGCGGGCCATCCACGGCTCCGGGGCCTCGAAGGAGTCCGGCTGGATCAACGCCGCGAGGGTCTCAAGCGTCTCGACGACGCGCGGTCCGGGGCGGTTCATCAGGTGGTGGCCGTCGATGGCGTAGACGCGGTTCATCCGGACGGCCCGCAGGCCCGACCACCCCGGCCGACCCGTCAGGTCGCCGCGGTTCTCCGCGGTCTGTCCGAGCCCGAACCCACAGGGTGCGGCGACGAGGATGTCGGGGTCGTACTCGCGGACCTCGGCCCACTCGCGCGGCTTCGAGGCGTCGCCGGGGGCCGCGAGGCCGTACTCGCCGCCGGCGAGGTCGACGAGTTCGGGGACCCAGTGGCCGGCGACCATCGTCGGATCGAGCCAATCGAGGACGGCAACCTCGGGGGCGATCGGGCTTTCGGCCGCCGCCGTCGCGACGCGATCGATCCGCGACCGGAGGTCGTCGACGAGTTCGGCCGCCCGGTCCGCACGACCGAGTACCTCGCCGATCGCCTCGATGTCCGAGAGGATGTCGTCGACGCTGTGGGGGTCCGTCGTCACGAGTTCGCACTCGAGGCCCAGTTCCTCGATCGCCGACTCGACGACGACGGTGTCGACCGCACACACCTCACAGATGCCCTGTGAGATGACGACGTCGGGGTCGGCGGCGGCGAGCGCCTCGCGGTCGATACGGTAGACGCCGCCCTCCGAGGCCGACGCCTGAACCTGGCTGTCGATCCCGGCGCTCGACGCCGAGGCGTCGATCCGGGACTCCACGACGGTGGGGAGGTCCTCGACGTCCGGCGGGTGATCACACTCGTGGGACGTCGCGACGGGCTGGACGCCGAGGGCGGCGACGATCTCCGTCGCCGAGGGCAACAGTGAGACGACGCGTGGGGGCACTGCTTTTTGTTCCTCCTAGCCATGTTTGGGTCGCGAGCGAAATGAATCTGCTGGCGGGGGCCGCCACCCCGACCTCACATCGAGTCGGGGGCCTCGACGCCAAGGATGTCGAGCGCGTTGGCGACGGTGTGTCGGGCGGCGATGACGAGCGCGAGGCGGGCGGCCCGGGTCCGGTCGTCGTCGGCTGTGACGACCGGACACTCCCGGTAGAACCCGTTGAACCGGTCGGCGAGCTCCCGCGTGTACGTCGCGATCCGGTGTGGTTCGTGGTCCTCGGCGGCGCTATCGACGACGCCGGGGAAGCGCGCGATCGTCGCGAGTAATTCGCGTTCGGCGTCACTCGACAGTGCGGAGACGTCGAGTTCGGGATCGATCCCGTCGGCTTCCCCGACGATCCCACAGCAGCGCGCGTGAACGTACTGGACGTACGGCGCGGACTGGGCCTCGAAATCCAGCGCGCGGTCCCACTCGAAGGTGATCGCCTTCGCCGGCTGCTTCGAAACGATGTCGTAGCGGACGGCCCCGATCCCGACCTGTTCGGCGATCCGTTCGACGTCCTCGGCGTCGAGGTCGTCGTCGCGGAGCCGGTCGTCGAGCCGTGTTTCGACTTCCTCGCGGGCCCGCGAGATCGCCTCGTCGAGCAGATCGTCCAACTGGACGCCGGTTCCGGCCCGCGTGGACATCTTCCCCTCGGGGAGGTTGACGTAGGAGTAGATGACCGTATCGAGGCCGCCGGTGTCGTTGCCGAGGTCCTCCAGCGCCGCCCGGAGCTGGCGGACCTGCAGCTTGTGATCCTCGCCGAGGACGGTCACCGCCCGGTCGTAGTTGTCGAACTTCCACTCGTGGTGGGCCAGGTCCCGCGTCGTGTACAGCGAGGTGCCGTCGGCCCGGAGGAAGACGAGGCTCTTTTCGATGTCCTCGAAGGTGAGCTGCCAGGCATCGTCCTCGTAGACGGCCCGGTCGTGCCCTTTCAGGCGGGCGACGACGTCGTCCGTCGAGCCGTCGCGCATGAACCGGGTCTCCCTGACGAACTCGTCGAACTCGGCGGGGAGGCGGCCGAGACACTCCCGCATCCCGCCGAGGACGGTGTCGACGACTTCGGCGACGCGTTCGTAGGTGTCGTCGTCGCCGTCCTCGAGCCCCCGGAGGATCTCGGTGATCTCCGCCTCGGCCGCCTCGACGGCGTCGGGGTCGGCGTTCTCGAGGAAGTCGTTGCCCTTCCGATAGTAGCGGACCATCCGGTACTCGGCGCGCTCGCGCGCCGGTTCGGGGAGGTCGGCCTCCTCGAAGCGCTCGTAGGCCCACGTGAAGACGGCCATCTGCCGGCCGGCGTCGTTGACGTAGTAGTGGCGGTCGACGTCGTAGCCGGCGTACTCGAGCAGGTTCGCGACGGCGTCGCCGACGATCGGGTTACGCGCCCGGCCGACGTGGACCGGGCCGGTCGGGTTCGCTGAGGTGTGCTCGACGACGACGGAGGTGTCCTTCGGATCCAGCGAGCCATAGGTCCCCTCCTGGCCGGCCTCCAGGGTCCCCTCGAAGTACGCCTCGCCCGGGACGAAGTTGAGATACGGCCCCTCGGCGTCGATCCGGCCGACGTACTCGTACTCGTCGGCGTCCAGTTCTCCGTGCAGTTCCGCCGCGACCTCCGGCGGCGGCGCGCCCGCCTCCGAGGCGAGTCGAAAGGCGACGCTGGAGGCGAAGACGGCCTCGCGGTCCGCGGGCGGCTCCTCGATCCCGAGGTCGTCGGCCGGGTAGCCGCAGGCGTCGAGCGCCTCGGCGAGGGCCGCTTCGACCTCCTCGCGTAGAGCGATGAACATACCCGAGTTCCCGCCCGCCGGATAAAGGGGCTTTCGAAGGGGCCCGGATGTCACGGTGCCGTTCGCGTCGGTCTGCGGCCGGCGGACTACGACGATCCGCATCGGCGGTTGTACTGAACGGAGGGGGCGCTATCACTCCGGTCGATACGGGTTCGTTGCGACGTCGAGACGGGAGACACCTTCGGCGGCGTCGAAATCGTCATCGAACGCGTAGAGATATTCGAGTCCCTCGATGCGCATGTACGCGACGATACAGGCGTCAACGAACGAGAAGCGTTCGTGCTGCCGAAAGAGCGACTTCCCCGTGGCGAACGCGTCCGCTGCCGGGGAGTTGATGTGGAATCGCGTGTTCTCCTCGATCCGATCGAGAAAGTCGACAGCAGCGTCGTGGCCTGCGCGTGTCGTCAACCCGTTGAGCGTCTCCGCGAGTACGTAGTCCAGAATCACTGCTTCCGGGAGGTCCGCAGCGTCGATCCCTTCGAGAATAGAGAGCCCATCGTCGTGTGCACTGTCCGGGCGGTACGCTGCCGCGAAGAGAACAGTCGTATCCACCAGCGCGCGCGGCATTCTATCGTTCGATTCCCCACGCGTCGTGTTCGCTCACGACGTCCGTTTCCCGGTCACCGTCGTAGCCGTCGAAGTCGCTGAACGTGCCGCTTCGCTGCTGGACGACCTGGACGCGGAGCGCGCCGTCCTCGATGTGCCAGCGAAGCGTATCGCCGTCACCGATGTCGAGCTCCCTGCGGATGTGTGCCGGAATGTTCGCTTGATTTCCCGACACCTTGCTCTCGGACTCGACGCTCTCGTTGCTCATATACGGAGCTACGGGATCACCGCTGATAAATCGTAGTGTGCTTGCACACTAAATTTGTATAGGTAACGAGTAGCTTACAATGTCGATGGGTGGGAAGCAGGAATCAGCCCGTGGTGTTCCCTCAGCTATTCAGCAATTGTGCCTCATAAGGCTGCTAAACGTGTGCAATCCACTTGGTCGTGGGTGTTATGAATTTCTTTCAGTAAAAATATATTTCAGCAGCTTTGTTGAAATCATCTACTGTTGACAGGTCTTTGAAGCCGTGCAAGATACAGAGGATCAATTCAGCACCCCGTGAATATAATGCGGGCACACCACATCATCTAATTAGTTGAGCCCCGAGATGACGGACCAATCGACTCTAACCGACTTTGCGAGCGAATCTGGTCCTGAGTCCGATATGTATGAATGCGAGATTTGTGAGCGAGTGTTTGACTCCTCTCAAGGAAGGGGTATTCACAGAGCGAACGCACATACCGAAAAAGAAATTCGTGACGTGCTGATCGCTGAATTGCAACGCCTTGCAGATCAAATAAACCATTCACCGGGGTTACGCGATATGAATCAGCACGGAGCGCACAGCTCTAAAACGTATCAAAAGAAGTTCGGCTCATGGAACAACGCCCTCAGAGCCGCTGGTCTTGAGATTAACGCGGAGACAAACATCGACAAATCGGATTTGATTGTCGAACTGCGTCGGCTTGCGAAGGAACTTGACCGGACGCCCACCTCTCGTGATATGGCTGACCGAGGCAAGTATGGCACTGCAACCTATACGAATAAGTTCGGCTCGTGGAACGACGCCGTTCAAGAGGCGGGGCTGGAGATCGTCAGACGGCGAGACGTGCCCCGCCATGATATGATAAGCGAGATTCAGAGACTTGCCGACGAGTTAGGGGAGCCACCAGCAGTGCATCAGATGAGAGATCAGGGCAAGCTCGGGGTAACAACCATTTCACGCGAATTTGGGACTTGGAATGATGCTTTAGAACATGCTGGATATGAACCGAATAAAGAGAGGGACGTGTCAGAAGAGAAGCTAACCCAGGAACTCACTCGTTTACGTGATGAACTTGGGAGGCCACCGAAAGCGGAGGAGATGTCACGTCGTGGTGCGTATTCGATCGGTACATTCGAGAGGAGATTTGGATCGTGGAATACCGCCCTCGAAAGAGCAGGATTTGATCTACATAACCGAACGAATATTCCACAGGAGGAGCTGTTGGACGAACTCACACGACTCAGCGATGCGTTGGACCGCACACCTACCTCAATGGATATGGAGAGTCGCGGCCGATTTGCTCACGCTACATACAGGCGTGCCTTCGGTTCGTGGAATGACGCTATCAGAGAAGCCGATCTTACTACGAACGTCCGATCAGACATACCAGAACCGGAGCTATTGGACGAATTGAAATCTCTCAGGGACGAACTCGGGAGAACTCCTGAAAGGCGAGAGATGGATCGACAGGGCCAGTTCGACTCCTCTACCTACAGCCATCGGTTCGGGACGTGGAATGATGCTCTCAGAGCAGCAGATATCGTTCCCAGTACTATCAGAAACATTCCGGAGACGGAATTAAAAAACGAGATACGGAGATTAGCAGATGAGCTTAATCGTCCTCCGACACGGGCTGAAATGGAGCAACAGGGTACCTTTGGCCACTCTGTGTACTCATACCGGTTTGGTACGTGGACTGATGCCTTGATTGAGGCTGGACTTGAGCCACACAAAACACTGAATCCCGACCACTTAGACCACAGAGTGGACTCTGTTTCTGAACTGAAAATTGCAGAACTGCTCGTTGATACTGGAGTCGAGTACGAAAATGAGGGCATAACAATTCAGTACGGAGACGGGCGTACGTACACACCTGACTTCGTTACAGAGGAGTACGTCATCGAGGTGAAGGGGGAAGACTGGGGGAAAATATACGACAAGGAAGTAACTGCTAAGCAGAAAGCGAGAGCAGCGATGGATTCACTTGACGATCGGGCCTACGTGGTTATCGGTGAGGAACTTCCGGCTGACATCCATATTAATTGGGGAGCGC
>LFFM01001958.1_pt1 | contig 13948 bp, 10 predicted proteins | sample 643131 | NCBI WGS metagenome assembly LFFM01 (sample SAMN03777445, study PRJNA286221) | soda lake metagenome | biome: soda lake; feature: Kulunda steppe; material: water; isolation source: sample Tc-Br brine of Tanatar trona crystallizer | place: Russia: Kulunda steppe | collected 2011-07
AGCGTCTTCCCGCGGACGTCCTCGTTCGTGATGAACTTCGGTCCGGTCCGATGGGGGATGGAGAAGGTGCTCGGCATCGCGGGCGACCGCGAGTTCCCGCCGTTCGCCACCCAGACGTTCCGGGAGTGGTGGGGCGAACGCGGCGGCGCACAGGTGTCCGACCCCGACAAGCGAGTCGCGTACTTCCACGGCTGTTACTCGAACTACAACACGCCGGAGGTCGGCAAGGCGATGGTCCGCGTCTACGAGCACTTCGGCTACGAGGTCATGGTGCCGCCACAGAAGTGTTCGGGGACGCCGATGTTCGCGAACGGGATGCTGTCGGACGCGCGCCGACACGCGGAGACGAACGTCGAGAACCTGATCGCCGCCATCGGCGACGGGGCGGACGTGATCGCGTCGTGTACGTCCTGTTCGATGTCGCTCCGCCAGGAGTACCCCGAGCTGTTCGACATCCACGGGATCGAGGACGTCGCGGAGCACACCTTCGAGGCGATGGAGTACCTCCGGATCCACGAGGACCTGACCGGAGCGCTCGCGGCGGGGGGGCTCGACGAGGAGCGCGCGTTCGCGTACCACGCGCCGTGTCACGCGCGCAACCAGGGGCTCGCCCGGCAGGCGGTGGAGACGTTCCGCGACGTCGACGGCGTGACGATGGAGGACGTCGGCGACTCCTGTTCGGGGATCTCGGGGACGTACGGCTGGAAGAAGGAGAAGTACGAGACGTCGATGGCGATCGGCGCGGAGATGTTCGATCACATGGAGGACGCCGAGGGGGAGGTCGGGATGACGGAGTGTCCGACCTGTGCGATGCAGATGGAACACGGCACCGGCTACGAGATCGAACACCCGCTCCAGCTGCTGGCGGAGACGCTCGTCGACTGACCGAGTCGTCGTGCCGACCTCACGGTCGAGCGCGCCGGGGCCGCGACCCCGCTCGCCCCGACCCGTGTGTTCTTAAGCCCCGAGCGGTGAGGGGAGAGCATGTTTCGCGACCGTTCCACCCTCCTCACCGATGAGGACCCGGTTCGGGGGTACGGCGTCGCCGTGACGCCGGGACGGGACGGACCGCTCGTCTTCGTCGCCGGCTACGGCGAGCCGAACCGGCTGTACGCCCGCGACGGCGACCGGTACGTCGACACGGCCTGCGGCATCGTCGCCGACGGCGACCGCCACGGGATGGGCGTCTGTGCGGCCGACGTCGACGCCGACGGCTGCGAGGAGGTGTACGTCCACAACTGCGCGAGCTACGCGGGGCTCACCGGCGATTCGGACCTGCTCTTGGACCGCCTCGAGTCCGAACGCTACCGGTGGACCGACGCGTTCGCGCTCGGCGTCAACGCCGACCGGCTGAACTTCCGGGCGGGTCGGTCGGTCGCGGCGCTGGACCGGTTCGGCACCGGTCGCTACGGGGTCGCGATCGCCAGCTACGGCGCGCCGGTCGCCTTCTACGAGCTCGGCGAGGACGGCGAGGTGTCCGACATGGCCGCGGACGTCGGGCTCGCGATCGAGGGGGCGTGCCGGTCGCTGCTGCCCGGCCCCGTCGTCTCCGAGGGGATCGATCTGTTCGTCGGCGTCGAGCACGGCCCGAACCGCGTGTACCGCAACGACGGGGGCCACTACGTCCGCGCCGACGTCGACCCGGCCCTCGCGGACCCCGCGGGCGACACCCGCGGCGTGACGCTCGTCGACGAAGGGGGCCGATTCGCGGTCGCGTTGGGGAACTGGGAGGGCGAGAGCCGGCTCTGCCGGCGCGGCGCGGACGGACGACATCGGGACGTCGCGCCGCCGGGACTCGCGGCCGCCGGGAGCGTTCGGTCGGTCGTCGCGGCCGACTTCGACAACGACGGCCGCGAGGAGCTGTTCTGTAACGCCTTGGGAGAGCGGAACCGACTGTTCGCCCGCGCGGACCCGGACGACGGGGACGGCCCCCCGCGGTGGGTCGAGGCCGACGCGGGGTCCGCCGCCGAACCTGACGGCTTCGGGACCGGGGCGGTGGCGGCCGACCTCGACGGCGACGGCGCGCTCGAACTGCTCGTCGTCCACGGGGAGGTGGCGGCACAGCCGATCACGGTCCATGGGGTCGATGGCGCGGTGGCGGCGGGCTGGCTCCGGATCCGGCCGACGACCCGTCACGGAGCCCCCGCGCGGGGAGCGATCGTCCGGCTCGAAACCGACCGCGGCGTCCAGCGGCGGGTGATCGACGCCGGAAGCGGCTACCTCTGTCAGACCGAGCCGGTCGCCCACTTCGGCCTGGGCGGGGCGACGCCGACCCGCGTCACGATCCGGTGGCCGGACGGCCGCGAGCGGACCCTGTCGGCTCCGGCCGCCGACGCGGAGATCGACGTTTCCCACCCTGACGCGGACCGGGACTGAGCGGCGAGCAACGCTACCCATCCTTCTGCGTTGACCCCCGAGCAACGCCACCCGTCCTTCCGCGCCGATCGGCGCTTCGAGACGATCGGCGACCGTGACCGCGGTCGCGGTCGCGGCCGCGGCTCGTCAGAGCCCGCCCAATCGGCCTCGCGGCCAGAACTGCCGCGCTTCGCGGGTTCAAGTGTCGCGGGAACGGGAGTGAGCGTATGGTTGATCCGACCTCCGACCTCGAAGCGGACGTCGACGAGGAGTCCGCGCCGCGCTGTGTGGCGTGTGGCGAGCCCGCGTTCGGTGCCGGCCGGCGGACCGTGACCTGGGTCGCGGACGGCCGCGTGGCGTCCCGCCACTTCTGTACCGACGACTGCCGAGCCGCGTGGGACGACGAGCGGCCCGCAGCCGGGTAGCCGGTCCGACCCACACGAGGGATCGGGGCGTGGCGGCCGGTCGTCGGGGTGTGTCGGCGGCCATCGGGGTGTGTCGGCGGCCACCGCGCCCTGGCGGTCGGCCGGAGCGCGTGTTCGAGGACGCCCGGGTGCGGGAGGCTTTTTCACCTCGGAGGCGGTAGCTGTCCCTATGATATCACTCGACGAGGCCGTGACGGCCCGACTGGAGTCACACGGCGAGCGGTTCGAGGTCCTCATCGACCCCGACGCGGCGCTGGCGATGAAACGCGGGGAGTTCGACGGCGAGCTGACCGACGTGATCGCCGCCGAGGACGTCTTCGAGAACGCCTCCCGGGGCGACAGACCCGCCGAGGAGGACTTAGAGACGGTTTTCGGGACGACGGACCCGCTGGAGATAATCCCGCGGGTCGTGACGGACGGCGAGATCCAGATCACCGCCGAGCAGCGCGCACAGATGCTCGAACGGAAGTACAACCAGCTCGTCACCACCATCACGCGTAACGCCGTCAACCCGCAGATGGACGACTCCCCGCACCCGCCGGAGCGGATCGAGCGCGCGCTGGAGGAGGCTGGGTTCAAGGTCGACCCGATGGAGCGCGTCGAGAGCCAGATCGACGACGCCCTCGAAGCGCTCCGACCGGTCATCCCGATCCGGTTCGAGGAGGTGACGATGGCCGTCCAGCTCCCCGCCGACTACGCCGGCCCCGGACAGGCGAAGGTGCGCGAGTTCGGCGACCTCGAGCGCGAGGAGTGGCAGAACGACGGCTCCTGGGTCGGCGTGCTCACGTTCCCCGCCGGCCTCCAGAACGACCTGTACGACCTCGTCAACGAAGTGACCTCGGGCGAGGGCGACGTCCGCGTGATCAAGGACAAAGACGAGCTCAGCACCCGCTGATCGGCGGCGGTGTCGGGCGGTGTCGGGCGGTGTCGCGGCGATTCGCGTGCCGACATCACAGCGATGCCGTGGCGATTCGCGGGGATCAGGCCGCCGCGGACGCGTCGTCCGCGCTCCCCTCGCCGCGTTCGCGGCCGGGGAACGTCGACTCCTGCGCCTCCAGCAGCTCCTGGTAGCGGTTCCGGATCGTCACCTCGCTCATGCCGGTGGCCTCGCTCACCCGGCTCTGCGTGAGGTCGATGTTCGTGAGCCGGCCGGCGGCGTACAGCGCCGCGGCCGCGAGGCCCACGGGCGACTTTCCGCTGTGGACGTTCCGGCGTTTCGCCTCCCGGAGCAGTTCCCGGGCGAGACGCTCGGTGCCGTCGGGAACGCCGAGATCGCTCGCGAACCGCGGGAGGTAGCTCTCGGGGTCGGCGGGCCGGATCTCCAGTTTCAGCTCCCTGTTGAGGTAGCGGTACGCCCGCTTGAACTCCTCCTGATCGACCCGCGAGACGTGTGCCACCTCGTCGATCGATCGGGGGACGGCCTCCATCCGCGCGGCGGCGTGCAGGCTCGCCGTGGCGATCCCCTCGATCGAGCGACCGGGGAGGAGGTCCTCGTCGAGCGCGCGGCGGTAGATGACGGAGGCGGTCTCGCGAACGCTGTCCGGCAGGCCGAGGGCGCTGGCCATGCGGTCGATCTCGCCGAGCGCCTGTTTGAGGTTGCGCTCCTTCGAGTCGCGCGTGCGGAACCGTTCGTTCCACGTCCGGAGCCGCTGCATCCGCTGGCGTTGACTGCTCGACAGCGACTTGCCGTAGCCGTCGGTGTTCTGCCAGCCGATGTTCGTCGACAGCCCCTTATCGTGCATCATGTTCGTCGTCGGCGCGCCCACGCGGGACTTCGAGTCGCGCTCGGCGCTGTCGAACGCGCGCCACTCCGGCCCGCGGTCGATCGCGTCGGCGTCGACGACGAGCCCGCAGTCCGCACAGATCGTCTCCGAGCCGTCCCGGTCGAGGTGGCCCTCACACTCGGGACAGACGAGCGCTCGCTCGTCCGCCTCGGCGCCGTGTTCGGCGTCACGCTCGGTGTCGGCGTTCCGCTCGGTACGGTCGCGCCGCTCGCCGCGTCGGTTCTCGTCGGTCTCGTCGTGCTCGTGGGCACGGAATCGTGGTGAACTCATGGTGGATGGAGGGTGGCGCGCGACGAGAAGGGTGAAAATGTACCGCCGCCGCCGGGGCTTCCTTCACCAAGGGTTAGTGGATAATAGTATATAAATCTTTTTGGTAAGGGTGTTCATGACCAATGAACACATGGCACCGGAAAACGGCGTTTTCGGGCCCGAAATCCGATGTCGTCGCGGCTTCACACGCGTCAAACGACGGCTCGCGGACCCGACGGGTGAAACGGTTTTAAATATCCGGCGTGAACGGCCTGTATGACGTACGATACCGTCGTATTCGACAACGACGGTGTCCTCGTCGGCCGCACGCGATTCGACGTCCTCCGGGAGGCGACCCGGGAGACGTTCGAGGAGCTCGGCGTGGCCGACCCGGACCCAAACGACGTAGAGCGAATGACCATCGGCGCGACCCCAGGCAGCGTGGGGACCGTCTGTCAGACGTACGACCTCGACCCGGGAACGTTCTGGCGAACCCGGGACAGCACCGTCTCGAAGGCCCAGCAGGTGGAGGCTCGCGAGGGGCGCAAGACGCCCTACGACGACCTCCACGAGCTGGCGGACCTCGACGTCCAGATGGGGATCGTCTCCTCGAACCAACAGGAGACGGTGGACTTCCTCGTCGACCACTTCGACGGCTTCGAGCGGTTCGGCGCGGCGTACGGCCGTGAGCCGACGATCCACAGCCTCCAGCTCCGAAAGCCGAACCCCCACTACATCGAGTGTGCGCTCGCGGACCTCGACGCCGACGAGGCGCTGTTCGTCGGCGACAACGAGTCCGACATCGAGGCGGCACACAACGCCGGCATCGACTCGGCGTTCATCCGCCGCCCCCACCGCGACGACTGGGACCTGAACGTGTGGCCGACGTGGGAGATCGACTCGCTGTCGGACCTCCACGACGTCTGTTCGACCTGACCGTTCCGTCGAGCCGCCACCCCATCGAGCCGCCGTCTCGCCGCCCCGCCGAGCTGCCGCCCCGCCGAGCTGCCGTCTCGTCAGTCCCTTTTCAGTGGCGCCGCTCGACGGCGATATTTAAAAGCTGGCAGCATCGTGCGAGGAATGTACCCCGTACGAAACCGTGCGGAGCCGTGACCGGCGCTAGAACGCGCTCTCCTCGTGCTCCCAGTCGGTCATGTACTCCCGCTGGCTCTCGGTGAGCCCGTCGATCTCGACGTCCAGGGTCTCGAGTTTACGCTCGGCCACCGCGCGGTCGAGCCGGTCCGGGATCGCGTACGTGCCGGGTTCGAGGTCGGTGTTCTCGACTATGAGGTCGTAGGCGGCGATGAACATCATCGAGTGGGTCATGTCGATGACCTCGGCCGGGTGGCCCTGACTGTACGGGCCGGTGAGGTTCACGAGGCGGCCGTCGGCGAGGACGTTGATCCGTCGTCCGTCGGCGAGGTGGTACCGAGTGATGCCGGCCTTCGGCTCGGTGACCTCCTCGGCGAGGCCCGCGAGGTCGTCGACGACGATCTCCACGTCGAAGTGGCCGGCGTTCGCCACCTGTGCGCCGTCGGCCATCGCCTCGAAGTGCTCCTCGCGGATCACGTCGCGGTTGCCGGTCGTCGTGATGAAGAGGTCGCCGGCCGACGCGGCCTCGCCCATCGACATCACGCGGTGGCCGTCCATGTGGGCCTCCAGCGCCTTCCGCGGGTCGACCTCGGTGACGATCGTCTGTGCGCCCATCCCGCGGGCCTTCCGGGCGACCCCGCGGCCGCAGTAGCCGTAGCCGGCGACGACGACGTCCTTCCCCGAGAGGATGGTGTTCGTCGTCATCGCGACGTTCGTGAGCGCCGACTCGCCCGTCCCGTGGACGTTGTCGAAGTAGTGTTTCATCGGCGTGTCGTTCACGGTGTACACCGGGAACTGGAGGATCCCCTCCGCCTCCATCGCCTCGACGCGCGTCACGCCCGCGGTCGTCTGCTCGCCGCCGCCGATGACCGTCTCGGCGACGTCCGGGTGGTCGGCGTGGACCTTCGAGATGAGCTCACAGCCGTCGTCGAGAATGAAGTCCGGCTCCTCCTCCAACAGCGCGTGCTGCTGTTCGTCGAACTCGTCGTCGCTCATGCCCTCCCACGCGAACGCGGTGATGCCGTCGACGGCGTCGAGGGCATCGACGACGTCGCCGTGGGTGGACTGCGGCTCGCTCGGCGCGAACAGCACCTCCGCGCCCGCGGCGTGAAGCGTCTCGATCAGAACGCCGCTTTTGGCTTCGAGGTGGGTCGCGACCGCGACCGTGGTGTCCTCGAGGGGTCGATCGTCGCCGTGGTCGGCCTGGAACGATCGGAGGATCGGGCAGTAGTCGCGCGCCCACGCAAGGGGGTCTTCCTGACTCATGGATCGCGGTTCTCGTGGGCGATTAAATAGTTGCTTACAGCGGCCCGCCGTTCCGGGGCGCCGCCGGCGCGTTCGGTCGCTTCCGTTCCGGCTCACGACCCGTTCGTTTCCCCCGCTTCGGCCTACGACCCGTTCGTTTCCCCCGCTCCGGCCTACGACCCGTTCGTCGCCTCGCCGCCGCGCTCGACGCCCATCGCGTCGAACAGCTTGCGCCGCACCGCCTCCTCCGTGAGTTGGAGGAGCGTGTCGCGGTTCTCCTCGCTCGTCTCGATCCCCGTGAAGATCCCGAGCGGGATCTCGACGGACCCCTGCGTGGAGTGACCGGCGGCGTCGCCCATCTCGGAGAACGCCTCCTGGAGGACGTTGCCGATGTCGAGCCGGATGTCCTTCGAGCGCGCCGCGAGGTAGATGGTGTCGTCGGCGATGCCGAGCACGGCAGACGTCGTGATCCCCTCGAGGTTGAGGAGGTGTTGGGCCGCCTGTACGAGCGCCTCGCGGTCGCGGATGAACCCCGCCGTCGAAAAGAGGTGGCTCCCCTTCACCTGGCGGTTCTGGATCGCCTCAGCGAGGACGTCGAGGGTCTCCGGCGACATCGACGGCGACTCCACCTGCTCGAGGGTGTCGTGGTTGGCGAACGGGTGGAGGTAGGCGGCGGCCGTCAGGTCGGCGGGGCTCGTGTCGCGTTTGAAATCGAGCGTCTCCGCGCGGATCCCGTACAGCAGCGCGGTCGCGACCGCCTCGGACGGCGAGAGGTCGAACTCCTGGAGGTACTTCGTGAGGATCGTCGACGTCGAGGAGACGTTCGTTCGCACGTCGACGAACCGCGCTTCGACGGGGGTTTCGGTCTCCGAGTGGTCGATGTAGACGTCGACGTCCGTCTCGAGTTCGACGTTCCCCTCGCCCGACTTCGCGAGGTCGACCGCGGCGAGCGTGCCGTACTCGGTCAACGGGGGCGCGTCGTCGCGGGCGAGCAGGTCGATCCCCAGCAGGTTGACGAACGCCCGGTTCTCCTGGTGGCCGACGTCGCCGGCGTAGAGGATGTCGGCCTCGACGTCGAACGCCGCCGCGATCGCCTGGAGCGCGGTCGCGGACGCGATGGAGTCCGGCTCCGGGTTGTCGTGGGTGAGGATCGCCATCCGGCCGTCGGTCCCCTCGATTATCTCGGCGAGCTGGCGCGCCATGTACTCCAACTCGCCGGTCTCGAGCGACTGGAGGGCGCTGTCGGCGATGACCGTCGACGGGTTGATGACGACGTCCGCGCCGCGGTCGCGGAGCTCGTCCTCGCTGACCGGGTCGGACGCGCGGACGACGACGTACTGGTCGCCCCCGCGGTCGCGGACGGCCGAGACGGCCGCCTTGTTGGCCTCGACGTCCGACGCGAGGATCAGGATGATGTCGCGGTCGCCGATCGCGTCGACGACGTCGGGCTCGGAGATGTCCCGCACCTGTGCGTTGAGGTCCTGGTCGCGGAGGGCCTCGACTCGGCTCTCGTCGCGATCGAGGATGAGCACGTCCTTGCCGCGGTCCGTCAGCTCCTCGGCGACGGCGTGCCCGACGCTCCCGCAGCCGAGGATCGCGTACCGCGTCCGTGCCGATCCGCGTACCCCACTACTCATTGGGTTGATTTCCGTGGGATCGCACTTAACGAGTGTGTTCTCGACGAGCGAGGCCGCAGGAACGGCTCCGAACGGCGATCACGCCGCCGTCGGGCGGTGAAGATCGCTCCGCAGTCGGCGGATCGGAGGCGCTCCGCAGTCGGCGGATCGGAGGCGCTCTGCAGTCGACGGACCGGAGGCGCTCCCCGAGCGAGCGATCAGGACGACGCGCCTGGTTCCGTCTCCGTCCCCGCGTCGGTCTCCGTGCCCTCGCCGTCGACCATCCCGCCCGCCGCGCGGTCCGCGACGGTCCGCGCGCGTCGGCGGTTCCTGACCAGCCCGGCGACGAGCATCACGGCCCCGACCCCGCGAAGCGCGAGGTCGTTCGTGAGGGTGTGTAGCATGACTTCGACCCCGAAGGTCCCGAGCGCCGTGCCGGCGGGCAGGAGGACCATCCCGGGGACCGAGAGGAAGACGGCTGCGGTCATGAGCGCCGCCCGGGACGCCCGGGAGACGGACGTGTGGTAGTAGCCGATGATCGCGACCCCGAGCGCGTACACGCCGGCGAACGTCGCCAGGACGGGCGCGACGACCTCGGGGAGGAAGAACCCCAGGTCGGCCACGTCCGCGAACGTGATCAGCGACGCGTCGCCGTCCTCCCGCGACCGGAGCAACAGTATCCCCGGCGCGAAGACGAACGCGAACGGGACGAGGATCTTGTTCAACGACAGCAGGAACGCCGTCTTCCCCGTCTCGAACGGGTCGGACTTCGCGATCCCGGCGGCCGCGTAGGCGGCGACCATCACCGGCGGCGTGACGTCAGCCATGAGCCCGAGGTAGAGGACGAACAGGTGGACCGCGAGGATCGCGATGCCGAACTCCGGCAGCACCGGGCCGAGGAGCACGACGATGATGATGTACATCACGGTCGTCGGCATCCCCATCCCGACGATGACGGAGGCGATCCCGGCGAGGATCAACAGGAGCACGAGCGACCCGCCGCTCACGTCGAGGATGAGCGCTCGGAGGCTCCCGCCGAGCCCGGTGATCCCGATCACGCCCGGAATGACCCCGGCGGCCGCGACGGCGACCACGACGATCGTCGCGGTCCGGGCCCCGTTGTCCATCGACTTCAGCACGAACGCGGTGAACCGGCCCGTTCGGGTGTTCGCGATCTCGCGGCCCAGCCGCTCGTCGGTCGCCGCGGCGGCCTCCTCGACGGTGTCGTCGAGCTCGAGCAGCGGGGCGTCCCCCCGCGGGTCCGCGAGCAGGAAGACGACGCTGATCGCGGTGACGATCGTCGGGAGCGACGCGACCGCCGCGCGGAGGGCCGCGGCCGCGGAGAGCGCCGGTCCCGTCTCCCCGTAGAGGAGCCCGACGGGCGTCACGCCGGTCGTGAACAGCGTGGCGACGTACAGCGCGAAGCCGGCCGCGATGGAGCCGACGAGCGCCGGGCCGGTCCGCTCGTTGTACGCGGCGACCATCGCGATGAGCGCGACCGTCGCGGCGATCGTCAGCCAGCCGGCACGCCCCACGGAGAGCCGGGCGATGACGAGGTAGTAGAGGAGCAGCCCGAGCGGGACGAGGTAGAACCAGCCGCGGCGCATGTGTGGGCCGATGTCGAGCAGTTCGCTCCGATCGAGGCCGCCGATCCCCTCCTTTGCGGCCTCGAAGTGGACCATCACCCACATCCCGAAGAAGAAGGCGAGGGCGGGCAGCGTCGCCGCGATGACGACCTCACGGAACGGGGTCGCCGTGTACTCGACGATGAGGAACGCCGCCGCGCCCATCACCGGGGGAAGGATCTGTCCGCCCGAGGAGACGGAGGACTCGACCGCGCCGGCGAACTCCGACGAGTAGCCCGAGCGTTTCATCAGGGGGATGGTGAGCGCGCCGGTCGTCACCGTGTTCGCGACCGACGAGCCCGAGAGCATTCCCATGAACCCGGAGGAGACGACGCTGGCCTTCGCCGGGCCGCCCTGCCGGGTGCCCGTGATCGAGTACGCCAGGTCGATGAACCACTTGCCGGCCCCGGACATCTCCAGGAACGCGCCGAACAGGATGAAGATGTAGATGAACCGGACGGAGACGCCGACGGGGATCCCGAGGATCCCCTCGACGGTGTACCAGAGGTTCTGGACGATCTGGTCCCAGCGGAGCTGTGAGGTGGCGAACATGCCGATCCCCGGGGCGTCACGCGGGAGCAGGTAGCCGTACTTCGCGTACAGCAGGAACACGGAGACCAGCACGGTGAGCAACAGCCCGAGCGCCCGCCGGGTCGCCTCCAAGACGAGCAGGATCGCGAGGACGCCCATCAGGTACGCGAACGCGTACGTCGCGAGCGGTCCGACCTCCAGCGGCGCGAGCCACGGGTAGACGTCGCCGAGCGTGGCGGCCCCCCCGAGCCCGCGGATCCGCACGACGTTCGTCACCTCGTCGTACCGGGTGACGTAGTAGATCGTTGGCAGCGTCGACAGCGCGATGAGCGCGAGGTCCGACGGCGTGATCCGCGTCGACGACGCGTCGACGAACGCCCACCGGATCCCGTCGTGGGCGCGCTCGACGCCGGCCGTGACCGGCCCGTCCCCGAACCGCGAGCGGACGGCTGGCGGGACCGCGGCGAGTCGCCCCGTGATCGCGCCGGTCCCCGTCGATCCGGGGAACAGCAGGAACGCGAGCACGAGCGCGAAGTTGACGTGGATCGCACGGATCTGCAGCTGTGCGAGCGCCCCGATCCGGACCGTCTCGAGCCCGGGGACCGTGAACTCGAAGACGAACCCGCGCGCCGCGATCCACAGCTGGAACGCCGAGAAGGCGATCGCGACGACCGAGACCGTAACCGCGGCGATCCCGCGGAGCGTCCGTCGCGTGTCGATCTCGTCGTACACCGGCTCGTCGGGTTCCTCCGCGTCCGCGCCCGACACCACCCCGCTTCGCTCGCTCGTCGTCATCGGCAGCCCTCCCGACGCTCGACGGTTAGCTCGACGGTCCCGCCGTCGGCCATGCCCGCGAGGTCGTACCGCTCGTCGCCGACGACGAGGTCGTGGTCGGCGATCGGGCCGGTCCCGACGCGCAACGGCCGGTACTCGACGCGCGGCGGCTCGGTGACGTACCGGCCGTCCCGCTCCGTCACCTCGGCCTCGGAGGGGAGCCCCGCGCCGAAGGAGCTGAACTCCATGCGGGTCATCGTGAGCCCGCAGTCGGTCGGGACGTAGACGTCCCGGACGAGGGTCCGCTCGACGCTGTGGGTGTACTCGAGGACGACCTCCGTGTCGGTCGACACCGGAACGCGGACGAGCTCCGCGCCCGACCCGTCGGCGACGACGAGCGTCGACCGAACCGGGCCGTCGCTGTCGACCTCGCTATCGGCGGGCGTGTCGCTGTTGCCGAGCGTGTCGCTGTCGGCGGACGTGTCGCTATCGGCGGGCCTGTCGCTATCGGCGGGCCTGTCGCTGGTGGTAGACGGGCCGTCGGCTGACGAACCGCCCTCGACGGGTATCGCGACGCCGAACGTCGCCGTCGTGAACACCGCCGCACCGACCGCCGCCGTCACGAGGATCGCACCGACGAGGAGGACCCCGGGGACGCTCGTCGAGGCCCGCAACCCGCGGTTCACGCTACTCGAAGTAGCGCGCCGCGCCTTCGTGGAGGTCGATCGACATGCCGTCCTGGGCGGACTCGGCGGTGATGAAGTCCGCCTTGATCGACAGCTGGTCGACGTTGTCGAAGATCGCCGCGGTGACGTCCTCGACGACGTCGGCGCTGTACTCCTCGCGGCTCGCGATCATCGCCTGGACGGAGACCGTGTCCACGTCGTCGTCGATGCCTTCGTAGGTGCCGCCCGGGATGGTGTCGTCCGCGAACCAGGAGGCGTCCGCGCGCGCCGCCTCGCGCTCGTCGTCGGCCATGTTCAGGATCTCGATGTCCGCGGTCGTCGAGAGCTCCTCGACCGCGCCGACGGGCCACCCGCCGACGACGAACGCGGCGTCGACGTCGCCGTCGCGGAGCTGGTCGGCCGCCTGCGTGAAGTCCGTGTTCTGCTCGTCGAAGTCGTCGGAGGTGAGCCCCGCGACGGACTCGAGGATCTGTAGCGCGTTCACCTGGGTCCCGCTGCCGAGGTCACCGGTGTTGATCCGCATGCCCTCCATGTCGGCGATGGAGCCGATCCCGGCGTCGGGGTTGATGATCACGTGGATGGTCTCCGGGTACAGGGTCGCGACGCCGCGGAGGTTCTCGATCGGCGAGCCCTCGAACGCCTCGAGGCCGGACCCGGTGGCCGCGAAGTAGGCGATGTCGTTCTGGATCATCGCGAAGTCCGCGTCGCCGTTGCCGAGGCTGCCGACGTTCTCGACGGACGCGCCCGTCGAGGACACCTCGACGTCGTAGTCCGTCGCGCCCTCGATGATCCCCTCGAACTCCCCGGAAAGCGGGTAGTACGTCCCGCCCGTCCCGCCGGCGTGCCAGCGGATCACGTCGGTTGGCTCGCCGGTGTCGTCGCCGTCGTCGTCGGTGTCGTCGTCCCCGTCGCCGTCGTCATCGTCGTCCGGTGGCTCCTCGTCGACGCCGTCATCGCCGTCGTCCATCGGTTCAGGATCGTCGCCCGCACAGCCGGCCACGCCGACGATACCGGCCGCCGCGGCGGCTTTCAGCAGGCGTCGACGGTCAACGGTCTCTCGCATCGGGTCGTCTGTCATACGACAGCGAATCGTCACCAACGAGCATAACTATTTTCAATCTTATACTATCTACAAGTAATAAACAACTAACTGGCAACCGATTCACACTTCGGTGCCTGCGGCCGCGATCGGTGAATGAAAAGGCCTTTTACCGTGACCGGGGAACGGAAGATGAGGGCCGGTAGCTCAGTTAGGGAGAGCGACGGACTCTTAATCCGTCGGTCGCGTGTTCAAATCGCGCCCGGCCCGCTTTTGTTCCGAGCAATTATGCGAGGAGCAAAGCGACCGCCGCGATTTGAAGTAGACGAGTCGCAGCCCGTGAGCGAGCGCAGCGAGCGAACTGGAACGTCTGGGCGTAGTTCACCATCGCGCCCGGCTCGCTTTTAACTGGAATTAGGCGCTAAGTCCCCTTCCTCAAGGAGCAACGCAGGGAGCGAAGCGACCGAGTAGCGCAGTAGGGAGGGGATACAGCGTTCACAAGAGCGGAGCTCTTGTGCGCGAACGAG
>LFFM01001960.1_pt1 | contig 13938 bp, 19 predicted proteins | sample 643131 | NCBI WGS metagenome assembly LFFM01 (sample SAMN03777445, study PRJNA286221) | soda lake metagenome | biome: soda lake; feature: Kulunda steppe; material: water; isolation source: sample Tc-Br brine of Tanatar trona crystallizer | place: Russia: Kulunda steppe | collected 2011-07
CCAAAGTCGGCGTTTTGTCTGGTGAAACCGTCGATCCGGACCGTGTCCGTGTTCCAGTCCTGCCGGTCGGCCCGCCAGACCTTCGCCGCCGTCGTATCGGAGCCCTCGATCTCGATTATGTCACCCGGCGACAGTTTGAGATGGAGCAGGGTGTCCGGATCGAGGCGTGCGATCCCCCGTCCGGAGTCGTTGGGGTACGCTTTCGCGACCTCGAGTTGAACCTCGTTCATCCTGTTATACGTTCTCAGGTCTGCCCGGAGATATGCCTTTTGCTCATGGGCGCTCCCGTCGCGGATCCCGTCAGTCACTTGTCCGACAGCATCGATGCACCGACATGGATGACCTTTATCTCCGGACCGCGGAGCCAGCGGATGCGTCCGCGATCGAATCGATCTATCGGCCGTACGTCGAAACGACCGCCGTCACTTTCGAGACGGAGCCGCCGGATGCGGCGTCGATCGCCGAGGAAATCCAAACCCGTCTCGAAACGTATCCGTACTTCGTGGCGGCGTCCGACGCCGACGGCGTCCTCGGATACGCCTACGCCGGACGGCTCCGAAAGCGTGACGCGTATCGGTGGGCCGCCGAGCTGTCGGTGTATCTCGACGGCGACTACCGGCGGCAGGGGGTCGGTTCAGCCCTGTACACGGCGCTTTTGGACACCCTCGATCGACAGGGGTTCAACAGCGCCTACGGCGTAGTAACGCTCCCGAATCCCGAAAGCGTCGGCTTCCACGAGTCACTCGGCTTCGACCGGGTCGGGCGGTTCCCCGAGGTGGGGTACAAACTCGGCGCGTGGCACGACGTCGCCTGGTACAAGCGATCCCTCGGAGACCGGAGCGATGCACCCACGGAACCGGTTGCGTTCGAACGATGTCGAGACGAACCGTGGCTCCGGGGCCTCTCCGTAGATGCGGCCGCTTGCGACTTCCGCGTAGAGTAACTCCGACATTGTTTTGGCTGTCGGGTCGGTAGCCGTGCTCGAATGATAGAGCGGTTGGCGAGACAGCTCGGGAAGGAAGAACGGGATCTCCTCGTGTTGGAAGCGGTGCTTTCCCAGCACCCGATCGACGTCCCCCGAATCGCCGAGGAGACAGGGATCGACGAGCACAAAACGCGGTACTCCGTCCGAATGCTGGAGGACGACGGACTCGTCGACCCGACACCCGACGGAGCCGTCCCATCCGAGGGCGTTCGGGTCCGAGTCGAAGAGATCAACGCGGGGCTCGATGGACTCGCCGAGCGCCTCGAGGGACTCAAGCGGTACGGTGAGTGACCCCGATCGCTGGTGGCTGCTAAACTCCTCCATACGGTCCGTCCGGAATCGGAACTCTCGAAACACCTCGTGAATTACATCGTGTATGCGCCTGTCGAACGCGGACGTCGATCTTCCCGGTTGGGCCCTCGGTGTTCTCCTGTTGGCCGGGACGATCTCGATCGCCGGAGTAACTGACTTCCTGTTGACGAACGCCGGCTACGAAACCCTCGGGACCGTCGTCTGGGCGTTGTGTTACACCGGCGCGCTGGCGACGGTCTGGATCGTCTGGCTTCGCGATCTCAAGCTCACCGGGCCCGAGAGCGGTTGAGGCCTGTCAGTCCTCGGTGACGATCTCCTCGTACCGCGCGCCGGTCTGTTTCAACGTCTCCGTCGAGTAGAGCCGCTCGTGGTCGACCGGGAGGTACTCGGCCGCCAACTCGTCGATTTTCCCGTCGACCGCGTCGGGATCGCGGCCGTGAATCATCGTAAAGAGATTGTACGGCCATCCCTGCTCGGGGCGGCGTGGACGATGATAACAAAGCGTCACGTACGGGAGTTCACCCACCCGCTCCCCGTAGGTGTCGAGGTCGGCGTCCGGAACGTCCCAAACGACCATGCAGTTGGCGTCGAACCCGGTTACGATGTGATTTACCACACAGCCGATCCGTTTGATGCAGCCGTCGGCGCGGAGCCGATCGATCGCCGCCAACACGTCCTCGACCGGTGCGTCGACCGCGGCAGCGATCTCGCGATACGGCGTCGCAGAGAGCGGGAAGCCGTCTTGGATCTCGAGCAACAGCTTTCGGTCCAGCGTCGAAAGCTCGGCGGCCGCGGTCTCGGAAATCCGCGTCGCGTCGACGGTCGTCGATTCCACCGACTCGCGGGCGAACCGGTCCCCGTTGACGACCGGGAACTCGAGGTCGATATAGAAATCGGTGAGCATTGGAAGCACCAACACCGAACAGCCGGTTCGCTCCTCGATATCCGTGAGTATCTCGTTTCGCGTCTCGAGGGACCCCGCAGTCACGACGAACCACATGTTCCACTCGTGGTCGCGCCGATAGTTGTGGTTCACCTGCCGGTAGCCGTTTATGATGTCGGCGATCTCGTCGAACTCGTTTTCGGGTGCCTGCACGGCGGCAAGGGTTGACGATCCGATGACGGGCGGGTTCAACACCGCTCCGAAGCGGCGGAAGATGCCGGCGTCCCGGAGTCGTTCGACGCGTTCGAGCGCCTCGGAGCCGTCGATCCCGAGCGCTTCCCCGATCCGATCGAACGGTCGCTCCTCGACCGGGAATCCGGACTGATAGCCGTCGATGAGCGCGGCATCGATCGAATCGATGTCCGCACGCCAATCCTCGCCGTCGGCCGCCGACGTACTCATTGATACGTATTGGGGCCGGGGGGTTTAGATTTCGTCGGTCCCGGAACGACCCCCGATGAGGTGTATTTTTGTTCCGGAAGCCCAAACCACCCGTATGGCACAGACGACGGAGCGATACGGGGAGTGGTCGCTGAAACGGCTGATGACCGAGGTCGTCGGATCCGGGCACAAATCGGCCGACGACATGGACCGGCTGCAGGCCAAAGAGGCGTTTCGCCGTATTCTCGACGGGGAGCCGGATCCGACGACGCTCGGGGCCTTCTGGCTCGCGAACCGATGGAAGCGGAACACGCCGGAGGAACTCGCCGGGTACGTCGACGTGATGGCCGACGGCGTCGAGACCGCCGCGCCGAACTGCGATCCGGTCGACTGCGGCGCGAACTACGACGGCAAGGGCCGAACCGCCCTGTTGGGGGTGGCGTCCGGACTCGTCGCCGCCGCCGCCGGAACCCCCGTCGTCGTCCACTCCGGTGATCGGGTCCCGACACAAAAACAGGACGCCTACAAGCACGTCCTCGACGAACTCGGCGTCCGGACGGAGCTGTCGTCCGAGGAGTCCGCAGCGATGGCTGACGAGGTGGGATTCGGGTTCTACTACCAACCGGAGTTCGCTCCCGAGGTCGACGCGCTCTCGGACCGCCGCGACCGGATGGGCGTCCGGACGTTCGTCAACACCGTCGAAACGCTTGCTAACCCGGCCGAGGCGTCCGTCCACCTCGGTTCGTTCTATCATCTCCCGTACGCCAAACGAATCATCGACACGTTCGGTGAATCCGAGACGGCCGACATCGACCGCGTCGTGATGTTTCAGGGGCTCGAGGGGTACGACGACATCCGCCCCGGATCGACGAAAGTCGCCGTCTGGGACCGCGGCGGCGAAATGAGCGACTTCGACATCGAAACTCCCGAGTATGGGATGGACTTCGAGAGCGACGACCTCGGCGTCGGGAACGTCGCCGCCGACTCCGCCGGGATCACCGAATCGATTCTCGCCGGCGAACGAGACGACCACTTCGCCGACGCGGTCGCGGTCAACGCTGCACTCCGGATCTATGCAGGTGGCGATGCCGAGGACATCGATTCGGGACTCGAACGCGCCCGCGAGACACTCGACTCCGGCGAACCGGCATCGCTACTCGAGGATCTCCAGGCGTTCTAGCGGACCCGCAGCGAATAGGCGATTATCGATAGCCCCGCCAGCACGAACAGACTCTCTATCAGGATCCCGACCCCGAGCGGGACGGATAACAACTCGAAGGTAAACCCGGCGAGCAACACGCCCACGACGATGAACCCGAATCCGATCGAGAGGAATCCGAGCGATCGGTCGTACGTCCGCCGATACGCGCTAAAGGCGAGATACGTCACGACACCACCGACAATAAGGATGAGCGTCTTTACCGCGGCGATCGCGAGCTGAATTTCCGGACCGACTGTCGAGTGCACCATGATTACAGTTCCCTCCGTACTTCGGACCACATCTCCGCGAGGCGTTCGTCGGCGCCCCGAGCGGGGCGTTCGATTTCGATTCGAATCGATTCGTCGCGGGTCACGATGACTTCCTCGAAATCAATCTCGTACCGGCTCGCGTGGCTGCCGTCCTCCCGGATCTCGGTTCCTTCCCTGATGAGGGTCGCTTCGGACAGCCGGTCGAGTTTTCGATACAGCGTCGACCGAGGGATGTCACACCGTTCGAGGAGCGCACGCGCCGTTTTCGGCTCCTCCAACTTGGAGAGAATCGTGCGGCAATCGTCGTCGTGTAACGCCTCCAACACAGTGGCGACGTCCGGGTCATCGTCCTCGGCCAACGGATCCCGAACCATGTAAACGGTTCTATCCGGGGTCGATAAATGGCTGTGGGTTCCCTGCATAGTCTTCGAGTACGACGTTCTCGATTTTGACTCGCCCCCCGAAGTGTGGCACCCGTCTAAGAGCATCTCCCCTGTCGCCGGGGGCGTACCCATCGCGACCACGACGGGTTTTTCCGGCGCCGACAGTTCCGACATGGAAGAAAGCCGGCAGTCTTTTGCGACGCCCACACCTGACGTGTGTATGAGCAACGATCGATCCGTCTCCGATCCGGACAACCCGACCGTAACGTTGCGAACCACACACGGCGACATCACTGTCGAACTGTTCGAGGACCGCGCCCCGAGGACCGTCGCGAACTTCCTCGGACTGGCGCGACACGACCCCGCGGCCAACGCCGACCCCGAGTACGAAACGAACACGTGGGAAGACCCCGAAACGGGCGAGATCCGGGGCGACTCGCTGTACGAGGGCGTGGTCTTCCACCGAGTCATCGACGATTTCATGATCCAGGGCGGAGATCCGACTGGGACCGGTCGCGGGGGGCCTGGGTATCAGTTCGACGACGAGTTCCACGACGATCTCACACACGACGGCCCCGGAATCCTCTCGATGGCCAACTCCGGACCGAACACCAACGGATCGCAGTTTTTCATCACGCTGGCTGCGACCCCGCACCTCGACGGGAAACACGCCGTCTTCGGACACGTGATCGAGGGAATGGACGTGGTCGAGGAGATCGGCTCCCTGCCGACGGGTCGGAACGACCAGCCCCAGGCGGACGTCGAAATCGAGACGGTCGAAATCGACGAGTAGTCGACTACGGTTCCGTCTGAACCGCGTACTGCAACACGGCAAGCGCCGACCGGCCGTCACGGAGGTCGCCGACCGCGGCCCGTGAACGGAGTTCGTCGAACGTCGTCGTCTCCACGGCGATCGACTCGTTGTAGTCGAGATCCTGTTCGTCAGTCGGCTCACAGCCGTGTGCCACGGCGTAATGAAACGTCGAATCGAACAGTCCGTTCGCGGGTTCGTACGTCGCGATCTGTTCGACGACGTCCGCATCGTAGCCGGTTTCCTCCCGCAACTCACGTCGCGCGGCCGCACGAACGTCCCCGTCGTCGTCTTCCATTCCCCCGGCCGGGAGCCCGTAGTTGGTGCGACCGACAGCCTGTCGCCACTCGCGGATGACGACGACGTCGCCGTCGTCGGTGAACGGTAACACTACGACTGACGGCGGTTCGGAGACGTAGTGGTAGTCGGTTTCAGTCCCGTCCGGGAGCCGAACGTCGTCGCGCACGACGTCGAAGCCGGGGCAGCTATAATCGATTTCGGAACCGAGTGTTTCCCATGAGAGATCGGAGTCAGCCATACCGGTCGGTCGGGGGGACGGATAAAAACGGTATGGGCCAGGATCGGGCGAACGGACGGAGCGTCTCGGATAGACCGGGTACCAAACGAGCCCGCTTGGTCTCACAGTCCTCCGGCGGCGGTGCTCCGTGCTCCCGCTCCGGCCGCCGCCGGCGCTCAGTCAGGTCACGTCGAGGGTTGCTCCCGCGCTTGTATATAAATCCGCACACCGGTCCGGACATCGCTACCGCGTAGGACCGTCGACGGCGACGTCGCCGGTCATCCATTCGAAATACCGGTCGTAATGGGCCGCACAGCCGGGATTGAACGGCGAATCACAGGTCGGGCACGCGTCGACCGAGGTGTACACACCGGCGGTCATCGTCGATCCGCAAGCGCCACAGAGAACCGATGGCTCGTTCCGGCGCTCCGTCGGCCACGGTTCGGCCCGGTGGTTCGTGAGTACTCTGTGGCATTCGTGGCAGGCGTAGTACGCCCCACAGCAGCCGAACCGCAGGGCGACGATGTCCGGATCGCTCCCGTAGTGGGCACACCTGGTTTCGCCGTCCAGATCGACCCCTGAAACGTCGTAGGACACAGTGTACGGATACCGGCGGAGATCGTTTATAAATCCGGCGACGAAGGGGTCGGATTCACGGAAGCAAGACGACTTTCCCGCTCGATTTCCGATCCTCGATGAACCGGTGGGCCGCGGCGGCTTCGACGAGCTCGAACGTGTGACCGACTTGGACTTCGAGGACACCCTCGGAGAGACGTTCCGTCAGTTCCGGGACCGCGCCCATCACTCGCATCGGTTTCTCGTTGATCGCACGACCGAGGTGGTAGCCGATGATTCGGTTGTTCCCGAAGAGGAGGTCGGCGGTGTTCGGCCGGCCCGGTTCGCCGGCCGCGGCGCCGTAAGAAACCATCCGTCCAAACGAACACAGCGCGTCGAGGCTCTCGTCGCTGGTGTCGCCGCCGATCCCATCGAGCACGAGATCGACGCCCTCACCGCCCGTGATATCGTCGACCCGATCGACGAAGTCCTCCTCGGTGTATCTGATCCCGTGGTCCATCCCGAGGTCCGCCGCCATCGAGAGCTTCTCGTCGGTCGAGGCGGTACCGATCACCGTCGCTCCCGCTTCGTCAGCGAGCTGGACGGCGGCGCTGCCGACACCGCCAGCGGCCGCGTGGATCAACACGGTCTCGCCGGACTCCAGCCCACCCCACTCGTGGAGACAGTTGTGCGCCGTGAGCCACTGGACAGGAAAGCCCGCGGCCTCCGCGAACTCCAGGCCGTCGGGGACCGCGAGGAGCCCTCGCGCGTCCGCGACTGCGAACTCGGCGTAGCCGCCGCCGTTCACGAGTGAAACGACGTTTTCGCCCGGTTCGCGGTTGACGCCGTCGCCGACCTCGGCGATGACGCCCGCAACTTCCATGCCGGGCGTATACGGGGGTTCTGGGCCGCCGTGATAATGCCCTCGGCGTTGCATTATGTCGGCGAAATTAACTCCGGCCGCTCTCACTTCGATGAGTACTTCGCCGTCGGCCGGTTCCGGACGATCAGCCTCAGTTACCTCCAATACGTCCGCCTCGCCGTACTCCGTAACTGTGAGCGATTTCATGTCGAACTCCGGCTTCGACGAGCGCCGATAATAACCCTCGGTCCCGGCCGTGTTTTTGCCGGTTGTAAATTGTCATTTGACTTCCCAGCTTCCATCGGAAGGATTCGTATCAGCGTGCCACCCAAGAGAAACGCGAGACCATCGGTCGGTCGGCACTCCCCCCGATCGCTATCCGAGCGTCGTCTTAATGCCACACCGTTCCCGGGGAACGTGGTCCGGACCTCCGCCGCGAACAGGTTTATACGGACTGGGTTGTCCTCTTAGGACATGTCTCATGACTGTTCGTTTCTCGACGACCTGGGGATCGACGGAACGGTCTCCGTCGACCCTGCTGCCCTCGAAAACCACGCCGACGACTGGGTGACTGAAGCGACCGGCAGTGGTGTCGCACCCGATGCGGTCGTCTGGCCCGAATCGACTGCGGACGTGTCGACCGTCCTCGCTGCGGCCCACGACCGTGACGTCCCGGTGACCCCGTACGCCGCCGGGACGTCACTCGAGGGGAATCCGGTCCCGCTGTTCAAGGGGATCAGCATGGACATGACGAAAATGAACGACGTGCTCGAGGTCCGCCCGGACGACTTCCAGGTCGACGTCGAACCCGGGGTGATGGGCAACGTAATAAACGAGACTGTCGGTGAGTACGGGATGTTCTTCCCGCCGATGCCCTCGTCGGCGAGCCTCTCGACCATCGGCGGAATGATCGTCAACGACGCCTCGGGAAAAAAGACCGTCAAGTACGGCGAGGTCGCGGATTGGGTTCTCGAACTAGAGGTCGTGCTCTCCGATGGAACCGTGCTCACGCCCGGGTGCAAGGCGATCAAGACGTCTTCGGGATACAATCTCAAAAACCTCATCATCGGCAGCGAGGGGACGCTGGGCGTGGTCACCCGCGCCACGCTCGAACTTGCGGGACTCCCCGAACAAATCAAAGGCGGCCGGGCGGTGTTCGAATCGATGGACGACGCCGCCGAGGCGGTGTTCGACACGGTCAGATCCGGCGTCGACACCGCGAAGATCGAGTTGATCGACCCGCTGGCGGCCGACATGGCGAACCAGTACCTCGACGCCGGACTGCCGGACGGGTCGATGATCTTCTTCGAGTTCCACGCGAACCACGGTATCGACGACGAGATCGAGTTCTTCCGCTCGGTGATCGAGGCCCATGGCGTCGAAGCGTTCGAGATCGCGAGCGACGAACGGATGGACGAACTCTGGCGTGCGCGCGACGACCTGGCTTTCGCCGCCCAGCAGTACGACCCTGACCTCTCACCGCGACACCCCGGTGACGTGACGGTCCCGATCAGCAAATACCCGGAGATAATCCGCTTTGCAAAGGATCTCGCGGCCGAACACGACATTCTGCTCCCCTGCTTCGGCCACGCCGGCGACGGGAACCTCCACTACACGGCGCTCGTCGATCCGGACGACGAGGAGATGATCGGGGTCTCGGAGGAAATTTACGACGCCATCGTCGATCGCGCCCTCGAATACGGCGGGACTGCGACCGGCGAACACGGGATCGGGATGGGCAAACGGCGGTTCCTCGTCGCCGAACACGGCGAGGTGGGCGTCGAAATGATGCGGCGGATAAAACGGACGTTCGATCCAAAGGATATTCTCAACCCCGGAAAGATCTTCCCCGAAACCGACGAAGAGGGCGTCAGGGTCCACCTTTCGGACCCGTAGGTCCCAACGACCGAACCGGTTCGCTATCCGTCCCGTTCGATCGCGTCGACGAGTCGCGGGAGCATCTCGGTCGCGTCGGCTCGGAAATCGTACGCCGCCCGATCCGAGACCGCGGTTCGCTCGAGGTTGACGATACAGAGCGTCCCGCCGTTGTCGACGGTGTACGCCGGCAGCGAAGCCGCCGGCTCGACGGCGAGTGAGGAACCGATCGCGAGAAACACGTCCGCCGATGTGGCGGCGGACTGTGCCCGGAGTAGATCGCCTCTCGGCAGTCGTTCTCCGAAAAGCACCACGTCCGGTTTGAGAACGTCCCCGCAGTTTTCGCAGGCCGGCGGCGTTTCGCCGGATCGGACCCGAGCCATTACGGCGTCGATACCGATCCGGCGCCCACAGCCCGTGCAGACGGCCCGTTGACCGTCGCCGTGGAGTTGGATCGGATCGTCGCTTCCCGCTCGCCGGTGGAGGCCGTCGACGTTCTGTGTGATGAGCGCATCCAGGTATCCATTCGATTCGAGCGCCGCGAGCGCGTCGTGGGCGTCGTTCGGCTCGATGCCGTCACCGAAGAGATCCCCGATCAACGCGACGCGCTCGCGCCAGAACCCCTCGGGATCGGCACGGAATCGGGAGATGTGGAAGTCGTTCGGATCGTACTCGCTCCAGATCCCGTCCGGGGACCGGAAGTCGGGGATCCCGGACGCGGTCGAAACGCCGGCACCCGTCATCGCGACGACGGACTCGGCGTCGCGGATCTCGGCGGCGACGGCCACCAGTCGCGCATCGTCCTCGTCCATACATCCACTGGTCCATCCCTCTGCAAAACGTCTTCGGAGGAACGTGTCTTCCCGTCGTCGCTCCAACTGCCGGAGACTGAACCGTGACTGCCTCGCAGTTGGGTTTTTATCGCCCCCGCCCGTTCGTCGTGACGACATGGAGTACAAAGTAGTCGATCTCGATGACGTACCAACCAAAGACCTCTCCGAGATCGAGGAGGTTCCTCCCGACCTCGACATCAGACCCGTCGGTGAGCATCTCGGGCTCTCGGAGATGCGGGCGACCGTGTGGTATTTCGATCCTGGCGAGGAGATCCAGTATCACGCCCACAGCCAACAGGAGGAGCTGTACTTCGTTCTCGAAGGCGAGTTCTCCCTGAAACTCGGCCGCTCCGGGGACGAAGAGTACGTCGACGCCGGCCCGGGCACGTTCTGGGTCGCACAACCGGAGGTGGGACACGGCCACCGAAACGTCGGCGATGGACAGGGCGTCGTCCTCTCGTTCGGCGCTCCACCGGTGGAGGACCCAGGGCTCGACCCACACAGCCTCGACGAGTGAACGACGTCTGACTCGCGCGCTGAGAACCCCTTAGAACTCGATCTCGACACCGTCCGGCGACTCCGCGCAGCCGTAGGTCGTCTCCAGATACTCGATGATACGCGCCGACTGACTCATCGAAACCCCGTACTCGTCGTCGAGAAGGACGGGAACCTGGCGCTGACCCGTGATCGATTTCACCTCGTCGCGTTTCGAGTGAAGCCCCTCGACCCAGACGCTGTCGAAAGTGAGCTCTAGTTCGTTGAGCGTGTCGACGACGTACTCACAGTACGGACAGCCCTCGAGCCGGTACAGTGTGACGGTCATACTACCGCTTAGGTGCTGCCGGACAAAAACACCGGTGCTGTTTCCCCGGCGTTCCGCGAGCGATACGTCCAAGCGAAGGCGGGACGTAGCGAACCTATGGCGATTCCAGTTACGTACTACTGTCCACGCTGTGAGACGGTCGCGGAGTTACAGCGAGACGAATACCTCGCGGACAAGTCCGTCACCCCCTTCCCACTGGAAGGGTGGAACTACGTGCCCGCCACGGCGGACTACGAGGCCGACGACGCCGACGGCGTCCGGTTCGTCTGCGGAACCGACGGGACGACGCGAGACCCGGACGCCACCGGTTGTGGGGAACCGTTTTATCTCTCCTTCGTCCGCCCCGGAACCACGGAGGCGGGAGCGGCTATCGATCCGATCGAGCGAACGGAGTGACCCGACGCCGCGGCCCGATCGACCGACGCTGTAACTAAGTGCCCCCGAGTGGACACACCGGTATGCCTCCAGCCGTCGGCGAGACCGCGCCGGAGTTCGAAGCGCTGTTGTGTAACGGCGAGACGTTCCGACCGACCGGGCTTTCGGACGCACTCGGTCCTCGGGGGACCGTGTTGGTTTTCGACGGGTTCGTCTTCTCGGCCATCGCACAGAACTGGTGGACCAGATACGGGTCGTTCGGCTGGGACGATTTCGACGGCGTTTCGACGTACGGCGTCGTTCGGGACGGTCCCTACTCGATCAACGAGTTCCTGCGACAACTCGAGAGCCCGTTCTCGATATTCTCCGATCTCAACGGCGATGTCGCGGACGCGTACGGGCTGTTAATCGAGCGTGATGGGATGGCCGGAATCGAAACCCCAAGGCGTGCAGCGTTCGTTCTCGACGCTGACGGCATCGTTCGGCACGCGTGGGAGACCGACGAGTGGATCTACCCCGTCCCGAGAGAGGAGATCGAAGCGGCCATTGCGGAGCTTTGAACGACGCTTCTTGCGGGCCAATTTCCCTCAATGTTCAACGACGGCAGGCTTATACCCAACCGGTAACATTCGACGCCATGCGACTCGACGGAGTTCGCGTTCTCGACCTCACTCGCTTGTTGCCCGGCCCCTACGCGACACAACTCCTCGCGGACGCCGGGGCGGACGTGATCAAGATCGAGGACACCGACGCCGGCGACTACGCGCGACACATGGCTCCGACGACCGACGAGGGAGTGGGGGCCGTCTTCGATGCGGTGAATCGCGGGAAACGGAGCGTCGCGCTCGACCTCAAGGCCGCCCGCGGTCGCGAGGCGTTTCTCTCACTCGTGGCGGACGCCGACGTCGTCATCGAGAGCTTCCGTCCGGGGGTAACCGAACGGCTCGGCGTCGGGTACGATAGCGTGACGGAACACTGTCCCAACGTTGTGTACTGCTCGCTTACGGGATACGGACAGAACGGCCCCTACGCCGATCGGGCCGGACACGACCTCAACTACGTCGGGTTGGCCGGACTGCTCGATATGACCCGCGAGAGCACCGACGAGGCTCCGCGAGCGCCCGGATACCAGATTGCGGATATGGCAGGCGGGCTGCTCGCCGCGTTTTCGATCTGTTCCGCGTTGTTGTCGCGCGAACTCGGAAACACCGGCGGCGAGTACCTCGACGTGTCGATGACCGACGCGGTACTCTCCTTCTCACAGGCCATCGCGCCCGGGGCGCTCGGCGGATCGGATCCACGGCCCGGTAAGACGCCGTTCACCGGTGAGTTCCCCTGTTACGACGTTTACGAGGCGAAGGACGGACGATACGTCACGCTCGGCGCGCTCGAACCGAAGTTCTTCGACGCGTTCTGTACGGCGGTTGGACGGTCGGAACTGGCAGATAAGCACATGTCGACGAATCCGGCTGTTCGGGCCGCACTCAGGGCCGAACTGGAATCCATCTTCGGGGAGCGGACGCGCGATGAGTGGGTCGAGTTCCTGTCCGATGTCGATACGGCGTTCGGCGGCGTGTACACGCCGGCGGAAGCGTTCGAGCATCCACAGGTGGGGGCGCGCGGGCTTGTCCAACGGCCCGACGACGGCTCCCCTCGCGTCGGCTTTCCCGTTCGTGGATCCGAGAGCGCGGATCGAAACGACGGCGACCTCCCACGACACGGCGAGCACACCGAGACGCTTCTTGAATCGGTTGGATACGACGCCGACGACGTTCAGGAACTCCGCTCGGACGGGATCGTTCTCTGAAGGGCTACCCCGAAACGGCGACGATGTCCGCGATCGCGTGTCGCTTCAACAGCGCGAACCCGATAAATACGACGGCGAACCCACTCAGCGTCAGGAGACCGATCGATTCCCCGAGGATGAATACGCCCGCGACGGTCGCGACGATCGGCACCAAATACGTCACGAGACTCGTCTCGAACGCGCCGCGTTCGCTCAGGATCGTAAAGTAGATAATAAACGCGATGGCCGTCGAAAAGACGCCGAGGTAGGCGACCATCGCGAGCGTCAGCGGATCCCCACCGGCGATTGTCAGCTGTTCGCCGCGTGCCAGACTGAGCAGATGCAACACGACACTGCCGAGAAGCATCGCCCAGCCGGTCATCGCGATGCGCTCCATCGACGGACGCAACCGCTGGATGAGGACGCCGCCGAGGGAGACGCTCACGACCTGCCCGAGGATGATGAGTCGGCCGAGCGTGTCGCCGCCGAGCAGGTTCCCCGGATCGGGCTGTACGACGAGGCCGATCCCCGCGAACCCGACGACGACGCCGAGGATGCCGATCCCCGAGAGTCGCTCGCCGAGTAACGCGAGCGCCCACAGCGCGGTGACGATCGGAACCAGCGCCTGCAGAATCGCCGCGACACCGCTTGGAACGGTCTGTTGGCCGATGAACAACAGCCCGTTACCGGCAACCAAAAAGAGCCCGCCGGCGATGATCGCCAAGACGTTGTCCCGACCGGACGGCCACCACGTGTCGGTCGTCACAACCGCGTATCCGACGAGGAGGGCGGCGGCGACGTCGTACCGGAAGGCCGCAAACAGAAGCGGTGGGAGGTTCTCGAGGCCCACGGAGATCGCCGGGAACGACAGCCCCCAGAGGACGGCGAGTGCAGCGAGCAACGCAGGGACGCGTAACTGTGACACGGGAGACGGTTGTCGCGGTCCGGTCAAATCCCTACCGAATTGCGAACAGGCGATCCGGCGACGACCGGCGGGCGTGGATCGCGACGGGCGCGTTTCGCGCCG
>LFFM01001962.1_pt1 | contig 13934 bp, 17 predicted proteins | sample 643131 | NCBI WGS metagenome assembly LFFM01 (sample SAMN03777445, study PRJNA286221) | soda lake metagenome | biome: soda lake; feature: Kulunda steppe; material: water; isolation source: sample Tc-Br brine of Tanatar trona crystallizer | place: Russia: Kulunda steppe | collected 2011-07
AGTTTCTTCCCCATAAAGCCGCTCATAGCCGCCAACTCTATATTCTCCAGATAATGATTCGGTTTTCAATAGTATAGTTTTGACGCTGTGATGGGCACGTATACCTTCAACCGCCTCATCCTTTTCTCGACCCGCCAGATCATTAATAATTGCAATATCCCCAATAATTTCAAATGAAGGAAGATCATATTCTTTTTCCTCCTCTATAACATATACTCCCTCAACCTCAAGGCTCTTATCCACAAAAATTTTATCTTTAGAATAATCAATATCCTCTACATTATATTTTTCCGACGAATAAATACCTAAATCAAGCTCCACCCCTTGTTTCTTCGCCACCCAATTATCTATTTTGAAACCTTCACGACCAAGTAATTCCTTTACTTTTTCCTCTAGCTTTTGCTGCCTCACAAATTATTCAATTTATAATAATTCTTTAATCATAACCCGTTATGCTCTACATGATCGGCCTTGGGCTAGACAACAACGAGATAACACAAAAAGGACTAAACGCACTGAAAAAAGTCGAGGAAGCCTATGCCGAGTTCTACACAAACACCGCTAACATTAACTTAGAACAATTACCTGTTGAAATCGAGATTCTTAAACGAGAGGAAGTTGAGCAGGAAGACAAAATTATTGAATCAGCCGTAGAGAAAAATACAGCCTTCCTAGTATCAGGAGACCCACTAACCGCCACAACACACTATGACATAAAACATAGAGCCGAAAAAAAGGGAATAGAAGTCAAAGTAATACATGCTCCGTCTATATTCACCTCAATAGCTGAAACAGGCCTAAACGTATACAAATTTGGTAGAACAGTTACGCTCCCAAAAGAAGGTAACCCCGAATCCATCAAAAAATACATCGATAATAATGACTCAATAGATCTTCACTCTTTAGTCTTATTAGACATTGATTATGATGCGTCCAATGCAGCAGAAAAACTACTTAACTTAGGTATTGAAGACCGCGAAGCCCTAGTTATTGAAAGAGCTAACCGTCAAAACACCGCCATCACACTTTCAAGCCTAAAAGAAATTTCTGAGATGAAACTAGATAGTACGCCTCATTCTATTATTTTAACCGGTGAAAAATCGTTTAAGGAAGAGGAGTTTGTTGAAAAACATGGATAAAACACAGGAAAAGCTTAAGCAAGAAACCGAAAAGTGGTTGGAGAAATTAGAATCTAGAATTGAAGATAGAGATTCAAACGTTGAGCAGATGGAAAATGTTGAAGCCTATAGAAGCGACACTTATCATTTCTTAAATGAAGGAGATTTTATCCGCGCCTGGGAATCTGTGATTTATGCTTGGGGTATATTGGAGACTTTGGAGCGTCTAAAGCTTTTTGAGGAGAAGGATTAATTAATACCGCTGAGTAAAAACTCGGTATGGCCGCAGTTTCAACAATTCTTGCAATTATAGGCCTTATCATTTTAGTTATAGTTATTTTTGCGTTAATAGGTGCAGGCTCAACCGCCTCAGCTTTAGGTCTTAGCGGCGCAATAACCACAGTTTTGAATTCTATAGTCTCACTCATAGGCTCTTATTGGCAAGTATTTGCTGCTTTCATTGCAATAGGGCTAATAGCTTTTGTAGCACGACAAAGTAGTGGTGGACAAGGATTAGGGTTTGATAGAGCTGCTGGCGTTGCGGAAGGCGCCGCAAAAGCAATGTCCGATGGAGGCAGGAATATTTCCTCGGAAAGTTCTTCTAATGGCTCCTCTAATAGCTCCTCAACACCTTCAAGCACTCAACCTAATAACAGTGATGCAGGCGGCTCTACCACTCCAGATCGGAATCCGGAACCCTCTTCGTCACCGGGACGAGGCGACAGTAATTTAAACAGAGAAACCGAAAATGAGGATATGGGATTAGGAGACAGAGTTAGAGGCGCTTTTAGCCAAGATCAAGAAGTTGAACAAAAAGAACTATCGGATATGGGTCAATTAGCTGAGAGACTCGAAAAAGAAATGGGTGATTTAGAAAAAGAAGAACAAATTGACGGCAAAATGCTGCAAGATATTAAGAGGATTTCCGAACACCTAAGACAGCTAATGGAGCATGAAGGAGAACTAAAACAGCTTCTCGCTGAAGGAGTCAATATTGGAAACTATGATCAAGCACTCCCTAGAGTACAGGAACTTGCAAATACAATTCAGCAAGAAGGAAATCAAGTAGCTGAAGAATTTGAGCAGCTAAAGAACGAAATTAATGCACAAACTAGTGAAGCCAAAGAAATTGCACATGATGAAAGCCAGATTAAAGAATTAGCTCAAGCTGTAAGTAGCGAACATGATCGACATCAACAAATTATGACCCAGGCAGAAAATGTTCTAGAGCAAGAACTTCTAGGAGAACATCCTTATCAGAATAAGTAAGGCTCACACATAATTTATCTTCCTTTTTTATTGCACCAATTATTAAATACAGATAGACAAATTGTTTCTTATGAAGGATCTCTGGACTATTGCCTCTTATCCTGCAGCAGCGATTGCAGGTTATTTTATTGCCTTGTTTACTGAAGATGCTGCAGAGGCAGCTTTAGGTCTCGATCCATGGCTGAATACTGTTATCGTATTAGCGATTTCAGGCCTGATTGTTGGTTTTTTAGTAGATGAAGTTATTCCAACCTATATTCACGATGTTCGTGAAGGCCGAGCCAATAGTGGAGCCGGCGGTGACATCGGAGGAGGTGACTTTGACGGTGGCGGAGATTTCGATTTTGAATAAAGTAATTCTCACTACTCTAGTTTTTTTGAGCATGTTTAGCGGCGCTTCAGCAGATTATTATTACTACGATCAGAGTGATTCTTTTGGTGAGTGGGGAGCCGTTCCACAGTTTGATTCTCAAGAGCAGATTGTTCAAGAGTTTGTCGCACCGTTCATATTTATTGTAGTTTTACTCCAGTTTTCTCTTCGTAAGGCTCTATCATTTACTTTCGCTAGAGATGATGACTACCCTGATCCATTCAGTAGAAACAGTAAACCTAATGTGACTAAAGAAGCCACAGTAATGTCTATAGCAATTGCTTTAATGATGGTCGCCTCACCCTATTGGGGTTGGATACAGACATTTGCCGCAAGTTTAGGGTTAATAGCTATGGCCGCATTGGTATTGATATTCATGTTTCTTATCTACATGTATGTTAGACCGTAACCCCTGTACAATAAAAACAGAGACATAATAATTATAGAGTATGAAAGTCTGGAAAAATCTAGCCATAACATTTATTTTCATAATGTTTTTTCACACAGTTACCGCTCAAGGATTAGGTGGAGCGGAGCTTTCTGTTGAAGAAAGTTTAGTAGATTTTGTAAATAATATACTCGGTTTTCCAGTAAGTTCCGCGGCTGATGTATTACTCTATGTTATAGGTCCTATAATAGCGTTCTATTTTTTGATTGTTAACTTCGCAACAGAAGGCTACAATAATTTTCAGGAGAGACTTGAGCGGAGAGATTACTATGAATCTGATGAGGATTTACCAATTGGGATGAAAGTGTTTTCGTTAGTAACTTCATTTATTACTGTAGTTACAATAGGACAAATTGCGCCAGGTTTGATTCTATTAATTGGTGGCTTAGCTCTTCTTTTAGCACTAATCATGTTTTTAGGTTTGGTGAATTTCGGTAATAGAGGAAATGACAATGGAGGAAGAGCCAATGACGGTGGCGAGGAAAATGATGGAGCTACAACGGACGACCACGACGATGCAACTAGAGCAGACTACATAAGTAGGCTATCTGATGCGGCAGAAAGTGCTGCTTCAGGGGCTAGAGATCACTTGGATAGGCAGGCCGAAAATCAAAAGAATGAGGCCTTTAGGTATTTTCAAGAAGATTTTATCCGCGAAATGGCATCCTGTGAGTCTGAGATAAGTTCAGATATTAGAATTAGATATAGGCAGGCTAAAAATGAGATGGGTTCCGCAGACAGCACAAAAGGCGTGTTTAAGAAAATTGTGAATAGGGCCGGTGATGTTTATGCTAAAACTGAAAGGTACGAACAAGCACTTAACACAGACTCTCCTTCAACAGGTCCTACCGCTTACAGCGGCAGCAATTTAGAAACAGCTATAATGGACGATATAAGCAACGATAAAGGAATAAATGTTCAACTTCAAGATATTAAAAAGAAAATTAATAGCTTACTTAAAAATGATAGAGTTTCTCCGCCTTCAGATGTATTTGACAAAGTGCATGAGGATATTAAGTTAATCTTAGCCGTAGGACATTTTTTCCATTATTACCCAGAAAATATAAACTCAGAAGAGGCCGCTCAAGAGTGCTTACAAGCGGCCGCTTCTAAAAACCTATATTCTCTTCCTGCATCTCCCGAAGATTTGAATAAATTGCAAGATCTTTACGATGAAGGTTATAAGAGAGAAGTCTTAAAGCTAGTGTCAAGCCTACATGAGTTGGCTGAAGAAGAGCTTCATCTCACTGAAGGAGAAATAAGTGCAGTATCCGATTTAGCAAATAAAGACGGGAGAGCTAAAAAAAATCTAGACAGTATAATCCACCAAATGAATGATTACAATCCTAAAAACGGTAATTTTGATGGACATAAAACCTATCTTGACAGAATGAGGAGCTTTATGACAGGCGATATAGCTAATCTCATCAGCAGTTTACAAGATAGAGTCAATTCCGATAAAGAGTATGAAACTAAGGTGTATAGAGAGCTTTCTGCACTTGAAGACAAGATATAAATTAGTTACTCCTAGATAGTAAATTATGCTTGGCGCCTTAGTTAACCGCTTCTTATCATCCGATACCGACAGAGTCTTTAGACGTACAAGCCTAGAGAATGCAGATTTTATTTTCGGAGGGACAAAAAATACTAAGACACGAAAAAGAATAGCAAAAGAGGCTGAAAACAGAGACCTAAAACTTACCGATCTAGATTTTGCCGATATTAAAGAGGCTCAAAACTTACACCGCATAGGTGAAAAAATCAACGGTAAGAACTTACTTTACAGACATAGATCCTTTTCAGATCTAGACTCAAATAATGAAAAAATCGATCTACTAGACTCACTTTACACCCTAGAGCAAAATTACAATGTGAACTTAATCAACGACCCATTGACAGCTATAACACACGAAAGTAAATTCATGGGCAATAAGTTAATTAGCAATTACACTTCAAACCTTGAAAACACTAGAACTGTAGATATATACAGCGAAGACAATATTAACGAAGCGATTAATCATATTTCAGAGCAAGGTTCTTTGGTCGCAAAACCAGATAATGGTGTAGGCGGGGACAGTGTCCAAAAACTAGATTCCATCAATGATGTAAGACAATATCTTTCGAAGTCTGAAGACAAAGTTGTTTTCGAAGAGTATGTGCCACATGATCAAAATAGCAATATGGAAGATGGAAGAGCTTACATAGTTGATGGAGCTGTAGTAGCTAAGGCCGGTAGAAAAAATGATGAAGGTCTTGCAACTAATTTAGCTAAAGGCGGAGATTACTTTGAGGCCTCACCCCTCGAAAATTATGAGGAGGATGCAGTTGTCGAGGCAGCAAAAGGCCTAGGATTTGCTGCAGTCGATTATGTCAAGAATCTAGAAGAAGACGAAGTAATTATCTATGAAGTTAACGCAACCCCAGGAACTAATTACGAAGATGAAATGGATGGAGGACTTATTGACCCAGTTATCGATATGATGAACGATGAGGAAGCAGAAGTTAGCACAGAAATTGATGCTTCAGCTAATTTAAACCCGGAACTCCAGTATTCAGCTGTATAGTTCTCCGTAACTATTTAAACCAGAAGACACTAATTTTGAGTTATAGAGGTCTAATAATAATATGGCAACTGAACAAATACTTAATCAGGCTATGCATAATATTGAGATCCTGATAGGAGGAGCTGTAATCGGATATATTGCCGGCTCCATGATGACCAAGAGAAAAATGAGGCGAAGTGGCGGAATGGGAGGTATGAATTTCTAATGAAAGATAAGATTTCCCTCAATCTCTACGAGCTAGAAAATGTATTGACAGAATTAGTCATAATCGCGCTTTCTCTTGGAGGCCTAACAGTAGCAGGATGGATACTATTTGCATCTTCGTTGAATTACTCGGTTATCGAGTTCGGTAATATTATTCAGCCTTGGGTTACAATGCTGGCCCTAATGATTATTGGTAGAGAACTCTGGCTAATTAACAGAAAGTTCAGCCACTACCTAGAGAAGCAGCAACAAGGTGAATAAAACTTTGACACAGCACGAGTCAGCCGCCGGATTTTCAAGCCTATTAGAAACAATGGCGCAGCTGGACTTTTTTACACTCGTGCTGCCGTTCGTATTATCTTATGTAATATTCTTTTTAGCATTAAAGCAGGTACCTATATTCAAGGAGGAAGGCAACGATAAGTTCCCTGCTCTGGTAGCAGTAATATCATCTTTCTTTGTTGCACAGTTCATAGCAGTTAACCCATGGTATCAAAGATTCTTTGTAGAATACTTTGGATCACTGACAATCGGAATGATCGGGATTCTAGGTCTACTAATAATACTAGGTCTCTTCAACTGGGATTTAGGCATATTTAACAGACCATGGATGGCATTAGTATTTATTGCCATAGCTGGAGCAGCCTTCCTAACAGCAGGAGGCTTTGGAGAACCAATGGATATTGAGACAGATGTAATCTCCAATATTAATTGGGGTGCACTATTTTTAGACACTGGACTAATCTGGATACTTATAATAGCAGGCGTACTATATTGGGTATCGCAAGAACCAGATAATAACCCAGGAAATGACAGAACTATCGTAGATGCTTTATTTAACACAGAACTATCGGACAATAGCGAGTGAATGAAATTATGAGCTTTTTCGCCAACCTAATAATTTTTATGTCGGAGACCGATGTAATCCATCTTTTCTTCCCTTGGATGCTATTACTAGCATTTATTTACGGAGTTCTTCAGAAATACGAGTTATTTGGGGATGAAGCCGTTTCAGGAGCAATAGCTCTTTCAAGCTCATTTTTAGCAATGGCAGGTATCTACTTTTTCATGCCAGAAAATATTTTCGCTAACTTTGGCGCTATTCTTGCATTTGCAGCTTTCGCAGCATTAGGCTTTATGATAGTCATGGCCATATCAGGAATAGATATTACAAGTTTGGAAGGTCGTACCGGGAAAATACCTTTAGCTGTTGGAGCCGGAATAATGGTTATAGGCCTCATCGTTATCGCTGTCGGAGTATTTCCTGTTTCAGAAACAATAAGTGAAATCAGCTTTTCTGCTAATATAGTTGACGATATTATCATGCCAGTACTTCTCCTAGGATTTATACTTGCAGTTATAGCCATAACTTCAAGTTAAAGAAATACGCAATTACTTTCCCAATCTAGAATACTATTAACTTTTTTACCAGTCACTCATGTCGATGTCTTCCACATCTTCTTCCTGAACATCTGTATCTGTTTCTATTCCTCTTTCTTGTTTAATTTCCTGAACTAACGTTGTCAGATCTTTAACATTTTCAACCAAGGATGGTAATACTTGCTGGAATGCCTTTTCTAGCCCACCAATCCGGCTTTGATAAGAGTCAATGTGATTCTCCATTTCATCTACTTTTTGGACAAACTGCTGCTGGTCTTCATCGTCTCTTACCTCTAATTCACTTACCCTATCTTCTAGACTCTCAAGTTCATCAATCATTATATCCATTTCCTCATAAACTTTAGAGAACTCCTGCTCTACACGATTAAACTGTTCAGCAACAATAGTCTCAATTAATTCTTCGATAGCAGGATCTATATTATCTTGTGAATAGTCATCAAGGCCTTGCTGGCCTTCCTGTTGAGGTTGTTGGAGAGGTTGCTGACCTTGAGATTGAGCTTGACCTGCTTGAGGCTGCTGCATATTCTGACCCTGCATTTCATCTTGGAAACCTTGAGCCATATTTTGAGAATTTCCTCCCTCACTATCAAAACTCATTTCTTGGTCATTTTTGTTGTAACCTTCATCCATAGGACTGACTGCTTCATCTCCTCCATCATTTGAATTATATGCCGTCATGGGTTGAGGGCTCCCATCATTCGTAGCAGAAGATGTAACTGTAGTATTAACTGCCTGACTTATTTCCTGCTCACTATAGCGGCCTTGGAGCTCCTCTTTTATTTCTTCTTCAGAATAACCTTGTTGAAACAAATTTTCTACTGTTCTCTCCAGACTGCCTCCTGAAAGGCCTTGATCGCCACCTGTAGATTCTTCATCATCCCTAAGTCTACCGAATAATTTGAATTTCATAGATTATTTTAGGCCTCTTAACAAAAGGTTATTGGTCGTCTCTGCTTTTTAACTTTCGGTCTATAAGTCTTTCAACCTGTTCTTTAGAGATTTTTTCTTCTGCTACTTTTTTCTCCAACTGTTTTTCAGTAACAAAGTTTGAGTTTAATGGACTCATTAGGTCCATGTAGTTTTCTATTTCTTCTATTTCTGTTGAGGTAACGAATTTTCGTTTCTCTCTGTTGATTTCTTTGATATCGACTTCTAGGTTTGCCATTCTGTCTCTTAGTTCAGACATCTCATCTTCTATTCCTTGTACATCATTGCTTAAATTAGATGTTTTTTCGAGTAAAGTATCGTCTAAGGTGTTTACTCTCGCATTCAGGTTACGTAGTTTCTCTTCAAGGTCTCTAACTCTTCGATTGAAGTCGTTTACTCTGTCAATAATTTGGTTTATGACTTGTTGGTCTGGCATCCTATCTTTTATTTTAGGAATACGCGAATAATAATGCTGGGATGACAGTACACGATAAAGATGTCTTTGGATACGAATTTGAAGAAGATACCGGAACAGTCAGAATCAATACACTCGGGTCAATATATGGGGCTAGTATAGAAGACTATCCGGAAGTGATGGCTAGAGTCATTAACATACTACAGGAAGTTCCGAATGCCTCATCAATTATACTTTCAGAAAGCAGAGATTACGAATACAGCGAATCCCAAGTAGAGATGCTGAAAGAGATAGCAACAGCTGTACAGGATATTTCAAATCAAGGCCTTCTATCCCAAAATATACGTTCGGAGAAATGCGGCCAACTGTATGAGGAGCACCTCCCTGATGTCCAAGAGACAGTTTTCACAACCTTGAAACAGGATCCTGTAGGCGCATACGTCGAACTAAAAAGGAAAAAACGCCACCTATCACAGACAGATGAAAGTTACCCACAACAGAGCAGATGTCAAAAATACTTTGTACAAGACGTCATAAATCACGTTCTGGAAAGACTAGAAAACACAAAAATAATTTCAGAAGCTTCAGAATATATTACAGGCCACCACGTAGGCGATAGAGAAGTTTACAGAGAATTCTTCCACCCCCTAGTCAGGCCTAACTTCATGCTTACGAAATACATGAGTCTGCCTCCCGAAAGAGGCGAAGAGATTGACCGCTATGACTCAAGAAACAGTGTAGAAGTTTCAGTTTACCGTGTACCAGATAAAACTAGACCTATCTACCACGTTAATCCTCCTGAATTTAATTTACCGGAGGAAGAATACAATCTTTTAGATGCGGCCAGGAGATTTATGGCGAGTCACGAACCAGGAAGTGGCGAGTTTGCTGAACCTGATCGTATGAGAGATGTATTCGAAAACATTGGCCGCGACATGCTTAGAGATATCGCCAACCAAATGGGCGTCCAACTTGATAGAAAAGAGATAGAAGAACTTGGAGAAATACTAAATCGATATACATCCGGTCTTGGCGTATTAGAGCTTTTATTAGCAGATCCACAAGTACAAGACGTATACATAAACTCACCTATAGGAGGTTCACCTATTTACATAACTCATGCAGAATACGGAGACTGCGAAACCAACCTAATACCTACTAAGGATGAGGCAGAATCCTGGGCCACCCAATTCAGAATACAGAGCGGAAGACCTTTAGATGAAGCTAACCCTGTACTTGACACTGAAACACAGGTAAAAGGCGGTAGAGCAAGAGTCGCAGTAATACAAGAAAATCTCTCACCAGAAGGATTAGCATTCGCTTTTAGAAGACATAGAAGCCGTGCATGGACCTTACCATTATTCGTAAACAATGGAATGATAAACGCATTAGGCGCTGGCCTCCTATCATTTATCGTAGATGGCAATAGATCAGTGCTTTTTGCCGGTACAAGAGGAGCAGGTAAAACCTCGATTTTATCAGCCTCTATGCTCGAGATAATGAAAGATCATAGGATAGTAACGGTAGAAGACACTTTAGAACTTCCTATACCACAGATGAAGGATTTAGGATATAATGTTGAGCGTATGAAGTCTCGTTCTGTTATTACACAGGTTGAAAACGAAATGGAGGCTGATGACGCTATCCGAACTAGTCTTCGTATGGGCGATTCTGCATTGGTAGTTGGAGAAGTCCGTTCTGAGGAGGCGCAAGCATTGTATGAGGCTATGCGTGTTGGAGCTGTTGCAAACTTTGTTGGAGGTACTATACACGGAGAAGATGCTTATTCTGTTTTTGACCGAGTTGTCAATGATCTTGGAGTGCCCACCACCAGTTTTAAAGCGACAGATATTGTTGTCAGCGTTAATAAGATCAAGAGTCCAGATGGAATGGAAGAATATCGTAGAGTAACAGGAATAACAGAAGTCAGAAAAGAGTGGACAGAAGACCCACTTGAAGAGAACGCCTTCGTTGATTTAATGCGTTATGATAGTGAAAAAGATGAATTAGTGCCTACAGATACGCTTTTAAACGGTGAATCCGTGATAATGAACAGGATTGCAGAGAATGTCAGAGAATGGAAGAACAACTGGCAAGCAGTCTGGGATAACGTTGAGATGCGTAAAGAAATGAAGCAAACTCTGGCAGATAAAGCAGATGAAACAGGTAACGATGAATTTTTGGAGGCTGAAATGGCTGTAAAAGCCAACCAGAAGTTCCATTTATTGGCCAACAAAGTACATGAAGAGTATGGAGAGCAACAACCTGAAAGAATACTGAATAGATGGAAAGAATGGCTTGATCAACAGGCCTAGAAGAGGATTAAAACATGGATGAAGACGAAGAAAAAAGATTGAAAGAAATACTCGGAGACATAGATAAAGACATTAAATTGCCTCCATACAACGACAATAATTCTTCGCACAGGAGATTTTCAAAACGTTATCAAGACTACAAAAAAGATGAGGCAGAATCAAAGAGAGAAAATTCTTATGAAAAACTCTGCTACCAAATGTCCTCAATTCTAGGTCTAAAGGCAGAAGAAAAAACTCAAAATAAACTTAATCCTGCAATCAAACTACTGGACTGGGAAATCACCCCAGGAATGGTTTTATCCGCAACTATAGGAGTATTCGCTCTATCATTCGCCCTCTGGATTTTAGGTTTTATTCTTAATGAAGCAGTTGGAGCCGCATTAGGCCTAGAATCTGGCCTTATTCCTTTTTCGCTTATGGCCATACTTGGACTAGTCCCTTTTATGGCGGGCGCCTATACTTTTTACAAACCAATATTTGATGCTAAAAGTAAAGTTATTGAAAGCAGCGGCGAAATGATCCTTGCAGTACTTTATATGGTAGTGTATATGCGTTCTAGCCCAAATCTAGAAGGGGCTGTGCGATTCGCAGCATTAAATCTTGAAGGACCTATTTCTAAAGACTTAAAGAAAGTTTTATGGAGTGTAGAAGTAGGAGAATTTAAACGAATTGATACAGCCCTAGAAGACTATACTTCTAGATGGAAAAACTACAATAAGGACTTTTTAGAATCATTAAACCTACTAAAGGCTGCGACAAACGAACCTAACCCTAAAAGACGTGAAAGACTTCTACAGGATTCAATAGACAATATTTTAGACGGCACTCAAGAAAAAATGAAACACTATGCCCAGTCGCTTGAAACACCAGTAATGATACTTAACGCAGTAGGAGCACTTTTACCAGTACTAGGAATGATAATGCTCCCTTTAATTTCAGCATTCTTAGGCGGGCTAATTACTCCATTACACCTATTCATAATATTCAATTTAATGCTACCAACATTCCTCTGGATGTTTATGCAGAGAACGTTAAGCTCTAGACCTCCAACTGTTCAAACACAACCAGTAAGCGAAGATTCGCTACCCAAAAGAGGATACTATGAGTTCAATATCAAAAAAAGAAAATATGACCTTCCTGTATGGCCTATAGGAGTAGTAATAGCGCTTGTAATTTCTATGTATGGAATAATAGGTTATCTGTCATTTCCTTATGTGTATCCTGTATCCGATGCTTCCCTCATTAGTGAAGCACCATCAATGTTTGTTGAAGGAGATGATCTAGCACCATTCCCATTACTTCTAAGAAGTATGACCATAGTGTTTGGAATCGGCATAGGTCTAGGCGTTACTAAAATTCTTGGAAACATGAAAAGGCAGAAATCTGAGGAAAACCTAAGAGAGATAGAATCCGAGTTTCCAAACGCCTTGTTCGAACTAGGTAATAAAATTTCAGGCGGAACACCAATAGAACTTGCTTTAGATCAAGCAGCCGAATCAACACAAGACTTAGAGATTTCTGACCTATTCAGATTGTCATCTAGAAATATTAAGGACATGGGCATGACATTCGAAGATTCAATTTTTGATCCTGATTACGGAGCGCTGACTAAATTTCCAAGCCAAATGATTAAGACTGTGATGAAAGCAATCTTAGAATCCTCAGAGAAAGGAACAAACATGGCTTCAAGCGCAATGATGACTATATCACGCTACCTTAAAAATATTCACAAAACTCAGGAACAGCTTAAAGATCTAATGCAGGATACGACTACCACCATACAAATGCTTGCATATATGCTTGCGCCTATTGTGTCAGGCGTGGCCGTAGGAATGAGCCAAACCATTATTACAGGTCTAAGCGAACTATCACAAAGCTTTGAAGTAGATGATGGAGCCGTACCCGATGGTGAGGAGGCTGCCGCCGGATCAGGGCCTGCAATCGGCGACGGAACGATGCTACAAAATCTAGACTCAGCTATACCTCCTGAATTGCTTCAATTAGTAGTAGGAATTTACTTAATACAACTACTATACATTCTTGGAACTTTTTACATGAAAATCACTCGCGGAGAAGACCAAACCTACAAGAACATGTTCATAGGAAAGATAATGATATCAGGGATGTTCTTCTACATGATTACTGTTACAATAATAAGCCTGCTATTCGGAGGCTTAATGACAGGGGTAGCAACGTAATGAAAGGTAATATACCCGTGAAATATCTTATATTAGTAATAATAGGTGTTTTAGCTGCAGGACTAATAATGGCAACAACCATAAATTTGGTTGAAGGCAGTATGATGGATGCTCTAGAATTATCTTTCAACTGAAAGACTTAAATCCAATAGAATGTAAGTTTTGAATTGTGAAAACCTTCAAAGGCCAAGAAGGAACGCCTATTGAGGCAATAATCGGCATAGTATTTGCGTTAATAATAGCCGTGATTGTGATAGCGTTATTCTTCCCCGCTATAACTGGTGCGGAAGACGCAGCAAGTTGTGTGGGTATGTTGAGACATATTGCCGCATTCTTAGCAAACACAGCAGGAGTGGAAATATGCTGAAGGGCTTTATAGGATTAAAAACAATATTTGCGCTACTCATAGGTTTATTGGTGCTAGGAGTGCTAGCTTCATCAGTAACAATTGGTCCGCTCGGTACAACTATAAATCAGGGCTTAGACGATGTCGGAATGTTTACTGATTTCACTACAGAAATAGACGCCGGAGATGACGATGCGGAAGAAACTTTCTCCGATCTAGCAATGTTTGTTAGAGATAGAGCCGTAGGATGTGAAGAAGTGAGAGCCAGACACGATGGTATTCCTATTGACGATCCCAGTGACGACCCTAGCCCTAACGCAGATGAAGAAGGATATCCCGGCTTAGAAGAAACCATACTA
>LFFM01001963.1_pt1 | contig 13920 bp, 16 predicted proteins | sample 643131 | NCBI WGS metagenome assembly LFFM01 (sample SAMN03777445, study PRJNA286221) | soda lake metagenome | biome: soda lake; feature: Kulunda steppe; material: water; isolation source: sample Tc-Br brine of Tanatar trona crystallizer | place: Russia: Kulunda steppe | collected 2011-07
CGGAGCGGTCCCGCGGCCGCCCGTCCGCCGAGGCTGGGGAGGCATGAGGCTGCGGTGCGGTTGTGGTGCGGCTGCGGTGGTGGCGGGTGTTCGATCCTTATTCGTCGCCTCGCTGAATCCTCCAGACCGTCGTAGCCGTTTATAAATAACCTCGCGCCCTCACAACGAGCCTTATAAACGCGACGAGCATCGAGCCGCTCGATCCGCACGCTTGCGCTACCGGTTGATTCGTCGGGTACTCCATGAACGCAACGTCCGTGAGAACGGTTCCGTGACACCTTCGAACATACCGGTTAAAAGGCCGCCTACAGGGAGAGCAGGCCGAGACGGGTCACGAAACGTCCCTTTCGACGTGCTCACAGGATCGAAACCGCCCCCAGATCGATCGACGATCGGCGACGAACCGGTAGCCACGGTCCCGGATCCGCCCCCAGAACGGAAGCCGACGCGCAACGCGAACGGCACGGTTGCCGACGGCCCCGCAGCGGCCAACGCACTGTTCGAGGGCGCTGCCACAGGAGTAGACGGCGTCGTCGGTCAACAGGTGCATGCAGGTATCGTACTCGTCGGGAAGGCGCGCCTTCTGGTCCGGCGTGAGTTCGCCGAACCCGACGGGATCAAACTCGCCGAAGCGCAACAGCCACCCGACCATATACATACAGAACCCACAGTCATCGTCGTACACGAGCCGTGGCGTAGCCATACCCCCCGTTCGTGTCGCCCACTCTTTTGTGTTCGCTTCGACATCCCGGTCTTCGTTGCCGTCCGACGCATTAGGTATCACACGTGTAACGGACGTCCCCCGTCCGAACGCGCCACTCCACCGTCTCCGGCAACCGAGTCCGGACGTCGTCAGAGGCAAGTGCCCGCCCGCGGAACCCTTCGGCATGCCGGATCCCCGCGACGACGTCGGCTCCCTCGACGCCCTCGGACGCCTCCTCGATCGGCTGGGGGTCATCGACGCCGAGCGGTTCCGGCCGACGTTCGACCTCGCCTGGCCCCGCGTCGTCACGGGCTTTGCGATCATGTCCAAACAGACGGCCGACCTCGCGATGGTCGGGATCGCGGTCGGAACCGCCGGGACGGCGGGGTTGGCGTTCGCGCTCGGCTACTGGAGCATCGTCGTCCTCCTCGGGCTGGGGCTGGCGGGCGGGACGGTCAGTCTCGTCTCACAGAACTACGGCGGCGGCCGGAGCGACCGCGCCTCGCTCGTCGTCAAACAGAGCGTCCTCGTCGCGACGCTGTTCTCGCTCCCGATCATGCTCGGGTTCGCGCTGTTCGCCTCCGAGCTGATCGGCGTTCTCGGCGCGGAGCCCGAATCGCTCCGGCACGGCGCCGTCTATCTCCTGCTCGTCACGCCGGCCGTGCTCTTCGAGCTGTTGAACCTCATCGCCAGCCGAACCTACACCGGCGTCGGCGACACCTTCACCGAGATGGTCGCACGAACCGGCGGGGCCGTTCTCAACGTCGTTCTCAGTGCGCTGTTCATCTTCGGATTCGGCATGGGCGTCGCCGGGGCCGCCCTCGGAACGACGCTCTCGACCGGCGCGGTGATGGTGGTCCTCGGCTGGGGGATGGTCGGTCGCTCCTACGGCGGGCTCGGCATGGAGCCGAGCCCCGTCCCGATCACGCGCTCGACCCCGCTTGTGGACGTCGGCGTCGTCCGCCAGCTGCTGGAGGTGTCGTCGCCGGAGATCGGCCGGCGGCTCGCACAGGGGCTCGTGATCTTCCCGCTGTTGTGGATCGCCGCCTCGTTCGGGCCGGTCGTCGTGACCGCACTCGAGGTTGCGAGGCGAGTCAGAGCGATGATCAACAGCATCAACTGGGGGATGTCGCTGGCGTCGAGTTCGCTCGTCGGTCAACACCTCGGCGCCGACGAGGAGTCCGAGGCCGGCGCCTACGGCGCGGGGATCATCCGGCTGGCGATGGTCGCGTACGTGTTGGTCGCCGCCGCCGTGATCCTGCTCGCGACGCCCATTGCCGGCCTGTTCGTCTCCGGTCCCGAGGAGGTCGCCGTGACCGCGACGTTCGTCGCCGTCGCCGCGGTCAGCGCCGTCGGCCTCGGGCTCGACGGCACCGCCTCCGGGGCACTCGTCGGCGCCGGCGACACCCGCTGGCCCTTCGTCGCCTCGCTCGTCGGCCGGTACGTCTTCGCGCTTCCCGCCGCGCTCGTGGGGCTCGTCACCCCGCTCGGCGTTGCCGGGCTCTATCTCGCGCTCGTCTTGGAGTCGTTCGTCCCCGGCGGCATCAACTACGGCCTGTTCAGGTCCGGCCGGTGGAAGGTCGTGAGCCGTCGATACCGTCCGGACGCGGATGCCGGGGACTGATCGACGGCACGGTCGATCCTCGGCAAGCGCATCCCGTCGAACCGATCCCGTCGAGATACCCCCGCCCGAAGCGTCTTATACGTCGTGACCGAAGTGTAAGGTAGGAACCACAACTCCGGTCGTACGCCCCCGATCCGTTGCCGTCGGTCGGCACATCACAATGGTGTATTCCACCATGCCTACCGGCGTGGCACCGCGCACAACCGCCACCGAAACGGCAACTGACCACTTTCAAGTCTACCGAACTCAGACACGAAACGAGCGATCCGCGGCACGGGGCGACGCGGAGGTCTGCCGATGAACCGGTCGTCGGCGACGGCGACGTTTCGGCGCGCACGGAAGACGGTCGGCGAGCTGCTCGCCGTTCGGGGCGCGCGGGCGCTGGCGACGATGATGCTGCTCCCGTTCTTCGGGATCTACCAGCCGATGGTTTCGGCCGGTGCGCTGGATTCGCTTGCTGGTGCCGTGGGTCTCGGGGTGATCGTGTTCGGCGGACCTGCAGCGGTCGCCATCGTCATCGCCGAGCTCGCGACGACGAGGGCGAAGGCGATGAAGATCGTCTGCCTGATCGGGGCCGTCCAGCTTCCGGCGGCGGCGGTGTCGGCGGCCGTCGCGACGACGCTCCGGGCCGTGCTGTGGGTCGATGGATTCGCTATCCTGACGGGCGTCGTGCTCTGGCTGATCGCGTTCGACGTTGCCCGCGACTCGACGCCGCGGTGGATTCCCTCGTTTCGAGCCATCGGCGGCCTATTGGCGGCCCTGATCGGTCTCAACCTCGTCGCGGCCCCGTTCGTCGGCGACGTTGCCGTCGTGTCCCCCGGCGACGGCTTTCTCGCGTGGGTTTGGGTCGGCTTGACGGCCGATCCGGCGGTGGTCGCTCGCTCGCTCGCCGCCGCCGGCGCCGGGGTCGCTCTCGTCGGCACCGCCGTGCTCCTCCGGCCAGTGTGCCTGCGTCGGATCGACGTGGGGCGGTTCCGGATGGGGTGTGCGGTCGCGTTGTGTCTCGTCGGGCTGGAGATCGGCGGGGTCATGGCCGACTCGCCGACGCTCACGGTCGTCGTCGTGTCGCTCGTGCTCTCGATCGAGACCGGCAACGGGGAGTAGCCAGTCGCGCTCGCCGCCGCACATCCGACGTGCCTTTCCGGATCGACCGCATCGTGACGCGTATGAACGCAGATTCGTCGTCGGTCGCTCGCGGCCGACAGTCCTCACCGAAGGCGGTGACTCCCACATGACGCGCCGGGACGACTACTACAACCGATCCAAACAGGAGGGATATCGAAGCCGCGCCTCCTACAAGCTGAAACAGCTCGACGAGGATGCGAAGCTCTTCGAGTCCGGGGATACCGTCGTCGACCTCGGGGCGGCCCCCGGCGGCTGGCTGCAGGTCGCAGCCGAGGCGGTCGGCGAGTCCGGGACGGTCGTCGGCGTCGACCTTCAGCGGATCGACGATCTCGACGATCACGACGTCGAGACGATCCGCGGCGACATGACCGAGGAGCGAACCCGCCACCACCTGCGTGAGGCCGTCGGCGAGGGCGGGGCGGACGTCGTTATCTCCGACATGGCGCCGAACATGACCGGCGAGTACTCGCTGGATCACGCCCGTTCGGTCCACCTCGCCCGGCAGGCGTTCGACGTGACGAAGGAGCTGCTCGCACCCGGGGGCGACTTCGTCGTGAAGGTGTTTCAAGGCGAGGACCTCGACGCCTTTCGCGAGGACGTCGAGGCCGACTTCGAGTACGTCCGGACGATGTCGCCGCCCGCCTCCCGTGACTCCTCCTCGGAGGTCTACCTCGTCGCGAAGGGACGCCTCACCGCACCCGTCGAGGAGGGCGACCGCGTGGAGGTGACGATCGAGGAGCTCGGCGAGGAGGGCGACGGCATCGCCTACCTCGAGGGATACACGCTGTTCGTTCCCGACGCCGACGTCGGCGAGACCCTCACGGTCGTCGTCGATGACCTGAAGCCGCGGTTCGGCTTCACAAAGCGGGTCGACTGAGCGGTCCCCTTCGTCGTTGACGACGTCACCCGCCGTCGACGAAGTCGCCGAGGTTCGCCTGCAGTCCGGCCGCCATCGTCGACTTCCGTCGGAGCCGTGCGAGGGAGATCGGGAGGTGGTCGGTCACGCCACGAACCGCCTCACCGAACGTCTCCGCCGTGCCGCGTTCGCCCTCGAAGGCGTTCCGAACCGCCTCGCGCACCTGCCAGACACCGACGGGCCCCCAGTAGTCGTCCGAGACGTGCCGGCAGACGAGGGCCTTCGCCTGCCGGCCCCGGTCGTGGAGGTGTTCGAGGACGCCCAGCCGCGCGGCGTAGTAGGCGCCGGCCGTCTCCTCGACGTAGCCGGCTCGACCGCCCCTGCCCTCGCTCGCGGCCGCGAGGTAGACGCCGGCCTCCGGATCGGGGTTCCAGACCGACCCGGGCGCCTTCAACTCGACCAGCTCGTACTCCCAGCGACCCGGGACGAGGATCACCCAGAACGCGTTCCCGAGGAACTCGTTGCGGTGTACTTCGACGGCGTCGACGGTCGGCGCGTCGCGGATCGCTCCGCGGAGGTACTGGCCGACGGTGTCGTCGACCGCGGTGATCGACCACCGCGTCGGGACGAGCCGACGGTCCTCCCCGCGGCCGAGCGCGCCCGCCGAGAGGATCGTGTTGATCTCGTAGACGTCGAATCCTCGCCGGTAGAGATAGGTCATCGCGCCCTGTGCGCGCCAATCGTCGTCCTCCAGGGTCTTTTTCACCGGTCGCGGAACGTGCGGATTCTCGCCGAGTTCGGCGGTGCGGGCGGCCGCCCGCGGCCCGGTCGGCGTCTTCACGTCCTCGATGCCGATCTCGAGGTCCAGATCCGGCCGCCCGTCGAGGCCGATCTCGACGTCGACCGGCCGGTCCGCAATGGCGACCTCCCGCTGGACGCCGAGCCAGCCGTCCCAGACGTCGTGGACGGCGCCGTTCGCGGTGCCGGCGCTGCCGACGTCGACTCCCCGAGTCGAGTTGAGCAGGCTCGTTCGCCGGTCGAAGACGTCCGTGATGGAGACGCCCTCCTCGTACCACGCGGCCGACGTCTCGAACCGCGCGGCGTGTTCCTCGCGCCCGACGGGCGAGAGGAGGCCAGTGGAGACGGTCGGATAGTTCGATCGCCCGACGAAGATGGAGGGAGAAACGCTCCCGACGATCGCGTCATCGGAGACATGCTCGTCGAAGCGTCGCTCGAAGGAGTCCAGGTGGTCGAGTATCCCGTAGTCCTTCTCGCGGGCGAGTCGCCGGCGCTCGGCGCGCTCGTTCGCCTCGAACTCCAGGTACTCGTCGAGCCGCATTCGGATCGTCGTTGGACGCCCGACGGCTTGAACGTTGCCGGAGCGACTGCGACGAACGATGGCGATGCGGAATCAAAACGAACTGAGCGCCCGGCTAGCTGTGGATCCCCATCGCCTCGATCTGTTCTTGATACCGGTTCCGAATGGTGACCTCGGTGACCTGGGCGACGTCGGCGACCTCGCGTTGGGTCTTCTTCTCGTTACAGAGCAGCGAGGCGGCGTAGATGGCGGCGGCGGCGTACCCGGTGGGTGACTTCCCCGAGAGCAGCCCTTTCTCGGCGGTCGTCTCGATGATCTCGTTCGCCTTCGATTGCACCTCCTCGCTCAACTCCAACTCCGAGGAGAATCGTGGAACGTACTTCTTCGGGTCGACGGGACGCATCTCCAGACCCAGCTCCTGTGAGATGTAGCGATAGGTTCGACCGATCTCCTTGCGATCGACGCGGGAGACGTCGGAGATCTCCTCGAGCGACCGTGGGATGCCCTCCTTCCGGCAGGCGGCGTAGAGGGCGGCGGTGGAGACGCCCTCGATGGATCGGCCGCGGATGAGGTCCTCCGAGAGCGCGCGTCGGTAGATGACCGAGGCGACCTCCCGGACCGAGCGGGGAACGCCGAGTGCGGACGCCATGCGGTCGATCTCCGAGAGCGCGAACTGGAGGTTGCGCTCGCCGGCGTCCTTCGTGCGGATCCGCTCCTGCCACTTGCGCAGCCGGTGCATCTGCGAGCGCTTCTTCGAGGAGATGGAGCGTCCGTAGGCGTCCTTGTCCTTCCAGTCGATGGTCGTCGTCAATCCCTTGTCGTGCATCGTCTTCGTCGTGGGTGCGCCGACCCGGGACTTCGACTGCCGCTCCGAGTGGTTGAACGCGCGCCATTCCGGGCCGGGATCGATCTGTTCCTCCTCGACGATGAGTCCCGTTTCCTCGTGGATGAGTTCGCCGTCGGCCGTCCGGGTGAGCTCCTCCGGATCCAGCTCGTCCGGATCCAGTTCCTCCGGGTCCACCTCCTCGACGTCATCACCCCGTTCACGTTCCGCCCCGTCGCCCCGTCTCGTGCGCTGCCGGTCGTGATCCCGCTGCCGGGTTGGCCGTGTCATCGCATTTATATAGTATTTCATCGGGTTGACTTAAAAGTTGGTGGCAACCCGATCGAAAAGGGCTGACGCGACTCCGGTTGCATCGCGGAAATTATCGGTCACGTTACCGATCAGGTCACCGGTCGCGTCACCGATCAGGTCACCGGTCGCGTCACCGATCAGGTCACCGGTCGCGTCACCGATCAGGTCACCGGTCGCGTCACCGATCAAGTCACCGATCACGTCGTGTCGCGACCGCTCCGATCGGAGACGATCGCCATGGCCGACCGGAGACGATCGTGATGGAGGCCGTTCGTCGCGTCCCGAAGGTGACTATGCGCCGTCGTCCGCGTCGAACACGACGGTTTCGCGTCCCATCGCGTCGTCGTGGACGACGGCGACCTCCTCGGGGAGGCTGTCGGCGAACGTGAGATCGATCTCGTAGCCGATCTCCGTGAGCGCGAGCGTACAGAGTTCGTCGGGAGCGGCGTCGTCGATCGCGGCGACCTCCAGGCGGAACGTGTCGTCGTCCGCGAGCGTCGCGGACGTGACCGAGACCGCGTGACAGCCCGTCTCGCCGATCACGGTGCCGTCGACGTGCACGACATCCGCCTCGAACGCCACGACGGCCGTCCCGGCCTCGATCTCCGGGTCTCGTTCGATCAGGTCGACGTCGACACCCGGCGAGACGGGCTCCGCCGGGTTCAAGATTTCCTCCGGGTTCACAACGTCGGTAGCCCCCGCTTCGTCCCCAGCCCCCGCTTCGTCCCCAGCCTCCGGTTCGTCCCCAGCCCCCGCTTCGTCCCCAGCCCCCGCTTCGTCCCCGAGGGTCGGCTCGCCGCGGGCCGTACAGCCGCCGACGAGAAGCGTCATGCCGGCCAGCAGGGCTCGTCTATTCATGCATCCGAGACGACGGGATCGGATATAGCCGTTGTGTCAGGAACGCTGGCGGGCCGCACGGACGATCCGTGCGATCGGCGGGCACGGAACGACCGGACCGTAACGGTCTTAAGTATCTCCCCGGTACTGATGAATGAGTCCTGGTAGGGTAGTGGACTATCCTCTTGGCTTGCGGAGCCAGGGACCGGAGTTCAAATCTCCGTCAGGACGTTTCCTTTCGACGTCATCCCGTCAGCGGCGCGTACCGATCGCCGGCAGCCGACGATCGATCGGCCACCCGTTCACACGTCCTCATCCCATCCCTGCCGGCTCAAAAGAGCCCGTCGAGGACGTAGTAGATGCCGAAAAGCAGAGCCGCCAGCACGACCGCCAGTGCCGTGAGGAAGGCGGCCACGCGGGGGAACACCATCCAGAAGGCAATATAAAAGGAGAAGGCGAACGCGAGAAGCACGAGCAGAAACACTCCCCGCGTCGGGTTCTGGACGGCGGCGACGAACACTCGTTGGGGCAGCGAGAGGTCCTCGAAGTCGACCGCCTCGGGCGGCTCACGGGTACCGCCTCTCGGGGAAGCCTCCTCCGACGCGGCGTCCTCCCTTCCGTTCACACCGTCCGGACGGTCGCCGTCGACCGATCCCACAGGCCGGTCGGAGCGTGGCGTTCGGGTCGCTCCGGCGTTCGCCGTCGTATCGGCGTCAGCGTCGTCTGTCACGATCGGACTTACGGGACGAATCGTTCTGTACCTGTCGCTTCGATCGGTTTTCGACGTGGTCTCGTGGGATCACCACACGAGACCGCCCACCGCGAGGCCGGCGAGAACCGTGCCGATGGCCGCGATCAGATTCGCGACGGCAAATCCGGTTGCGACGCCGACCTCCCCGTCCTCGGCCGTCGTCACGGTCTCCACCGCGAACGACGAGAACGTCGTGAACGCGCCACAGAATCCGACGGCGACGAACTGGATCGTCGGGGGGCCGACCGGCGCGGCGAGAACCAATCCGAGTACGAGGCTGCCGAGCGCGTTGACCACGATCACGGACTCCCGACCGTCGATCGAGAGCCCGACTGCATGTCGACTCACGGCACCGAACGCGCCCCCGACGCCGACGAGCACGGCGGCGAACGGCCCTGCGAGAAGCGGATCGGTCACGATCGCCTCCCGGACGCGGACGGGTCGATCATAGTCGCCTCCCGATCGCGAGTCCGAACGCGGCGGCGGTCAATCCGACGGCGTAGCTGGCGAGGACGTAGAGGCCGCCGTCGACGGTCCCGAGCGCGACGGCGTCACCCGCGAAGGTGCTGTAGGTGGTGAACGAGGAGAGCGCCCCCGTGCCGACGAACAGTTGCGTACGGCGGGTCGCCGCCCGAGTGACGAGCAATCCCAGCGCGAACGATCCGATCACGTTGACGGCGAACGTCCCGATGCCCGTCACGTCGCCGGCGGCGACGTCGACGCCGTACCGTGCTACGGCCCCGACGAATCCGCCGGCAGCGACGAGCAGGAATCCGGCCACGGTCCGTTCCATGGCCAACGCTCGCTGCCGGCGGTGTTGTGCCTTCGGATCCGGGACGGTCGGTACGGATCGGAGCACGGTGACGACTGACTCTCGAGACCACTCCACACGGAACCACGACCTCCGGTTACGGAACCACGACCTCCGATTACGGAGGTACGACGTCGGTCGCTCGCGGACTCGCCCCGCCGTGTGGCGTCCGACGTTCGCGGACGCTGACGGTGTGAGCTTGCTCCGTCGCGTCGTCGACGACGAGGGCCTCGCCGACCCCCTCCGGCAGCCTGGCGGCGAGGCGCCCGTCGAGGTAGGTCGCCTCCGCCTCCCGGAGACGGTCGACGTCGTGTTCGGCGGTGAGTCGATGTGCGACGATCAGGTCGGACTGGGAGATGGCGACCGACGGGAGGACCCCGGGCCGCTGTGTCGCACAGACGAGCGAGACGCCGGGAGCACGTCCGCGCGTCAACAGCGTCCGCAACGCAGGATCCGCGGTCCCTCCGAAGTACGCGTGTGCCTCGTCGATGAGGAGCCACGGAAGCCGCCGAATCGTTTCGGCGACTCGGGCGTCGTAGAGCCCGCGGGCGACCGAGCGAACGACGGCCCCGGCGGCCGTCTCGGGAGTCCCGGCGAGGTCGATGACGGTCGGTCGTCCGTCGCCGATCAGGTCACCGATCGACGGTGCCTCCGGGTCGAAGACGTTCCACGAGGCCGCCAGATCGAGATGGTTTCGAACCACGCGACGCGTCGCTTCGGGCGCATCCGTCGACGGGAGTCGCTCCCGAAAGGCGGCGAGCGACGCCGGGACGCCTCCCGACTCGACCGTTTCGGCGACGACCCGCCAGAGCAATCCTCCCGGTCCGCTCTCGGGGTCGAGCCCGAGCAGATCCGGCCACGCCGACGGCGGAAGCGCGTCGGGACGCACCGCCGGTTCGACCACTCGCCCGCCGACCGCCTCCAGTCCGCCGAAGACGCCCATCGGATCCACGACTATCGGCGCCACTCCCGACGCATCCGAGAGCCCCTCCGCGATCACCCCGAGCGTGTACGACTTGCCGGTCCCGCGTTTGCCGACCACGACGCCCGCGTGCGGACGGTCGACGTCAATCCCGACTTCGGCGCCGGTGCTGCCGTCCCGCGCCAGGAAGTCACCGAGCCGAACCGCCGGGCGTTCCTTCGCGATTCCGTCGTTCCCGGTCCCGTGCCGTCCGAGCACGTACATGCGTTCGGCTGGCCTCGGCATCATATTTAAGAGTCGGCGTCAGCGTCGTCGCCAGCGTCACCGTCGCCCCGATCACGCCCCCGATCCTTTATCAATGATGCCGGGACCAACCCGCCACATGACGACGGCAGATTCGGGGCAACCCGACCGTGGATGGACCGCGTTTCGTGACGACGAACGGGCGATCGAAGGATTACCGGTTCGACTCGTGATCGCGCTCGTCGTCGGCGTCGCCAGTCTCAGCGTGATGATGGGCATGGTTGGAAACATCGACGGGCTCGCGGCGACCGAGCTCGACGCACAGCCGCAGCCGGAGGTGACGACGCCCGGCGATCAGTCGATCGACGTCGCCGTCGTTGACCCTGACGGCACTCGGGTCACGGACGCGACGGTGATCGTCCGCGGCGGCTCCGCGCGCATCGACGGCGTCGCCACCGCGACGACCGACGAGGACGGCATCGCGACGGTCGACGTCGCTCCCGAACTCGGGCCGAACCAACCGGACGGCACGCTCACGATCGACGTCAAGCCACCCGCCGGAAGCGACTACGTCGACGAGCGTGAGAACACGAAGGTGCTCGTCGTTGCGGAGTGATCGACGGCGACTCGGCCGGACGGGTCGCCCGGCCGTCCAGTCACAGCCGGTCGTCCCAGTCGATCCACTCCTGTTCCCAGCCGTGTTTCGCGAAGTACCCCTGCTTCGCGAACTCCGCGTCCTCACGTCGCGTCCGATTCCGTTCGACGCCGGACTGCTCGCCGTCGACGAGCATCGGCCGAAGACGCGCAGGTCCCGTGGCGTCGACGGTTCGAAATCCGGGGGGCGCCGCGGGAGCGTCGTCCGCCGGTCGCTCCGTTCGTGATTCGACGGTCGATCCGTCCGGATGTGCAGCCTCGTGGGCGGTTTCCGTGGCGGCGTTCGACTCGGGTTCGATGCCGACGATCGTCTGAATCGCCGTCCCTCGCGGATACACGAGTCTCCCATCGTCAGCCAACTGATCCTGCAGCGCCCGAGGGGGTTCGACGACCGCCGCTTCGAGGAGGATCCGGTCGTATGGGGCGTACTCGGGGAGTCCGTGGGCGCCGTCCCGGCGGTCGACGAGCACGGCGTCGTAGCCGGCATCGGAGAGGTTCGAGCGAGCGAGATGCACCGCGCGACGGTCGATGTCTATCGCGTGAACCCGTCTCGCGCCGACGATCTCCGCGAGCGTCGCGGCGGTGTAGCCGATCCCAGCGCCGACGACGAGCACTTCGTCTCCCTCGTCGGCGTCAAGCGCCGTCAGCATCCGGGCGACCGTGGCGGGAGCAAGCGCGCGCGTCCCCGATTCCTCGGATGCCCGATTGGCGTACGGCGTGTCCTCGACGAAGGTCTCGCGGGGGACGCGCTGGAGCGCGCTCAGGACGGATGCGCCGAGCGGCTCGCCGATCTGATGTTCAAGCCCATCGATCATGTCCGCCCGCAGCGCCGACTCGTCCATGTCCGTCCTCGGCGCTCAGTACGCTAAAACCGCACGCTCGGGACGGCAGACGATCGCGACGCGCTCCGCGGACGGGATCGACCGTACGGTCGGGCACAGCCCCGCGTCCTCGAACCATCCGATCACGGTCGGCTCGGGATAACACCGCCCGGAGCCGAGGGCGAGGCGTCGCGCATCGAACGCGGCCGCGACGTTGGTCGCGACCCGGCCCCGAATCGGCTCGACGAGCACCGCCGTCCCCTCCGCCGTGACGAGATCGGAGATCGCTTCGACGGTCATCCGTGCCTCCTCCGGATGCATCTCGGACAGCAGATCCACGCCGAACACGAGATCCGCCGGATCCACGGACAACGGCGACTCGGCGGTCGTTTCGACGCCGGTCGAATCGAGCAGCGGCCCCGCGACCGCCGCGACGTCCGGGTCGGTGAGCACCGTCGCCTCCAATCCACGAGCGACGAACTCGCGAGCGTACGTACCGGCGCCGTCGTCCATGAGGAGAACCCGCTCCGTGGTCGGCGTCTCCCTGACCGCCGCGGTGACGTGGGCTCGAACGAGCGCCGAGTCGGTCGCGAGCTCCGCACCGAGACGATTTCGGAGCCGATCCTCGTCGCCGTCCGCGAGACTCCCGAGGGACTTTTCGGGGCACTCCGCCAGCGCCGACGGGAGGTCGACGAGGGAGTCGATGACGTCCAACTCCCTCGGAAGGGTACCGATCGACCGGAGGTCGCGCTTCGCGAGGAATCCCAACGCACGGTTGGTCGTCTCATACTCCCCGCCGACGGGCGCGATGAACCCAAGATCGGCGAGCACGTCGATCACCCGCTCGGCCGCCGCGGGCGAGAGCGGGGTCTCAGCGGCGAGCTCGGCCGGGGTCCCCACTCGTCCGGTGAGCGCGTCCATCGCGCCGACCTCACGGATCGCCCACAACAGCAGCAGCGTCTCGGTCGGGTAGTCGGTCTCGCTTCGCGTCGGCATCGTATCTACGCGAGTCCGCGCATGGGTGATAAACGATGCGACGTAAGCTGACGGGATGATAAACGGTGACGAGACGGTGCAACCGACAGGACGTCTGTAACGTAGCTGACGGTCACTGCAGCGGCACGAACCGAACGCCGCCGTGATCCGCTCGGTCGACGCCGCCGTCGTCACGGACCGTAAGCCGAACGAGGCGCTGACTTCCGGACTCGCCGACCGGGGCGACGACGCGGCCGCCCGGACGGACTCCCTCGACGACGGAGTCAGGAACGCCGTCGGCGGCCGCGCAAGTGAGATACGCGGCGTCGAACGGTGCTTCGGACGGACGTCCTTGTCGCCCGTCGCCGACGTGGACGGCGACGTCGTAGCCGAGTCGCGTGAGCCGGTCACGGGCGGCCTCGGCGAGTTCGGGGACGTACTCGACGCTGTGAACGTTTCCCGGACCGACGATCTCGGCGACGACCGCGGCGTGGTACCCGCAACCGGTCCCGATCTCGAGAACGCGGTCGCCGCGGTCGACGTCGAGCAGATCGACCATGATCGCGACCATGTGCGGGGCGCTTATGGTCTGCCCGTGGCCGATCGGAAGCGGCCGATCCGCGTACGCGGCCGACCGATTCGCCGACGGCACGAACTCGTGACGCGGGACGGCCTCGATGGCCGCCAGCGTCCGGTCGCTCACGTCCGCCCGGCGGCGAAGGCGTTCGACGAGCTGGCGACGAGCCGTGTCGTATTCTCCGTCGTCGCCCCCGTCGTCGCTCCCCTCGTGGTTACGGGGGTTCATGCGTATCGCTAACACGCCCAGCCGCCTGAAAGCATCGGTGGGTCGTCGTCGCTCCGTCGATGTGTCGTCATCAGTCGGTGTGGTGTCGAACCGTCCGTGTGCCGTCATCAGTCGGTGTGGTATCGAACCGTCCGTGTGCCGTCATCAGTCGGTGTGGCGTGAGAGCGTTCCACACGAAAACGGCGGGAGCGGACGGTGAACCATGGCATTCGCCCCCGACGAGAAACACTACCCTTTTGACCCTGCTATCGGTAACAAGCGGTATAATGGGCCGACGCAAGAAGATCGTTCAAGAGTGTGAGCGGTTGATGGACAACCCGGAGCACATCCGGAACATCGC
>LFFM01001964.1_pt1 | contig 13919 bp, 19 predicted proteins | sample 643131 | NCBI WGS metagenome assembly LFFM01 (sample SAMN03777445, study PRJNA286221) | soda lake metagenome | biome: soda lake; feature: Kulunda steppe; material: water; isolation source: sample Tc-Br brine of Tanatar trona crystallizer | place: Russia: Kulunda steppe | collected 2011-07
ATTCTAAAAATCGATATACTAAGTGGTTCCGCTCATCACTTGTATCTCGTTTACCTGCTAAACTGAATCCTTTACACGGAGGTCCACCAATAATTCCATCAATTTCTTCTGGAGCAATCCCTGTTTCAGATTCAAATTCCTCGGGAGTATACTCAAACAAATCCCTACATACACTTTGCCCTTCGTGATTAGCTTGAAATGTTTCTAGTTTCTCTTCATCGAAATCAACCCCTGCTGAAACAGTAAACCCTGCTTGGGAGAACCCTTCAGATAATCCTCCGGCTCCAACAAATAAATCGAGTGTATTCATAGGGTTAACTTATCCTCTCTTTACTTTAAATCTTCCTCTTTCGAGTCAGATATCTCTCACAACTAAACTGAAATATGAAGAATTGCGTATGTTAGATTTCGATGTTATACTTGGACAACATACTGTGGTTCGTCAGGTCGGTCATTAAATCGGTCATCGAATGGGTCAATCCGGTCATTAATGTCACTGAGCGGGACAGTAACACCTGCGTCATCGATATGAACAAGTTCAACGCCTTCGGATTCAAGGTGATTCCGTAGAGATTCACCCATACTATATCCATTCGCAAATCGGAGCGGCTTCTGATACCAATAGAACCCTTTCTTTTTGCTACCTTTCACGATACCAATATCTCCAGCTCGACCATCAGCCAGGTGCTGTGGAACTGGACTCGATGTACCATCAACGAATTCCATACTTATGGTACACACCTATATCAATAAAAATGTTACTATCTCACACATCACTCGATGAGAGTATTTCAGCATCCTCTTTATACATTCCATACATCTTATCCCGATATCGTCGTGCTTCTTCACTACTTCCAAATTCATCCATTACCCGCCGACCATCGGAAAGTGTTCGTAGTTCAGACCAATGACTTGGGAGTGAACCGTCTTCTGCTTCAACCAGGAATACTTTAGCCATAAGTACCTCTAATCAATCAACCATTAAAAACGCTTCTATGTGTATCATTTCAAATTACTGATATTCAATATCAAAATGATTATAGGTTCCGTCATCGAAAATAACTTGAAGTGTCCCTTTGTTAGACCCTGAAGGCTGATTCAACAGAATCTCATCTTCCAACTCATTCAATGTGCTTACAAGAACTCCTTTCTGTTCAAATCCACTCCGCTCCCATATCACTTCATTATCCTGAATCACAAAATCAACTTTGTGCATACAAGAACCTTACACACCAAATATTAAATAGATTTTGTTTTTTAAATAACAGAATAGGATTGTACAGTATCACCAAAGAGCCATTCCACATGGTCTAAGGCGTAGGATTTATCGTCATCTTCGATATATCCGACCAAATCCTCAACAACAAATGTATTATAGTCATGGAGTGCTGCTGAACTTGCCGTGTGAAGGACACAGACATTCGCAAGTGTCCCACAGACTAATACTGTTTCAATATCCTGCTCGGTTAAGATAGTATCAAGGTTAGTGTTATGGAACGCATCGTAAGTGGATTTATCGATAACTGTATCAGTATCCTTGACAGGAAGATTGTCTACAATTTCGTGACCCCAGCTTCCTTCGAGCGCATGGACACCCCATCGCTCAAATTCATTATAATGGTCGAATTCAGAGTCGAATTGATTTTTCGTATGAGTGTCTCGTGTGTAGATAACTGTTGCTCCATCATCCCGAGTTGTATTCACAAACTCTTTGATTTTTGGAATTACTTCTCCACTTGGAGGCGCATAAAGGACTCCATCTTCGTGAGCGAAACAGTTTTGCATATCAACGACGATGACTGCTGTCTTATCTAAGTCAAAGTTCATACTTGCTTGTTTGAGTGCATCAGGCTTAAACATTTATATTTTGGATGGAGGGGAATGATAAGTTATAAGTAGTACTATATTGTAAGTGTATACATGAAGAAGATTCGTGACGCCCTCTATGGTGAATACATTACTGTGGAAGAAGATGAACTCCCAGTCTTAGATTCACCAGAAGTCCAGCGTCTTCGGCGTGTAAAGCAGTTAGGAATGTCTTCACTCGTCTACCCAACTGCGACACACTCCCGATTTGCTCACTCATTAGGAGTAATGCACCTTGGTGGGTTGTTCGCTGAAAAACTCGAACTCTCTGAAAAGGAACGGAAGGCTGTTCGACTCGCTGGATTACTTCATGATGTTGGGCACGGTCCATTCTCTCATGCTAGCGAGGAAGTCTTCGAGGATTCCCCTGACCACGAAGAAGTATCGTGCGAAATTGTTCATCGATTAGATGAACGAGGTATTCTCCCAGTTCCTGCTGAAGAAGTTATCAAGTATATTCAGGGAACTGCTAAACCGTCTATTATCGCTGGAGATATCGATGCGGATAGAATGGACTACCTCAAGCGTGATTCTCACTTTACTGGTATCCCACACGGTAAGATTGATACGCAAACAATTATCAAGTCGGCGGAACTCAGAGATGATGGTCAGTTGGTCTTTCATCGACGGGCGATTGAAGCATTAGAACAGATGCTTGTCTCTCGGAAAAATATGATTGGGTCTGTATATAAACACCCCACAGCACAGATTGCGGAGAAGATGCTCCAGACAGCAATCAATAATTACCAGCGTACTGAAAGTGAAGAGTTTTGGGAGATGGATGATTATCAACTTCACACGGAATTGTTGGACTCCTCAGGTCTCTCACAGACCTTGTATCAACGGATTATTGACAGAGATTTATATAAAACTGCGTTTGAACTTCGGAAACGGCACCTTCAAGACTGTTCAAATCTACCGGAGATGAATCAGTCCGAAATTCAAGAAACAATTATCGAGAGTACGGGTCTTGAACCACATAAAGTCTTCGTTGAGGTTTCACTACCAACTCCAGATAAGCGGTTCAATATCCAGATAGATACAAAAGACGGAATCTACCCATTTGAAGAGATATCTGGCTCTGCGCCGCTTCTTACTGGACAGGCTGGAGATTCATTACTTGTCTCTGTATATGCCCCACCAGAAGACACCGAAATTGTCAATAAATGTACAACAGAGTACATTAATGATACATTTGATTTGAAGTGGGAACAGTAAAAAATACAAAACTATATAAGAAGGGACTTCTACAGCCCTAGAGAAGGGGATTACTATGAAAGAGAAAATTCTATACGACACTGTAAACGAGAGGTATGTAAAGATTGTCCAAAGTGAGACTGGAAAACTAAAAGTTATCCATGTTGATGAACACGGAAATGAATTAGTTCCATTAGGATACATCACCGAAGAATGTTTACAAAAACGAAAGAGGGAGGAGAGATATGAACAAACAGATTCCGTTACTGTAGGGTTATCAATTCCAGCATAGGCTAATTCAAAATTGGTTAACTCGGTGTATCATCATAGATATACATATACACAAGGAACACAAATCCAACGATTCCAATTACCGTGGAAGTAACAGCGGACCCTGCTCCAACATACATAAACAACCCAATTCCAATTCCGATAATCGATAAAACAATAAATGGAGCAATAATCAGTACAACTTTCTTCACTTTTAACTGAGCTGTGGTATGTTCAGCAGTATTAACTTTTCTATCGATGATATCCTCTTTTAATTCCTCTAATTCCTCCTGAGATAACCCATCCTCCATATCATCGGTTTCAACACTCATTACCTCCATATTCAAGACCACACCTAAAGAGTTTTATGGAAGCAGTATCCCGAAATATTTAGATGAAAGGACAACAAACACTCAGTCATGGACATTATCATCATTATATTATTGAGCGTCCTTGCTGGAGTAATCGGTGGTATGGGTGGACCAAGCGGATTCATCCCAATCGCAGCGTTACTCACACTAACAACTTTTACACAAACACAAGTCTCTGGAACAATCTCCGCATCATTTCTCATCGCAACACTCTTCGGAGCAGCTCTCTATACAATCTCAGGAGACCAAAACTGGAAACTCCTCATATTCATAATCCCATCAGCCCTTATCGGAACCCAAGTAGGAACCTATATTAACACACAGATATCCGAAATTGTATTCCTAATCCTATTATCAGGGGTCGCAATCACATTAGGAATCCTGTTATTAAAATGGGCAACAAGCGGCTTAGAAAAACTCTACTCACTCGATATCACGACACTACATAGTAAACTAATCTTAATCTCTCTCGGGCTTATTGTAGGTATAATTGGTGGAATAACAGGAATCGGTGGCATAGCCATAGTAGTCCCAGTACTATTGTTACTCGGAGTTAACCCATTAACAAGTATCGCTACAGGGATAACACAAGGTGTATTCACAACATTAGGAACCAGCTTCGGTTACTTCTCACAAGGAGCAATACAGTTTGAGTATGTCCTATATATTGGAGTTCCATTTGCTGTCTCACAAATCATTGGCTGGAAAATCGCACATCTAATTGATACTGATAAACTAAAACTCTCATTAGGGATATTTAACACCGTGTTCGGAATATACCTATTAACAACCGTTATTTTCTAAACTTCCTCTCGAACAATCGAACCAGACTTGACATCGACATGAGGAACAATAGGTGAAGAACTCACATTAGAAATATGATGGAGGTCTTCATCAGATAACCACGGGTATATATCCTCCGAACCAACTCGTTCAATAGGGAGTTGATTAATAAGAGAACCCATCTGCGAGGGTACAGTTTCCCCTCGAAGTTCCTGTCCAATAACTGTCGCTCCTATTACATCCTCAACTGCAACTTCACCACCACTCCCCGCACAGAATAACAGAACATCATACGACGGATAATTCTCATTAATCCACTCCGCTACTGCTCCAGCATTCATCGCTGAACCAATGACAATTTCTGCGTCCACACCCTCTGTTTCCTCGTATGACTCGATTGCCCGACGAGCGCCATTACTACTGGTCAACGCAACTCGCTCAGGAACACTATCATACAACCCAAACACACTATGAACATTCTGTGGAGAGTTAGTGAAATCAATCTCTACATCAGACCGTGGCTCACCCCCGATAATAATCTCATCCATCCGACTCAAGTTCTCTAATTCCTTATCTGTATACGCAGGTACTACTTCATCAACCTCATACTCCATCAGTGTCACTACTGTAGAAGAAAATGAGATTACATCAATAATAACGAATACTGTCTCATCATTAACCCGCTCTGATTGAAACTCAGACGGCGTATCTAACCGTCGAATCGTTCGAGTAGTCATTATGAATAGCTATGGGATGTATATATTTAAGTTCACCGATTATACAGGAACTACTAACCAACAAACCTATATTATATACCAATAATATACACCTGTATGAGTTTCAACAAACTTCAATTACCAGAAATTGAAGTCGGAGATACAGTCAGAATTGTTCTTGAAACAGGAAATTCGATTGTCGGAGTGGTTAAACAATATATGAACTCTAGTAAAACCCCGGATACATATATAATCCGTGAGCCAACTGGAAGAAAACATAGACTTGAAGCAACAGTTGTGTCAGTAACTTTAGAGGGGATTTATGTTGAAGAGATTAAACAAAGAGAATAATCTAAAAGCAAACTTTTAAGACGCTCCTTGACTTAGAGATATGTATGGATACAATTGACTGTTCGGCAATCCCAACACATATCACAGATTTTGCGTTTGACCATATTACAGATTTGTTTGATGTAACCGTTGATTACGACGCACAGACTGTAGAAATTGCTGAAGAGGACAGTGACGAAGCCCGCCAAAAGCTAACAGAGCTATGCTTGGAGAAAATCCGAGATATGCGAGATGAGATTAACCGAGGGTACGCATTAGAACTTTCAGAAAATGAGGTTATCCAAGCAGAACAAACCGTTCTCTCAGATGGATTCACTATTCAGTAGATTATCCTACTGAATCTCATCGATATCAACAGAACTTCCGTCTTCAAACGACAATTCAACACTCTGCGGACGACCGTTATCCGTGTAGTAAATCTCAATTACACATTGTGGGTCGCCATCAACCAACCGACGAGCGTGACCGTCATTTTTCCGACCTTGAATTTCAACAATATCACCACTATACATAGTTCCATCAACCGTTCTAATATGGACTGAATCACCAACACCTAACTGATACGCTTCTCGTGCTGTTGCTGTAAGCATCATATGATATTGATATAACTGAAAGGTTTAAACAATTTCGATAATTCAAACCAAAATTGAAAGCCTACGAAGGGATTTGCACCCTTGACTTGTTCCATACCAAGGAACCGCTCTGGCTAACTGAGCTACGCAGGCACACTACCTCAAGCCGACAGAGAGATTTGAACTCCCGCCTTATTCCTTACAAGGGAATCGCTCTGGCCAACCTGAGCTATATCGGCAACCGTGTGATGTCACATGAACCGTGAGACGGTACACATACCGTAAGTCGGGACTGCCCGATTTGAACGGGCGACAAGTCGCTCTACAGGCGACCGCTCTACCAGACTGAGCTAAGTCCCGTGGAGGCTGTAGAGGGATTCAAACCCTCGACCTGTTCCTTACAAGGGAACCGCTCTATACAACTGAGCTACACAGCCATTTGTGCTTGCTTACTGGGATTGACTCCCAAGTCCGCACACCAGGATTCGAACCTGGAGCGGATGGCTCTACAGGCCATTCTCACTTCCAAGTGAGCTTGTGCGGTCGGAGATGTTTTGCGGGCGATTCTGTATTGTTCTTTGCCTATTCAAAGCCATGGGCCGGATTTGAACCGGCGTGATTTCGCTCTGCAGGCGAATGCGTAAGGCCAGACTCTGCCACCATGGCATGAAGCCCATAGAGATTCGAACTCTCAATTACTCCACCCGAATCCCGTTCAGGAGTCAGGAGCTTTGGAGTGTTGATAGTATCACACTATCCATAACGCCTTCACAACCAGCGGAACTTATGGACACATCTGATGGGTTGAAACCAAAACGCCAATAGTTTCAGGTTTTTGCTCCGTTAGGAACGCAAACCATTCACTATTGAGTTAGAAAATATATGTATAACAGGTCGTACAAACCTGACGCTCAGAGCCGAACGCAAACTCGTTTGAAACTCCAAGCGATTTCATACCTCTATGTAAGAGGTGGGAGTATAAAAAGGTTTCGATACTAAGTCACAAAATAGACCCCCTCCAATCACTATCCTGAATCTCAGGTAACAACCGAACCCGCTCAACCAACTCAGAATCATCCAACTCTGAAATCATCTCAACTGTACGACCAATCACCGAAATAGTCTCTGAAGATAATGTAATATCCATCGACCGCCCACTATTTGAATATAAACAAGACTCACCAGAACTCAACTCTCTACTTCTCTCAAGATACCCATGATTCGCACTTTCCTCAAGTAAGAATGTCAAGAAATCCGAATATGGCTTCTCATGAAGTAAGATATAATCGACATCTGTTAAACTATCTCCATATTCATACTTGAACCCACGGTCAACAAGATATAATGAGATAAGAACCCGCTGCTCTGAGACACTATCTGAGTGAGCATCAATGATTATCTGAAAACACTCACGGATAAGGCTCTCATCCATCTCTACCAAACACTTGCTAAATGACAAACATAAACACTTCGGTGAATTTAAATACACACAACTCGTAGTGTATATCTATATGCAATCTGACGCCCAAAGTATGGACATCAACCCCTCGTTTCATACTTCAGCATCAGCAACCTTCACCAACAGTAGAGGACAGATATCCTATATTCTTGATATTGTCAAATCAGGAGTCCACAAACGACTGAATCTAACAGAGAATACAGTAGAAGATATTAACGATGCGTTTTATCAGTATCGAGCTAATACAGATTACCCATATATCCATACACTTCTCTGGAACAGGATAACACCACAAGAAATCCCGAAAGTTCCACTTCCAACCAGTCAGCGGATACATTCAGCTGAACTGTTATTCGCATTTAACGCTGACATTTCATTAGCAGAGATTATGAAAATTTATCCAACTGTTATCGATAAGAACCCGTTTCCTACATTTGATTACACACCGCACAGAGATATGCTTCACCTTCGAACAACACCAAACCAAAAGCACACAGGGATACCAATAAGCATCGCTTTACGCTATTTTTACCAGACTGATATACCAATCCTCATATTATCTGGTTCAGCGCCAGGAAGTAGTCTTTCAACTCTTCTTGAAAATACAGACGGGTGTTCCCCAACAGTCAAACAAGGAACAAGCAACTTCACATACACTTATTTTAAAAACCATACGAACCATGGAAGCGAACCAGATAGAATACGAGAAATACTCAATTTGTTCCAAAAACGACATCCAAAAGGGCTTGTCTGCCTTCTTAATATTAACAATATTCCAGATTTCCCTGACATCGAAGACACACTTGTTAACTTACAGGAAAATGGATATGGCATAATTACAAGTGGAGCATATTCGTCAGCTGTATTTGAGGAGGGAATTCAATTCCAAGTGAAATCTGTAGATATTGATAACCCATTATTCTTCAAGCCAAAGACTGGGCTTCCGATTCAAGTTGAAGTAAAAAATAAACAAGCAAATACAACACATTACGCAAATGTATACCCGTGGGAACATATGTTAGAATCCGCTCAATACCCCGCTGGAACAACAGCAACTATCCTGGATTTCATCTAACTTAAGTCAATACCCAAATCGAAATATATAAATGTCCATCTATTCTCTCCCATACTATGGATTCGACTTTACGAGACCAGCTCAACGAAATCGATTGGAGTTTTGACTCTGCCGATACTCAATTCTCTACGCACGGCATCTCAAAATATCCCGCACGAATGATTCCACAGATTCCTGATACACTATTAGACTTGTTTCAGGAACATGGATATCTTTCAGAAAACGCAACAGTATATGACCCATTCGTCGGAAGTGGAACAACACTCATTTCGGCTAAAATGGATGGTTTAAACGGTATCGGGAACGACATCAACCCATACGCTGTTTACCTTACGAAAGTTAAAACAACACCCATAGATACCTCAGATTTAGATGCCTGTTGGTACGACATCAAGACGAACATCTTAGAAAATATTGGAGATATCTCCGAAAACGAATACACAGACTCAAATCTGAACGACGGATGGTTTCCTGAACCACAACTTTCACAACTATTATACATCCGAGAAGAATTAGACATTCTCGAAGAAGCGTACTCTGAAGAATTAATCCATCCATTCCGAATCGCTCTCGCAACAATCTGTCGAGAATGTAGCTATCAACGAAATGGAGAATTCAAGAGATACCGAATGCCAGAAGAAAAGCGGACACAACACACACCATTCGTTAAAGACCTCTACACAACAGAAGTCATCGAAATGATGGACACTCTCAAAGAATTCTCAGAGGAATATGATAATAATGCAACAATCACCGTTCAGGCAGAAGACTCACGAAACTCCTCACTCCAAGAAGACTCTATTGATGCTGTAATCACAAGCCCTCCATATGGAGACCACTCAACAACAGTCGCCTACGGACAATTTTCCAGAGACCCTGCCATTATCGCTTTTGGTGAATCAAAAACACAAATGCTAGATGTTGATAAAACAGGTCTTGGTGGAAGAAACTCTGAGGCAACAATCGAAAACCTCACACAAGAATCCAAAGCCTTAGACCGAACACTAACCGAACTTGAAAAAGTTGAGGGAGGGCGAACAGATGATGCCCTGACATTCTTTACCGACTTCTACCTTGTGATGGAAGACTTATACAGAGTCCTCAAACCAGGACAACCACTTGTATGGGTCGTTGCGAATAGAACCATGAGTCGAACTCCAATCCCGACCCATATCATCACTACGCAACTCTGTGAATCACTCGGATTTACCCACGAGCAAACACTCCCTCGTTCAATCCCAAGTAAAACACTCCCATGGGAAAATGCCCCTGAAAACGAGACAGGTAATACTGGGAAGTTAATGGCAGACGAAAATATTATTATTCTTACAAAGTAGTCACGCAACTACTTCATGAAGGTCAGACACCAAGTTTGATAACGCTTCTCCAACAGAGTCCCCCGAAGAGTACAATTCTGCCATCGGACTCCACAGGTACACACGACCATCAAACGAGTCCTTATTATACACAACTACCCAATACAGAGCCACTCCCTTCGGAATGTACTCTAACCGCTCTCCAACATCTCTGAGCTGCTCACGACCATCATACACAGCACCAATACCCGAATCACTCGTCCACCAATCATCCTCCAACCGAATCGCCTCAACACCGATATCCCCAACTGGGACTCCAATTAACAACCGCTCAATATCTAACCCTGACTTATCAACAGCTCCCTCAGGAGTCGAATCTGTTAACACCACTAACCCGTCTGAATCATCGAGGTATACTTCGGCAGGCGCACCATCCCATCGATAACTACACCCACCATCATCATACTCAACTTTTTCATCAAATGTGGATAACTCTACCCCAACATCAGTTATCGTTGAATCGCCAGTAATCCCACCGTACAAGTGGCACCACCGACCGTCAACTTCAACTTCAAATACTTTTCCTTTATACTTCATTACCAATAAAAAGGTACTCCAGACAGTTAAACTCTTCCATTTCAGACAATAAGACTTATAATGTACTACTAGGACTTATAATATGTATGAACGCAGATATCTCAAGCGCACAAATCAATTCCACGGACGATACTGTCGCAACAGAAGTCGAACAACTACTTCAAAACACAGACATCTCAGGATTCCTCCCACACGGATACGCAGACCATGTGGATGTGAACACACTCGATGTTTCAATGGTAGACATCACAGGGTCAAACCCATATGAAGTCACACTATACGCACGAAATGTGACACTCGGAACCCAACACGGAGCTGGAAACACAACTGACACAGACTCCGCAACAGTATCACTCGCCGTCAAGCCAGACTAACTCCTCTTCCCCTTCATCGCTCATCAATAACTACCGTCAGCCGCTGGAATCGCTCGGCGCTCGGAAGAGCGCCACACACCACCGACAGCGCCCTTCGCTCTGCTCGGGCGCTTTGCCCAGACAAAGAAATACACACTAAAGACTCCCTACAGTCATGTAAACTATATACCACTATACTTTTTCACAGTATAGTTATCCACTCTCTGTTCAGACCACTACCTAACCCCTCTCATAAGTTGCACTACTCATACTCACAGTACCTCTCTCTTTCATTTCTCCACATCACACACTTCTCACTACTTATTTCCCTCTATTCATCCTTCACTATTCTCTTCACACGGGAGTTGATACACTATCTACATTTCTGACTTATAATTCTTACATATATCTGTAATTGAACAGATATAGTTTCATACAATGACAGTCAATTTATATAGTTTATATCCACTTTCCCGCTTGTGTACAAGAATACAGGTTGTATTGTAGGGAATATAGTAATATAGTTGTCGATAGAGCATATTTAAGTGGTTATACATAGGTTTTTCCTAGGTTCTGCTATAGAGGGTTTCTGTATGATTTAACAGGGGGAGACGAGTTTCGGTGCGTTTATTTACCACAGGCTCATAAGTACATATATGCCTGAAAGTATGGATGTTATCCGAGAGTTCCTAGAGAGTACAACAAAAGATAGTTCGAGTCTTGACAGAGCCAAAGTCCTGCGGGCCTTAGATGACTTAGAGGTAGAGTGCCGAAGACAGTATGGAGAAGTTCCAGAAGCGTTCGTTGATTTAGACCAAGCGTTTCAGTCTCTCCTTACTGATGGGTGGACTGAAGCGATGGAAGAACAAGCGTGGGAAGCGTTGGCAGAACTGAACAAAGAATAATACTTCTCATTCGATATTTGACGCAGTGAATTGTGGGTATTCTCCACTCACATCAATACACACTTTCTCAGCAGTATATACAGGTGTGTGTTCATCACGAGTCACAAAAGACTCGAACTTGAATGGGTTATAGGTGAGTTCTGTATCAAGCGTCGTTGATTCAAATTCTTGAACTTCTCCTCGGACGGTTGCGTGAACATTCTTCCGATTGTTTTCAATCACTTTCTGTCGTCCAGACTCTGAGACTTTGAATTCACAGTTCGTGAGAAGTACTCTGTCGGTATGGTCTACAACAAGTCGATTATGAACATCAACTCCACGGAGGCTCAATTTGCCGTTATTGAGATTTCGGTAAACATCGAATGTACAGGGGAGTGTGTATTCCCGACCTTTGAATCCAGTCTTCATAGTATTTCATACGGTGCGTGGTATCTTAAATCACTCTATCGGCTGTGTATCGTAACTTTTATATACTCCCACCTCTTATGTAGAGGTAACGATGATGTTCCACGATACTCATAGTAATGTTCGTGATGGGCGTGGAGCATTCGCTTTCGCATTTGCCCGTTAAGGGCATTACTATTACTTCACCTCGTATGGTTGAATTCACACTCTTGTGACAAAGCTGTACGACTTGGTTTCAGTTTGATTGTGCCCGTAGTTCTAACGGCAGAACATTCCCTTCGCAAGGGAGAGGCTCCAGGTTCGAATCCGGGCGGGTACACTCTGACGGCAAGATAATTGCCTGAATCAACTCTCGGCAGTATTTACCGAAACTAAACCAGTATTGGTTAAAAATCCGATATTAAACCATATTCGGTTGAGTTTCGGTGAGTGTTGCTGGTTTCCTGATTCAAAGTACGCCCATAACACTTAAATATAGGATATTAAAAATACAACCGTTATTGGTTGTAATTCCCGAATACAACCTCTCAGGGTTGTACTCATATTGGGGTGGTAGTTCAGTCTAGCAGAACGCTTCCTTTGCAAGGAAGAGGCCATAGGTGCGAATCCCATCCACTCCATCCAGTTCAAATGGATGGCTACCCCACAATTCACTTGCCGCCATAGCTCAGCGGGAGAGCGCCGCACTGAAGATGCGGTTGTCCTCGGTTCGAATCCGAGTGGCGGCATTTAGTCAGGTTGTGTCTGACTACAGCTAATTACTGTGAATCAATCCACACCGTGAACGACATAAACGGTTATCAGTCACATTAACTCGGGTGAAGTAATAGTAGTCCGTTTCTTGGAATATGGTATGGTCGAAAGTATACCTGTGACTTCCTCTCGGTATATCCGAGAATAAATACTGAGGGCTGGTGGTCGAACGGCAAGACGCCTCCTTTGCAAGGAGGAGACTGAGGGTTCAAATCCCTCCTAGTCCATTGATGAATACAATAACTATCAACAATCTTACAGAGAATTTCCAGGGGTCGTAACTCAGTCTGGTAGAGTGTTCGCTTGGCAGGCGAAACGCCATGGGTTCGAATCCCATCGACTCCACTCGGCTCTGTAAGGGCAGTCAGATATAGGACGGGTGTACTCCTATCACCCGCTGACTGTGGCTGAATGAGGTTCAATTCCTCAAGAGTCACCTTGTCACACTACGGTAAATTGTGACGCTAAATAAGCCGTGCGGGTTTACCACCCAGTTCAATTGGTATAGACATAGGTGGAAGCACCGAACATGAAGAGATGAAAACCTCGATGTATGTCTGAGGGATGGCTGGAAGCAATATCAATCCTTCGTGTCGTATTGCCAACCTAGGATAATTTAGGAATCCACCTGATTGAAGGTCAGGCTATCTCGGTGCAAGTCCGAGGGATGGCATTTGACTCCGATAACTCTAATACTACGAGTGTGATGGAGTAAAGGTGCGTAGTGCTTCGGTGGGAACTACCATATGGCTCTGGTTTCAAAGCACGATGCGTGCCCGTTGGGGAGTAGGTTAAAAGCCGAAACCATGAGGGTAAATAGCTCAGTCTGGCAGAGCGTTCGCTTGGCAGGTGAAAGGCCAGGGGTTCAAATCCTTTTTTATCCATCTAAAATTCGAAAGACTTAATGTGTTTGACAATATGACCCATGTA
>LFFM01001965.1_pt1 | contig 13915 bp, 14 predicted proteins | sample 643131 | NCBI WGS metagenome assembly LFFM01 (sample SAMN03777445, study PRJNA286221) | soda lake metagenome | biome: soda lake; feature: Kulunda steppe; material: water; isolation source: sample Tc-Br brine of Tanatar trona crystallizer | place: Russia: Kulunda steppe | collected 2011-07
AAGTTATGATTCATCGACGTATCTTGACTACATAGACTACTTTAAGCTAGTTAGAATTTACGATATGACTGATAATCTAGCTAGCTCTCAACCACGCCATCTGGCGATGTTTTTCGGACAGGCTCTTAAATACAAATCCAATGAGTGACTCTGACGACGTACCCTACCAGTATCGGTTCTCAGAACCGATCGATCTCCCAGCGATATTGGAACCCGTAGGCATTCAGTTTCTTCCAGTCGGTCAGTCTCGAGTGATCGTCATTTTCTCGAACGGAATCCTCGATCTCGAATGCACGGAGGGAACAATCTCACAAATCACGAATCCACAGATAACCGTGTTCGAACTGCCGACCAACACGAGAATCGATGACCGGACCGAAGAGGAGGTCACCATCGAGTACATCGAAAACTTTCTCGACCAGCTTACTTTTGGCCCTGATGTAGACTACGAAAATGAAAATAGAGATACAACTTAATTAAAATGTGGTTGTGAGCAGTTCCGGTGTTTGATAGAGGTTCTTGTCGCCAACCGGGACATTCTATTCTCACCTAACATGAAGGTCGGTTTCATCAACTGCTGAAGGTCGGATGATCTGTTGGGCCGACATCCACGTTCCAAGCGACCCCTTGTGGACAAGCGAAGGAGGGAGTGGTAGCTCGCATATCGATGTGCTACCTTCCCACTGCCGTAGGTCGGTGATTCGATCATGGCCAGCATGGGTGATTGCATTTCACAACGAACATATTCCAGTAATGGTGCGTGGCAGGATATGCAATGGAAGGTATGTTGGAGGTGGTACAACACCCACACCCCAGGTGTCGAATGTAACCCACTGAAAACGTAGGAGCTGGGTTGCTAAGCACGGATATCTGAATATCGATGTAGTATTGAGTGATGATATACCACACAGCATATTACTATATCAAGGAAAATTATAAGATGTCTTGGTTCAAAAGAGTCCGTAATGCGTACAAAGTACAGTGAGAACGGAGAACAATAGTTCTCCGCAGTTCACTGGAATCATATAGCTACAGTGATGTGGTATATGGTTTATTCCCTAGTGAGAAGCGTTGAGAGCGTTGATTTCACCGGCTTTGACATCCAGCACTAACCGGATACAGAGTCTACATACCGGCAGCTTTCTGGAGATTTACACTCGACACCTGGGGTGTGTGTGTTGAGTCCCTGATTTCTCGCATGAGGAACTGTTCTACAAATCTCTACAAATCTTTTTTTGGCGCTACACTCGAGGGCCAGTTTTCACAACTTGTGATACATGTCACGTGTTACACTTGACGCCCGGGGTTGGTTCGGGAGGTGTTACACTCGACAGTTGGGGCTGTTTCTTACGGACAATACACTCGACATAGGGACTCATCCGGCACAACGAATACTCTTAGTAAGAGCAATCAAAGCGGGGGAATTCAGCTGTTTTACATTCGACGAATGGGGGAAATAACCACGTATTTTATAATACTTGGGCCACGTGTCGAATGTATGGCTGACGATCAGACTGGTACCGAATCCCGGACCTTAGATGATTTCTGGGCATCAGAAAACCCGATTTTTGAACGGAAAGAACTCCTCGATATTGATCACATTCCTGACGAGGAACGCATCATCGGTCGTAGCGAAGAAATTGAACGCATTGCATCTAGCATCCATCCCGCCGTCAACGGTAAATCACCACGAAACGCGCTTATTTACGGTAAAACCGGTGCTGGAAAGTCTCTCGTAGCAAAACACGTCACGCAAAGCGCTACTGAATATGCACACAACAACGGGACAAAAATGGGAACCGTGTATATCGATTGCACGCAGAGTTCAACAGAAACACGCGTGGTCATTACAATCGGCCGTGATCTTAATGACCCGGACGTAACCGGAATCACCCTTCCAGTTACGGGCCTGTCAACCGACGAATACTACTACCGGTTGTGGAATATCCTTGACGAACTGTATGATGTAGTTGTAATTATCCTTGACGAGATTTATAAGCTGAAAGACAACGAGATCTTGATGCAACTCTCTCGCGCCGGAGAAGCCGGAAAAGTCGACTCGTGTAGCGTCGGAATTATTGCTATCAGTAATAAAATCTCTTTCAAAGAAACGCTTGATGAACGTATACTCAGCAGCCTACAAGACCGTGAATTTGTGTTCCCGCCGTACGATGCAAATCAACTTCGAGAAATTATGTATAACCGGGTAGATGCATTCAAAGATGGTGTGCTTACCGATGATGTAATTCCGCTCAGCGCTGCACTCGCTGCGCAGGAACACGGTGATGCACGGAAAGCACTTGATATCCTACGGAATGCAGGTGAGATTGCGCGTGATCAACAAATGCAGAAAGTCACTGAAGAACACGTTCAAAAGGCCCGGAAACACGCCGACATCGACCGGTTCAGCCAACTCTTAGAAGGTCAGCCGACGCAGACGAAAGCTGTAGTGTACGCGTTAGCACTGCTTGCAGAACAATCAAATAAAGACGAGTTTTCAACGAAAGAAATCTACGACGTGTACACAAACATCGCAGGGGAACTCGGTATAGATGCGTTATCGCAACGCCGGATGAGTGACCGGTTGAACGAGCAAGTGTTCCTTGATATCCTCGGTCGGACAGAACGTGTCGGCCGTGGTCGTGGAAAAGGAGTCACGCACCAATACTACTTATTAGAAGACCCGAATGTAATCAAACCGGTGATTACTGACGATATGCGCTTCAGCGAACTCACGGAATCTCCCACCTCGTAACGTCGTATCTCCGGTTCACTGGTTACCCGTTTTTTACGCATTCCGAGGCGAACTACCCCATCTATGAGAATCCTGCTGGCTACATAAACCACGTTGAAATCTCAGGTCTTTGTTGTTTTGTGTCTTCGCTTGGCCGTTGCGCTCGCTAATCACCACCGAGACATGATGCTGCTATCTCTACTACCACGCTATGAGAATCGTTTTGAATCACTGCCCTACCTAATTTACTCCGGATCTGGTCCATAGCGCTTCAATCGAAGTCGTAACCCCACTCACGGAGTTGGTCGCCGACTTCATCGAGATGTTGGAATCCGATCAACAGCGCGGCCTCGCGGAGGTCGGCCTTTTTTATTGATTCACCCAGATCTGCCTCGATAACTGACTTTATTTTCCGCTGCTCGTCGAGCGTAGACTCCTGAAGGTGAAGCTGGACGGTCTTTGCACGACCGTCCGTTATCGAGTCGCGGTCGTAGATCCACGGCAATCCACCACTGGCACCACTACTTGACGTGGTCTCGTTGCCCCCCTCCTTGAGACCGTCAAGATCGGATGTGGAAACCTGCGTAGTAGCCGACTCAACATTCTCTTCCTCCTCGTCGCCCTCTTCTTCCTCAACCTCCAACGGTTCGCTCAAGAATGGGTCGTCACTACTCGCTCCCTCTTTGAAGCCAGTCATAGCTCAACCTCCTGAGATGCTTTAATCGAGCCGGGCTCCGGTGAATTTGGTGCCTCGATTCCGACTTGGTCCTCGAGATAGCGGGCAAGCCGGTCGAACTGAGCGAGCGTCTCAAGTTCATAATCCCGTTTCTGGTTACGGTGTTCGCGGACGTAAGTAAACGCCGAGCACTGCTGCTTCCAGCATCCCTCGAGCATTGCCGCCCGCTCCCGGATAATCTCAGGCGTCTCAAACGTAATCTCGTCGACCGTCTCCTGCTGGTCGCGGGTACCGCTAAATCGGTTCGGGACTGCCATTAGAACACCGACCTCGATGTTCAGTTGGTCAGCGAAGTTCGTCGCCAACTGTTCCAGTCCCGAAACAGAGGCCTCGCCTTTCGCACTCGGTTCAACCGGGATTACCAAGTTCCGAGTCGCGTAGATAGCGTTGTACAGGTGGTGTCCCTCGGTAGCCGGTGGATCACAGATCAGGACATCGTACTCGTCGCCGACGCCAGCAGTCTGAAGGACACGCTGCAGTTGTGCGTGAACGTTGTAGGCGTCGCCGAGATCCTGAGCCTTCTGCTGCTCACGCCGAAGGTGAGTCCCGAGATCAGCCAGCATATTATGTTCTGGGATGATATCGACGCCTTCGGAGGTTCGAATCAGATCGTCGAACTTACCTCGAGGTGAGTTCACCATGTGTCTGACCAGGTTATCGGCCTCACTGTCGGCACGATCGTCGTCGACGCCGAGCAGTCGGCTGAGTGATCCATCTTGCGGGTCAAGCGGAACAACCAGAACGTCTAGCCCCGCTCGAGCGTGTGCAACCGCCAGATTTGCCGACATTGATGTCTTACCGACGCCCCCAGCCTCGCTATAGACGGTATACGAAAGCATATCTAAGATAGATAACTTCCCCAAATAAGTAACTTTGTCAGACAAGGTTTCTGAGACAGATAGGTCTGTAAGTTAGGCAAGACACTTAGATTGGAAACTCAGATAAGGTTCTTAGGTGAGAAACTTAGATACATATCTTAGATTCTATTCTTACAATCTTAGTTGTGGTTCGCTTGATCGGAGCCTGAAGCGACGTGGTCGATTGCATGTTCAACGAGTCCGACAGAGGTCACATTGTACCGCGCCAGAATCTTGTCAGGATCTGATCGGCCGTGGTGTTCGAAATGGCGTTCGACAAGGTGTGTCACTGCCTGTATTAACCAATTGCTGTCGGTTGACGGCTGTGCTCCATCGTCGTGGATCGTGTCGTGGCATTCACGACAAAAATAACAGCCTTGCTTTCGGTCGCCGTATCGCCAGTGATGAAAGTCCAACGCGGAGTCACTGTCACCACACAACGGGCAGCTATCGGGTTCGGTGACAAATTCCTCGTCGATCGAATCTCTAGGTTCGAACCCAGCCGCAGCGACGGCTTCGTTCCAACTACCGAACCGGAGTCGGTATGAGCGACCATAGTACTGTCCGTGATCGTCCATCTCGTCTCTGGTAGGGGGTGTGTTTCGCGTTTTTTCGTTCAGATCACGGATAGCGTCTAAGAGGTCGTCGTCGGGGATTCGCTTCACGCTGTGTACCTCTAGTTTTGTGCTATGTGTCGCATGTGTTTCAATTACTCGGCGGTTAGGTCACTCTCTGACCCGTTCAGTAAGTCACCAACATGTCATAGAAACATGTGAAACCGAATCGTTGCGGTACTATTTGTCCGAGAGACTGCTGTTTACTGCTGAAAATTGGAATGGTTCCACAGGAAAGTTAGGCAACAGCGGAGGAGTGTGTGTTGTCATCGCGAAATGGAGTGATAAAGAGGTTATCGTACGGGAAAACAGGCCTCTTTGCGTGACCGTTGTCGTTGAATCGGATAACGCCGAGAGCTTCTAATTTCGTTAGTTCTCTGTGAACATTCTTTTTGTCGCGATCGACGAGGCGAGCAGTCTCCCGAATACTGGATGGGGACTCCTCTCGAATGACACGCAGTAATTTGTACGTTCGTTCGTTGAATATTTCACCCAATATCTCCTCGTTTGGGAGACTAATTTTAGCGGGTTGCTCAACGGACTCACCTTTCTTGAGAGATTGAATAGTCTCGAGCCCTTCTTTGTACATATTCTCTCCTCCCTCGATCGTCACCAGCAGTATGTTATTCTCTGTCATTGTCTTCACCTATTAGTTGGCCCGAATTTTGGCTTTGGAATCTCATTCCAGAACCGTCGATACAGTTCCTCAACACCAGGGAAGTCGATGATCTCTGGTTCAGGGTTCGGAGCAATGTGGAGCTCGTGCCCCTTTGTGTCCTCGTGTGCGTTGTCATATCGACGGATTGTTCCATCCTCCAAAGTTCCCTCGTCAGGAGTGAGAGAACCATAGTGGAATGTGTAGCGCCATCCGGATGGATACGTTGAGTCCGACGTGCGTCGGATAGAGATGCGGACCACTTTGCCATCCTCGTATACATTGGTTCGATTGTAGCCGTCCAAGTCATCTGCATCAAGATCCATCCTCTACCTTGTTGGTTGTGAGGCCAACGAGTTAAGCTTAGTGCAAGGCAAAAATCAATCAACAAACCGATAATCAACTCCGCCGTGTGGTTAACAACGTCAAAAGGCCTATCTGTCGCTCTCGAGCTTTTAGAAGATGGTTTCTGGCGTTTGAATTGTGGCGTGAGGCAGTAGAAGACTCCGCTCACTCTGCTGGTATTAGTTACCCCACGAAATGGAGTAGTTCGAACGTGTGGGGTAACTCGAGGTGCCAGCCACCACTGTTCGCGATATCGATTTGTATCCCGGTCTGTGGGACCACTCGAGTCGTCGCGGATCGCAGTTTATTAGACTGCTGTCACGGTCAATGGAGACTGACCTTGGGTATAAAATACAATTCACCTCGGCTCACGACCCATTCTTAATGCCGCTGTCTTTGCGGCGAGGCACTGATTCAGCTGCTGCGTTCCTGCATCGGTTGACCGAGAAACACGAGCTCGGTGATATGGTATTTCTTGTCGGTGGCTACGTATATATGACTGCCGCCTCCCGGTTAGCATTGAGCGGTCAGCTCGACTACGCCGAGAGAAACCTAATCGAAAAGTGGTATCACTTTCAAAATGCGGGTTGACCACTTTCATAATTCGTGGGTGAGAAGTCGGGCGAACGTCAGAGAGTGTCTTGACCAGTTTATACATTACTACAACACACAATGACCAGATAAGCCACTCAACGAACAGATGCCTGTGGCGGTGCTAAACTAGAAAGCGCCGATAAAGAGAGGCTAAAATAATATTTATACTAACCTCTAAGTCGAGACTTGAAGCTACACCAAATGCTCCACCGTCGGAGGTCGGGGCATTCATACTGAGGCCGGTCCAGGATCTTCGAGTGAGACCGGACGGTCTGTTTCGATCGCTCTGCGTATCGATTCTGCGATGAGTTGCGCCCGGTAGCCGTCCCGAACCGACGCGAGCGGTGCAGACCCGCCCTTAATCGCTGCCGCGAACCAGTCTATCTGCGCGGCAACAGCGCCGTCCATCTTCCCGTTTATTACTGGCCAGTGTCGGGTGTCCGGTCGATCGTACCGCTCCCCGTGAATCTCGAGCGCCGTGCCCGGGGTGTCGACCGACGCGACCCCTTTTGTACCGACCAATTCGAGGGCTGCGTCGATTCCCCCCGGCGTGTCATTCGGAAGGGTTCCGTATCCCTCGATCGTCGCGGTCAGGCCGCCCTCGAAGCGGACAATAGCCTGTGTTGCGTCCGGAACGTCGACCTCTGACAGTTCGCCGCATCGTTCAAAGCCGACTACCTCCGTCACCGATTGATCGGTCGCCGTCAAGATTGCATCTATGTCGTGGATGTTCATATAAAAAAGCGGATGACCACGCGCACCGATACGTCTCGATTCCGACGCAGTGATACCACGTTTCGCACGTACAGCAACCAGTTCACCCAATTTCCCCTCCCGTGCGGCCCGCAATGCTTCGGCGTACGACGGATCGTATCGGAGGATGAAACTAACGCCCGTCACCGCCTCCGTGTCCGTCGCCGCCTTCATAAGCGTAGCCGCCGCATCGATGTCCTCAGTAATCGGCTTCTCGATAAGCGCGTGGATATCGCGGTCGAGCGCAGCAGTTGCCTGCTCCTCGTGAAATCGTTCGGGCGTGGCGATCACCGCGGCGTCGGCGCCATCCAACGCGGTTTCGTAGTCGGTGTGCGCCGCTTCGGCACCGTACTCCGATCGGACTTCGTCGGCACGCGTCTTGTCGGCGTCAACGACGCTCGCGAGCCTGAGCGTCGGGTGTTCAACAATCGCCTGAATGTGTTTTTCACCCATAAATCCGCTGCCGATTACCGTAACATCTGTCATCGGTTTACCTCCACAAACTCCTCAATCCGGTCAAGGCCTAGTTCAAGCCGATCAAGCCCGTTCGCGAAGCTGAGTCGAACGAACCCCTCGCCGGCGTCGCCGAAGCCCGCGCCGGGCGCGACGACGACGCCGTGGTCGTACAGCAACGATTCGGCTGCCTCCAAGCTGGATTCTGCAACCGAAGTGATGTCCACGAACGCATAGAACGCGCCCTCGGGCCGCGGACACTGGACTCCTTCGATCGACGAGATCCGGTCGTCGACGTAATTTCTCCGCTCACGAAACGACGATTTCATCTCTTCTATTGGTGCTTGGGGTCCCGAAATGGCCGCCAGCGCGGCGTGCTGTGATGGAGCGGACGCGCACGCGGTCGTGCTTTCGTGAATTTTAGTCACCTCGCTAATAATAGGTTCGGCACCGGCCAGCCACCCGAGTCGCCACCCAGTCATCGCGTACTTTTTCGAAATGGAGTTCACTGTGAGCACCCGGTCTCGGTCCGCCACTTGTGAGGCAATCGCTTCCTTTGAGCCCCCGTAGACGAGCCCCTCGTACACCTCGTCCGCGATGACGTATGCGTTGTGTTCGGCCGCGGCGTCGGCGACCGCTCGAACGTCCGCGGCGTCCAGCAGCTGGCCGGTTGGATTCGAGGGCGAACAGAGGACGATCGCGGCCGTTTCCGAAGAAATCCGCTCGATCATTGCCTTTGTGTCGAGTTGAAACCCGTCGGTATCGAGCGGTACCTCGACTGGTTTCCCGCCCGCAAGAACCGCCTGTGTCCGGTAATTCGGCCACGCTGGGGATGGAATGATGATTTCCTGGCCTGGCTCCGTGATGGTAAGCAGAGCGAGATGAAGGGCCTCCATCGCCCCGACAGTGACGGTGATATCCGTTTCCGGGTCATATCGGATTCCGTTGTCCCGCTCGGTCTTATTGGCAATCGCTTCGCGGAGCGGCGGGATTCCTGCGTTCGACGTGTAGTGGGTCGCGCCGCCGCGAACTGCCTCGTCGGCGGCATCCAACACGTGTGTCGGCGTGTCGTAATCGGGTTCCCCGATTTCGAGGTGAACCAGATCTTCCCGGTCCATCGCCTGCGCGCTGTCGAACATATACCGTATCATAGAGCGTTCGAGGCCGGCAATGCGGTCCGCGACGCTATGAGTGGCTGTTTCATCTGGTTTCATTTCCATCAATGTGAGTTTTTCACCCGACCATCAAATAGGTTCCCCGAACAATCAAGTAGCGGATCAATTTATGTGTTCGTTCGCCCATTATGAGATCATGTGGCTCACGGAAAACGTGGCACTGGTTGGGTCCGGCCAAGCACGGCTCTCAAACGGCTACGATTGTAACGTCTACGCGATTGACGCTCCTGAAGGCGTGATACTGGTCGACCTCGGCGTCGGAATCGAGACTGACCGTCTCCTCAACCGAACGAATTCAATCGCCGGTCGACCAGTTGCCGCGTTATTAACGCACGCTCACGCCGACCACTCGCAGGGTGCCCTCGATTTGCCGGAATCAATCCCGGTGTACGCCAGCACCGAGACCGCCGAACTGGTGCGCCATGGTGACGAGACCCGACTTGGAGTCGACGCCGCGATCCGGGACGGCGTCTATCCCGCCGACTACGAGTTTCAATCGTTTGAGCCGGACATACCCTTTGCGGCCGGCGAAGAGATAACCGTTGCCGGGCAGCCGTTTGAGACGGTGCGGGTGCGTGGTCACGCGAGCGACCACGTCTGTTTTCTCACGACGTTTGAGGGACGAACCGCATGTTTCAGCGGCGATGTCGTCGGAGGGAACGGGACGATCAGCCTTTTGAACGTTCCAGGATCTGGACTCGATGCGTACCGTGCTGATCTCCCAAAGCTACTCGAGTACGATATTGACGAACTCTACACCGGGCACGGACTGCCCCGCCTGGCCGACGGACACGAGGTGATTGAGACTGCCGTGGAGCGACTGTCCGGCATGTTTGTTCCAGAAACGACGGTGTAACCATTGGTTAGGATAGACTGGATACCCGACGACCGTCTAAGAATCTCATCCGGAGCCGTCGAAACGTTCGAGGAAAGACTCGTATGTACGTGCGGTCTGATACAGGTCGTCCTCGGCGATTGACTCGTCAACGGTATGTGCGTCGTTCTCGATGCTTCCCGGCCCGAAGAGTACAGTTGGAACGTCCGCATCGTGGATCAGAAACCGAGCATCAGTTGCGGCGTTGAATCCGATTGGTCGAGTCTCGACATCGACATCTCTGGCTGCCTCAACGAGCGACCGAACGAGCTCGTGGTCGGAATCGACCGCGGCACCACGGGCGAAGACAGTCTGCTCGATTTCAAACGTAAGCCCAGGACAGCGCTCAGAGACACCTTCGACGAGTTCGTTGATCCGGTCATCCATCCGGTCTGGCGTGGCATCCGCTCCGGGGTGGGTTCGCCAGTCGAGCGTGAGAGCGGCGGTGCCGGGAACAACATTGGGCGCGATTCCGCTCTCGACCTCAGTGATTGTCACCGTTTCGGGCTCAAGTTGGGGATGGGTAGTTGTCTCCCGCACCTCAGCGTCCAGCGACTCCGCACCAACGAGGAGTTGCGTGAGCCCACGGACCGCGTTTCGGCCACCGTCCGGCATACCCGAATGGGCGTTTCGACCCCGGACCGTGATCCGGTATCGTGCGACTCCTTTTTGAGCGACACACACTTGCAGATCCGTCGGTTCGCCGATCACGGCGACATCGGCATCGAGACCCCGGTCGGCAAGCGCCTTTGCTCCGGTGCCGCCCCACTCCTCGTCGGAGACGAACGCGAGACTTATCCGACGGTCGTTTGGATTCGCCGCTAGGTACCACTCGGCCGCAATCAACTTCGCTGCAAGTGCGGCTTTCATGTCTGAGGTACCGCGGCCTATCAGGCACCTATCCTCGCGTCGCAGTTCGTAGGGGTTGCCGGTCCAGTCCTCTGGGGTAGCTGGAACGACATCCATGTGGCCGGCCAACAGCACGTGTGGTGTTCGCTTGTTTCTCGCACCGTCAGTACCGCCTGCAGTAGCGACGACGTTCGGCCGTCCGTCGAGTACCTCATATCGCTCGACAGAAAACGACACTGGAGACGCTTCCAATCGGTCAACGAGGACGTCGGCGACAGCGGCTTCGTCTCCGGGCGGGTTTTCACTCGGCGTGTTTACGAGCGAGCGGGTTAGTTCGACGAGTGCCTCCCGATCGATCGTCATCTACTCGATCACCACCCTACGACTCGTCAACGCCTCCAGCTGATCCGCATTGATTTCGATGCCGAGTCCGGGCCCCTCAACTGACAGGTTCGGAACCTCAGCAGAGAGATCTGTAACCCCGACCTCAGTCATGAAGGGGCCGACCATCTCGTTCCAGATGACGTTCTCGAAGGCCGTGACGAAATGGATTCCCGCAGCGGTTCCCACATGTCCTTCGACCATCGACCCGAGTTGGGTGGGCCGATTATCTGCCTGTGCTATCGCGTTAAGCCGGATCGCGTCGGTAATCCCACCGGTCTTCATTAGCTTGATATTATAAATATCGCCGGCCTCCCGCTTCAGCAGATCTACGGCGTCGGCGGAGGATTCGACGCTCTCATCGGGCATTACCGGCAGATCAACGCGTTCGCGGAGGTAGACGAGGTCATCGACGTTCTCTTTTGACACCGGCTGTTCGATGACGTCGAGCCGATCGCCGATATCTCGAAGCACGGGGAGGGCCGTCTTCGCATCCCCCCACCCCTGGTTGGCATCGGCCTTCAGGCTGACCGACTCCGGAACCGCCTCGTCGATCGCCTGAACTCGTTCAACGTCGGTTTCGGGATCACTCCCAAGCTTTATTTTTATTTGATCGTATCCCTCCGCGACAGCCTGCGCTGCGTCATCGGCCATTTCTGAGGGGTCCTTGATGCTCAACACCTTCGGTACGTTGATGGAAGCGTTGTCGGCGTATCCGCCGAGAAGCTGATAGAGCGGCATGTCGGCGTGCTTTCCGCGGATGTCCTGTAACGCGAGGTCGATCCCCGCGTGTGCGGAGGGGGCCCCGTCGACGAGTGCTCTCATCTCGGATACGACATGCTCCACGTCAAGCGGATTCTTTCCGATCACGAGCGGTGCGAGAACGTCTTCAAGAACCGCAACGGTCGATCGCTGGGTTTCACCGGTCACCTCGTATGCCGGCGCGCCCTCGCCATACCCGACGATCCCTACATCAGTCTCGACCTCGACGATGACACGCTCCAGTTCGGGGATCGGTTTGAGAGCGGTGACAAACGGTTCGGTTAAAGGTATCTCGTACTGGTGTAGCGTAATTCGTTTGACTTGCATCTTATCCCGGTTTTCTTTCGCTCTACTTTATTCTTTTCGTCACTCACGCGATCGTCAGTTCGGGCGATCACAACTCCGGGAGGATCTCGTCGGCGGCGGTCTCGTAGAACGCGTCCTGTTCAAAACTCACGTCGGTGATAGCGACGTGGTCGGCCCCCTTCTCGCGTTGTTCGTCGGTCCATTCGAGGATGGACTCCGGAGAGTCGGTGATCAGGAACGCATCGAGTATCTCCGATCTTGAAACCGTGCTACCCATTTCTTCCAGCCTTCGCGGATCGATCTCGTTGAAACTCTCCGGGCGTGTCGTGCAGGCGAACGACCGTCTCACCCGCTCAACAATTCGATCGACATCCCCGTAGCCCCCGACAGTCTGGAATACAACGTTCCCATCCCCACCGTGATCTCGGTAGGTGTCCACGACGCGCGATTTGACGTCTGGAACGCTTGCGATCGTCAGGAGATGGTCACCGTGTTCGGCCGCCAGTTTTGCGCTTTTTGGCCCGGTAGCGGAAAAATAGACGGGGACGTCCCCCTCAGGCTGTTCGTACGGATATATCGGATCAAACGAGAAGTGCTCGCCATCCCAGCCGAAAAACTCGTCGCTCGTCCAGTAAGCCTCAATGATTTCCATGGCCTCGGAGGTTCGTTCGCCCCGAACGTCCCACGAGGGCCACTCATCAAGGAACGGGTGCTCGTTCATTCGCTCCCCGGTTCCGGTTCCGAACCAGAACCGCCCTGGATACATCTCGTCGATGGTAGCCACGGCGTTCGCGATGACGAGGGGGTGATACCGATATATTGCGGGTGTGACGAACACGCCGACCGGGATTGAGTCAGTTCGTTCCAGCGCGGCCGGTAGCCACGCGTACGCGAACGGAGCGTGTCCACCCGTATGAAACCATGGTTGGATGTGGTCACCGAACCAGAGTCCGTCGAACCCTGCTGATTCGACCGATTCAGCTCGATCGAGGTAATACCCCGGCGGTTCGTACATCCCACCGAGATCTATGCTCATCTTCATCGTCATTCGTCTTTCAACTCCGTTTGGGACCGTTCATGTTGAATAGATGAACAGATTCGGATGTGCCGGCCGAATGATTCGTGTGCACGCATACGCTAGTAAATAGAGTGGTAGGGATACAAATAATAAGTGGTACGTCAACTATGTACACATGAAGTTTGCAATGTGGGGATATCCGTGGGACCTTCTCGACGAAGGCGTCGAGACGGTCGCCGAGCGATTGACTAACATGGGGATCACAGAACTCAACCTTGCGACGCACTATCATTCCGTACAGGCGTTCCTACCGCACAACCCGGAGCGGAGGACGTTCTTTGCGGATTCCAGCACGTACTTTCAACCCGACGATCGGTACACCGCCTTTTCTCCGGTGACGAACGAGGAGATGGGCGCAGACGACTGGGTAGCGACGATCTGTGATCGGCTAAAGGGATCGTCGCTTTCGATCAACTCGTGGACGATAGGTTGTCACAACACTCGACTCGGGCAGCAACATCCCCGACTCACACAGACTAACGCACACGGTGATGACTTGGTGTACGCACTTTGTCCGACCAACCCCGACGTCCGAACGTACTTTGCGGAACTGCTCTCGGATCTTGATACGCGCGGCGAATTCGGTCGAATTGAGCTCGAATCGTTCGACTATTTTTACGGAACCGGCTTCGGGTGGCATCACGACAAGTATCACGCGGAACTCGGCGAACTTGGCGAGTTCCTGTACGGGATCTGTTTCTGTGACCATTGCGTGGGTCGGGGACGAAATGCCGGCATCGATGTTGATC
>LFFM01001959.1_pt1 | contig 13897 bp, 8 predicted proteins | sample 643131 | NCBI WGS metagenome assembly LFFM01 (sample SAMN03777445, study PRJNA286221) | soda lake metagenome | biome: soda lake; feature: Kulunda steppe; material: water; isolation source: sample Tc-Br brine of Tanatar trona crystallizer | place: Russia: Kulunda steppe | collected 2011-07
AATTTATAGAATCCATACTTAAAACTACTAAAATTGAACCTTTGATTTTTGTATTTTCAACTAAAAAGTTGTTATGAACAATTAATAAGTAATTCTGCTCTTTACTTTCTATATCTGATTTCACTTCTTTTAATGAGATTAATTCGACTTTTGGTAATTCATAATCTATTTTTGTCTCTAATAAATTACCTAAACCACCAACTATGGCATTTAAAATAATATTGCCAATTTCTCTAATTGCATCAAAATCTGCATCTGTTAAATTAGTTTCATCATTATCTTCAGCAATCTCTCCCATACAGAGATTTACAAGTAATTTAGTTTTGGTTGCAGGAAATATTAAATGGGCTATTCCATTAAACTTAGTGCCAAATTTAATGGAAGATGAAACTAAATGGCCCTGTAAAAAGTCAGGTAAGGATTTATGAAGATTTTCTTTCCCTTTATTGAGAGGTAACAACTCAACTTCAGGTATTTTAAGGTTTATCTTTTTATTTAACATCTCTGATAGCAAATTAGCTGCATCTCCAACTGAGATATTCATGTATTCTTTTAGTACATCTTCTTGAATTGAAGTTAGCATTTTATTCACCCTTTATTAGTTCAGCCACTTTTTTAGCTTTTTCTTCAGTAAATGGCTTATTTATAAATTTAATTGCGCCTAATTCTTTCACTTCTTCTTTAACGATTTTCTGAACATCTGCTGAAATTACAATTATTTTAGGTTTTTTCTTATCCAGATTATTTATTGCTTTTAATACTTCCTGACCGGTCATTTTAGGTAATAATAGATCTAGCAATACATAATCTGGATTCTCTTTTTTGTATAACTCTAATCCTTCTTCTCCGTCTTTTGCTAAAATAAATTCTGGTGAATCTAAATGTGGCTTCAAATATTTCTCAATTGCTTTTCTATAGAGCATGGAATCTTCTACTATTAATATTTTCATTATATATCTCCTCTATTCTAAAAGTGTAGTTATTTTTAAAAATAATAAATTTTTTGAGTCATTTTAATTAGTTACTGTTACTATTGTTTATTTAAGCAGTTAATACTTTATTCGATAAAATATAGTTATTTCCTCCTAGAAACAGCTTTATTTATTAAAAAATTCGTAATAAAAAAACCTGCCCAACTATTCAGGATTTATATTTTCTTCTAAGGCAAGTCTATCAAATTCTTCTCCCTGATCAATCTTCTTAATGAATGTTTTATGACCTATTTAACTATCTACAAGAACAAAGACTAGCAAAAAAATCTGGGTTTTATTTCTTTTGCTTGATTATTTTTAAAATCAAATATATAATAAACTTAGTTTCAATAAGGTCTGGAGGTGATCAGGATTAAATCTTTTAAAAATAAAAGTAATAAGATAATCAGTGAACTGCATGAAAACATTAATAATTTAGAGAAAATTTTAGATTCAATCCCTGACCTTGTTTTTCTAATTAATTCTAATGGAGAGATTTTAGATCTCTGGACCGGTAAAGTGGAAAATCTAATATTGCCCAGGGAAGAAGCATTGGGGAAAAATATATCTGATATTCTTGATCAGGAACAATATAAAGCATTTAACGAAAATTTACAAAGTGTTTTGCAAAAAGACAGAGCAGGTTCTTTCCAATATTCTCTTGAGGTTAATGGTGAAATATTATATTATGAAGCCCGAATGCTTGCTCTAAATTCTAATAGTAAAGATAAAGATGTTATTATTTCTGTTCGGGATATTACTCAAGCTAAGCTGAATAGTCTAAAGGTGGAAAAATTATCTCGAGAATATGAGACTATTTTTTCCAATGTTGATAATGCTATCTTTTTAATTAATTATACTAATGGTGAACTTAGATATCAAAGATTAAATAGATTTCATGAAGAGTCAACCGGACTAATGACTGATGATATAAAGGGAAAGACTCCTGTTGAAGCATTTGGTGAGAAACTGGGAGAAGAACTGACTAGAAAGTATAACAGGTGTCTGGAGGCCCGAAAAACAATCACATATGAAGAGGTGCTTGAATTACCTTCTGGTTCCAGGATCTGGCTAACAAAGCTCTCTCCAGTGATAATTAATGGCCAGATAGAAAAGATTGTTGGTACTTCAATTGATATCACTGATAGAAAGGAGCAACAGGATAAGATTGAATACCTATCTTATCATGATAAACTGACTGATCTTTATAATAGAGCATACTTTGAAAATGAAATTAATAGGCTAAATGATAGCAGAAAGCTGCCAATTACTATTCTAGTTGCTGATCTTGATAATCTTAAATATATTAATGATAATTATGGCCATCAGGCCGGTGATGAATATATTAAGACTGCTGCTGATCTGATAAAAGAATGTATAAGAAATGAAGATATAGCAGCCAGGATAGGTGGCGATGAGTTTGCTATTATTCTACCAGAGACTGGAAAGTCAGGGGCAAGGGCTGTTTATAACCGTATTAAAAGGATGGAGCAGGCTTATATAGATAGTGAAAACAGCAGAGATGAAATAGTTGATGTCTTTTCTATTTCTGTGGGATATGGTGTGATGACTGAAAAAGAAGAAAGTTTAGAAGATGCCTTTAAAGAGGCTGATAAAATGATGTATGAGCATAAGAAAATAAATAAGGGTAAGAGTTAAATCATAGATATTATTTATAAGATTAAAGCCTGGTCAGGAAGGCTCCTGCCAGGCTCTTGTACTACCAGTTAAGGGGGTTTTCTTTTATCTTATCATTATATAGTTTTTCATAATCTTTTAGTTTAGAGTCTTCAAGTCTTAAGCCTCTGGCTGCCAGGTTATGGTTTAATTGCTCTGTATTTCTTACACCTGGTATGACTGTTGATATTTCAGGATAGGAGAGAATATAACTTATTGCTTCATGAACCATACTTTTATCTTCATCCTTTATCTTCCTGACTTGATCTACCAGCTCGCTACGCCGTTTAATTTCAGCCTCTGACCATCTTTCTCTGATTCCTGTGAAGCTGCTACTGGAATCATATTTCCCTGTTAACCAGCCAGAATCGAGAGGAACTTTTACGATCAGGCCAACTCCTTTTTTGTTTGCCCTGGCAAAAGCTTTTTTAGGCTCCTGGTGAAAAATATTAAACATGATTTCAATTACCTGGGCGTCTGTATTATTTAATAGAGCAGATATCTCTTTGCTGGTATCTACAGAAGCTCCATAGGCTTTTATTTTACCTTCAGCCTTTAATTCTGCCAGGATATCGAAATGCTCTGTTTTGCCTTCAAGAATTTCAAAGGGTGGATTATGCAATAGCAGTGAATCGAGATAATCTGTCTGCAGGCGTTTTAAGCTGCCTTCGACTGAATCCCTGATTAGATCTGAATTGAAATCTATTTTATCTTCAGGTGAATGGCCAAATTTACTGTTTATAACGACATTTTCTCGTTTATTTTTTAATGCCTTACCTAATATCTCTTCACTTTTGCCCAGTGCATAATTAGGGGCTGTGTCAAAGAAATTGCAGCCTAGATCTATTGCCTTATGGACTAGCTTAACTGCTTTTTGACCGGTTGAACCGTCTTCTCTGGTATTGCCAAGCTGCCAGGCTCCAAAGCCGACTTCTGAAACTTCTATACCTGTATTGCCTAGTTTTCTATTCATACTTTTTATGCCCCCAGTTCTAAAATTTTATCTATCTCGTTTAATTCTTCTTCGCTGAATTCCAGATTTCCGATTATCTGAACATTTTCTTTAATCTGGGCAGGTTTACTGGCGCCAACCAGGACTGATGTGATCTCTTCTCTTCTTAAGACCCAGGCTAAGGCCATCTGGGCCAGCGACTGGCCTCTTTTTTTGGCTATTTCATTTAGCTTTCTGATTTTATTTAGTTTAGCTTCAGTTATATCGCTACTATTTAAGAACTGGCTGGAACTTGCTGCTCTGGAGTCAGCAGGAATTCCATCGAGATATTTATCTGTCAATAAACCCTGGGCCAGTGGCGTAAAGACGATTGTACCCAGGCCTTTATCTTTTATAACCTTTAATAATCTTTCTTCGATTGTTCGGTTAAAGATAGAGTAGGCCGGCTGATGGATGATAAATGGCGTGCCCAGTTCTGTCAGTATTTTATAGGCCTTTTCAGTATCCTCAGGGCCATAGTTAGAGATTCCGACATAAAGGGCCTTGCCCTGTTTTACGATTGTATCTAAGGCCTGCATTGATTCTTCCAGTGGTGTTTCCTGATCTGGCCTGTGATGATAGAAGATATCGACATATTCAAGGCCAAGTCTTTTCAGGCTTTGATCTATACTTGAAATAAGATATTTCCTGGAACCGCCATCTCCATAGGGCCCTGGCCACATGCCGTAACCGGCTTTGGTTGAGATTACCAGTTCATCTCTGTAACCATTGAGATCTTGATTTAAGATTCTGCCCAGGGTCTTTTCAGCAGACCCTGGGGGAGGACCATAGTTGTTGGCCAGATCGAAATGAGTAATACCTGAGTCAAAGGCTGTCTGGATCAATTTTCGGCTATTAGCAAATTCATCTACATGGCCGAAGTTGTGCCAGAGGCCTAATGATACAGCCGGGAGTTTAAGTCCACTCTGGCCGACCTGGTTGTATTTCATCTTTTCGTATCTATTTTCAGCTGGAATGTAAGTCATAGTTTTACTTGTCCTTTCCTGATATCAACTAATTGGCTTTATTTATTTCTATATTATCAAAATAGACTGTAGTTGTCTCGCCATTATCTGTTTCTCCTAATGAGAAAACAAATTTAGGGATATCTTCTGCTTCTAAAGAAACATCAAAGGTGAACTTCTGCATTTCACTGTCTAATTCTACAGTTTCCTCACCATAAACAGTCCAGGCACCGCCATCTTCCTGAACCATTGCAATTATATCTCTTGGCTTGTCAGCTCTTGCTTCAAATGATACCTGATAGTCTCCAGGAGTCATTTTTATAAACTGTGCAAACTGGACTGCCCATGTTTCATGTCCCAGGCTTGTGATATCTATTTTAAATTCACCATTTTCAACACCATAGTTATCAACTGCGCCACCTTCACCGGCCCAGACATACCAGTTATCTGGAGAACCGTCCATGTCATCAACTATTTCTGAACTAAAGTCGCCATTTACTACTTGATTTTCAGTGTAGGCTATTTCTTCTGCTTCTTCAGGTTCGTCTGATTCATCGAGTTCAACTTTTCTTACTCCATTATTCTCTGTTCTTTCGATTGCATGGAAAAGTTCATCATTGACATACCAGCGCATTTCATCTTCTTCCCATTCAAGGATAAATGTATTGAAGCCTTCGGTGAAATCGCCTTCTGGCAGGATGTAATTGTTTCCGATTCCATCTCCGGCATAATGGCCTGGACCATGGACTGTACCATGGACTTCATCTCTATTCTGGCCTAGAAATTCCATAATATCTATCTCGCCAGACTGTGGCCAGTCGACTTCAACGATATCTTCGCCTAACATCCAGAGTGCTGGCCATACTCCCTGGCCGCCATCAGGTAATTTAGCACTGATTTCAACACGTCCATATTCCATGCTGACTTTGCTCTGGGTGATCATTCTGGTTGATGTGTAATCATAGCTTCCAAATTCATCAGTTCTTTCTTCTTCACGGGCTTCGATTATAAGTCTGTCATCTTCTATCCAGGCATTTTCACCATCTGTATAATACTGAAGTTCTGCATTACCCCAGCCAGGAATGCCCTGAGCGTGGCCATTACCGACTTCAAAGGTCCAGTAATCTTCATTAATTTCATCACCGTCGAACTGATCTTCCCATTCTAGATTGCCGTCCTGATCAAATACTTTGATATAATCAACTTCCATGCTGGTTGGGAATTCAGTGGTTTCATCTGGATAGCCTGGCCAGTGACCACCGACTGCAACGTTAAAGATAAAGAAGAATTCGTCATCATAGACCCATTCTGTATCAGGTTCTGGTTCTGTTCTATCGGCTTCTTCTACCTGCTCTACCTGTTCAATCTCTACGTTATCGATCCAGATAGTTCCATCATCAAGGCCTAATTGGAATTCAAATCTGGCTAAATCATCAGTCTCTTCATTCATGACAAAATCGAATTCATAAATTGTCATTTCTTCTGTTAGATCAAATAACATGCCATTTGTATCGCCCTGGCCAGGGTTATAAGAGGTCCAGCCTCTGCCGCCTGTACCACCTATTTTTATTTCCATATCTCTTTCTTTTGAAGCTCTGGCATCAAAGCTTACCTGATAGCGATAGCCTTCTTCAATTGTTAATGGGGCTTGAAGCAGTTGAACTGCATAGGAGCTTCCACCGCCATCACTGATATCTATTTTAAGTCTCTCATCATCTAATTCTGCAGTTGCCTGACCTCCATTTTCCAGGAAGAGCCAGTTGTTTAGAGTATCGAAGTTGCCTGTGCCTTCTTCTTCTAAATCATCGTCTACCCTGTAGATTTCCTGGGTGAAATCTTCATTGCCTAATAAGTTTGCCGAATAAACATTAGAGCCAGCTATTATTAACATGAATATAATTAGAAAGATTGACAAATAATATTTTTTCTTATTTAAAATTTTAATCACCTCTTATAAGTTTTGATTTTTGAATTAAGAAAGATAAGACCAGAATTAATAGGTTATGGCCTTATCAACAATCATTTAATTTGCTTTTAGATATAAGTCTGTAATATAGATTTTATCTTCAGGTGAAACTGGATTGGTTGCTCTTATGGCTATTTGCTCGGTTTCAATTGTTCCTGGTGCAAACTCTCCATCTAATGGTATACTAATCTGTTGCCATTCAGAGCTTCCTAAATCAAGTTCATCTGCTATAGATTTTTCGACTTCATTATCACTAACTAATTGTAAAATTAAGTCTTCAAATTCACCATCAATAGCAATTGACATTTCTAAACTATCATAAGTCTCTAAATCAGCTGGGAAGTCAGCTAATTCTCCTCCTCCATAAATGCCTGGCATGAAAGCTAAATTGGCAAATAAAGCACCCCAACCTTCTCCAGGTATAAGTTCATATCCTTCTTTACCTGAATACTCAGTTTCCTGATTTATTGTTGTACCTGTTCCCCAATCATCTAGACGAATAGTTCCATTATATTCATCATCATCCCAGTCAAATGTTATATCAATTTCGCCATCACTATTAATAAAGTAGAATTCAGGCTTTTCATCTCCAGTAGCAACATCAACATCTGGAGATTCTGGATCGTCAGTTTCATCTACTTCAACTTTTCTGACTTCATTATTATTTGTTCTTTCTATTTTGTGGAATAGTTCATCATTTACATACCAGCGCATTTCATCTTCTTCCCATTCAAGAATAAATGTATTGAAACCCTCAGTGAAATCGCCTTCGGGTAAAATATAATTACTGCCGATCCCAGCTCCGGCATAATGGCCTGGGCCATGAACTGTACCATGAACTTCATCTGGATTCTGTCCTAGAAATTCCATGATATCAATCTCGCCACATTGTGGCCAGCCGACTTCGTCGATATCTTCACCTAACATCCATAGTGCCGGCCAGATACCCTGGCCACCATCAGGTAGTTTGGCACTGATTTCAACACGTCCATATTCCATGCTAACTTTGCTCTGAGTGATCATTCTAGTTGATGTGTAATCATAACTGCCAAATTCATCAGATCTTTCTTCTTCCCGAGCTTCAATTATAAGTCTGTCATTTTCTATTCGGGCATTATCGCCATCAGTATAATACTGAAGCTCTTCATTACCCCAACCAGGAATGCCCTGCTCATGACCATTACCAACTTCAAAGGTCCAGTAGTCTTTATTTATATCATTACCATCAAACTGATCTTCCCATTCTAGATTGCCGGCTTGATCAAATACTTTGATATAATCTACTTCCATACTAGTTGGAAATTCAGTGGTTTCATCTGGATATCCTGGCCAGTGACCACCGACTGCAACGTTAAATATAAAGAAAAATTCATCATCATAGACCCATTCTGTTTCAGTTGTTGGTGTTTCATCTACATCGCTTTCACCAATTTTATATAGTCTTACATTGTCGATCCAGACACTTGGTGTTTCAGCACCTAACTGAAACTCAAACCTTGCTAAATCATCAGTTTCATCTGTCATAACAAATTCAAACTCATAGCTATTTAATTCTTCTGTTAATTCAACCAGGTATCCATCTGTTTGACCTGTTTCACCAGCATCACTGTTATATGAAGTCCAACCTCTATCTCCAGTTCCTCCAACTTTTACTTCGATATCTCTACCTTCTGATGCCCTTGCATCAAATTCTACTCTATATTTATATCCCTGTTCAATGGTTAAAGGAGCCTGTAAAAGTTGATGAGAAAAAGTATCGTTCCCTGGGTCATCAATATCTATTTTAAACATGCCATCATCAATACTTGCAGATGATTCTCCAGCATTTTGAAGATATAACCAATTATTTTCAGTATCAAAATTTCCATCTCCATTTTCTGATACATTTTCTCTTAATAAAAAGTCATCTTCAAAACTTTCATTGCCAAGCATATTTTCTAATTTTACTAATTTTATTTCTACACTAGTATCTTCGGTTAAAACAACTTCTTTTTCTGAAGTAATATAACCGTCTTTTTCAGCTTTTACAGTATATTCACCATTTTCTAAATCAAATTCTACTAATTCACCTGTCTCAGAATACTCAACATTACCATTTTCTAAAATGCTTACCTCTGCAGAAATTGAATTTCCTTCTTCATCAAGCACTGAAACAGTTAATGATGAACTACCTACAAACTCATCATCAACTCCGCCAAACCCATTACTACATCCAACCAAAAATACCATTCCAATAACCATTAATGCCAATAAAGATTTTTTCTTAAAAAAGCTCATTAATTTTCCCCCTTATTATTTTTTGTTACAATCTATTTTTAACATACTTAAAGTATGTTGACTATATTATTAATGTTTTGATACTTCTTGCTTTAGTATAAATTTCTGCAGTACCATGTTTAGTTTTTAAGACAAAGTTATAATCGCTGTCTGTTCCATTCATTACTACTAAAGCGATGCTTCCATTAGGGTTTTCAAAGGCTGTTATATTTAGGTCATCTAAGTCTGATTGCCAGTCTATTCTTCTGGCTCCTGGTTTAATGTATTTGCTAAAATGGCCGATATAGTAATATGAGCTATTATAGTGGAGATTATCTTCTTTAGTATCGGCAATAATTGGGGCATCACAGTAATTGCCAACATGATTTGGGCCACCTTCTTCATTTAGGACCAGATTCCAGTCGAGATAGCCTTCAGTCCAGTTATTTAAGTCATTGATTATATTCCGGCCGTATCTTTCACCGGTAAACCATTCGCCTATTTGGGTGCCGCCTTCCTGGCAGCCCTCTGTAAATAGGAGGTGTTTATCTGAATAGAGTTCATGGACTTTGCCGACATTCTCGAACTCTTCGCAGACATACCAGTGGAATGCTGTGCCCCAGACATAACTGGCTGCTTCTCTATCTGAGAATACTGCTGAAGCTCTTTTGACTATGATATCTCTATTATGATCACAGATTAAGATATTTACATCTTCTAAGTTCTCTTTTTCCATGATTGGACCGAGAAAGTATTTAATGAAATCCCGCTCTTCTTCAGGTGTATAGATGCAGGAATCCCAGGTCTGGACAGCCTCTGGTTCGTTCTGGACTGAGACGCCCCAGATATCAAGGCCAGCCTGGCGATAAGCTTTAATAAATTTAGTGAAATATTTTGCCCAGTTCTCCCGGTATTCAGGCAGGAGCTTGCCACCATTATTCATTTCATTATTGGTCTTCATCCAGGCCGGTGGGCTCCAGGGAGAAGCCAGGAGTTTAATATTATCGCCTCTTTCGGCTATTGCATCTTTGATTAGTGGAATTATTTTTTCTTTATCCCTTGAGATATCAAAAGTTTCAAGACTTTCATCATTTTCTTCGACATAGGTATAGTTTTCTAAGGCAAAATCACAGCTATGAATGTGGACCCGGCCCAGTGAATAGCCTAGGCCATTATCCTGATTAAAATAGTTCTCGATCACTTCCTGTCTTAATTCTGGAGATATTTTAGAGAGGGTATGGGCTGCAGCCTCTGTAAAAGCTCCGCCAAATCCTAAAATCTCCTGGTATTTCTTTGAGTTATCCAGTTCTATGACAGGTTTGTTAGTCTCTGATTTATCCATTTTAGTTAGTTCTACTCTTTCTTTTTCAGTAAGTCTTAAGTCTGTATCTCTTGCAGTTTCGATGATTTTAATATATTTAGAAATTTTTCTCACCTTCTTCTTATTTCTGTTTTTGATACTATTTTTATTTCAAGAATATATCTATCTTTTTAACCTCTAAATCTCTAATTCTATGTGCAAGTGCACCTTTGATATCTGTTGCTTCAACTTTTATTTCTGTGCCTCGCTCAGTTGTGACTACATACCTTTTTATTTCAGCTTTATTCTGACCAAAGGTGTCTTTACGATCTGGATTATGATAGACGACCAGGATATGGCCCAGGAAGCGGTGGGCAAAGGCATTTTCAGGTATCTCTACCTCTTCTGTTTGAGTCTCTGAGATCTGAACTTTAACTTGCTTGCTTCTGGTTGTAAATAAATCGGATTTTAATGCTGGCTCTGGAGAATAAATTAGCTCATCGTTATTAAACTTAAATGGTGCCGGGCCAAAGGCCATTAATGACCAGATATGAAGATACTCGGCAGTTGAACCGCTTAATCTGGCAATATAACCTCGACCATGGTTATTGCTATCATTATTTAAACTGCTCAGAATAAATGAGCTGTTTTCAAGGATACTCCGGCCGTATATTTCAGGGTCCTGGAATGGCACCAGGGCACCTTCTATAGCCTGATAATACTCTTCATAAAGCCCTGATTTGATCAGCTCTAATAGGTATTTATACTCCATATGGAGCCAGATCGAGCCATTTTCTAACCAGCCCGGGCTAAATGCTCTGGCCCTGCCGATCTCATGGGATTGATCTGAAAGACTCTCATTGACTCGATACATCTTTAATGGTTTATCATAGAGTTCGCTCTTCTGGACGCTCTGATGGAGATTTCTGGCCTGATCTTTAGATTTTAGAACTTTCAGGGCTCTAACCTGACCTTCTAAGAATGCAGGTAATCTATGCTGTTTGAATTCTTTGATTTCAAGTAATGGCCGTCCGCTATCTGAAAGTTCTCCGGTTTTTTCATAATCTACTGCTTCATAGGAATAGTACATTGTGTATAAGCCTGAATCTTCTCTGGCTGAGATTACTGCAGCAGTTAATTTTTGATTGGCCAGCTCTAATAATTCCAGAATTTCGCTGATACTTAGCTCAGTCTCATCTCCTGAGAATGAGTTAAAAACCCTTTCACGGTAGTCTTCTCTGGCTTTAGTGGCCTTCTGCCAGTAGTTAAAGTTATTCTGGTTATTTTTCCAGTCCTTTAGTAGCTGGTTAATTCTCTGGAAGAACTCTGCTATCTCTTCTGGCAGGTCTACTCCTGTTACCTGGCTTGAGAGGTTATTAAGTTTTTCTGATAGAAACTCTACCAGTCTTTGAAGTTCCATGGTCTCGGCTATAGATGAGCCAAAAATTCCTGGAAGTCCATTCAGTGCATCATACCAGCCTGGTTTATTGGCTTCCATTTCAATACCGGTACCTGCAGGATCCAGGGTTGATATCTTATTGACTACCAGGGTTAATAGTTTGGTTGTTAGATCGGTATAATAGATCTCGCCGTTTTCTGTTCTCTGGTAATAGGGGAATTTCTCCCTGTTTGCTATTTCTTCTTTTTTAACTTCATCTTCTTTAAGTGCATTGTACTGTCGGGGTCCATTTTCTGTCAGCTGATACTTTTTAGACCGAGGAAGGACTTTAACATGATTGTCATAGAAAGTATAAGTCCTATCTTTAAAAAGAAGTTCCAGCTCTTTATCTGGATATACAGCCAGATAGTTTTCTATTAAATCTAAATTATAGGTCCAGTGATCTATCCAGTAGCCCTCGCCAAATTTAGCTTCTGTCCAGGATGAGGAGTTATCTATTACTAAATCAATAAAGGATTCCAGATCCTGCTTAAGCTCTATCCTGTGATTTTCAATAAAGACTGCTATCTGGCCAGGGGTGAATGGTTTTTCCAGTCTATTTAGAAGACTGGTGCTATTTTTTGATTTAAGTTGGGTTTTAATTTTATCTCTGGCTTCCTGGCTGGAGATGATAAATTTGCTTCCTTCGATGACCAGAGGATTGTATCCGTCTGCCTGAATTAGGTTTGCAAATGTCTTTATATTATCTTCTTTAACTTCTGGATTGAAGAAGTTATCTGAGCGTCTATTCTGGTTGACATCCCGGTAGTTACCGTTACCCTGGGAATAATAGGTTGGCTCCAGTAAGAAGTCGTTATAATCTCTTTCTAAATCGCCATGTTTCCTTGAGAAGATATGATAGGTGGTCTTATCTTCTTTTTCTCCGAGGCTAATCGGGAAGCCACCTCTTAAAAGGTTATCAAGGAATGTCTGGCTGCTGTAGGCATCAAGCTCTGAATTGCCACTGACTGTCAGGATATTATCGCCATAATATTTATGAATATTTTCTGTTTCTGCTTCTTTGTTATTTAAGTAATCTTCAGTCATAATTTTATCTTTTATTTCTGCCAGTCGAGATTGATCAGCGAGATGACCAAAGGCTGAATTGATTTTGATAGTTTCAGCAGGTTTTAGTTTTATGCTGGTAGCGGCCATAGCTGCTGGAAATCTATTTTCTAAAATCTGCTCACCCTGATAATCTGCCAGTTCATTTCTTTTAAAGCCCAGAGGATCTTCCAGGCCGGTCTTTTCGGCAAAGATGACATCTCTATCGACCAGGGGAGTTAATAGCTGTTTGCTATCTGATTTATCAGTAAAGGCGAAGTAGAAGTTGCCTGCTGTCATCTTTTTAACCTCTGCCTCATCTTCAGCCGAGGCTCTAAGACGATAAAATGGGGTTTTATCTTCAAAGCCATAGACCTTTGACCAGGCTGAGATTGTCTGGCTTACATCTTTTAGGGCTCCATGCTCGATTCCATATGGAACAAGGATTGGCATGCCGTCAAGAATCTCTATCTGCTGTGGCTTACTGGAGAGATTTTCTACTGAAACTCTTCTTATCAGGCTGCCAAAGTTTTCATTGGGCAGGATAAAATATTTAACTTCTGTTTTAAGTTTTAATTCCTGATTTATCTCCCTTATTGTCAGGGCATGGGGAGCTATAATCATTTCTGTTGTAGTATTTTCATTTAAATTTCTGAAAGGTTCATAGATTGTTTCATTTTTTGTATTCTTTAATTTAAAAAAGGTTCGAAAACCTTTAGTGGCTACATTCTGATAGGATTTATTTGCTGGATAGAATTCCATAATCGAGCTGTCTTTGTTTTCAGAGCCAAAACTGGCAATGCCCTGGCCTCTATTTACATAGAATGCCCAGATTGGGATACCCAGCTTTCCAGCTATACCAGGGAGAAAGCTGGCAAATGTTTTTTTGTTTTGATAGTTTTTTATTATAAAATGGCCCTGACCATTTAGTTGATATTCTTCTGTCATTCTTTTAACCTCCTGAAATATAATTTAAAGTAAGTCGTCTGTGAGTCTGATTAATTGATTACGTTGTTTTCTGTTTAATTTGATTTCCGGGGAGTTTGCATCGGTTGTATCTCTGTTTTCTACGATGAGCACCATGGCGTCCTGGCTAAGGGTATGGCTGTGCCAGACTGATTTTTTGACATTATAAAGTTTTAGGGGCTCCATCGGCTGGGCATGAATCTCTGTAATCTCTTCATTGCCTTCACCGATAAAGAGTATGCAGCTCCCTTTTAATAAGACGAAAACTTCGTCTGTCTCGTCATGTCTCTGAAATTTTGTAATATTTTCCGGGAGCAGTTCAT
>LFFM01001966.1_pt1 | contig 13892 bp, 16 predicted proteins | sample 643131 | NCBI WGS metagenome assembly LFFM01 (sample SAMN03777445, study PRJNA286221) | soda lake metagenome | biome: soda lake; feature: Kulunda steppe; material: water; isolation source: sample Tc-Br brine of Tanatar trona crystallizer | place: Russia: Kulunda steppe | collected 2011-07
AGGTCGGCTTGGACCGTTTCGACCTCCTCGATATCCCCCTCCACAAGCCGTTTTGCACGCACCGTCCGGTTATCCGGATTGATATCAAGCGCAATGACATGCGTAATGATCGGCAACTCAAGCCCCCAACAGGTCTGTAGGCCGGTGTGACCCGTCTCGCCGTCCGCGGTTTTGAACCCGGCGAAGATCAGATCGGGAACGCCTATCTTTTCGATCCCAGCCGTGAGCGTGATCGCCGTCGCCCACGTATCCGCCGCGGCCATCTCCCGATCGGAGAGAATGTACAAATCATCGGCGTACACCGATTCCATCGCCTCACGAAGTACGTCCTTGTAGCCGGGCGGTCCCATGCTCATCACGCTGACCGAGCCGCCGTGTCTCACTTTCGTCTGGAGTGCCGCCTGCAGTGCGAATTCGTCGTTCGGATTCATTACCGTCGGCGTCTTCCCGCGTTCGAGGTGACCGTCCTCGTCGAAGGAAACTTTCCCTTCCCGGAAATCCGGAACGCCTTTTGTCAGTACGAGTGTGTCCATTGGTACCTTTCCTCTATGCTATCTGCTATCACCATTCAGTAATATTTTTCCCTTAAAGATTTTCATCGTACCAAAAGCTGCCGCTGTGGATTCGAAAGCGGAGAAAAACACTGTCAAGTAGCTACGTTCGACCCGCGCGGCCGGGGTCGACGTCAATCGCATCGACCGGACAGACGTCGACACAGAGCATACAGTCGATACACTGGTCCTCGTTCGTCGGGTTCGCCTTGATTTCGCTTTCGGGATGATCGGGCGTATCGACCCACTCGAATACGTCCACTGGACAGTCTTCGAGACAGGCGCCGTCGGCGAGACAGATGTCGAAATCGACCGCGACGTGCGTTCCTCGAATACCGAGCGTTTCCGGCGGATCCGTCGGCCCCCAGACGTCGACGCCGTGTTCTTGTCCCTCCTTTTCGCGGTTCTGTTCGAAGTTCGGATCGATGGCCATCGTTACCCGTATCAGTAGAAGGGGCAACTTAAAAACTTCCCCGAATGTGGAACCGATATCTATATTTCGCGGCGCAGGATCTCGACGCGGCTCCATGCAATTGCCGTGCTCAGTTGAGCGCTCGCGTCGTCTTGGCGGTTTGGCCGCTGTTCGTCGGCTTTATCGCACTCGCCGCGACCGTGGAGGTCGTCGCGCGATTCGGTACTGGCCTCGTATTCGATCGGCTCGGACTGCGAGCGCTGTGTTGATACCTTAGTGTCTCCGGATCTGGGTACAAACCGCGTTCCACTCTTAACCTCAGCGTGGTGAAATCAAAGCGCTGCTCGAACCAAAGACGCGTATGGTTCCCCCTACTGCTTTTTTGAGGTGAGATCTCTCAGTAATTTTGCCGAGCGTGAGTGGGTGCCCACTGACAAGCCCCAGCCTCAACGAGCGACGCTGCTATGGCACTGGAAACGAACCCCAACGGGCGGATACTTGGCTCTCTATTCTCCGACTGAAATATACATAAATGTGTATAGTAACCCGAACCCACAACCGTTTTGACGCACGAACACGCGCTAGTAGATATGACTGCCTACACCGCGATCATCACCGTCCGGCTCAAAGGGGGCGTTCTCGATCCCGAAGCCGAGACCACCCAACAGGCGCTCGAACGGCTCGGGTTCGAACTCGACGATCTCCGGTCGGCTGACCGCTTCGAGGTCGATCTCGATGCCGACGGCGCGGCAGACGCCGAGGAGCGCGCGACCGAGATGGCCGAACGACTGCTGGCGAACCCGACCATCCACGATTACGAAGTCGAGGTCGCCGAGGCATAGATGACTGCTTCAATTGTCATAATTGAAACACTCTGCTTACCCATGGAGGGTTCGCTGTGACTGTCATGTCTATAATTGAAACACTCTGCTCACCCATGGAGGGTTCGCTGTGACTGTTTCAATTATCCGCTTCGGCGGTTCGAACTGCGACCGTGACGCCCTCCGCGCGCTCGAACACCTCGATATCGACGCCGAGATCGTCTGGCATAAGGACGGCCTTCCGGAGGATCCCGACGGCATCGTCATCCCTGGCGGGTTCTCCTACGGCGACTATCTCCGTGCCGGCGCGATGGCGGCCAGAACGCCGATCCTCGAAGCGGTTCGGGAAGCCGCCGCGGATGGCACGCCCGTCCTCGGCGTCTGCAACGGCGCACAGATCGGCTCCGAGAGCGGGCTTACCCCCGGCGCGTTCACCACGAACCGCAGCGCTCGGTTCCAGTGTGAACCCGTCTACCTTCGTGTCGAAAACGCCGATACACCGTGGACCGCTGCCTATAAGCAAGGCGACGTGATCGAGGTCCCGATCGCCCACGGCGAGGGTCGATTCGAACTCGACGACGGGCACCTCGAAACGCTCGAAGCCGAAGATCGCGTGATCTTCCGGTACTGTGACGTCGACGGCAACGTCACCGACGCTGCCAACCCGAACGGCTCGAAGAACAATATTGCCGGCGTACTCGGCGACGGCGAGCACGTCGCGGTGATGATGCCCCACCCGGAGCGGGCCTCGCTGCCGGACATTGGGCCGACTGACGGACGGGGAGTCCTCCGGGCGTTCGACGCCTAATCCACTACCGAACCAGCGGTTGGTTGTACGCCGTCTCTTCGTCCATGACGTACTCCCAGGTCGACTCACACGCACAGGAGACCTCCTCGAAGACGGAGGGATCCTGCCGGAGGTTGAAATCCTTGATCGCCCGCTGGACGAGGTCGTCACACTCCCCGCAGTTGTGCGGCCCGCGGTCGGAGCCGTGGCCGACCGGATCGGAGACCACAATGACCTCTTGGTCGGCTGTCGATTCGAGCACTTCGGGGATCGACCACAGCCACGGCGGCCGGTAGCCGCCGTCGTGATACAGCTCCTCGACCATCGTGTATCGTTGGACGTTACAGGGGTTCATCGAAACGGTGTGACAGCCCTTGACGGCGGCACACCGACGCACCGATCGTTTCATGTCCGCGACAGCGTCGGGTTCGGCGAGGAACGGCGGCTTCATGAGGAGATACGCCTTGACCCCGGCACCGGCCGCCTGCGCTTTTTCGCACGCAGCCTCGAAATCAGCGAACTCGAAGTACTTGTTGACGGAATCGTGACGGACGCGGTCCGTCGCGGTTTCGAGCCCGATCGCGACGTCGGTTTCGAGTCCGCGGCTGGTGAACGCATCGAGCTTTTCGCGGTCGACGAAATCCGGCAGTGACTCGACGACGATGCGTTCTCTGTCCTCGAACTCAGAAGCGATCGCCGCTTGTGTCCCAGCGGGAACCTCCCGTTCGTCGAGAAAGGATCCGGAGGTGTAGATCTTGATCAGCTCGGCCGGTTCGTCGGCGTTTTCGGCCTCGTGATCGAGGCAGTACTCGATCTGCGTCATGAGGTTCTCGTGGCCGACGCTGCCGCCCTCGACGCTCTCGGCGACGTAGCCACACATCGTACATCCTCCGGCCCGCGCCCACCGACAGCCGCCGGTGTTGAGAATGATCGTCAGCGAGTTGTACACGCCGTCCGGGGTGTTGTCCTCGTCGAGCCACACCCGCGTGGGCTCGGTCGGATCGTAGGTCTGGTCGTTGCGCGCCCGGATTTCGCGCATCACCTCGTTGTGGGCGTCCATTCCCCGCCCCTTCTCGTAGACATCCGGCGTCGGCTGGCTCATGGTGTCCGCTAGCCGATCTGTCCGTAAATCCGTGTCGGAACTGGCGTTTGGCGGAACGTTCGATTATCGGAGACGATCGGGATCGAGTTGCGACGCGGTGACCCACCAGAGTCCTGCTCCGCAGATAGCCCCAACCGCGTTTATCAGAACGTCGCCCGCGTCCATCGTCCGGTATGCGATCGTTCCTTGCAGGAGCTCGATTCCGGCACCGTACAGCGTGGCAACCGCCACCGCAGTGAGGAGCGTTCGGCGATCCGCAGAAAGCGTTGCGTACCCGATCATAGCCGTCAACACCGCATAAGCGATGGCGTGGAGATAGACGGTGAATCCGATACCGAACAGCGTTCTCGGGACGCTGTCGCCCGGTTCGATGACTGATGCATACAGGATCACCAGCGCACAGCAGACCGCGCCAGCGTAACGGAGCCACTTCGGGAACACCGGAACGTACACGGGTTCGCTTCGTTTCGGTGGGACTTTACTTCGGCGGCTGCGGTGTATGTAATCGATTCTCATTACATCTTGGTGACAAACATTACGATGATAGCGCACGTCTAGCTAGTGTTGAATATTATCATGACAGACTTAGGTGGATTCCACGACCATGTGGCACGCGTTGACCTCTCGGAAGGGAGCGTCAACTACGAAGGTATCGATCAGGAGGACGCCGAAAAATACCTCGGCGCACGGGGTCTCGGCGTAAAATACGTCTTCGATCAAGGGCCCGACGTTGATCCGACGGGGCCGGAGAACCTGTTGGCGTTCATGAACGGCCCGCTAACGGGCTCGCAGGTGACGATGAGCGGTCGAATCGCGGTGTGTACGAAATCGCCGTTGACGGGGACTGTTACCGACTCCCACCACGGCGGCTGGTCAGGTGCCCGTCTCAAGTGGGCCGGCTTCGACGGTCTGCTGTTCGAAGGAACATCCGACGAGCCGGTGTACGCCGTCGTCGAGGACGGCGAAGTCGAACTCCGGGACGCCTCGCACCTGTGGGGTCAGGGGTTTCACGAGACCCGCGACGCGCTCGAAGAGGAGGTCGAGGGTTCCTACGGCAAGAACCTCTCCGTGATGGGAATCGGCGAGGGTGGTGAAAACGGCGTCAAGTTCGCCTGTATCATGAACGAGGACGACCGCGCCTCCGGGCGCGGCGGAACCGGCTGCGTGATGGGCTCAAAGAACCTCAAAGCCGTCGTCGTCAAATCGACGACGAAGATGCCGAAACCGGCCGACCCCGAAACGTTCAAGAAAGGTCACAAACAGGCGATGGAACTCATCCAGGAGTCCGACGTGACCGCGCCAAACGAGGGCGGCCTCTCGCTGTACGGCACGAACGTCCTGATGAACGCGACCGAGGAGATGTCCGGGCTGCCGGCACGAAACGGCAAGTTCACCTCGACCGCCGACGCCCGCGACGGCGGCTTCCGCACCGACGACGAGAACTTCGATGCCGAGAAGGTCTCCGGCGAAAACGTCCGCGAGAACATCCTCGTCGACGAGCCGACTTGTCACTCCTGTCCCGTCGCCTGTAAGAAGGAAGTCGAAGTCGAGGTAATGCACAAAGGCGAGGAAATGAACGTCCGGACGGAGTCCTACGAGTACGAGTCTGCGTGGGCGCTCGGCCCGAACTCCGGCCACACCGACCGCGACGAGATCGCGCTCATGCTGCAGCGCTGTAACGATCACGGCATCGACACCATCGAGTCGGGCAACATGATGGCGATGGCCATGGAGATGACCGAGGAGGGCAAACTCGACGATCTCGGCGACGGGATCGAGTGGGGCGACTCCGAGGAGATCGTCGAGATGATCTCGAAGATCGCCCACCGCGAGACGGAACTTGCGGATCTGCTCGCGGAAGGCCCACGCCGGGTCGCCGAGCGTCGTGACGCCCACGATAACTCGCTGGCGGTCAAAGGCCAGACCATCGCCGCCTACGATCCCCGCTGCATGAAGGGAATGGGTATCGCCTTTGCGACCTCGAACCGCGGCGCGTGTCACCTGCGCGGATACACGCCTGCGGCCGAAATCCTCGGCATCCCCGAGAAGGTTGATCCGGTCGAGTGGGAAGGGAAGGGCGAACTGACCGCCACCTTCCAGGACCTGCACGCGATTTCGGATAGCTTCGACATCTGTAAGTTCAACGCCTTCGCGGAGGGCATCGAGGAGTACGTTCTACAGTACAACGGGATGACTGGCCGAGACGTCACCGAGGACGAGTTGATGACAGCCGGCGAACGAATTTACGCACTCGAACGGTACTACAACAACCTCTGTGGCTTCGACGGTGCCGACGACTCCCTGCCGGAGCGGTTCGTCGACGGTGCCGAGGGTGCGGTGCCCGGACAGGGCGGCGTCGAGGGGAGCCTCGTCGAACTCGACGAGATGAAAGCCGAGTACTACGACGTACGCGGCTGGGTCGACGGCGTCGTGACCGACGAGAAACTCGACGAACTCGACATCGATGTCGGTCCGGGAACGGGCGTCTCAGCGGGCGATTCGGCGGCCCCCGCGGACGACTGAACTGAGGCTGCCGACTACGGGATTCTTTTTTCACGTACGAAGAAAACGGCCGTATCGAGCCTCGCCTCCCGTCACCAGAATCCGTTGGGACCAGTTGGACCGTTCGGTGTTTTCGGCTCATCCGGACGGTCGGACGCCAGCCGAACGCGGTCGCTCTCGGGTCTCGGTTCGATCTGGCGCCCATCTTCGAAGCGAATAAAGTTCAGATAAAAGGGCTCACCACAGCCGGACCCATCGGAGAGGCCGTCCCCGCAGACGATCCGAACGCCGTCCGCCTCGCTGTAGTCGCCGTCGAAATCGGCGTAGGACCACCCCTCCAGCGGGTACGGTGTCACCGACTTGTCTTCGAGGTAGCCGTCGCGTTCGAGTTCGACGATCGTCTCACAGCGCGGACAGTAGTATCGGACGGGAAACGACATGGGAAGTATACGTGGCGAAGACGCTTGAACTCGCCGGGGTTTCGTCACGCTTCGTGAAAGAATCGGTTTAATCCCTGCGCTTTCTGGCGATTGGGTCGATAGTGGTAGAGGTAAGGGCAGATATATCGAAACGTTCGATGTTACATAGAAATTGAACTAGATTGGGTCAGCGAGCCTTGGCTGGTCTAGTCATCCTCACCCTGATACTGGATGACTAGTTCGATACCATTCACGCCACGTTCGACATCAACTCTTGTAAGGTAATGACGTAGTAGGACCCTATCAAAGAAACCGATTGTCGGCTTGTTTTGATTCAATCGTTGATTTCGAAGCGGTGAGCCAGCCAGTATCCGCATCAGATGGAACGTCGAAGTCGGGAACAAACGGTTTAATATCCAGCAACGGTGTCTGATCGACGACATCAATACCGTTGACGGTCACTTTGTCATCCGTTATGGATTCGATCTCGACGACAGAGAGGCCGATCGGGTTTGGGCGCTGCGGGGCTCGCGTGGCAAAGACTCCTCTCGGTTCGTCATCAAGGAATGGCTTAATTTCCAGCGGAGCAGCGTCATCAGATGCATGAAAGTGATATAGCAAGATACAATGCGTAAATCCGTCGAGGTCTTTTACTCCATCCGCATACGCCTCATTGAGTTCAACGATTCCTTCCGTAGCGGCGTCCCCAACCGGTTGGATCGGCATTCCATCTGGTGATTCGAACGGCGTTCGGATCACTCCAATCGGCTCGTAAATGAATTGATCTTCGGACACAGTTATTGCTCAGGCTTCGAGTAAAAATCAGTTCCTGACCGATATGTGCTTTGCACCTCGTATGAGACTTATTTCAAGATCACGTATGAACGCTAGGTCATCAGATTCAGCGCTCGATAAACTAGTTAGCTGATAAATTGAGTATTTTGTGCAGCACAAACTAACTCAACGCTGTGCGCTCATTCACACAGTAGTACGGATATGCTCTATCACCCACGCTCAGAGTGTTTGTTCGACAAACTGCGACATAATACGATCCTCGGCAGTCCGGAGCCGATATTGAACAGTTGAACGAGGTTCGTCTAGTATTGACGCAAGGTCAGCAACAGAAACTGCTCGCGGTCGTTCATAGTAGCCGTGAGAGACAGCAGCGGTGAGTACGCGCCAGTGGTCTGGCGAAAGATCCGTAACGATCCTTTCAGTCGCCTTCCAGTTGCCGGCACTGGTAATATGAGACACCGAGAGCGACACTCCCTCACGGAGATGTGACTCCATTCGGTCATAGACATCGCCAATAGGATAGCTACCAGGATAGAGAACGCGCCAGCGGTATTCATCATTCGTTCGACGCGATTCAAATACGGTTCCCTTCTCCACACGGTTACGAATAAAAGTCGGCAGGGACTGACATGCACTGATTTCACGACGGAGCGTGTAGACTGTTTGGCTCGTTTCTTGGGAGTCAAGGACGTGGTAGCTCCGAGATGTCTCACAATCATTGACATCGAAGCACTCGTTGCACCGGGTTTCATCGAGAAATACCTCGTTGAATGCACTTAGCGCGTCTTCCGTTCCGTTAGCGTGATCAAGTCGCCACATATGGTCATCACCGACAAAGATAGCAGACGACCACAGCGAGAGACTCTCGTGCTGACGGAAAATATCCATCAATTCGTCCGTTCCAGGGTCGAATCGGAGAACGAACTCGAATTCACGTGTCTCTTCTATCGCTGTCGGGGAAGACTTCATCTTATCTATTACTAAATTAGTACTACGATAAAAACCTCTCTCTTAATTCATTTTACATCGCTTATTTGCTTAAAGCTAGTTTATGCTAAACCAATCCTGATTGCGTCTCACCTGTTACATTAAATTGCGATGTCAGACGATAAAGAGCACGGAAGCGGTGCTGTCGAACCGGGAGATACGAGCAAGCGAGTCGGGGCCGAAGTCATCCGCGAGCGCGGTCTCGACCCCGAAGAGCTGCGCGAGAAACTGATCGATGCCGTCGGTGCGGAGTTCACGACCTACTATTATTATACGAATCTCCGGATGCATCTGGCTGGTGAAGAAGACTACAAGGAAATCGCTGAAGACGCTCGTCTCGAAGACAGAGCGCACTTCGAACTTGTAGTCCCCCGAATCTACGAACTCGAAGGATCGCTCCCGAACGACATCCGCGATTTCGCAGATCGGGCATCCTGTCCTGATGCTGAAGTGCCAACTCCGATGGACGATAGCGGCAATTTCGATACGTCTGATCTCACCGTCGAAGACATCCTCGAAGTGCTGTTAGAAGCCGAACGGTGTGCAATCCGGACGTGGAGCGAAATCTGTGACATGACTCGGGAAGCGGATCCCCGCACCTATGATATGGCGCAGCGAATTCTCAACGAAGAGATCGATCACGAGGCGTGGTTCATCGAACTCCTGAGCAAGGAACGTGACGGTGAAATCAACCCGGCTGGCCACTTCGCTCGCGGCGAACCCGGCGACGCCCCGTACTCGACGAACAATCGGTTCAACGACTCAGCTTGATCGGCTGACAGTCAGCTACATATTCCCCTGTCCCACTTTATGACACAGTCGTCGAGCGAAACGTGGACCGTCACGATTGTTATCCCCGAGGAGTCATCGCTGGATATAGCCGAAGAAACGGTAAACCTCGAAGTCACCGAGGACGAAACAATTCTCGCGGCCGCGCGTTCGGCGGGTGTGTGGCTTCCGGCCGACTGTCAACAGGGATGGTGTACCACGTGTGTTGCTCGCCTGAGAGACGGCAACGTCGTCCACCCGAACGCACGTCGGTATTACGACGAGGACCGCGAGGCTGGCTACGTGCTTCTCTGCACAGCGAAGCCACGGGCTGACACGACCCTCGTTGTCGATCAATACGACGACTTTCTCGAATTCAGGGCAGCCAACGACAAACCACCAGGCAACTCGAAGCTAAGATAGATACCAGCGCTATACGGGCCTATCGTCTTTCTCCGTTAGTACACTGAGAAAGAAGGTGAAATCGTGTTGGTTCCCTACTCAATGACCGATTGATTATCTCCTGTACTATCGGAGTTGAATTGACGAATCGCAAGTCAACGAGCACCCCCGACATGAATCATAACGAAATCGCTGACGATTAGAAAATAAATACCTCTCCGCTATCTGACGGTTTGGGTATTTAAGTGGACTCACCGGGAGTTCCCCACAGCTCACACGCGAAGATCGAACTCGACGCCGACCGCGCCGTCGATGACGCCCCAGAAGACGAACCGATACCGGCCGGACTGGAGGTCCGGACACACTTCGGCGTGGTCGTGGAACGCTCCCTCGATGATCCCCGACTCCGTCAGTTCGATGGACCACTCGAAGCCACCGCCGGGTGGATGCATGAGCGCTTCGTCGGTATAGCCGAACGACCGTTCCTCGTCGCCGACGCGGACTTCCTGCCAGCCTTCCTCGGTGTACACCTGGAGGTTATACTTCGCGATGATCTGGGAGGCACCGGCGACGACGGTCGCGCTCATGAGCGCCGCCTCCGCCGTGCTCAATCCGGCCTGATCAGCCAATACGCCAAAGGCGATCCCGTAGCCGGCGACGCCGAGCGCGATCGGCAACGCGACGAGGAATCCGGCTTTGACACCGTCGGGACTGAACGTGACCTCCGGCGGAGCTGTGTCATCCCCTTTCGAGTCGGCCGTCACATCGTCGGCGGTGGATGGAGGTGGCTCCGACATACTCGTCTCTATATGAATCTGAGCCAGGTGTGGAGAAAACGCTCACGAACCGCGGCCGACCGAGGCGGCGCTTACCCACCGCTCACCGGCGGAAACAGCGCGAGCTGGTCGTCGGGCTCTAGCTCGGTTTCGAACCCGCTTTCGTCCTCGAACGGGTCGACGTCGTTCTGCATGACCTTGATGTGTTCGTGGAGCTCCCCCGACTCATCGAGGACGATCGCTTCGAGTTCAGGGTGCGCATCGAGCAGCTGTTCGAACGCCGTCCCGAGTGTATCGCCAGCCTCGGCGTCGACCGCGGCCCGCTTCGTGCCGGCGGCTTCCGCGAGGTTGGCGAACAGTCGCCATTCCATACTGTTGTTGGGGAAGCGCTCGTCTTATGCGTTTGGCATTGATCGGTCCTCGACGGCATCCAATCGCCTTATGCCTCCGGCCGCCGTCGCCCCGCCAATGCGTGAGATCTTCGAGATCCGGGACGCCGACGGTGCCGGACGGATCGGTGAGTTGACCGTCCCACGTGCGGACGTCACCGTTGAGACGCCCGCACTGTTACCGGTGATCAATCCGCACCTCAGAACGGTCTCACCCGCCACGCTCGAATCGGAGTTCGGCGCACAGATCCTCATTACGAACGGCTACATCCTGTATCAGAGCGAGGAGTTCCGCGAGGAAGCGCTCGAACGCGGCTTGGCCGATATCTACGAGTTCTCCGGTGCGATCATGACCGATTCGGGCTCGTTTCAGCTCTCCGAATACGGCGAAATTTCGGTGACGAACGCCGAAATCCTCGAATTCCAACGCGATATCGGCTCTCACATCGGCACGCCGATCGATATTCCGACGCCGCCCGACGTCTCCCGCGAGCAGGCCGAGGACGACCTCGAAACGACGAAATCACGTCTGGATGCCGCCCAGTCGGTCGACGTCGGTGACATGCTCGTCAACGCACCGATCCAAGGGTCGACGTATCCGGATCTCCGGGAATCGGCCGCCGAACACGCCTACGGGACGAGCCTCGACGTGTTTCCCGTCGGCGCTGTCGTCCCGCTGATGAACAGCTACCGGTACGCCGACATGATCGACGTCGTCCGGGCGGCAAAGCGTGGTCTCGGTGCCGACGCGCCGGTCCACCTGTTCGGAGCCGGCCATCCGATGATGTTTGCGCTGGCGGTCGCCGCCGGCTGCGATCTGTTTGATTCGGCCGCCTACGCGCTGTATGCCCGCGACGGACGCTATCTGACGGTGTCGGGGACTGATCATCTCGATGATCTCGATTATTTCCCGTGTTCGTGTCCCGTTTGCACCAAATACACTCCGGAGTTCCTCCGGAGCGTGGCCGAAGCGGAGCGCGAAGAACTACTCGCTCGTCACAACCTTTATGTCAGCTACCAAGAACTTCGGACGATCAAGCAGGCGATTCGGGAGGGGAACCTCTTCGAGTTGGTCGAACGACGCGCGAGGGGGCATCCGGCGATGGTCGACGGCTATCGGGCGCTGCTCGATCACGCCGCGGAACTCGAACGCGAGGACCCGGTCTCGAAGGGAACGTTCTTTTATCTCTCCTCGCAGTCCGCACGACGCCCGGAGGTGCTGCGGTATCACGACCGGCTCTCACGACTCTCGGTGCCGGGCGATCGCGTGCTGTTCTCGGAAGGTGGTGACAACCGCCGGTTCGAGGAGACCTGGCGGCTTCTGCCGCCGTTCGGCCCCGTTCCGCCGGCGCTGTCGGATAGCTACCCACTGACGACGGAGCGGCCGGAACGACTCGACCGCGAGGCGTACGAGGCCGCCGCCGAAGGCGTCTCACGGATCGTCGAGGCGAACCCGGACATCGAGTTCGCGATCGCCCATTGGGGGTGGCCCGACTCGGCGCTCGCGGCGCTTCCGAATGCCGTCGAGACGTTGGCACTTGGTCCGGAAAGCGATCATCCGGACGACAGCTGAGCGAATTCGGATCGATTCTTGCCCACTCTGATAAAGTCTGTTCACCGGCAAGGGATCACTTTCAAGGCGAGCACCAACCGGGTTCTCTTTATTTCTGACGTGAACTCTTTATATAAGAAGATGGTCATTAGTGAGTATGGGACAACACATTCTCGTACCATAGTTGACCGTACTCGAGTGATATCGAGTAAACGTGAAGCGTGCACGATCGATGTGTTAACGGCCATCCGAAAGCGATCACTTCACCGTCGAAATGCGGGAGATGTGGGCCGGCACGAATTTAGATCACGCGAGACCCGCGACCGCCCGTCGTCCGTTTCACTCGATGACCGCCATCTCGAGATCAGGCGACTCCCAAAGTATCGTCCCGTCCTCACTGTCGCGTAACTGAAACACCACCTGTCCGGTCCCGGTCCCCTCGCCGGTGAACGTCGCGTACGCCCCATCGACTGCTATCGAAACGACGCGTTCGGTTGCCTCCACCGTCTTCTGTACTGACTGCGAATATCGGCTGTCAGATCCGAGCGAGAGTTCCTCGCTATTCCGATCGATAAACCGAGTGCGGACCCGCAGGGACCCTTCAACGGGGATTTCGAGGGGCTGTTGGTGCCAGTGTGAGTCGCCTTTGCCGTGCCAGTGGAGGTTCGCGATCCGCTCGCTGGAGGTCCCATACCCCTCGAAGGGCTCGACGTCCGGCTCGACTAACTCGAGCGGCACCGGATCGGAGAGCACGGTTCCGTTCACCCGGAGGTCGGGATCGTAGTCGTCCGTATCGCTATCGGCCGTCTCCGCCTCGTGACCGTGCTCGCCGTGGTCAGTGTCGGTTTCGCCGCCGCTCGTACACCCAGCTACAGTAGCTCCGACGCCGAGAGACGCGCCCAGAATAAATTGTCGTCGAGCGATACTGTAGTCCATACTCCAAGAAGGGCTCCCGCGATACTTAACATTCCCTTCCGATAGTCGAACGTCGCCCCGACGCGCCGGTCGCGCTTTCGCCATCCCGGCTGGTGGAATTGCGTAACTAAACACGATAACTGAGAGATTCCAAGGAGTTTTGTCGTTCAGAGCCTTATCCGAAGTACTATTTGGGATGAACAAATGACACTGACCGAATTCATCGATGAGACTGAAACACGGGATCGCTCGATGGTCGTATTTAAACCACGGACCAACGATGATGGAACCGACGTTCTTGACCGGATTAGGCAATTTTTCGATGGCAGTATTCTATACGAGGAATCGGAACCGAGGTTACAGACACAGTTCGCCACGTTTCTGCCCGATAGAGGGCTAGTCGCTGTGTCGACGCTTGACGAGTTCATCGATGATTTTCTACTGATAGACAGCAATTTCAAAGTCGTTGGCACCCTCCCTCGAAACCGTGTTGATACGCCGGAGCTATTGGTCCAGTTCCAAGAGGCGACATTTGTCGTTGCTGCCGGGAACAGGCCACTGCTAACGGCGATCTCACATCATATAGAAGAATTTGCCCTCCACTATGACGAGGGTACGGTTACAACCGGGATGCAGGAACTTTCTCGGCTGGCCGACCCTTCGACGGGCTCGAACTACGAGCGGTTGAACGACAGCGACGTCGAGACTCATGTC
>LFFM01001968.1_pt1 | contig 13887 bp, 14 predicted proteins | sample 643131 | NCBI WGS metagenome assembly LFFM01 (sample SAMN03777445, study PRJNA286221) | soda lake metagenome | biome: soda lake; feature: Kulunda steppe; material: water; isolation source: sample Tc-Br brine of Tanatar trona crystallizer | place: Russia: Kulunda steppe | collected 2011-07
ACCCGGGCCTTCTTCGAACGGCTCGGGTTCGACCGCGTCTTCGATTCCGAGACCGACCCCCAGGAAGCCGTCGACGCCCTCCGGGCGGACCTCGAGGTGCGTCCGACCGAGAGCGAGCGCGGTCAGCGCGTCGAGGTCTAGGGCGGTTCCGGGGTCGCGTCTCGCGTCGTTTCCGCCCCAAGACAGGGACGAACTCGGACGGGCACGTCCGCGGTGTCCCCTCCACACGGTCCGTCGTTCGTTCGCTATCCATCGGCCTCAGCACGTTCGTCCGGTGGCTCACCACGTTCCCAGAGTCGCTCGAAGTTCTCGGTGAGATCGCGTGCGATCTCCGGGTCACGGAAGTTCACGAGCGCCAGCAGTTCCTCGCTCTCGAGTGGGTGGAGGACCTCGAGACAGACCTCGGATTCGTCGATGACGATGAACCGCTGTCGGGGGACGGCGTCGGTTCGGCGGGTGCAAAGCCCGGCCTCGCGGAGACGGTCGAATCGGTCGGTGACGCCGTCGAAGGCCGTCGCCAGCAGACGAACCTCGACGTCGACCTCGAGTAACTCCAACACCCGCGTGGCGATCGTCTCGCGCCACTCCGGGGCCACGGCGACGTCGTCGGTGGCGATCAGGATCGACGACTCCGCAGCGGCGAACCGCTCGAGGAGGAGATCGCGTGCCGCCCCGTCACGGAACGCGCTCGTGGCGAAGTCCTCGTTCGTGATGTCGGCCGAGAGACCATCGAGGGCCCGCTGTGCGGTCGAGGCCGTCCGTTCGAACTCCCGGCGTTCGTCCTCGAGTTCCGCGACCCGGGCCTCGAGTAACCCGTCGATCGCCGTCGACACCTCGGCGTTCGTGTACGTCTTCGGTCGCCCGTCGTCGGCGCGCACGAGCGCTCGATCGGCCAGGGAGTTGAGCACGTCGTAGATCCGGCCGCGTGGGACCTCCGACTTCGAAGCGACTTGGTCGGCGGTCATCGGCCCGTGTCGGGCGAGCGTGACGTACGCCCGGGCTTCGTAGGTCGAGAGTCCGAGGTCGGTGAGATACGTCGTCGTGGCGTCCATACCACCCGTTCTACAGGAACAAACAACAATCTTGTTGTTTTTAATCGAAGGGTTGATAGGTAAGCGGAGGGAACTGACTGGTAATGAGACGGATCCGTGTGGTGGGTGTCCTCGTCCTCGTTCTCGTCTTCCTTTCCGTTCCGTCGGCGTTCGTTGCCAGCGCCTCGAGTGCCCCCGACTTCGAGGTCTATCTCCCGGAGAACGTCGTCGAACCGGGCGAGGAGACGGTGCTCGAACTCGAGGTCCGGAACGCCGCCTCACCCGACGAGGACGCCGACCCCGGCGATATTCCCGAGGACGAAGCACGCGCCGTGACGGTCACACTCGAGGGCGGGGACGCGCCGATCTCGGTGAAGACGGCGGAGACGCCGATGCCGACGATGTCGAGTGAGAGTCTGTTCTCCGAGTCGTTCACCGTCGCAGTCGACGAGGACGCCGAGGCGGGCGTCTACGAGGCCGACGTGGAGATCGAGTACACCTACACGGCGTCGAACGGGCTCGAACGCACGGAGACCGAGACCGAGACCGTCGAGGTCGTCGTCGAGGACCGTGCCCGCTTTGCCGGCGAGACCGTCGACTCCGAGCTAACCGTCGGCGAGACCGGCGAGGTGTCGATCGAACTGACGAACGAGGGGGTAGAAAACGCGAGTGACGCCGTAGTCGCCGTCGACTCGCCAGCGGCGGAACTCGAGGCGATAGACGAGGACGTCGAACAACACGTCGGCGAGTGGGGGGTCGGCGAGACGGTGACGATCGACGCCGGCTTCTCGGTCTCCGGCGACGCGATCGCCCGGACGTATCCCGTCGACGCGACCGTGGACTTCCGGGACGACGACGGCGTCGATCGGACGTCCCGCGAGATCCGGGTCGGGGCACCGACGAACACCGACGCGTCGTTCGTCTCTTCGGGCGTCGACTCACGGCTGGTCGTCGGGGAGACCGGGGACGTCTCCGTCGAGTTGACCAACCAGCGGGACGACGACGTCACCGACGCGGTCGTCGAACTCGGTTCGCCGGACGCGGACCTCGAGGACGTCGGCGAGGACGCGGAGGTCTACGTCGGCGACTGGGAGGCCGGCGAGACGAGAACGGTGAGTTCCGGCTTCGCCCTCTCGGAGGAAGCACAGGCGGGCACCTACCCGATCACGGCGACCGTCGACTTCCGTGCCGACGGCGCGGATCGAACGTCCCGCGAGGTCACCGTCGGTGCCGAGGCAGCCACGCGATCGTTCGAGGCCGAAGCCCTCGACTCGCGGCTGGTCGTCGGGGACACCGGGAACGTCTCCCTCGAGATCACGAACGTCCGCGACCACCCCGTCGAGGACGCGTCCGTCCAGGTCTCATCACCCGATCCCGCCCTCGATCCCCTCGAGGAGGTAACCGAAAAGTACGTCGGCGACTGGGAGGCCGGAGAGACGAGAACGGTCGAGACCCGGTTCGATCTCTCCGCGGACGCCCCGGCGGGGACGTATCCCGTCACCGCCGTCGTCGACTTCCGCGCCGACGGTTCCGATCGTCTCTCGCGTGAGGTCCGTACCGGCGTGGAGGCGGCCGACTCCCAGTCGTTCAGTCTCGAGGACGTAGAGAGCGATCTCCGGGTCGGCGAGGACGGGATCGTTACGGGAACGGTGGTGAACGACGGCCCCGAACCGGTCGAGAACGTGGTCGTCCAGGTCGACGACGACGGCGAGGAGATCGTCCCGGAGATCGACTCCGGCCCCGGGCTCGGTCCGAACGTCTTCGCCCGCGAGACCCAGTACGCCGTCGGTGACCTCGAGGTCGGTGAGAAGGCGTCGTTCGACCTCAGCTTTGGCATCACCGACGAGGGCGAACCGGGCCCCCGATTGCTCGAGCTCGACGTCCGCTATCGGAACGCAGACGATGACGTCCGGACGGGTGACCCCGTCGACGCCACCGTCGAGGTCGGTGACAGCCGCGATGAGTTCACGGTCGAGGCGACGAACGCGACGATCGAGACGGGTGACACCGACCGTCTGGAACTCGAGGTCACGAACATCTACGACGAGCCACTCAGCGACATCGAGGCGAAACTGTTCACGAACGCCCCCCTCGAGGACGGCGACGACGAGGCGTTCGTCCCCGAACTCGAGCCCGGCGCGTCGACGACCGTCGTCTTCGAGCTGTCGGCCGAAGAGGACGCGACGCCACAGACCTATCCCGTCCGGGTCGACTTCCAGTACGAGGAAGACGGCGACCGAAAACTGTCCGACACCTACCGGGTTCCGGTGACGGTCGCCGAACCGGAGGGGGGCGTGCCGATCGCGCTAGTCGTCGCAGCTCTCACGGGGCTCGGCGCGCTTTTCGCCCTCGCGTGGTGGTTCAGGGACCCGCTCGGGGAACGTCTCGACGGAGTCCCGGACGTCGGCCGGGTCTCCAACCTGTCGCTGCCGGGTTGGGGGGCCGAAGACGACGGTGAACGGACCGACCCGGCGGGAGATGACGACCGCGTCGACGGGGGAGCTCCGGAGGCCGACGAGGGGACTCCGGAGGCCGACGACTCGGGGGACGTCTTCTCGTTCGGCGAGGAGGAAGACGAGCGGCCGTCGGACACCGACGGGATAGACGACCGATGAGATGAACGGCGACGTCGTCGAACGCGCTCTCGAGGGGCTCACCCACCTGATAATCCACCGGTCGCGGACGGTTGTCGTCGTCTTCTTGCTGGTGACGGCGCTGTTCGCCGGCGGGCTGGGCGATATCGACTCCGAGGAGGGAACCGACGCCTTCGCCGAGGGACTCCCGTCCCAGCAGACACTCGACAGCGTCGAGGAGGAGTTCGAACCACCCTTCGGCGACGACGACGCCACGACCCAGCTGATCTACCGGGAGGGGAACGTCCTCACCCGGGGTGGACTGATAACACTCCTCGAGATCCAGACCGACCTCGAAGGGGAGGGCTTTTACCGGGTCGAGGAAACCTCGAGTGTCGCCGGGGCGGTCGCACAGGCGATCGATCCCTCGGCGACCACCCCCGAAGCACAGTTGCGGGTTCTAGAGGAGTCGACCGACGCCGAGGTGCGGGCGGCCGTCGGGACCGCAGCCGAGAACCCCGGGTTCGCGGCGTCTCTGAGCGAGGACTTCTCCCCGGCGGAACCGTACGCTTCGGCGACGATCGCGACCGCGGCCCACGCCGACGGCGTCGACGAGCGGGAGGCGAACGAACGCGTCGAGGCCGCACTCGGTGACTTCGACGCGGACGTCGTCGCCTTCGGCGGCGGGGTCTTCGACGCGGAGTTCGAGAACGTGATCGAGGACTCGCTTGCGATCGTCGTCCCGGTCGTGGTCGTCCTCATCTTGCTTTTCCTGACCGCCGCCTACCGTGATCCACTCGATCTCGTACTCGGTCTGGTCGCACTGTTCATGGCGATCGTCTGGACGTTCGGCTTTACCGGCCACGCGGGGATCGCGTTCAGTGAACTCATGATCGCCATCCCGCCACTGTTGCTCGCGGTCGGGATCGACTTCGGGATCCACGCGATCAACCGCTACCGCGAAGAGCGCGTCACCGGGGCGGGTATCGAGGAGGGAATGACCGACGCCTCGGGGCAACTGCTCGTCGCGTTCTTCATCGTCACCGGCACGACGGTGATCGGCTTTGGCGCGAACGTGACGAGCGGTCTCGACCCGGTCAGGGAGTTCGGGTTCGTCGCCAGCGTCGGGATCGTCTTCACGTTTCTCATCTTCGGCCTCTTTCTCCCGGCGGCGAAGGTCATCCTCGATCGGTTCCGTCGTCGCCACGACCTCCCCTCGTTCAGCACCGCCCCGCTTGGCTCCGAAGACTCCGCGCTCGGCCGGCTCTTGCCCCTCGGCACCCACTGGGGTAAACGCGCTCCCGTCGCCATCCTCCTGGTCGTCGCCCTGGTCACGACCGGGGCCGGCGCGTACGCCACGACGGTCGACACCACCTTCGAGGAGGAAGACTTCCTCCCGCCCGAGGAGGTCCCGTCGTACCTCGAGGCCGCCCCCGGCCCGCTCGCCCCCGGTGAGTACACAGTCACCTCGACGATCAACTACCTCGAGGACAACTTCGCCTCCGGCGAGGACGACGAGGTAACGGTCTATGCCGAGGGGCCGATCTACGAGAACTACGCCCTGGAGTCGATCCACCGTGCGGGCCAGAACCCACCCGACTCGGTCGTACTCGAGGACGGCCAGGCGTCGACCGAGAGCGTCGTCGACGTCGTCCACGCCGAGGCCGAGCGAAACCCCGAGTTCGCCCGGCTGGTCGAGGCCAACGACGTCTCCGGGAACGGCGTCCCCGACCGGAACGTGGCGTTCGTCCTCGAGTCGTTGCTCGCGTCTGACTCCCGTTCGGAGGCACTGCGGTACGTTTCCGAGGATCTCGACAGTACCCGCGTCATCTACGCCGTCGAGGCCGACGCCGGCCAGGAGGTGGTGACCGAGGACGCGACCGAACTCGCCGACGACTACCGGCTCGAGGCGACCGCGACCGGCGACATCGTGGTCTTCCAGGAGGTCTCGGACCTGATCTTTCTCTCCTCGCTGACCAGCCTCGCGATCGCACTCACAGCGACCGCCGTCTTCCTCGCGCTCATCTACCACGTCCTCGAGGGGCGGGCCTCGCTGGGTGTGGCGAACCTCGTCCCGATCGTCGTCACCCTCGCCGTCCTCGGTGGGACGATGGCCGTCCTCGGCGTTCCCCTGAACGCCCTCACGGGGACCTCGCTGTCGATCACCATCGGCGTCGGCGTCGCCTACTCCGTCCACGTCACCCACCGCTTTATCGACGAGTACAACGCCTGTGATGACGGCTACGAGTCACTGTTGATCACGATGCGCGGAACTGGCGGCGCGCTCACGGGCTCAGTGCTCACCACCCTCGGCGGTGCGGGTTCGCTCGTGCTCGCGATCACGCCCATCCTCGGCCAGTTCGGCCTCCTGATGGTGATCAGCGTGATCTACTCGTATCTGATGGCGATCGTCGTCCTCCCGCCGACGCTGCTCGTCTGGGAACGGTTGGCCGGTTGACCACGAACGCCGTCCCGGGAGCCACGGAACGACGTGTCGCGGTTTCCGGGCGGACGATGGCCGACACGATCTTATAACCGACCTATATTCGCGAGTTATTTGCCCGAGGAGCGAGTACCCCCTGTATGGACCGAATCACCCTCGGCCTCGAGTGGTTCCTAAACCCCGATCACGTCCCCTTTTTCGTCGCGGACGAACGGGGCTACTACGCGGAGGTCGGCCTCGAACTCGAGGTCTGGGAGCCGCCGGAACACTACGACACCCTGGAGATGCTCGCCGCGGGCGAACTCGACGTCGCGATCACCGAACCGATCCACCTCGTCCCCGACCGATCGGAGGGCGTTCCCGTCACGGGAATCGCGACGTTCCTCCACACCCGCGGCGGCATCCAGTATCCGACCGACCGTGGATGGGACTCCCCGGCCGATCTCGAGGCCGGCGTCCGACTGAACTACCCCGGCGCACCCGGACTCGGCGGCCGGAAGATGGTCGCCCACATGGCCCAACACGCCGGTGGTGACCTGACCGCCGAGGGGATCGAACCCGTCGACAGGGGCTTTTACCACACCGACGCCCTGATCGAGGACGACGCCGACGTCGCCTTCCTCGCGTTCTACAACTTCGAGATCGTCGAGAGCGAACACCGGGACGTCGAGACCGCACTGTGGGAGCTGTCCGACTACGGCGTCCCCGATTTCAACCAGCTCATTCTCACCGCCGCCGACGAGCGCCTCGAGGCCGACCCAGAGCGGATCGAGCGCTTTATCGACGCCACCCGCCGCGGCCTCGAGGACACCGTCGCCGACCCCGACACGGCAGCCGAACTCTTCTTCGAGCGCAACCCGGCGGTCAGAGCGGAGGATCCCGGACTCATCGACGCGATCACCGAGGCGACCCTCGAGACGTTCACGCCCGACCTACAGCAGGACCTCGAGATGTACCGCGAGCTGGTCGACTTCTGTGAGGACCTCGAACTCACCGAGGAGCCGGTGACCGTCGAGGAGTTCACCGACCAGCGGTTCAGCTGACCGGACGGACCGTCTACGTCTCGCGTTTTTCCTTCTCGAGGACGCGGACGTTCTCGATCCCCGTCCGTGGATAGTTGCCCGTCCCGTCTTTCTCGACGGCTTTGACCATATCCCAGACGACGTTCAGCCCCGTCGTCACACCCTCTAGGGCCTCCATCTCACAGCCGGTCTTGCCCGTCGTCTCGACGGCGACCTCGAGTTCGATCCGCCCGTCACCCACCTCGAAGTCGGTGTCCACGTTCGTGATCGGAATCTGATGACACATCGGGATCGTCTCCCAGGTGTGTTTGACCGCCCGGATCGCGCCGACGCGGGCGGTGGCGAGCACGTCGCCTTTGCCGATCTCGCTCTCACGGATCGCCTCGATCGTCGACGGCTGGAGGTGGATCTCCCCCGCCGCGACCGCCCGACGGTTCGTGTCGGGTTTGTCGCCGACGTCGACCATCTGGACGTCGCCCTCGCTCGTCGTGTGTGTCAGTTCCTCGGGGCCCGCCTCGCTCTCTGGTTTGTCACTCATCGTCCTCACCCCAGAGTACGGGTGGGATCGCCGAAAGCAGTTCCGAGGCGAGAAAACCGTTTCCGTCGCCCGCTGTGAGCCGTTCGCCCGCCTTCCCGTTGACGTACGCGCCCGCACAGGCGGCCTCGAAGGGGGAAACACCCTCGAGCAACCCGGCGACGACCCCAGCCAGGGTGTCGCCGCTGCCGCCGACTGCCATCCCCGGTGCCCCGGCACGGTTGACCCGCGTGCGTTCGCCGTCGGTGATGACGTCGTCCTCGCCTTTCGCTACGATTACCTGTCCCAGGTCGGCCGCCAACCGTTCGATCTCCTCCGTTATCACCCGGAGATCGTCGGCCTCGGGGCCGCCCATCCCGGCGAGTTCCCGTCGGTTTGGCGTACAGACCAGCGTCGCCTCGGTCTCGACGTCGGGCACTACCGCGAGGGCGTCGGCGTCGACCACCGCGGGGCCGGTGTAGGCCTCGAGGAACTGCCGGGCCGCCTCGAGGGTCTCTTCGGCCGTCCCGAGGCCGGGCCCGAGGATCACCACGTCGTCGTACCGTTCGGCGGTCTCCACCAGGTCCCTTACTTCCGCGGGCGTGAGCACTTCGCCCCCGTAGGGCTGGACGATCAGGTCCTCGGCGTACCCCTGGATCTCCCCGGAAACGCTCTCGGGTGCGGCAACGAAGGAGAGTTCCGCACCCGCCCGCAACGCCGCCTGTGCCGCGAGCGCGGGCGCACCCGTGTAGGGGCCACCACCGATCACGAACGCCCGTCCGTCGCGACTCGAGGGGCGGGCCAGTCGGCGGTCACCCGGCCCGACGAGGCGTTCTGCGGCCGCCGGGATACCGATGTCCGCGACCGTCACGGTGGCCTCGAGGTCGTCGAGGCCGGGTTTCGTGTCGTGGAAGGTGACGACGTGGTCTGCCTCGACGCCGTTTTCGGCGTGGTCGCCGCCGTCGGCGTCGAACCCCGAGGGGACGTCGACTGAGAGGACCGTCGCGTCGGAAGCGTTGAGCGCCGCCGCGGCGGTCGCCGCGGGTTCCCGGAGGTCGCCGTTGATCCCCGTCCCGAGCATGGCGTCGACGATCACGTCCGCCTCCGGTAACTCGAAGTTCCGGGAGTCGGTCACCTCGCGAATATCGTACTCGCCGACCTCGAGGGCGGCCCAGTTCTCCCGGGAAATCCGCGTGCCGATGGTCTCCGCGCGGCCGACCAACAGGGTGGTGACGTCGTAGTCGTCCAGAAAGCGTGCGGTGACGAACGCGTCCCCGCCGTTGTTCCCGCGGCCGGCGACGACGACGACCCGACTCCCCGACTCCGCGAGGCCTTTCAGTTCGCGGGCGACGGCGTGTCCACTCGACTCCATCAACTGCTTTGGTGGGACACCCAGGGCAGCGGCGTTCTCGTCGACGGCGGCCATTCGTCTGCCGGAGATCATACTCGGAGGGTTCGCCCGTGGGTGGCAAAAGCGTGTGGACTAGAGTACCCGGAAGTAGCCCCCGGCCGCGATCGCGGTCGCCTCCTCGAAGACCTGCACCTCGTTGAACGTCTCTCGGGGGACCGGCCCGCCCTCGCGAACCTCCCTCGCCTCGGTGGTACTGACGATGACGCCGTACTCGAGGTCGTCGTACTGCTCCCGGAGCGTCCCTGCCATCTCCTCGGTGACGACGGGTTCCCGTTCCTGTGCGCTGGTGAAGACGTCCGCGTCTTCGAACCGTTCGGTGACGTACGGGGCCTGGGTCGTGGTGTCGGCGATGACGGCGTGGAGGTCGTCGCTCTCGCCGTCGCGTCGCCCACGGATCCACTTCTCGTAGACGATCCCGCGGTGGAGCGCTTCGGTGATCGTAACTCCCGTCACGCCGAGACCGATCCCTCCCCCGGCCGCGGCGAGTGCCTGCCGTCGCGAGACCATATGTACGGTTCGACGGCTGTAAAAATGAATCCTCCGCTCTCCACTCTTCCCGGGGGGAGTATCCAAACAATCCAGATAAACAGCTGATCGGGCGATTGGGAAACGGACACGTCGGGCAGTGATTCCAGCACTGGCGCGGAAATCCGCCAGGATTTTTGCCCGTCAGTACCGGATCTCGAACCCGTCCTCACCGTCCGGCCCCCCGTACTCGACCTCGACGTCGTCGACGTCCGCGGCCGGGCTGCCCTCGTGACACCACTCGACCATCGCCTCGACGGCCTCCTCGGGGCCCTCGAAGATCGCCTCGACCCGGCCGTCGGCGAGGTTTGTCACCCAGCCGTCGACGCCCGCCTCGCGGGCCATCTCCCGTGTGTTCGCCCGATAGTAAACACCCTGTACCGTTCCCGAAACGAAGACGTGCGCTCGAGTGTGTTCTCCCATAGTCGGGCGCTCGGTCCCGAAGCGCAAAAAGCCACCCCACCGGCTCAAACGGTATACCGAGCCGTCTCACTCGCCGGTTCGCAGATGGTGAAAGACGTACGTCTGAGCGTAACCCGCGTACTGCCCGCCGTCGGACGTGTCCGACGAGTCGGCGCTCGTATCGCTCGCGGAGACGCCAAAGCGCTCACGGATCGCCCGGGAGGTCTCGGCGTAGTTGCCACCGTCACACTCGGGGTAGTACTCCTCGATCGCCGTCTTGATCCAGGTGTCAAGTGGCACGGCCTCGTCGAAGCCGAGTGAGAACAACAGGACGCAGTCGGCGACCTTCTCGCCGACGCCGACGAACCGGGTGAGATACTCACGGGCCTCCTCGTAGGGCAGCCCCCGTGCGTCCTCGGGATGGGCCTCCCCGCTCGCGACCATCTCGGCCGTCCGAACGACGTAGGGTGCCCGATAGCCGAGGCCGAGATCGCGGAGATCCGCTTCGGTCGCCCTCGCGAGTTCCGCCGGGGCCGGGAACGCGTGATAGGTCCGTCCGTTCCACTCGAGGGCATCCCCGTACTCCCGGGCGAGCGTCGAGACCATCCCGTGGATCCGGCGCACCCGCATCTGCGCCGAGCAGATGAAGGCGATCAGACAGCCAAAGGGCGGATCCTCGACCAGTCGCAACCCGCGGTGGGTCCCGTAGGCCTCCCGGAGCAGGGGGTCCTCGGGTGCGTCCGCGACGATCGCCTCGAGGTCGTCCTCGAGACACAACAGCCGACGAACCAGTGGGTCGGCGTCGGTCGTCGACTCCCACTCCAGTCGGTTATCGCGCTGGCGGACACGGACGACCTCACCCTCGACGACGGTGGTGTACCACACACCGGGCTCGCGCTCGCCGCTGTACATCTCCCCGTCGTCACGTCGCCAGAGGTAGGTCTGACCGCTCTCGAGGGTGAGATACAGGTCCAGTCCCCCCGACAGTTCCCCGGTCGGGATCGTGCCCGTCTCCATCGGGTAGACCCTTCGAGAGCGCGTGCTTTTAGCTTTCGGAGGGGCGCTCACGGCCCCGCCTCGGGAGACCGGGGCGAACCTTCATACCGTAGGACACACAATGTCTAGGTATGAACTGCAGGGTTGTCGTCGAGGCTGCCGTGCCGGTGTTCGACGTCGAGACGGAAGACGAGGCGATCCGCATCGCCATCTCGAAGACCGGAGAGATGTTGAACCCTGACCTGAACTACGTCGAGATCGACATGGGAGAACGGACCTCGCCATCGGGTGAGGAACTCCCCCCCGCCTTTATCGCCGCGGACGAGGCACTCGTCGCCCTCGAACTCGAGATGACGGTCTTCAACGTCGAGCGGGAGGAACACGCCTCCCGGATCGCCCGCAAGGAGATCGGGCAGCGCCTCGAGAACATCCCGCTCGAGGTGCTCCACGTCGAGGTCCTCGAGGCGGACGAGATCGAAGACAAGTCCGAAGACGACGGGGGCGAGAAGACGGAGACGTCCGCCGACCCCACGGAGGAAACCGACGTCGACGAAGGCGACGAGGACGTGTTACCGGAGTTCGAAGATCTTATCGAGTGACCGCCCGACACCCACGACTCGAGAGCGGCGGCTCCTCCCGACCGCGTGTCCGTAGTCTCTCCAGTATGCGTCGGGAGCTAGTCGGGGAGTAACGCGTATTCAGTCCGCAGTTGGAGCGACCGTTTCCGTCTCTGTTCCGCGCATGTTTTCTGTGATTCCACCGGCGAGGGCGAATACGGCTGCTTTGTGGTCCGTCTTCGATTTGTGAATCGAGGTCGGTCGAATGCCCCGAGCTTCGTACTCCTCGAGGTCGATCTCACAGTCGTCCCAGGCGGTACACTCGTTCGAAACCTCCGCGAGAAGGCCGTGAAGGTGGATGAGTTCTTGTTTTTTCATAACCACCCGTCTCTATCCACCGCAGGGTTATATTATTATCTTGAGGCTCGTTAACACGGAATCTTCGTTCCGTTTCCGGTGACTGTCTCGATGAATCCGGCTGAACTCGAGACCCGAACGATTCAAATGCCACCCTTACCTCGAAAACGAGGGGTTGTTGCTCGGGAAAGACGACGTTTCCCGGCCGCTACGTCGTCCTGACCCGTGGCGATGGGTCCGGTACACGGTCGGTAGTCCGGGTGAAAAAACCGTTCATCGGGTTTAGCCCAGTTGTTTCAGCGTCCGGAGGTCCCGCTCGGTTCGAGTGAACTCCGACATCCGACGGGAGGCGTGACAGTTCGGACAGTGGAACGGTTTCGACGGTTCGGGAAGCTCCCCGGGTGGAACTTGCCAGTTTTTCGCACACTCCGGGCACAGCAGCTGCACGGTCGTCTCGTCCATGTCATGTGACTCCACACCAGCGGGCAAAGCTCTGTCGGCCCGACGAAGAGAAGACGGGTGGGTCAGGCCGGCGTCGCCGTGTCCGAGGCCTCGAGGAGTTCCTTGTAGCGGTTGCGGATCGTCACTTCCGAGATGTTGGCGACCTCACTGACCTCGTTTTGAGTCACCTTCTCGTTCGTGAGGAGGGCGGCGGCGTACACCGACGCGGCCGCGAGGCCGACCGGCGACTTGCCGCTGTGGACGCCCTCCTGTCTGGCCGCCTCGAGTAGCTCACGAGCCATCCGCTCGGTCTCATCGGAGAGGTCGAGCCCGCTGATAAAGCGTGGAACGTAGTGTTCCGGATCCGCGGGCTTGACCTCGAGGCCGAGTTCCCGGACGACGTAGCGGTACGTGCGGGTGAGTTCCATGCGGTCGACGCGGCTGACCGCCGAGATTTCGTCGAGACTTCGCGGTGTGCCCGCCTGGCGGGCGGCGGCGTACAGCGAGGCGGTGGCGACGCCCTCGATCGATCGGCCCGGGAGGAGGTCCTCCTCGAGGGCACGCCGATAGATGACGCTGGCGGTCTCCCGGACGTTCTCCGGGAGGCCGAGTGCGCTCGCCATGCGGTCGATCTCGCCGAGGGCCTGTTTGAGGTTGCGCTCTTTGCTGTCACGCGTGCGAAAGCGCTCGTTCCAGGTTCGCAGTCGCTGCATCTTCTGGCGCTGGCGACTCGAGAGCGCACGGCCGTAGGCGTCTTTGTCCTGCCAGCCGATGTTCGTCGACAGCCCCTGGTCGTGCATCATCTTCGTCGTCGGGGCCCCGACGCGGCTCTTTTCGTCCTTCTCGGAGGCGTCGAACGCCCGCCACTCGGGTCCACGGTCGATCTCGTCTTCTTCGACCACGAGGCCACACTCCTCACACACCGTCTCGGCGTGTTCCGTGTCCGAGATGACGCGGCCACCACACTCCGGGCACTGCTCCGTCTCACCCCGCTGGGCTTCCGTCTCGTTCGTCTCCGTTTCTTCCGTATACGTTCGGGTAATCGTATCTGTCATGATGTATCACTCTGTTACTCGTGACTCCCGGGTGGGGAAACCAGAAAAACCCGGTCGTCAGCTAACGTATAGTAAGGCCGAAAGGCATATAAACGTTTCGCCTTCCATAATAAACTCATCGCCGATTTGCTTATATCGGTTTCGGTTATCTCACCGGTGGCGTGAGAACTGTGTCCCGCTCTATACCGTAAAGAGGTGGCCGTCGGTCGGAACGGCCAACAGGCCCACTCGTGCACCCGCGTCGAGCCAGGCGTGGCCGTAAGCGAAGGCTGCCAGGGCGTTAACGGGATCGTTCGTCGCCCGAAAGTGGCGGCCGTCTTCCAGGTACGACTCGGCCATCTCCGTGCAGTCTGTGGCTCCCTCGGCCATCGGCGTTCCCTCCGGTGGGGCCACGGTCGCCGCCTCGAGTGCCTCCGTGAGCAACCGCTCGTAGCGTTCGGTCTTCTCGTCCAGATCTGCAGCCATGGGTAGACGACGGACGCGGTGGGTGTAAGACCGTCGATCGGTCGGGTGCCCCTCGAAACGACTGGCTCACCGCTCACAGTGGCGGGTGTCACCCT
>LFFM01001969.1_pt1 | contig 13879 bp, 13 predicted proteins | sample 643131 | NCBI WGS metagenome assembly LFFM01 (sample SAMN03777445, study PRJNA286221) | soda lake metagenome | biome: soda lake; feature: Kulunda steppe; material: water; isolation source: sample Tc-Br brine of Tanatar trona crystallizer | place: Russia: Kulunda steppe | collected 2011-07
ACGGCCGGTACCGCCGTCATCGGCCGCCTGTTCGCAGCCCGGATCGACGCGACGTACACCGAGACGGTGATGGAGCCGTGGTCGGACGCACAGTGTAGCTCGTTCGAGGAGATGGGAACCATGCCCGAGCAGTGTCAGATCGACGAACCGGTGACCAGGGAGGTCGACGTGGGTGCCGAGGTCTGGAGCGAGATCCTCCGGCTCCTGCCGCTTGTCTTTCTGAGCCTTGTGGTGTTCTGGCTCCTGATCGCTCTCGCCCTCCATCTGCTGTCGGCGCTTTTCGACGCGCGAGGTGGGTTCGGTGCGACCCTTTCGGCCGTCGGCTGGGGGATGGTGCTGGAGCTCGTCTCGACCGCTATCGGTCTCGGGGTGATCGCCGCCACGCTCTACGGAACCGAGTTCGCCTCGGATCCGGAGCTGTTGCTCGAGCAGTTAGAGGCGTTGACCGGGGGTGGCCCCTCGGTCGTCTCGACGCTCGGTACCGTGCTGGTAGCGCTCTGGCAGGCGTACATCTGGACGTATGGACTCAGTCGTGCCCGTTCGCTCTCGGTCGGCGAAGCCGGGATCGTTACGGCCCCCGTCGCCGTCGTCGTCCTGCTCCTGTCACTCTAGGGGCACGGACAGAGACTCGCAGTGAGGACTGCCACCTCGTCCGTGTCGTTGCGCGCGCCGTGGGCGACGCCGCGCTCGTGGAGCACGACCCCGGGCGCGGAAATCGTCTCCTCGGTGCCGTCCTGGATCACCGTCACCTCGCCCTCGACGACGTGAAAGACGTTCGTCGCGTCGGCGTGTTCGTGCGGCGAGAGCGTCGCGCCGGGACCGAGCGCGAACGCCTTGACGAGCACGTCGTCGGTCACGACGACTTCCGCGTCGAGCAGTTCTCCATCCGCCGGGTCGAGATCGGGTAGCTGGTCGAGTGTCATCGATCGATGCTAGCGGCTGCTGGACTCATAACAGTTCTCTGAGGGGGGTGCCACCACAACCGTTCAAACCGCCCGGATATCGTTCAAATCTGCGTGTCCGGAAGATTCTGAGCGTGGGGAATTCACCATTGCTACCGGGGTCAACGTCAGTACTTAACTCGGATGAAACGCGCAAACGAAGGTAAATACACGTCAACTGTCTCCGGGCCTTACGTACCATCCGGGACACGTCACGAGTGCGCCATGTCAGAGCGCCCCGGGACAGTTCACCAACCGGCGTTCCGGGTTTGCGGGAGTGTGGAACCGCCCGACGCTATTCCGCCGCCAGCTCTTCCGCGACCGTTTCGGCCCCCAGTAGTTCGGGATCGACCGCGAGGTCGGCCTGCGCGCTGACGAACTCCGGGAGCGATTGACGGTCGTAGACCACTGCTTGAATATCGTCGTTGATATCCTTCGCGATGGGGATCGCTGTGGCCTGTTCGACGTCGGTCAGGACCAGCAGCGCTGCTCGATGAACGCCCGACTCCTCGAGTTTTGGACGGGTTGCCAGCCCTTCGATCGTCGTGACTTCGACGTCCTGTACGCGGAGCTGTGTCGCCAGATCGTCCGGGTCGGGACCTGCGAGAATCGCGTACATTACTCGTACTCGATCGTCGCAGGTGGTTTGTGGGTCACGTCGTAGACGACACGGGCGACGTTCTCGTGAGAGCCAGTGATCCGGCTCTGGATGCGCTGGAGCGTCTCCCAGTCGATCTCCTGGGCGCGGGCGGTCATGCCGTCACGCGATTCGACCGACCGGACGGAGACGACCCAGCCGTGGACGCGGTTGTCGCCTTTGACGCCCGTGGCCTTGCCGATCACCGCGGCGAGTGCCTGCCACGGCTCGTACTCCTCTAATTCTTCCTCGACGACGTGGTTGGCCTCGCGGGCAACTTCGAGTTTCTCCTCGGTTACCTCGCCGATGATCCGCACGGCGAGGCCGGGGCCGGGGAACGGCATCCGTTCGGCGACGAGTTCGTCGAGATCGAGTTCGCGGGCGACCTCCCGTACTTCGTCCTTGTAGAGATCCCGCATCGGCTCGACGATCCCCTCGAAGTCGACGACCTCGGGGAGGCCACCGACGTTGTGGTGGGACTTGATCGTCCCCTCGGACTCGATCCGATCGGGGTAGATCGTCCCCTGGACGAGGTAGTCGGCGTCGACGTCTTTCGCGACCGTCTCGAACTCCCGGATGAACTGCTCGCCGATGATGTGGCGTTTCTCCTCGGGATCGGTGGTGTCGCCGAGCGCGTCCAGGAACCGCTCCTGAGCGTCGACGATCCGCAGCGAGTCCATATACGAGAACGTCTCGCGGATCTGCTCGGTTTCGCCTTTGCGCATCAGGCCGGTGTCGACGTACACCGCCGTGAGCTGGTCGCCGATGGCCTCGTAGGCCAGCGCCGCGGCAGTCGAGGAGTCGACCCCGCCCGACAGTGCGATAACGGCGTTTTCGTCGCCGACTGCGTCTTCGATCTCTGTGACTTTCTCCGTGATGAATGAATCTACGTCTACCATTATAGTTCGACCTCCGTCTGTTCGGTGTCCTCGACCTGTTCGACCATCGCGTCGAGCAGCCCGACGAAAGGCGGGCTCGCCCGCGTCGGCCGCGAGCGGAACTCGGGATGGAACTGCGTCCCGAAGAAGTAGGGATGATCGTCGAGTTCGACGATCTCCATGCGGTTGTTCGATTTGCCGGAGAACACGAGTCCGGCGTCTTCGAGCTCCTCGATGTACTCGGGGTTGACCTCGTAGCGGTGGCGATGGCGTTCGGTACAGGACGTCTCGCCGTAGACCTCGTGGGCCAGCGTCCCGGGTTCGATGTCGGTCTCGTGTGCGCCCAGCCGCATCGTGCCGCCCATATCCTCGACCTCGTACTGCTCGGGCAGGATGTCGATGATCGGATGGGGCGTCTCCGCCTCGATCTCGGCGGAGTGTGCGCCCTCCAGTCCGAGGACGTTTCGGGCGTACTCGACGACCGCCATCTGGAAACCGAGACAGAGCCCGAGGTAGGGGACGTCGTTCTCGCGGGCGTATCGGACCGCCTCGATCTTCCCCTCCGTGCCGCGGGAGCCAAAGCCGCCGGGGACGACAATCCCATCGAGTTCGTCGAGCTGGCCGTCGTGGCCCTCCGCGAGCTCCTCGGAGTGGACCCACGTGACCTCCACGTCGACGTTCGCTTCGAGTCCGGCGTGTTTCAGCGCCTCGTGGATCGACATGTAGGCGTCTTCGAGGCCGTACTTGCCGACGAGACCGATCTCGACCTCGCCCGTGGTGGGCTGGGTGACGACCTCGCGCCACTCGTTATCCCGTTCCTCCGGCGGAAGCGCGGCGTCGGTGAGTCCGAGCCGCTCCATGACGTACTCGTCGAGACCCTCTTCTTCGACCATCAGCGGGACGTGATAGATGTCCTCGACGTCGGGGTTCGAGAAGACGGCCTCCATCGGCACGTCACAGAACAGCGCGATCTTCTCTTTGGTATCGAGATCCAGCCGGTCCTCACAGCGCCCGACGAGGATGTCGGGCTGGAGACCGATCGAGCGCAGTTCCTTGACGCTGTGCTGAGTGGGTTTGGTCTTCTGCTCGCCGTTTTTCGAGTAGGGGACGAGCGTGACGTGTGTAAAGAGAATGTCGTCGTCGTCTTCCTCGTGGGCGAACTGGCGCAGCGCTTCGAGATACGGCATCCCCTCGATGTCCCCGACTGTGCCGCCGACCTCGATGAGACAGACGTCGGTGCCCTCGGCGGCCTCGCGGATCCGCCGCTTGATGTCGTCGGTGATGTGGGGGATGATCTGGACGGTCTTGCCGAGATAATCGCCCGCGCGCTCTTTTTCGATGACGTGTTTGTACGTCTTCCCCGTCGTGACGTTGTGGTCGAAGGTCATGTCGATGTCGAGGAACCGCTCGTAGTTCCCGAGATCGAGGTCGACCTCGCCGCCGTCTTTTAACACGTACACCTCGCCGTGCTGGTAGGGGTTCATCGTCCCCGCGTCCACGTTCAGATACGGGTCGATCTTCACTGCCGTGACGTCGAACCCGGCGTTTTTCAGGAGTCGGCCGGTGCTGGCGGCCGTAATCCCCTTGCCGAGTCCCGACATCACGCCCCCGGTGACGAAAACGAACTTGTTGCCGAGGGTAGGGTCGTATTCAGTGTCCGGTTCGGTCGGCATACCGATGTTCCGCGAGCATGGGTCAAAATGATTTCGGACGGCGACGAGCGCGCCAGTCCGTGACACCCCTTCGAGCGCAACGCTTACGCGTCTGTATACGGTTCTATGATGATAGTTGTGAGTTACGTGATCGATCAGTTGTCCGCTGGCGGCCGTCGAGTATGACCGGGGGGTCCCCGTCACCGGACGCGCTCGCTCGCGCCCTTACCGACGCCGACGGCGTCCCGTATCGTCGCCGAACGGACGGTGGGCAGTACCTCGAATCGGGTGGGGATCCCCTCGCCGCCCTGCTTGGCCTGTCGGAGCCGCCGGAGCGCTGGCTGGATCACGTCCACCCGGACGATCGGGAGGACGTGCGGGCGGCGGGCAAGCGAGCAGAGAGGGAGCCGACCTCCGTGACCTATCGCATCCGGACCGACGACGGCTGGACGCGCTGGGTTCGGGACCGCGTTGCCCGACGTGACGACGGGAGAATCGAGGGCGTTTGCTTCGAGGTCACGCGGGAGGTCGCCCGGCGCGAGGCTCTCCAGCGGGACGCCGATCTGCTCCACGATATCTTCGAGCACGTCCCGATCCACGTCTACATCAAAGACGAGGAGGGCCGCCACCAGTACGTCAGCGATCATATCGACTTTCCCGAGGAGCTCATCGGCAAGCGAGATATCGATGTCGGCTTTACCGAGCCGGAGGCGGGTCGGCGTGCCTACGAGGACGACATGCGAGTGATCGAGACCGACGAGACGATCCTCGATCAGGAAGAGGAGTACCCGGCGGTCGGCGAGTGGGATCTCACCTCGAAGGTCCCGATCTACGACGAGGACGGCGAGACGATGGGGCTACTCGGCGCGACCCGGCGGATCACCGAGCGCAAGCAGGCAAAGGCGGAACTTGAACGCAAAACCGAACGTCTCGAACGGTTCGTCGATATCGTCAGTCACGATATCCGAAACCCGTTATCGGTCGCTCGGGGCTACGCGGAGCTGATCGAGGAGCCCGACGCCGAGACCGAGTACGTCGAACAGGTCAGGCAGTCGATCGAGCGGGCAAACGCCATCCTCGACGACGTGCTGGCGCTTTCTCGACAGGGTGCGGCCGACCTCGATCCCGAGGTACACCAGCTGTCGGCCGCCGTCGAGACCGCCTGGTCCCACGTCGAGACGGCCGAGGCGACGCTGTCCCCGCCCGAGGACGTGGCGATCCGAGCAGACAGATCACAGCTCGCACGGGCGTTCGAAAACCTGTTCAGGAATGCGGTCGAACACGGCGGCGAGACGGTGACGGTCTCAATCGAACGGATCGACGGCGGCTTCGCAATCGAGGATGACGGGTCCGGCATCCCGCCGGACGAGCGCGACCTGGTGTTCGATCAGCAGTACACGACAGCCAAAACGGGTACCGGGTTCGGCCTGGCGATCGTCTCGGAGGTCGTCGACGCACACGGCTGGGCGGTCGAGCTCCGTGAAAGCGACACCGGCGGTGCTCGGTTCGAAATTACCGGCGTCGACAGCATCGATGGGGGTACTGAATGATCCACAGCAACCGACCCCGTTGTATCGTCGCCCGAAGACGTAGCAGGAACACCCGACGATGACAGGAGACAGCACCGACGACGTATCCGCGGCGCTCGCCGGTGGTCGTACATACCGTCGGCGCCTGTGCGACGGGCAGCGCGTGCTGTCGCTTGCCGATGGGCCGAGTCCGGCGGTTGAACGAATCGACCCGCCACACGACGAGAGCTGGCTCGACGTCGTCCACCCCGAGGACCGGGAGCAAGTCGCCGCAGTCGAGTCCCTGAACCCGGGCGAAAGCGTCGACCTGCGGTACCGACTCGGAACCGCCGATCCAGTCTGGGTGCGGGATGTCGCCGCGGTGCCACAGGACCGGCCCGACGTGATCGATGGCGTGCTGTTCGAGATCACCGGGGAGGAACGGCGTCGGCGGGAGCTCGAAACCGAGTCACACCTGCTCGATCAGCTGTTCGAGAGCATTCCGGTCCATCTGTACGTGAAAGACGACGAAGGAGTCCACCTGCGCGTGAGCGACCACCTCGAAAAGCGAGTGGAGTTCGTGGGCAAAACCGACGCCGAGATCGCTGCGGACGGCGATCCGCGTGGGGAGCGCGGTCTCCGTGACGATAGGCGGGTAATCGAGTCCGGCGAACCAATACTCGACAAGGAGGAGTACCTGTCGGGGCTCGATCAGTGGAGCCTCACCTCGAAAGTGCCCTGGACCGATGAACGCGGCGAGGTACAGGGGATCATCGGCGTCTCCCGGGATATCACCGAGCGCAAGCGCGCCGAAAAGCAGCTCCGTGAGGAAACCGAGCGGTTAGAGGAGTTTGCCGATATCGTCTCCCACGACATCAGAAACCCGCTTACTGCGGCGCTTGGACGGCTCGAACTCGCCGAATCGACCGGTGATCCGGCACATCTCGACGAGACCGTCGCCGCGCTCGATCAGGCCGATGCCATCATCGACGACGTGTTGACGCTCGCTCGCCACGACCCCGACATCGATCCGGAATGGGTCTCCCTCCAGCGGCTCTGTCACGGTGCGGCCCACTCGATTACTGCGCCACGCGCCGAGATCGAGTTCCCATCGGACGAGGATCTGCTGGCCGATCGCTCACAGCTCCGCCGACTGCTCGAAAACCTGTTTACCAACGCCGTCCAGCACGGCGGCACGGAGGTTCGGATCGACGTCGAGGTGCTCGACGACGGCTTTGCAGTCACCGACGACGGCCCCGGCATCCCGCCGGACGAGCGCGACCGGGTGTTCGAGGAATCGTACACGACACATCCCGACGGGACGGGCTTTGGCCTGCCGATCGTCGCAGAAATCGTCGACGCACACGGCTGGAGCGTCTCTGTTACTGGCGGCGAAGACGGCGGGGCACGGTTCGAGATCACTGGCGTCGAGCGACGGGACGCCGGTCAGTAGGCCGAAGAGTTACGACGCTTCTGCGAGCCGGCGCTCGGCACGCTCGATCGATCGATCGATGACGTCGGCCAGACGCGCGTAGACGGCGAGCAGCGGGAACGTCGTCTCGCAATGCTGGTAGAGATACTCCGCGAGACCGGTCATCGGATCGGGCAGTTCGCGGCGCTGCTGTTCGAGAAAGTCCTGTCGTTCGTCGACCAGCTCGTCACATTCCGCACGGAGATCGAGGAGTCGTTCGCGAGTGAGCCGGAGGCTGTTGAACTCCATCCGGTCGATCGGCTGGTCGAGAATCGAGTCGATCCGCTCGATGGCGTCGACCACCGTCCGTTCGGCCTCGTCGAGCCGTTCTTCTTCCCCGTCGATCAGGGCGAGCACCCGCTTTCGGGTTCTGATCGCCTCGTTCGTCGTCGTGATGAGGCTTCGTTTCAGCGGCGGATGCAGCGACTGGCTGCCGACCACGGCCGCGGCGACCTCCTCGCCCAGTTCGCCGGCCATGTGCTCGGGCAGGGACTCGTCGTACGCAAGCTCGAAGTGCGAGACGCTCATCACGGTCTCGGAGTAGGCATCCCGGACCGCCTGCAGGGCTGCGGATGTCGGTTCCGCTACCGGCGCTTTCGGCCGGTCAGGCGTCGGCTTCGTGGCGTCGAGATCGACGACGCGCTCCCCGAAGGTCATGAACGCGTCGACCTCCTCGCGCAACTGACGGCGCTCACGCTGGAGCGCCCGTCTTGCGGCGTCGATCGGTCCTGTCGGTGTGTTCGCCCCCACGTCGGTCGTAGGTCGGCGGGTTGGGAGTATAAATCTGTCTCACGGCCCGTCGAACTATGTAGTGGAACATAGTGATATAGCATACAATATATAGATACAGGTTCAAATATATAACTCATAGCAGCCTACTTATTGGAATTTCCCATATCCATACCTGATGGCACAGAACCCATCGGACACGGGCGACAGTACCGGACGAACTGACAGCACGCGACGAACGTTCCTCGCCTCCGCGGGCGTGGTCGGCGGGCTGGCACTGGCGGGCTGTCTCGGCGGCGCTGACGGCGAAATTTCGGGAACGATCGACGCGTCGGGATCGAACACCGTCGCACCGATCACGGACTGGGCGGGCGAGAACTTCTCGAATGAGTATCCGGACGTGCTCGTCGACGTCGCGCCGGAGGGGACCGGTGCGGGGTTCCAGGAGTTCTGTCGCGGGAACTCCGGGGTCCAGAGTGCGAGCCGCCAGATCTCCGAGGACGAAATCGACCTCTGTGGGGAAAACGACGTCGAGTACGGTTTCCTCGAGGTCGGGCTCGACGGCTTGTCGGTCGTGAAAAACTCCGAGAACGACTGGGTCGACAACATCACGCTCGAGGAACTCAAGCTCATCTGGGAGTTCGAGGCGACCGACGAGATCACCCAGTGGAGCGACGTTCGCGACGAGTGGCCCGACGAGGAGATGCAGCTCCACGCCCGAGACAGCGCGTCCGGGACGTTCGATTACTTCACCGAGAACATCACCGGCGAGGTCGGGAACATTCGAGACGACTATTCTGCGACCAGTGCAACCAACGAGATCATGAACGCCGTCGCCGGGAACCGACACGGCTTTGGCTGGGGCGGGCTCGGCTATCTGGTCGACATTCGGGACGACGAGCCGATCGAGGCGGTCCCCGTCGAGAGCGACGCCGACGGCGAGTTCTATCTGCCCACGGAGGAAAACATCGAGGAAGGGCTGTACTCTCCGCTTGCCCGACCGCTGTTCGCGTTTTTCAATCTGGCGAGCCTCGAGGAGAGTCCCGATCTCATCGGCTCGTTCGCCCGGTTCTACGCCAACAACGCCCAGGAGTTCGCACGAGACGAGGGGTTCTTCGCGGCACCCGACGAGGTCACCGAGGAGAACCACGACAAGATCGACAGCTGGCTCGATCAGGTCGGCGTGGACCCGGACGAGCTCACCGTCCAGCGTGAGTAATCACGAGGGAACCGATGAGCACTGACACTGACCACGGGCCGGGGATCACGGGCGGCACCGCCCAGAGCGATCTGGCAGCCAACCGGCGTGCTCGCCGCGCGCTTTTCGGCTGTGCCGCCGTCACGGTCCTCACGACGCTCGCGATCTTTTTCGTGTTGCTGGATAATGCTGCGAGCTACTTTTTCGGTTCGAGACTCACCCAGATGCTGCTGGGCGCGAGCACCGAACAGGCGATCACCTTCACCGAGTTCTTCACCGGCACGCGATGGGCACCGGATCACGCGACCCCTGCTCACGGTGTCCTGCCGATCGTCTTCGGGACGCTCGTGATCACGGTCGGCGCAGCGTTCGTCTCGATCCCGATCGGGACGGCGACCGCGATCTACCTCTCGGAGTACGCCTCGCCGGGCGTCCGGGCGAAGCTCAAGCCGACGCTGGAAGTGCTCGCCGGGATCCCGACGATCGTCTACGGCTACTTCGCGATCGCCTTCATCAACCCCGTGTTGCTCGGTCCGATCGCCGACTCGCTGTTCGGGATCAACATCGGCCGGTACAGCATGCTCTCGGGAATGCTCGTGGTCGGTATTATGACGATCCCGATGGTCTCCTCGATCAGCGAGGACGCCATGTCCGCGGTGCCCGACGACCTGCGAAACGGCGCGTACGCCCTCGGCGCGACGAAGTTCGACGTCTCGACAAAGATCGTGCTTCCGGCGTCGATCTCGGGCGTGTTCGCATCCTACATTCTCGCGGTCTCGCGCGCGATCGGCGAGACGATGGCAGTGACGCTGGCGGCCGGGTTCAACGCCAACATCACCGCGAACCCGTTCGACGAGATCATGACGATGACCGCCTACATGGTCTCGATGGCCCGCGGAACGTCCGCGGTCGGGACCATCGAGTACCAGAGCCTGTTCGCGGTCGGGCTGTTCCTGTTCGTGATGACGCTGACGATGAATCTGCTCAACGACTGGTTCAAACGCCGCTTCCAGGAGGAGTACCGATGAGCACCGATACGGAAACCGACGACGAGGACCTGTTCACCGAGATCGATCTCGGCTGGGAGCACCTGAAAAACCGGCTCTTTCTCGCGATCATCTTCGCGGCGTCGATGTTCGGCGTCGTCATGCTCGCGCTCCTGTTGTTCGACGTCGCCACCGACTTCTACGTCGGGATGACGGAGTTCAACATCAGCATGAGCGACTTCCTTACGCGGGACGGCTCCCGGCGCGAGGAGCTCTCCGGGTTCCGCGGTGCGATCATCGCCTCGATCATGCTGATGGTCCTGACGGCGATCCTTTCGTTTTTCGTCGGCGTCGGCTCGGCGATCTACCTCGAAGAGTACGCGCCGGACACCCGGGTCACGCGGCTCATCGAGGCGAACCTCGCGAACCTCGCTGGCGTCCCCTCGATCGTCTACGGACTGCTCGCGCTCGCCGCGTTCGTCAACGGGATCGGGATGGGGCCGATCCTGCTCGCCGGGTCGATCGCGCTCGCCCTGCTCGTGATGCCGATCATCATCGTCTCGACCCAGGAGGCGCTCCGGGCCGTTCCGGACGGCGTCAGGAACGGCTCCTACGCGACCGGCGCGACGAAGTGGCAGACGATCCGCAAGGTCGTCCTGCCCGCCGCGATGCCCGGTATCATGACCGGGACCATCCTCGCGCTGGCCCGGGCGATCGGCGAGACGGCCCCGCTGATCATGGTCGGCGCGCTGTTTACCAACCGGATGCCGTTTGGCCCGCTCGATCGGTTCAGCGCGATGCCGACCCAGATCTACAACTGGGCGAACGAACCGAGCCAGCATTTCATCCATCTGGCGGCAACCGGTATCGTCGTCCTGCTTGCGTTTATGTTCGCGATGAACGGAATCGCGATCTACCTGCGAAACAGGTACGAGACGGAGGTCTAACATGGCAACAGACGGAGACAAACTCATCACGACCGACGTGCAGACGAGTAGCACAGGACGGGTCGAGCGGCCGGACGAGACAGTTGTCGCTTCACGACACCTCGATGTCTACTACGGCGACGAGCAGGCCCTCGATGACGTCTCGATGGAGATCCCCGAACACAAAGTCACCGCGATCATCGGGCCATCGGGCTGTGGGAAATCCACCTTCCTGCGGTGTGTCAACCGCATGAACGACCAGATCGACGCCTGTCGGATCGAGGGGGATCTTCGCTTCCACGGCAAAGACGTCTACGACGACGACGTCGATCCCGTCGCGCTCCGGCGGAAGATCGGCATGGTGTTCCAGAAACCGAACCCGTTCCCAAAGTCGATCTACGACAACGTCGCCTACGGCCTGCGCGTGCAGGGGAAAGCCGACGACGTCGACCTCGACGACGCCGTCGAGGAGGCGCTCCGTGGCGCGGCACTGTGGGACGAAGTGAAGGAGCAACTCGACTCCTCGGGACTGGACCTCTCGGGCGGGCAACAACAGCGCCTCTGTATCGCTCGTGCCATCGCCACCGATCCCGAAGTGATCCTGATGGACGAGCCGACCTCGGCGCTCGACCCGGTCGCCGCCTCGAAGATCGAGGATCTGATCGCCGATCTGGTCGAGGAGTACACCGTTCTCATCGTCACGCACAACATGCAACAGGCCGCCCGGATCTCCGACAAGACCGCCGTCTTCCTCACCGGCGGCCAGCTCGTCGAGTTCGACGACACCAACAAGATCTTCGAGAACCCCGAGCACGACCGCGTCGAGGAGTACATCACCGGGAAGTTCGGATAACTATGCCACGACACGACTACCAACGACAGCTCGAACGGCTCCGCGGGAACGTCCTCGACATGAGCGAACTCGTCGTCGAGCGGCTCGATCTGGCGCTCGACGCGCTCGGATCCGGCGACGAGGCGGTCATCGAACGGGTCGTTCGTGGCGACGACGAGATCAACCGGCTGTATCTCGATCTCGAACAGGACTGCGTCGACATCCTGGCGCTGCAACAGCCCGTCGCCGGTGATCTTCGATTCATCGCCGCCTCGTTCAAGATCATCACCGATCTGGAGCGGATCGCGGATCTGGCGACCAACCTCGCGGGCTACGCCCGCCGGGCGGCTGTCGATCCCGACGCGACCGCCGAACTACAGGAGATCGGCGAGACCGCAGTCGAGATGGTCGAGACGGCGATGGGGGCGTACGCCCGCGACGACGCCGATGCGACCTACGACGTCGCCGAGCGCGACGATGCGCTCGATGACCGCTGTGAGCAGGTCAGCGATCGGATCGTCCGGAGCCTGCTCGAACGCCCGGCCGACGAGACGACGGGAGCGGTTCTCGACGACGTCTCGACGCATCTGCTGGCGGTTAGAGATCTCGAACGCGTCGGCGACCACGCCGTCAACATCGCCGCGAGAACCCTGTACATGATCGAAAGCGACGACGAGTTGATCTACTGACCATGCCCTACGGAACGACGATGACCGGCCGATGAGTATGAACGGGAATCCCGAACCGGTCGAACGGAAGGTCCAGCTCACCGGGGGGTCGACCTACACGATCTCCTTGCCCAAAGAGTGGGCGACGACCAACGACGTCGAGACCGGGACACCGCTCGTCCTGTATCCGGGCACCGACCGACTCGTGGCGCTGAAACGGACGGCCGAGCACGACGACGACGCCATCACCGTCGACGTCCGGGGCGTCGATCCCGAGGCGATGAAAAAGACGCTCGAAACGGCCTACGTCACCGGCTACGACGAGATTACGATCGAGTCCTCGACCGGGCTCTCCGCAGAACAGCGGCGGGCCGCACGCTCGACGGTCAACGGGCTGGTCGGCGTCGAGATCCAGTCGGTGAGGGATGATTCGTTGCTGGTCCACAGTCTGCTCGATGGGACGGAAGTATCGCTCCGCCAGACCGTCGTCCAGATGCAGCTAACGGCGCTGTCGATGCACGAGGATGCGATCCGTGCGATCGTCGAAGACGACGACGAACTCGCCCGTCGCGTGGCCGACCAGGACGACGACGTCGACCGGCTGTTCGCGCTGGTGAGCCGCCAGTTCCACCGCGGCCTCGCGGAGTTCCGCGAGATCGCACAGCTCGACGTCGACCGCCCGACTGCCTTCGCGTACTACCGGATGGCCCGCCAGCTAGAGCGGGTCGCCGACCACGCCGAAAAGACGGCAACTGTCGTGACGCGCCAGCACGACGCCCCGCCCGAACGGTTCCACGAGGAGCTTGCCACCCTCGGTGAGCGCTCCCGCGATGTGCTCCGGGCGGCGCTGGACGCCGGCCTCGACGGTGGCTCCGTCGCCGATCTACAGGCCGTCTTCGTCGACCGGGACAGCGTCGTCGAGGACGTCCGGGCGGTCGATCGATCGCTGTACGACGAGGACGTGCCGGAACCACAGCTTCTGGCGAGCGTGCTCGACAGCACCGAGCGGATCGCCGAGTACGGGGCAAACGTCGCCGAGATGGGACTCCAGTCGGCGCTCCGGACGACCGGCCAGTAGTCACCCGATACTGACGACCAGCACCGTCCGATCCGCTTCCCTCACCACCCGTTCGGTGACGCTCCCGAGGTTCTCCAGCCGATCCCGTCCCGTCCGCCCGTGTGTGCCGATCGTGACCAGATCGATGTCGTGCTCGTCGGCATAGCCCAGAATCTCCTTGTACGGCGTTCCATCGACCACCGCGGTTTCGAGGTCGAGATCGGTCTCAACAATCCTGTCCGCGACGTCTTCGATCGCCGCCTCGGCGTCCCGGCGGAGTCGGTCGATGATCTCGTCGCGCTCGTCGTCCTCGGCCGCCAGATAGACGCGCTGGTCCATCACCGAGATCGCATGCAGGGTGGCATCGTGGTTCCCAGCGATCTCGATTGCGTGGTC
>LFFM01001971.1_pt1 | contig 13876 bp, 6 predicted proteins | sample 643131 | NCBI WGS metagenome assembly LFFM01 (sample SAMN03777445, study PRJNA286221) | soda lake metagenome | biome: soda lake; feature: Kulunda steppe; material: water; isolation source: sample Tc-Br brine of Tanatar trona crystallizer | place: Russia: Kulunda steppe | collected 2011-07
TTAACGAGCATAGTTATGAGCTAGAAAAAGATATTGCCTGGGATCCACCAGAAGATAGTGATTATAAAGAATTTGGAAGTATTGGCATTGGCTTTGAAGATATCTATGGTATTAATTATTATGGTGGTTTTGCAAATTTTGATTGGGACAACCATTCTCCAGAGAGACCAGAAGATGATCCTGATGAGTATTCAGCAACAATTTTAATAGAAGATGAGGATAATAATCCAATTGATAATGCTAGAGTTAAAGTTGATAATAAAGAGAAAGAAACTGATAGCTCCGGTCTGGTAGAATTTGATAGTTTAGTAAGTAGAATATATGACATTGAAGTTCATAAAGATGGTTATAGGATGCTAGAAGATACCCTTGAAATTGAAGACCAGGATAAATATAAAGAAATTACTCTTAAAGAATTAGCAGAATTCAATGTTGAAAATTTAAACTCGGATTTTCAATTTAGAGGAATTGACAAAGGTGGATATGTGACAGCTGATATAGTAAATAATAGTGATTCTAAGACAGCACAGAATATATATCTAAATATCTATCATACCGAGACTGAGCAGTTAATAGCTGATGATGTAAAAGAAGATTTCAGCATTGAGGCTGATGAAACTAAAACTATTGAATTTAATTATGGTAGAGAAGATATTGAACCTTCAGAGCTTGAACCTGGTAAATATAGAATTGAAGTTGTGAGTGACTATGGAGAGTTAGCTTATACTGAATTTGATTTTGATCATGACTTTGAGATGCTTGTTGAGTCTCAGGAAGAATTAAATGAGTTACTAAATACATTATTGCCTGAAGATAATGCCACTATCTACTTAGCAGACGGCTCATATGATGGAGGCACTATTAATGAGGAGATTGAATTTAATCAACTTAATTTAAAGGCAGAAGAAAAGCATAATGCAGAGATAAACAGTACAGTAGTTATTGATAATGCTAGTAATGTCCTTATAAGTGGGCTTTTAATTGAAGAAATTGAGGGTAATGGTATTCAAGTTGGCGAAAACTCAGATGATATTTTAATTGAAAATAACTATATCAAAAACAATGATTATTTTGGTATAGTTGTCAATCAAAATAGTGATGTGAAAATCACTGGAAATGAATTTGATAATAATGGACTGGCTGAAGGCTATCCATCTATCCATTTTAATAATAGTGAGGGAATTGTTAAAGATAATCTTATTAAGAATAATCCAGTTGATGGAATTAGAATAAGAGATAATAGCAATGTAAGTTTTGAGCAAAATACAATTATTGATAATAACAATGATGGCATTAACGTTCAGAATAGTAATATAGATTTTAGAGATAATCAGGTTATTAATAATAGTAGTAGAGGAATTTCAATTCATGGTGAATCTGAAGTATTATTGGCTGAAAATCTTATAAAAGACCACCCTTATCAGGGAATTGGAATTGATAATAATAAAGCAGAAATCAAGCATAATCAAATAGAAGATAATGAAAGAGGCTTAGTATATAGCAACTTAATATCTGATTATGATTATGAAATCTTTGAAAATCAATTTATAGAGAATGATTTTGATGTTATAGATTTCATGAAAACATATGAAGAAGAACCAGCTAATGGAGAAAACAAACCTGAATTATTAGAGATTATTCTAGAAGATAATGAATTTGAAGAAGAAGCTAATATTTACTTGCAGGAATTTGAAGTCGATGAGAATGAATCTATTTGGAGCTGGACAATTCAGACTGATAATTAACTTGAAATTGCTTTGAGCTTTAAACAACTAAGTTAATCATATTCTAATTATTATTTACAGGGAGAAATAATGATTGAATAATTAATTAACAAGGAAGCTAATACAAAAAGGGCTCTGGAGCAATTATTGTTCCAGAGCCTTGCAGTTTTCTATTGTTTTAAATTAATAGCTAATATTTAGATTATCATCAATTTCAGAAGTAGGGGAAAAATCATTCTCATCATAAATTATTTCAATAAAATCACTGTCATCTCCCATATATAATACCTGTATTTGCTCTTCATCGATACTATTTTCATAAAAATTATTGTCAAGTAATTCAGTGTTAGATGCATGCTCAATACTAATTCCGGCAAGATTGTTATAATGAAAATTGTTATTAAAAGCTTTTATATAACTTTCATCTAAAATATTAATACCTATTTTATTTTCATTAAAGCTTGAGTTATCAATACCGTAGGCTCTTGAATTATCTTCAATCTTTAAACCTTCCACATTATTATTTTCAAATCTACTGTTTGTAATATAATCAACACCACTATTACGAACGGATATACCTGACCAGCTATTATTTGAAGAATTAACATTATCAAGCATAATACTATCACTATCAACGATTTCTATACCAAATGCACCTTCATCAGAACCACCAAGGTCAACGCCACTATCAGAAATATGAAGATTTTTTAGACTCGAATCAACTACAGAATCTAATATAAGAGTATGTCCTAAAGGGTTGCTTAATTGAAAACCTTTAATAGTGACCTGACTTGAATTGCTTACTGATAAGCTTTTTAGTTCTGCACCATGAGGATTTTCTGATTTAAATGTTAGCCCATCTAAATTATCAATATTAATTTCTTCAGAATATTCCCCTTGTTGAACAATTATAGTATCTCCTGGCTCTGCAGAATCAATGTAATCCTGAATTGATTCATCCTCAGAAATATAAGTTACATCTTCATATTCTTTTAAAGATACTTGCTTAAACAAATCTTCATCTACAATATGTGCAGTCCCAGAATAATTCTCATATCCATCTGCCATAACTTCAAAGTCATAATTTCTAGGCTCAAGATCACTAAATATAGCATTACCGTGCTCATCAGTATAAATGATTTCATCACTATTTATTAAATCTACTTTAGCATCAGAAATAGGATTATTATCCTCGTCAACTACTTCTAAATTCAGATCAAAAGTATCCATTTCTTCATCTTCTGCAGGCCTCTCAGGCTGGTTATCTTCATAATAATCATTTTCATATCCCCAGAAACTAACATGATAGTGAATTCCATAAAGGTCTTCATAACTTATGCCAAGTCTCACTAATCGATTGACTCCTTCTTGCTGTACATCTTTCCAGGCAATTTCTCTTTCCAGTCTATGGCTATGATTATCAACAGGAACATCGATTGTTTTTTCATCTTCTACTATTTCCCCATCAACTAAAGTTTCATAATGGACTGCCATATGGATTGAGTTTGGATTATCTGCGTGGGGATTATCTCCTCCTGAATAGATAATGTTTTTGGCTGTATCATGGGAGATCGGTCTGCCTGATTTTGTGTAGTACTCCCAGCTAATTTCTTCAATTACATCAATACCTTCATCATTTTCAGTTAAATGATAAGTAGGCACAACTATAAAAGCATTTTCCTTTCCTATCTCATAAAGGTCATCAGGTATATTAACTTCAATCTCTTTTTCTCCGGCAAAATCAAATAGATATTTACCACCAGTGGCATATGATGAATAGATATCTAAACCGGCATCCTGAAAGTGATTACTATATATACCATTAAAATGATAATAATATGGGCTATCTGTCGGTTCTGTTGTATCAGTAAAACCCCACTTAACAGGATAATGGAGTTTTACTTGATCTTCTGGAACTTCAAGACCTTTAACTTCCACTCCAAAACGGTGCATCTGGAAGTATGGATATTCAATATCATAATAGTCATGGTCTAAATTCATATTGTGATCATATGAAACCCTATTATAACTATCCCAATCCCACTGCATCATATGTTCATAAGCATACATAAACCAGAGAGAAAAGCCCTCTATTTCGCCCTGCACAATACTTTCTATAACATCAGGACTCCTAAATGTCGCTGCAAAAAAGCTGCTAGATGCTGCCAGAAGATCCTGTTCCTCCTGGCTAATGTTAATTTCCTCTCCTAATGGATTATTTTCAGGAGTACCCTGCTCTCCATCAAATGTTATTGTGCCAAAATCAATTTCCTCAGTTTCCTCATCAATAAAACTAGACGGAATTGAATCAAAACCATCTTCAAGAGTTAAGTAACCTAAATAATTGTCATCCAGGTCTGTAAAAGCTATCCCGGCTGGATTCTCTCTATCTAATTCTAAAACAAACTCATCATTTTCAACATCAATAACTTTAAAGGCATGACTGTAAATTAATATTACACTGCCTATTTCTATCTCTTCATTATCAGCAGCTTGAATATCTGAACTATTAAAATTTCCTCTTATAAGAACGCCATCTGCCTCTGGATATTCTTCTTCATAATCGTCATCCCCTTCAATGATTTCCGGAAGTGTGCTTTGATCGCATGCTGTTAGAGTAAAAGCAAAGATAAAAATAAAAACGACTAATAAAAAAGTTTTTATAACTTTCTCATTAAACTTCATTAATATATTACCTCCTTGTTTTTACAGAATTCTTGAATATTCATTAATTTAATAAATTTTTTATTGAGGATCTCCTGTTTCAAAGCCAGTTAGCTCCTGAAGATCTGATTCAAGAATATCTAGAGCAGTTGAGATATCTTCTTGACCAATTAAGACATCATTAACTGTCTGATAGTAATATTCAGATACCTGATTATAATTAGGTGCTGAAATTGTTGATGGGCGGGCTACCGCATTTAAAAAAACATCGTAAAGCTCTTCATAAAATGGATAGGCTTCAAGAACATCTTCATCGACATATAAATCCTTAACTGTTGGATTCAATGAACCTTCTATGGCACGCATTTTTTGTGATTCAAAGTCAGTCAGGAACATAGCAACATCTGCTGCTATTTCTGGATTTTCACTATATTTACTTACACCAAGGTTCCAGCCACCAAGAGTACCTGCAGGTTCGCCATCTTCAGCTGATGGAAGGGTGCCAACATCAAATTTTCCAGCAATATCACTATTATCTTTATCTTGGGCAAGTGTATAGGCATATGGCCAGTTTCTCATAAAGGCAGCGTTACCCCCCTGGAATACAGCTCTAGCATCTTCTTCAGCCATACCTGTAACTCCATCAGGTGAGATTGTTCCGACCCAGCCTGCAGCCTGTTCTAACATTTCTACAGCTCTATCATTGTTTACAGTGATGACTCCATCCATTGAAATGATTGTACCTGCATTAGAAGAGGCAAACCATTCAAGGGCATTACAAGTTAAGCCTTCATAGGCATCACCCTGCCAGACATAACCGACAAAATCTTCATTGCCGTCTGCTCTTTCACCTTCCTGAATAATTCTTGCTGCTTCTTCTAATTCATCCCAGGTTTCTGGAACATCTAAACCATATTTTTCTAATAAATCGGTTCTGTAATAAAGTAGACCTGCATCTGTAAACCATGGCAGGGCAACTAATTCACCATCTACCGTGTTATTATCAATAATTTCTTCGAAATGCATATCAACGACATTTTCTGCACCATACTCATAAAGGTCTACAAAATGTTCTGATAGATCACCAGGCCAGATAACATCAATTTGATAAATATCTACCTCTGGACTTTCATTTTCAAAAAGATCTAGGTAGATATCAAGTCTATCCTGAGCAAGATCTGGACTATCAAGAACTTCTACAGTAACATCAGGATTTTCTTCCATATACATTTCAGCTGCTTTTTCAGTTAATTCTAACTCCTGTCCAACAGCTCCTGCGGCTATTGTAATAGTTACATCATCTTCATATTCGTCACCCCCTTCAATGATTTCTGGAAGTGTGCTCTGATCGCATGCCGTTAGAGTAAAAGCAAAAACAAAAATAAGACTGACCAAAAGAAATTTTTTCACGATATTCTTTTTGAATTTTATCAAAGTATTATCTCCCCTTATTTTAATAATATTTCTGAATATTCATTATAATATTACCACATTTGTTATATAAAATACAAATAAAATTCTCTGTATTTTCGTTCCAGTTATTAAGAGTTAGATAAGACTATAATTTAGCAAAATGTTAAGCCTGCTTCTTTTAATTAGTTAAAATGGAATTTAATAATATATGCGGTATTTATGAAAAGTTAGGTTATCCTTATCTCCAGGCATTAGAGCATTAAATCATGCAATAAATTGATATAAATCAATAGATTAAAAGACCCTGCCAGGACTAAACTTATACTGGCAGGGTTTATTATATTAGTGTAAATTACCAGAGCTAGAAATCTCCTGCTTCAAATAACTGCTTAAAATCTTCAACAAATTGTTTTCTTTATATTAATGCATTTATGTGATAATCTATTAAGTATAAGCTAAAATAACTATTTACTGGAGGTAATAAAAATGGATGATCAAAAAGCAGAATTATTTCCTCGTTTTATTGCAGCTCTGATAGATGGAGTAATTGGCTGGGTATTTGTGGTTATACCAATTGTTGGCCCAATTATAAGTTCACTATATATATTGCTAAAAGATGCTTTACCTTATCAGATTTTAAAAGAGGATAAGTGGAAAAATAAAAGCTTTGGCAAAAATATTATGGATCTAGAGGTGAACTATAATCAGGGCGATCTGGTAGATACGACTATTTCAGCAAAGAGAAATATTCCCTTAACTATAGGTAGCTTTATTGCAATAATCCCGATTTTAGGCTGGGTGATTGGTCCAATTGTTGGCCTGATTTTTGCGATAATCGAACTAATTCTGATTTTCTCTGATAATAACAGGCAGAGACTTGGAGATCGCTGGGCTGGAACTACTGTTATTAAGGCTCGTGAGATAGTTGTTATTGAAGAAGATATTAATCAAGATTCTGATTTTTAAATCTTATTAGAAGATATTAAATAACTTAATAAAATATTAGACCCTGCCAGGGCTATGCAAATCAGCCAGGGCAGGGTTTTTATATTTCCTTGTAAAAAACACCGCCATCTTTAAATACCTGACATTTTAACAGTCTCGGATATAGGTCTGAGCTTCCTATTTAATAATTTAATTATTAAAAATTAATTTAAAGGTAGTATAAATACTTTTTTGCGGTAATTTTTCTGGAAAGGTCTAGGAAGGTCTATCCCGGGGTGGTGGGGGAGGATTTGACTGATAACATAATATTTGATAACATTATGTCACTAGTAGTGACAATTCAAATTGTCATTACAGGTGACATATTTTTAATATGGGGGAGTAATAAAAATGACTATTAATTCTGATGAAAAACAGGGGAGTAATCAAATGGAAACTAAAATAGTTGATTCCAGTAAAGAAGAAACCAAAGATGGCCGCAGATCAAGGCGGGAGCAGAATAAAAGAAAAGTCCTATCAACTTTTCTAAATTTAATCGCCGAAAAAAGAACCCTGCCTGATACAGGTGAAATAGCAGAAGAAGCCGGTGTATCAAGGAGATCAATATTCCGTTACTTTAATGATTTAGACGGATTAATAGAAGAAGCATATCATTACAAGCTTGATCAGATCAAAGAAAAATTTCCAGAGCCAGAAGTCCCGGTAAGTACAGATAACTTAGAAGAAACAATAACTAAATATGTTAACCATCTAAGTAATATCTATGAATTTACCGCATCGATCAGAAATCTTCTCTCAGAAAGAGGAATGCCACTTGAAGTCAGGGAGCGAATTGAAACTTTAAAGAGCAAGACACTCAGAGATGGCTTAAAAGAATACTTTGAAATCTTTCTAAATGATACTGATATAGAATCTAATTTCATCTATGCCCTGGAATCATCATTATCACCAAAGGCCTGGGATTACTTAAAAAGTCCATGTGGCTTAGAGCTTGAGCAGGCCAGACAGGCCTGGGTAGAGATGTTACTGAGAATTTTTAACAGATATAAATAAAGCCTGATTATAATTGAACAATCTATTAAATATCTAGCAAAAGATAATCAATAATATAAGTATATTAAAATATCTAATAAAGAATATTTTAGCACCTATTATCAGCTATAGTTTTTAGATTAAAAGAAGGAAGTGTTAAAGATGATGAATTTTCTATCTAAAATCAAAAGAAACTCAGGACTAATATCTAAAATAATTTTTCTTATCTTAATAATAGCCCTTTTAACAGTTCCTCTTATCCGGAATTCAATGGAAAATGGAGAAGAAGTAGCAGTTGAGCGGCAGACTGAAGTCCAGGCATCAGATGATAATGACCGGGATGCCAGCAATAATGATGATACTGCCGAAACTGCTGATAATAACAGCAGTGAAGATGACCCGATTCAAGCAGTTCAGCTGAGAGAAGAACAGGCAGCCGAATATCAGGAGTTTGATGGCTTTACTGTACCAGGCGATACAGTACCAGTTGTGCCTGGAATCGGCGGAGAAGTTAAAAATATCCATGTATCTGAAGGCGATCAGGTCCAGGCAGGCCAGCTTCTTTTAGAACTGGAGTCAGAAGAGCTCGATCTAGGCATCAAAGAGGCCGAAGCCGCCTTAGAACAGGCCAGAATTGAACTGGATATGGCTGAATCCGGTGTCCGGGAGGAAGAACTGGAGATGGCCAGAACCCAGCAGCAGGCAGCCGAGCAGAGTTATGAGCTGGCCCAGGATACCTATGACAGAATCGAATACCTATATAATGAAGGCGTCGTACCTAAATCAGACTTAGATGAGGCCGAGATAGCTCTGATTGAAGCCGAAGCCTCCCTGGATGCCGCCAGCCAGGAACTGGAGATGGCCGAAACCGGTGCCAGGCCAGAAGAACTTGATATTGCCAGAAAAGGTATCGAAGAGGCTGAATATGGTTTGGAGACTGCGAAAGTCTCCCAGGATGACCTCCAGGTAACAGCCCCCAGGTCAGGGGTAGTTGCTCAGATTCAGCTTTCAGAAGGCGAATTAACTGGCGGTGAAAGCCTGGCCATGGCCATCCTGGATCTCGATGAAATAATCTTTGAAGTTGAAGCCCCGGCCAGAAGATTAACAGATATAGAGGCCGGCCAGCAGGCTGAAATAGAATTTGATTCTCAGCCAGATGAGACCTATCAGGGAGAGGTAAGCTCAATCTCCCCGGCAGCTGATGAAGATAGCGGACTCTTTGAAATTGAGATAGCTATTGATAATCCAGGTTTAAACCTTAAAGCCGGCGAATATGGCCAGGCCAGAGTCCAGACCGGCCAGGAGTCATCTGCCTTTCAGGCCCCAGAGTCTGCAGTTTTTCAAGAAAACGAACAGGACTATATCTATGTAATCAGAAATCAGATGCTTAGAGAGGTCGAGGTTGAAGTTTTAGATGAAACAGGCGAAGCAGACAGCTATCTAGTAGAAGGCGACCTCCAGTCAGGCGATTTAATAGCAGTTGACCCTGATGACGACTTCTATTCCGGTCAGGCAGCAGAGCTTCTGGAGGTGATTGACTGGTGAAATTACCAAAATTCGCAGTAGAAAGACCGGTTGCAATCACAATGATCATGCTGGTCTTAATTCTGATGGGCGGAATCGGCCTGACCAACCTGCCTCTGGAATTAATGCCAGATCTTGATCTACCAGTAGTTGTCGTCATGACAGAATTTCCAGGAGCCGGTCCCTCAGAGATAGAAAACCTGGTAACCAGGCCCTTAGAAGAGAGCCTGCAGGCAGTAACCAACGTATCATCAGTCTCATCTATCTCCCAGGAAGGCGAGTCCCAGGTCATTATCGAATTCGAATGGGGCACCAACCTGGATTACGCCATCCAGGATGTCAGAGAGCAGGTCGATTTTGTCGGCCCGATGCTCCCTGATGAAGCCGAAGATCCCTATTCTATCCAGTTCGACCCTACAGAGATGCCAGTCCTGGATTACGGTGTCAGCGGCGAAGGCGAATTAACAGAAATCCGCCAGACAGTCGAAGATGAGATCGTTCCTGAGCTGGAGCGGCTCTCAGGCGTCGCCCAGATAGATATCACCGGTTCCCAGGAAAGGGAAATCCAGATAGAGATGGATCCAGGCCGGATCCAGCGGAATAATATCGGCGTAACCCAGGTCATGGAGGGCATCTATGCCTCCAACCAGGATCTGCCAGGTGGCGATGTAACCCTGGATCAGCAGGAAACACTGCTGGTTAGAACCCTGGGAATGTTCGATACCATTGAAGAGATAGGCGACGTCCCGGTGGCCGGCGATGCAGGTATGTATTACCTTGGCGATATAGCAGAGATCTACGATGGCTATACCGATCAGGATATAATAGTCCGCCAGGACGGCGAAGAGAGCCTGGGACTATCAATTCAGCAGGAAGCCGATGCCAATACAGTCGATACAGTTGAAGGCGTCCAGGCAGAACTTGAAAGCTTACTGCCAGAACTTGACAGGGAAATCAACTTTACAACTATCCAGGACCAGGCCGAATATGTAAATGTCGCAATCGAGACAGTTATCTCCAATGCTGTAATAGGTGGAATTCTAGCAATCATAATCTTATTTATATTTCTAGGCAGTTTCTATTCAACTATCATCGTTGGAGTAACAATCCCGGTTGCCATAACTGCGACCTTCTTTCTAATTTACTGGGCCGGACTCAACCTGAATATGATGACATTAGGTGGCCTGGCTCTAGGAACAGGTATGTTAGTCGATAACTCAGTCGTTGTAACCGAAAATATCTTTAGAATGCGAGAGGGAGGCAAACCGACCCTGGATGCCTCAGTCGACGGGGCAGCAGAGGTTGGCGGACCAATAGCCTTCTCAACCCTGACAACAACAGCAGTCTTTCTGCCAGTTGTCTTTATCGAGGGCATAGCAGGAGAGATCTTTAGAGACCTCTCATTCAGTGTAGCCTTTTCACTGGCTATCTCTCTCTTTGTTGCCCTGACCCTTATCCCGATGCTTTCATTAAAGCTGATGGATAAGATCGACCTGGAAAAACTCCAGGAACGGCAGCAGCAAAGTAAAGTCAATAGATTTCTAGAACTTGTGAAAACCAAATATGACAGAGTAATTAGAGGTTTGATCAGATCACGAGCAATAACCCTGATTGTAATCGGAGCCCTATTTGCCGGGACCATATTCGTAGCCGGCTGGATGGGCCAGGAATTCCTTCCAGAACTCGATGAAGGCCTGGTCTCTGTAGACCTTGAGATGGAGCCAGGTACTCCTCTCAGTGATACAGAAAGAGAGGTGGAGAGGCTGGAGGCCGAGCTCATGGACTGGCCAGAGATTGAGCATATTCAGTCAGAGGTTGGAGTCGACGGCCGCTCATCAGTTGCCAGTATGACCCTGGCCCTGGTTGATCTAGAAGATAGGGACCGGAGCACCATGGAAGTTGCCGCCGAGGTCAGAGAGCTGGCTGACTTAGTGCCAGAGGCCAGCCTGGAGGCCACCAACCTCTCCCTGGTCACCGGAGGAGATGAAGCTACCGGCGGTGCCTCAATCGAGGTCAATCTCCTGGGCTCAGATTTAAATCAGCTGACAGAATCAGGCCAGGAGGTAACCGCAGCCTTAAGCGAGATGGATATCCTCACCGATGTCAGCTTCGGTGTCGATGATCCTACTCCAGAACTCCAGGTCCAGGTAGATAGAAAACAGGCCGGTAATTACGGCCTGACAGCCGGCGAAATCGCCCAGGGAGTCAATACCGCCATCGATGGCGAAATTGTCACCCGTTATGATGCCGGCGACGAAGAACAGGTTGATGTCAGACTCAGATACGGCCAGGGAGTCAGAGAAAGCCTTTCTGACATCGAACGGATGCCCCTGGCCAACGCACAGGGCCAGGTCTTTCCACTGGATAACGTCGCCTCAATAAGTAGAGGCGAAGGTCCAGTCGAGATTAACAGGATAGACCAGACCCGGGCAGTCAGCATCTATGGCGACCATGTAGATGTCGATATGGGTACAGCCGTTGAAAAAGTCGAAGCCGAGGTTGCCGGGCTCGATCTCCCGGCAGGCATCGATTACGAATTTGGCGGCGAAACCGAATGGATGCAGGAAGCCTTTGACGACCTCTTTTTAGCCCTGGTGCTTGCAATCGTAATAGTCTTCATGCTCCTGGCCGGCCAGTTCGAATCATACTGGCAGCCACTGGTCGTTATATTCAGTGTGCCCTTTGGCCTGGTCGGAGTTGTAGCCGGCCTGCTATTAACTGGCAGGAGCCTCAACGTAGCCTCATATATTGGAGTTATCATGATGGTAGGTATAGTCGTCAATAACGCAATCGTCCTCCTGGATTATATCAATATTAGAATGGAGGGAAGCGATTCCAGACTGGACGCCATCTCTGAGGCCTGTCAGATCAGACTGAGGCCAATTCTTATGACCACCCTGACAACAGTTCTGGCCATGTTCCCACTATCACTGGGGATCGGCGAAGGCGCAGAGATCCAGGCCCCAATCGCAACAGCAGTAATCGGTGGCCTGCTGGTTTCGACAGTCTCAACATTGATAGTCATGCCAGTCTTATATACAGTCTTTGACGATCTAAGCAAGAAACTTTCCAGTTAAATGAAGTAAAAAACTAACTGGCTAAAATTTAAAATTGTTCAAAAAGGGAGGAAATCTACCAATGAAAAAGAAAATATTAATTACATTTATCTGCCTGCTCCTGATAATCTCAGGCATTGGCCTAATCACAGCAACCAGTTCCAGTAGTTTTAATCAAACTGCAGTCGCCGCAGATGGTGAAGCCGCTGAAACCGGCAGTGAGGCCGGTGCAGAAGAAGCCCAACTACCAGATCAGGCCAGCCTCCAGGCGATTATCGATCTGGCCCTGGAGAACAATTACAGCTACAGTCAGCTCCAGTATCAGCTGGAAGAGGCCGAGGCCAGAAAGGCCCAGCTTGAGGCAGGACTGGACTGGCGTGGCGATCTCCTGACAGATTTAGAGTTAGTAAACACGCCAGAGGTGCTAAAGACAGTCTATGATGTCACAGATGAAGATATAGATGATATTCTCGGTTTTGTAACCTTTACAGTTGCAGCCAGCCAGGATATTATCTCAGATCCAGAGACAGACTTCCAGAGAGAAGCACTGGAGCTTGATATCAGCGATTCTGAGCTAGAATTAAGCAGAACAGAACAGGAACTAATCGTCGAAGTTGCCGGTGCCTATTACGATTTAAAAGAGGCCAAAACCGGCCAGATGCTGGCAGAGAGGGCAGTTGAAATAAGCGAAAAACAGCTGGAACAGGTCCAGGTCCTCTATGAAGCCGAAGAGGCCACAGAGACAGACAAAAAAGAAGTTGAATACGAAATAGAGGAGGCCAGAGATGGCCTGGAGACAGCAAAAGAGATGGTCAGCCTGGCCAGAGAAAACTTAGAGCAGACCTTAGGCGAAGCCAGCCTGGACTCCCAGCAGATTGAAGTCCTGGCCCTTAATGCAGCAGAAGATATCGATCTTCCAGAGAAAGCCTCGCCCTGGCCCTGGGACCTTGAGACCAGCAAAGGTATCGCCAGAGATGAAAGGCTTGACCTTGAGCGGTTAAGACAGGCCATCGATCTAATCGATGCAGAAGAGGTCAGGTTAAAAGACGAGCAGAGCCCTGACTTTACAGCCAGCTTTAGCTATCGACCGGCAAATATCGACATTCTGGCCAGTGTTAACCTTGATGATAGCGGCAGGCTTATCACTTCACTTACAAGAGTCGAATCAAACCTGCCAGATCTGCCTCAGCTTGACGGGCTCGATGATGAAGAGATTGAGCAAATTTTAGAAGATCTGCTGGATTATTTAGACTTAGGCTGGAATGATCTCAATGACATTGATTTAAACGATAATGGTATAGATATCGATCCGCCTGAAAATCAGGATTCCATCGACCTCGGCAACATAGATCCAGTTCAGACTAGCAGTCAGAATAATAATAGCCTGGAGCCTATGAGCAATAATAATTCAAACTCTAATTCCTCATCCTCCTGGCAGATAAGCCTGGGCATGGAATACAACTTCTATGATTCAGGTCTGGAGGAAGAACAGCTCAGAGAGATAGAAGCTGAAAGAAA
>LFFM01001972.1_pt1 | contig 13872 bp, 16 predicted proteins | sample 643131 | NCBI WGS metagenome assembly LFFM01 (sample SAMN03777445, study PRJNA286221) | soda lake metagenome | biome: soda lake; feature: Kulunda steppe; material: water; isolation source: sample Tc-Br brine of Tanatar trona crystallizer | place: Russia: Kulunda steppe | collected 2011-07
AGGTGTGATGCTTATTAGCCAGGAATATAGCTTTTCTCCATCTTTAATCAGATAAAACAATGCAAAAACTAAGATCATCATCCCTAGAGCAAGACCTGTTAGAAAGTCTAGTACTTGTGTAAATCCTCCAAATGCAATTGTAGTAAACCTTTCTAAGCCTTCAGCAATTTCTGTCTCTATATCAACCTCTTGATTTGTCCATTCGTAAATTAAGTCCTCTAGCTCAGTGAAATCGACTGCATCAACATCGCCGATGTCATCTACAATTCTTGTTGCGTCTTCAACTACTGCGCCTATGGCTAATGCAAACGGTGCGATGACCACGCTTGTGAAAAGCAATATAACTAATGCAGTGGATATAATAGGACCTAAATAAGGGTTTAATTTTTTTTGAACAGGTTTAAGCACGAATGCTAGCACAAAAGCCGCTAAAAGGTAACCTATAAAAGGTGTTACCATTAAAAGTGATAAAAACAGTAAAATTGCGGAGACTCCTGCTAAAAAAAGCTTTTGTGCGTCCATAATAGGTAAGTTCTCATCGCTATAGATAAATCCATTGGCAAAAAATCCAGGATTCTAGGACGGTTAAAAATAGCTTACTACCTACCAACATAAAGTAGGTAAAAATCCAAACTGGCGCCAAGTAGAATGGCATCGGTATAGTCATAACTTCACTATGGATAAAAAAACCGAGGCCCAAATATGGGTTTATGTTCGGCGGCAAAGACATGGCGAAAATGATGAAACAGATGGGAATGGATATGGACGAAATTAATGCGGAAAAAGTTGAAGTCCATCTGTCAAATGACAAAAAACTAGTATTCAAAGCTCCACAATTATCAAAGATTAAAGCACAGGGACAAGAGATCTTCCAGTTACAAGGAGATTACAGTGAAGAATCAAGTATTCCTGAAGAAGATATAGAATTAGTACTAGAGAAAACTGAAGCTTCAAGAGAAGAAGCTAAGAATGCTTTAGAGAATGAAGGCGATGTTGCTGGAGCAGTAATGTCATTACAATAAAATAAATTTTCCCTTTCATACCTCTTTTTCTTTATTGTCTGTCTACTATATTCTCTTGATTAAAAAATAATTATCAGTCCATATTTTCTAAGACTTTAGCGAATGCAGGCCGGGTAATTGTGATTCCAATTAAGATGCCTAAAATTGTTGTCCAGGCAAAGTCGTGTATGGTGCTCATTGCTGCGCCTGAAGGCCCTGTTGAAAATATAAATCCTCCAATTAATGCTGCAAATACGCCTATTGCTGTGAAGTGTCGATTACTTCTTCTTGAGTAGAAGTTATACATTAGTAGGCCTCCTCCAGCCACTGCTAAGAAAAGGCTCATTGTACCCGGATAGATAATTGGAGACATTGCTCCAATTGTTGAAGCTGCCGAGGTAAATATTACAAAGAAGGCTCGCTTCATTTTTTCAGTCCATGACTGTATTACTTCTCTGTCTGACTCATCTGTAATAATAATTTGGTCATCTACACCGGTACCTACAGCAGCAATAATGCCTGCTATTGCTGAAAGGCTTAGTGTGCCTAAGGTAGTAAACCACACGCCCATCATTATGTAGACTTCTGCTGCTCCTGTTAGAACCATTGGTGCTGCAATACGAGGATCTTGGTAGCGGACAGTAACTAACAATCCTACGGCAATTAAAGATCCTATAATAGCAAGTATTGAGGCTCTTAGGAAGTCATCTCCTAAAGCTGATGAGAGGGTTGTTACTGACTCTACTTGGACGCTTACAGGTAGACTTCCCGATTGGAGGAAGGCCTGCATATTTTGCATATTTTGCTGTGCTTCTTCAAAAGTCTCGCCGCCACCACTTATTTGGCTTTGTGTAAGTATTCTTTCTTGGAATACTCCGCTCATACGTAGACTACTTTCGCGTTGTTCGTCTACGTACAGCCCCATTCTTGCATATTCTCCATTGTCATGAATTAGCCATCCTCCATCGCCAACACTAACTTGATAGTTCTGTGCGATACGATTCACATTTTGAGCGGCATCGCTAGTTATGGTTGTCGGGAATTGCCAGTTGTAAGGGCCGGAACCTGAAATTTCTCCAGATCCTACATCCTGTATATTTTCTCCAGTATATGCTGTGACTTCTAAATTTGCATGGTCTTCAGTATTATTTACATAAACAAATTCGGGACCGTCTTCTTCAACAGTAAATCTATCTCCAGGTTCATAGATTTCTCCTGAAGCTTCAACTTCAATAGTATCATTCTCCCAAATAAAGTTGTGTGTTTGTTCTACTGTAAATTCGCGCTCATCTTCAACATGAATCGGCATCCGTGCTGCAAAACTTCCTTCTTGCGATATTAGCTCCTCTATCTGGCTTTGATTAGTTACTCCTACTTCAACTTGCAACCTATAGTTCCCTCCGCCTATATCCACAGTCCTTACATTGGGATCTGGAAGTCCTAATTGTTGCATACGGACTTCAAGCACATCTCTAACTTGGTCGGCTAGTTCTTCCTGTTCCTCACCTGTAGCGTTAGTATCCATAGCTAACAGTAAACGGGTTCCTCCAGTAAACTCAATACCTAACCTGTCTTCAATATCTGTTTGTAACTGGATTTGGCCATCATCGCCTTGGACATAGCTTGGGTTAAGCATCAATGTTGATATTGCGAGAGCTATGAATAATACCCAAATTCTCCATTCTGTTGCTAATTCTCTCATTTCCATGGTAAAGTCGCCCTCAAAGTCTGCAGATTTTCAAAGTCTCCTTCCGCATATTTTTTCAATATTACTGTGTTTCCTAACCAAGTTAGAGGTATGTCTGCAAGTAATCCTATTACCATTACTGCCGCTATATTTGATAATTCTGATGGCCCAACTATTGATGTTGAGACTAGATAAAGCAATGTGAATCCTGCAATTCCACCCGAGCTCATGGTCAAACCAGTTTTCATTGAGCTCCACATACGAGACTTCATCGTTCCCCTATTCATCTTTAGTACCCGTGTGGATAGAACAATATCTGTATCTACTGAGTATCCTATAAGCATTAATAGTGCTGCTAATGAGCCTAATGAAAGCGGAACTCCAATTAAGCTCATTCCTGCAGCAGCTACGAGAATATCTCCGCCTGCTGCAAATACTACGGCCACAGAAGGGGTAAAGTCTTTAAATGCATAGAATATTACTACGCTCATAATTGTAAATGCTAGAATGAATGCGAACTGTGCTTGCTGGAAGAATTGGCCTGAAACAGAGGCCGAAATTGAATTAAATCCGTCTATTTGAGCTTCGTAGCCTGCATCTTCCATTATCTGCAAGGCTTCGCTTTGCTCCATGTCTGGAGGGGGAACTTGTACTAGCAGCAAGGTTCTTTCCCCTGTGTCTTGAGTTAGGGCGGTTGTGCCTTGGCGTCCCGCATCACTAAACACTTGCTCTATTTCGCTTGCACTAAAATCGCCTTCTACTTCAAAAGTTATCTCGGTACCTCCTGCAAAATCAGTTCCTTTCTCTAAAAATTCTCCTGTGGTTGCAAAATTATAGAATAAGACTCCTGCGGCTAATAATATTAGTGTGAGAGGGATTATGAAATACCTATCGTAGTCCTCGTATAGAACGTCAAATTTCTTACTAGCTCTTTTTTCAAAACGGTCTGCCCATTCCACAACCTTAGTTTAATCTAAAATGCTTTTAAACTCGATGAATCATGTTTCAAAAGCTCATAAAAAAGATGTAGTACAAGTCAATTTTAGCGATGACTGAGAAACTTGACAACATTGTTGAAAGGGCGTTAGGCTATAGATATGCTTTTGCTGTATTGGCGATTTTTACTCTGGCTTTTGGATTAAGATACTATCCGGTCCGTAATATTCAGTATCTACAGGCTCTGGACCCTTATAATTTATTTAGAATGTCTCAGCAGATCGCTTACACAGGCTCACTACCTGATGTGGATTTTATGCGTTATTTTCCTTTTGCAATGCCGACATATACAGCCCATCAATTGAATCTATGGATTCCAGCATTACTCTATTGGCTAGGGGGTTCAGTACTTTTCGATAGCTATCTTGATTTTGCACACACAATGATGCCATTATTTTCAGGTCTAGCCGCAGTAACAACATATTTCCTAGGTAAAGAGTTATTTGACAAATATACTGGTCTGGGGGCGGCTTTCTTCATTGCAGTAATTCCTGGAGCAATGTTCAGAAGTAGTGCAGGGTTCTTTGAAAAAGAAGCTACAGGAACGTTTTTCATGCTAGTTTCATTGTTATTCTTTACTCTCGCTTGGAAAAGGAGAGACTGGCTGTATGGAATAATATCGGGCCTTGCGTTAGGTATATTCACAGCAACCTGGGGTGGTAGCCAAATGATGTGGTTCCTATATCCAATGATAATTGGATTCATGCTATTAATTAACGAAGAAACTGAAGAAATGATTGCTTCTTATACTCCAACTGTACTGATAGCAATATTTGTCGCAGTAATTTTTAACCCTGGGCGTTTTTGGTTTGACAGCATGTATGTTTATCTAAATATTGGGTTTTTAGGCCTTCTGTGGGCCCGTTACTTAGTTGAACAGTTTGCAGTAATAAGTAAAGAAAAACTACAGTACTTTATCCCATCAACGTACATTTTAGGAGTCCTCACGTTGGCTATTTCACCCCTATATTCACAGACATTAGCCCAGCTAGTCTTCTCAATATATAATAGGGCAATACAGTCGGGAGGGAGCGTAATAGGAGGCACTGTTGCAGAAAATGCTGCACCAGGAATGCAAGAATTGACCACGCAATTAGGTTCAGGTATATTTGATGGAATACTTCCTGGAGCAGGCCTAATTGCAGCATTATTTGGTGCGTGGACACTAGTATTTTTGTCAGTCCCTTTAATGGCTTCAACAATATATCTAATGTTAGGAAGAAAGTACGGTTTGATAGAAGATGCGTTATCTGGTAAGAAACAATATGCTATTATAGCCGGCTTAATAACGTCATGGACTATAGGATTTGCTATTTTCTTTGAAGGTTATCGTGCAATAGGGATTATAACTGCAGTCTTAATTTCAATAATGCTATCTGTGATGAATCTATACTTTAAAGAAGATTCGGCATTTAATATTTCCTTAATTTCGCTTATATTCACAGCATTAATCGCTTCGCTTTACGCTTTAGGTCAAGGGAGCGTACAAGAAACAGCCACAATTCTCAGAGGCCTAGCATATCCGGTATGGATAGCAGCAGCAGGACTCGGAGTAATATACGCGACAGACAGTTTCAAATCAATAGATATTAGTATGGACTGGTATATGATCATACCGTTATTTTGGCTTGGATCAAACTTATTAGTGGCCACATCAAGAAGCCGACTAATTTATCTTGCCGCATTTGCAACAGCATTAGGGGCAGGATACACTCTATCAAGAGTTATTAGAAAGATCCAAGTTATGGAGTTCACAGAACTAGGAATTAAAACATCACATATTCGTTTTGCGGCTTTAGCCATACTGGCTGTAGGAATACTTTCTGTTAATGTTGCCGCAGGATTCCTGGCTACAAGTAATATTGGAGGATCTCCAAATGAGGCGTGGATGCAAAACTTAGACTATCTTAATGAAGAAACAGATAATGGCGATGTAGTTATGTCTTGGTGGGATTACGGATATCACTTCCAATCTCTGGGAAGGTCCGCTTCTGTAGCAGATGGTGGAAACTTCAACTACTATGTTGATGATGATGTTGTAGTTAACTATTATCTGGCAGAATACTTTGCTTCAGATGATCCTAGAGAGAATTACGCTGAATTATTTGAAAGGCATTCTACAGATTATGTCGTTTTAGACAACACAATGATAGGTAAGTATTCAGCAGTAAGCCAAATAGCAGAAAGAGATAATGAGAACTTTAACACAATGTTCCAGGCTTCAACTCCGGGAACTCTAGAACAATCGGTCTCACAGTCAGGTGACAGAACTGTAGCAGAGTTTAGAGGAGTATTAGGCGCTCAAAGGGCTAACATATTTGTTCCTTTAGAAATATCTGAAACTTCTGTGGCGGTATCAGACTCTGCAACAATACAGACTGCTCAAGGAGATAGAATTGAATCAAGTTGCGTGCTAACTGATGAAGGTATTCAAGAATTTGGCGATGGAGAGTCCGAATTCTGTATTGCAGTCGATCCATACTACAGTATGGAGAGAAGTTTATCTCACGGTATACAGACAAGAATTGCCATTATTCCAAGAGAAATTTCAGAACATAACATGATGAAATTATACTTTATGGACGGTCATGGGATAGATTACCTGGAAAAGGTTGAGGGCGCTTCGAATGACTACATGAAGATGTGGGAAGTTACAGAATGATTGAAATACTCATAATTTCGGGTTTTCTAGGATTTCTGACTGTTTTAATAGGCACTCCACTGGCTGAAAAATATCTTTCAGCATCGGGCATAGTAGGAATAGATCAGCAAAAACCTGGTAGGCCCAGAATCCCTACTTCAGGAGGGACTATAGTATTGCTTGGATTTATTTTATCTGCAAGCTTTTATGCTGGAGCAACATCATTGTTTACAGATATTATATTGGATAGAGCCTTACTATTTGCAGCTATGACTTCTGTAGCATTAATTACATTGATTGGACTAATTGATGATATTCATGTCGATCTTACGCAGGTTATCGAAAAAGACGTTGAAAGAGATATGGTTATTTCAGAGAATAGAACTATCATCCATGAAAAAGCAGACCTCATTTTTGGAGCACCACAGGAAAAACTAGATAGAACAGGGCTTTCGCAGGTAGCAAAAATGCTTATGGTTTTACCTGCAGCATTTCCATTAATTGCTGTAGGCGCAGGTTCATGGAATATGGCATTTCCAGTTATAGGTGTTGTAGAATGGGGGTTGATTTATCCGCTATTACTGCTGCCTTTAGGGCTGGTATTTGTTTCTAATGTGGTAAATATGCTTGCAGGAGTGAATGGGCTAGAAACAGGTCTTTCAGTTGTTGCCACGACAACCCTAGGGATATTTGCATTTCAAAATGGGATGTTTGAAGCATCAGTTATTTCATTTATGCTTTCGTCTTCCTTAATGGCATTCTATATATTCAACAGGTATCCTTCATCTATATTGCCTGGAGATTCTTTGACTTACTTAGCGGGAGCAGCTATGTTTTCTGCCATGGTAATAGGCGATATGGAGAAGTTTGGATTTGTCTTATTTGCGCCATGGTTGGTCGAATTTTTACTTAAGGCGCGGTCGAAGTTTAATGCTCATTCTTGGGGTGAGTTACAAAAAGATGGTACTATAGAATCAGTGCATAATAAAATTTACTCTATTACGCATATTTTAATGAAAATAGGATTAAATGAAAAACAAATTGCTCAAACATTGATTATTTTAATGATGGCTTGGTCTGCGTTAACTCTGTTTTTATTCAATTATTTTCCTGCTTTGAACCCATAAATAACTGTGATTTGTGTTATATAAACTGTTAATAAAACTAATAATGTGTTTGTGGGTCCTCTAAATAGGTATATTGTTTCTAATATTGTTGCTGCCGCTATTAAGTCTATCAAGAAGCGCTAATTAATTTATCAAATAATTGTTTGAGGTGGTTTACTATAATTGATTATTAAATCTGTGGAGGTTAAAAACGTGAACGTGGCGACATACTTCCAATGTCCGGATTGTGGATATAAGCAAAGAAGCAAGGCAAAAAAGAGGATTAAATGCCATAAATGCGGCCGCAGCTACCAAAAAAGGAAAAAATATGAGTCTTCGAAGAGTCCCGATAAGGAGAAAGGAACAGGGTTCTTCAAATACACTAAAGAGGATTAAGGAATGGAAAATTATGAAATAGACGCTCCAAATTTTGATTTAGAACTTACTCTGACCTGTGGACAGACGTTCTGTTGGAACCGTATCAATGGAGATCTTTATGGTGACGGGCCTTCAAAATTTTACACATTTAGAAAGGGAATGCCGTTGATAGTTGAACAAGAAGATGATACTATAATAGTTGAAACAAATCTACCTAAAAAAGAAGTTATAGAGGCATTAAGCCTTCATCATAATTTAAATGAGATATACTCCACTTTTCCTGAAGATGAAAAGCTTGAGGAGGCTAAAAAGGCACTGGAAGGTCTGAGAATTATTCAAGATGAATTTTTCCCATGTTTGATTTCTTATCTTTGCTCTCCGCAGATGCAAATTCCAAGGATTAAACAGATGCACAATAATATTGCAGAAGAGTACGGAGAGACTTTAGAGTATGATGGTGAAGAGCTGGTTAGATTTCCGAATATGGAGGAGCTTGCTGAGGCTTCAGAAGAGGAACTTAGAGATTTAGGTTTAGGTTATAGAGCGAAATACGTTTCTAATACGATAAAAATTTTACAGGAAGAAGGGCTCTCAATATCATCTGGTTATCTAGACGCTCGGGAGGATTTAAAGAAACTTTACGGAGTAGGGGACAAAGTAGCAGACTGCGTTCTATTATTTTCTCTTGAATTTTTAGAGGCATATCCGTTAGATACTTGGGCTTTAAAATCTGCTGAAAAGCATTATCCATTTTTACACTCTGAAGATTATGAGGAGGCTTCAGAAAACCTAAGAGACTATTTTGGCCCTTATTCGGGGTATGCACAGGAATACTTATTTCATGCAGCACGTAAAGGGATAATAGAGGTTTAAATTTGATGAAGTTCTCAAAACAAGGTGGTCTTAGATCAAAATAACTATGGTGAGAGATGATCTACAGGAGGAAAAAACAGAAATGTTTGAGGTTGAGAAAGGATTAAATGTGGCCCAATTCTTAGAGGATAGAGGTATTGAACGGCAGGAAGTGCTGGTTTCTCGCAAAGGGAAAATTATTTCAGAGACTGCTGAGTTAGAAGACGGGGATAAGATTAATGTCTTTGATGTCATTGCAGGCGGTTGAAATTTAAGTTACAAGGCCCAGAAACTTTATTGTATGGAGATCATTGATGTTGAGGAAAAGAGCGAGCAACAAATTGTATTTGATGTTTTTGATTTAAATGATCTTCAGAAGTCAATTTTCGATACTTTAGAGGATCAAACGTTGACAGTCCAAGAGATTTCGGATGCTGTTGGGCGGAGCCGTTCAACTGTTCAAAGAGCACTACAGGAGATGTTAGATAAAGATTTGTTGATACGAGAAGGAAAGACGGATAGGACTGTTTACTATGTATATACTTCTCTGCCGATGGACGAGATCAGGGAAATTACGTCTAGTGCCTTGGAGCAATGGCATGATGCAGTTCAAGAAAAGCTAGATTAAAATCTCCAAAACAGGTAAGCCAGGTATACTAGCGCTATTCCTTCGCTTATTACTGGGAACATAGGCCTTAGTTCGACACCTATTGCTAGTGTTGAAATCCCTATAGCTAGTAAAAATCCTAAAACTATTCTTGACTCGTCTAACAATAGTTTTTCTACTGATTCTAATTCAATAGAATCAATTGATCTAATTAAGACTGTAATAAGGTAGAATTTAGTGAAAAATGCCGCAGAATGCCATGAGGCTTCAACAATATTATAACCTGTTGAAGTTAGGATCTCAATCATACCAAAAGTTTGGGCCTGGATGTTTTATACAGTTCTCCTTACTAAAAATGAAATATGCTGAAAGAACTAAGGAGAAAAATGAGTCAAGAAGGTATCAAAACACTGTGTATAACTGATAAATACAATTTTTTATACGTTTTTGGCGTTGAAATCTCCGGATATGCGTTTATAACTCAGAAAAATGTTGAAATGATTCTCCCTAGATTCTATCGTTATGAGAATATCTCTCAATATGATCCTATCTTTGCTTTTTGCAGAAATGATTATGAAAAGGCCTTTGAAAGAACGGATTATGAAACTGTATATGCTGAAGATACATCAGGCCTAGAAGAGCACTTTGACGTAGAAAAAACTAATATTGTAAAAGAAATGAGGAAAAGAAAAAATAGTGATGAATTGAAAGATCTCAAAAAGGCGGCCGAAATCACAGATAAAGCTATACAAGAATTAAAACCTGAGCTTATTGGCTTAACTGAGTTTGAAGCGGTTAATAGGCTGCAGAAGTTTTATAGTGATCGGGGTTTTCAAGAGTCTTTTCTCACTGATGGGGGGCAAAGTCTAGTACAGAGAAATTGCTTAAGGCCGCATAGACCTCCTGAAAATAAGAAAATTAGGGAAAATGACATGGTAATAGTTGATACAGGTGCGCGTGTCAATAATTATTGCGGAGACATCACTAGAACGTTTTGTAACTCTCCTGATGAAAGACAACAGGAGTTATTTGACGCAGTTAAAGATATTCAAAGCCAATTAATTGGAGCTATTGAGGCGGGTATGCCGATTTCAGAATGGAAAAAACGGGAATTTGAATTAGTTGAGAAGCAAGGGTTTAATGTTCAAGAAAATGTGCTCTACTTTGGCCATGGCTTAGGCCTCAATGTGCATGAATCTCCAACACTCACTCATTCGACTGATGAAAAATTCAAAGAAGGAATGGTAGTTACCGTTGAGCCCGGATTACATGTAGAAGGTTTAGGCGGCGTAAGAATAGAAGATATGGTGTATATTGAAGGGAAAAATGTTGAAGTCTTAAGTTCCTCTCCAAGAACTCTTTAATTTTCAGATGAGTCTTCGTCAACCTGACTAGTCTGGAAATCTTTAATTATAATTATGTCATCGATTGATTGAACCATTCTATATGGTATTACAACATTTTTGCTTCCACCGACTTTCTGTGCAAGATAAGAACCTTTTTCTGCACCTACTACTACTGCCCTTACGGCGAACTTTCCAAGGTTTAACTCTATATCTTTGACCGTGCCACAGTAGCTTCCTTTGTTTGTGAACACGTCTTTCCCTGTTACGTCTGAAAAGTCGAGGATGTTTTGAGACATTATTTTACCACTCTATAAGGTAAAAAGGCTTCTAGAAACTTAAATACCTTATCCGCAGATGGACTAATTTAAACAATGAAAACTTAATTAACATTTAGAGATGGTTAAGGGAGATTCCAAATCAACATTTATAGCATTAGGCATACTTGGGGGGACAATTCTTTTTGGACATCTCAATTCGTTGTTTGAGTCTGCTACAATAATCATGTTGGTGTATGGACTGGTCACGCTTACTGGAGGTCTATTGCACCAATTAAATGGGGAGTGGGGTATAGTTAATCTAGCTATAGGCTCTTTTGGAATATTACTAATATTTATTTGGGTGATGATAGATATGATGGCTTCAATACATATGTTATCTGCTTCAATGGAAACATTTCTAAGAAGCTTCTGGTACGGATTTTCGAGCATAATGATTGGGGGTTTATCTTTCATTATAGTAAAGTTTCAGATGGGGATGTAACGAGTGTTTTAAACATTTCACCTTTCAAACTCTTATTGTAAAGTCGAGGTGGCAGAGTGGCTTAACGCGATGGCTTGCTAAGCCATTGGGCCTTCAATGGTCCGCCCGGGTTCGAATCCCGGCCTCGGCGTTTAATTTCTATATAAGTCTTATCCACTATTAGCGATTGATACATTTATCAACAATTGAAGTAATACCTCGTAATGTGGCATATGTCTGTATTGATATAGGCGGGACAAATACGCTAATTGGACTTGGCGATGGTGACTTCGAGGAAAAAACTCGGATGAAGTCTAGAGACTTTTTAGAGGATATTGAAGCAAATGTGCTTGACGTATTATGTGACGCCCAATATAGTCGAGAGGATATTGAGAACGTTGTTGTGGCGGTTGCAGGATCTATAGATGAGGAAAAAGGAGTTTTTTACTCACCCAATCTGTTTGAGAATCAGAAACTTGATGAAGTCCAGGTAAAAAAACCTCTAGAAAAATTCGGCAAGTTAAAGATTATCAATGACTGTACAGCAGGTGTTAAGGGGGAATACTGTTATGGAGAGTCTGCCGAAAATATGGTTTATATTACTATAAGTTCAGGAATAGGCCTAGGAGCTATATTTGATGGCCGCGTAGTTGAAGGAGCAGAAGGAAACTTTGGAGAAGTAGGTCATTCTAAGGTTAATGGGGATATAAGGTGTGGTTGTGGGGGTCGAGGCCATTGGGAGGCTTATTCGTCAGGAAACAGAATGGTGGTAATGGCTGAAGAGCTTTTTGATAAAAAATTCGATAGTGCGGCCCAGCTTTTTGAAGCCTACAGAAATGAAGATAGTAAGGCGGAATTAGCAGTTCATAAGATGAAACAAGTGAATGCGGAAGCATTAACAAATATTATAGACATGTATGATCCTGAAAAGATAGTTTTCGGAGGCCCTGTCGCTTTAAACCATTACGAAACACTAATTGAGAGTATAGAAGAAAAAGTAGAAGATATGGCCTTTAATAGTATGCCCGAATTTGTTCCTGCAAAGCTAGAAGATCAGTCTGTGCTTTATGGGTTAAGAGCTTCTGCAACTAATCTTTAACGTTTGCCACGTCTCCTAAAGTTGCTTTTTTGTCGCTTGTAGACTCTATTCTATGATCTGAGACTTCAGGATTGACATAAAGTGTTATGTCAAGCTCTTTAGACAATTTGTTTGCAAGGGCTTTTTCAGGCTTGAGATCTTCTCTTTCAACCTTTTTAATAAGCGAAGCCTTCTCATTTAGGCTGTCTGCGAGCTCCTTAATACTCAGTTTTCTATCTTCTCTAGCTTCTTTAATTTTTTCCCCGTACTTGTTAGCTAGGACTTCTGTGTCTTTAGGCCTGTAAGTTGTAGTCTTTCTTTTTTTCTTGGTCTTCTTCTCCTTTTGCTCTATTACATCTCCCATGTCAGTGCAAGAGCTGCAGACCTTCATTACAGCGCCTTCTATTTTGGTTTTCTTAAGTTTGTCAGAATCTTCTCCACATAATTGGCATGATGGCATTTATCTATTCACATCAAAAGTCTGAAAGTTGATCAAATTTTTTCATTGATTGTTACCTGATTAAATTGTGTAAATAATGATTGGTGGTGAATTGATTTAAAGCCCTTAAGCTTCTTGAGGCTTCAAGGCTCTGAGTATTAAACCATAACTTAGGGCTGTTAATGCAATGACAATAAATCCTGCTGATATAAACAGGAGCGGATCTGCTATGGCGGGTTCAAGTCCAGGTTCTGCAGCCTCTGCTAATAACTCAGGTTCTTCAACTGCGTCTTCAGTGCCAGAAAACCAATTTTCGAGTATAGGAAGGATAAATACAAGGCCTGTAAGGGCCGTGATTGCGGAAGATGCGATTGAGAATTTGACCTTTCTCTCTCTGTTATTTACTATGGCCTCGGCTTTTTTGGTTGGGCGATAAATCACTCGTTTTCGACCATCTTTCTTATCTTTCTCTAGTAGCTCTGCGTCCACAAGCTTTTCAAGATGTGACGCGACGGTTGATTTGCTTTTACCTATTTTTTTGGCGGTATTGGTTGGGGTAGCCTCATTCTGTAGAGAGTGAGATAGTATTTTAATCCTTGTAGGGGATGAAAGAGCTCTAACGGTTTTAAAATCTAGATTCATAAATATGTGATTGGGATATACTGTTTTTTGTATTTTGTTTATTGTTCGATAAATTTCGAATAAACGACTGTGTTTTAATCAAAAAATCTTGTTGTGCAATCCTGTGTAATTGTTTTAACGGGCTTAACACCCGTACCTATAAAAAAGAGGCAATACAACTGTTAATTGGTGAATTTCACATGGCAGATGTACTAAAAAAGTCAGGCGTCAGAGATGAAGTTGGCGATTCAAACGTAGGAGCAGACTTCTACGATGCTCTAGATGAGCATGTAAAAGAGCTTATTGCAAGAGCAGAAGAAAGAGCTCACGACAACGGACGCAAGACTCTAAAGTCAAGAGACGTATAAAAGAAATTTTTTAT
>LFFM01001973.1_pt1 | contig 13845 bp, 10 predicted proteins | sample 643131 | NCBI WGS metagenome assembly LFFM01 (sample SAMN03777445, study PRJNA286221) | soda lake metagenome | biome: soda lake; feature: Kulunda steppe; material: water; isolation source: sample Tc-Br brine of Tanatar trona crystallizer | place: Russia: Kulunda steppe | collected 2011-07
CGGGGCATCGTTTGCAAAGCACACGGTTTCATCGACCTCGATACCAAACCGGATGGTGGAACGACGGTGACAATCTATCTTCCGGCAGCCGGGGGCGCCCCAGAACAGGGACCACCGATCGTCGAACGGCGCCCGGATGGTCCTGCTGTGTTGCTCATCGAGGACAAAGGAGGACTGTCTGTCTTATTGCGAGAATTTCTGAAGGCCTCTCCGTGCCAACTCTATGACGCCGGATCAGCCGAAGAAGCACTCAAGGTCGCATCGGACCCCGGCGACCTCGATCTGCTGATCACAGATGTCCGCCTGCCGGGTGCCACCGGCTACGAACTCGCCGAGCGATTGGAGGAGCAGTCTAAGTACGATCCCGAAATCATTTTCATGTCGGGCTACACCAAAGATGACCCCGATCGATCCGGCAAGACCGATAGTGAACGGCGGCGCTTCATCCGAAAACCCTTTGATCCAGACGAGTTGAGTGGCCTCGTCGAGCAGTTGTTGGCCGACAACGGAGGGAATGACTTCGAGGAACCGGATTCGTGAATGGGCGGCGGTGAAATAACAGGAGCCGGGGACGACTCCGTCTCCGACGGCAGTCGTCAAACCTATCGACATCATTCCTTTTTCATCATCGCGTTTTTCGCATTGGCAACTGTTGCCTGGTGACCGACGGCGCCACCAGTGGAACTCCCGGCGCATATGAGGCCCTTGTAATTCATCGCGACCACGCTACCGACAGGGGGGCCAACCGGCGAGCGTGGCTAACATCGCAGCAATACAGCCTGCACGTCGGCTACTAAACGGACAGAAACAACAGATCAAAGACCTGGGCAAGCTCTTCGGTATCGGGATCAAATGCAACCGGTCCATCCTCGTAGCGAAACGGTTGATACCCGTAGGGAGTCAGTACGCTGGATACATCGCGATAGCTACTGGCACCCCGATCGGATTGGGGCCCCCGGACTTCGCACCAGATTGGCGGATGGTGCCCGTCTTCGAGGTACTCCGTAAGCCCCTGAACTGCACAGGCTTCGTGCCCCTCAACGTCGATCTTAATAAGACCGATCGAGCTACCCTTGTGCGGCAAGTCGGCGAATAATTCGGCCGGTGTGATGACGGGCACCTCGATGCGTTCGTCGTAGATCGAGGAGTCGCTCACTCCTGACGTTCCAGCCACCAGTGAACTAGCGCCCCGGTTCTTGGTACCGGCGACGAAGAAGTCCGCCACTCCACGTTTGTCGCTGACGCCGACGGGACAAATGGTGTCGAAATACTCAGCGTGGCGCTCCAAGAATTTGACATGCTTTGGTTCCGGTTCGACAGCCACGGTTCGATAGCCGAGGTCGCTGGCCAACAAGCAGTAGATTCCGAGATTGGCCCCGATATCGACAAAAGTCGTAGCTTCTCCCTGTGAGCCGGCATATTCGGCGAGTACATCGTAGAGCGCGGAGTGGCGATAATGGCGCAGTAAATTCGGATACAGATAACCGAGGAGACGCTCGCTGGGACAGTCAAGGCGCAGCGAGAACTCTCGTCCATCACTCGTGACGACATGTTCGATTTCACCGCCGGGATTCCCGTTCTGGAAAAGTGTGTCCCGTACGTTCAGGAATCGATCTCGCGCCGTGCCAGTAATTCCCACCCGGAAGGGAAGTTTTCCGAGGCCGCGTCGGACCAGCTTCTTTCACAGTGACTCCTCTCGATACGGAGTGGATGTATTCATTATCGGCCCAAACATGCGAAGAAATCATTGAGCTCATGGCCAGTTTCTAACTATTTGCACCACGCGGCTCGGCTCAACGCGCCATGATGGCTTGTCTGATTCATTGATGCAACGGAGCTTAGAGCGGCGTCTACTCATCGGACTCGCGCATCTCGCGCTGTCGCATCGGCATGGCGTCGATGGTTTCAAATAACTCCTGCGTCGAAAGTACGTCGCTTCGGCGCAATTTCTCGGTGGTGTCTTTGCCCACGAGTACGACGGTAAACGCCCCGTCGGGACCAAATCGCTCCCGAAGTTGGCGGGACTCCGCCGACGATATTGGCCCCTCTGGACCGAGCGATTCGCCTTCGTCGAAAACCCGATATAGAACGATTTCACGGTCGTGCAGACCGTCCCGGGCATCCTCAAACCTCTGATGCTGATCCCGATAGGTCGGCTCATCCGGCGAGGATGCAAATACAAGGACCGGACGGTTAGTCCAGGCGTATTCGGCAAGGGGCTCGACGTCTTCCATATCATCCTCGCGTTGGTCACTGGTGGAGTCGTCGCTCGCCTCCTGGTGCGCGGCGCCCTCGTCGGGCTGGGCACTCACCTGCAGTTGAAGACCGATGCAACCTATCGCCACCAATGCCCCGAGGGCTATCCCTCGGACTCCTGAGCTAAACTGCAACATCGTTGCGTCCGTCGTCGTTTCAAAAAAGCGTCTGCGAGACTTCGCTTTCGGCATTGTAAACGCCAGGAGCGTCGAGGGAAATCAACGTGGCGGTATTGGATCGCTAGATATTGGCGCAGATGTGATTAGCATCGGTCCTTCGATGGCTCGTGGATCTGCGTCGCACGACGCTCACACTGTAATAGGGCCCACAAACCGGGGCGTCGCAACCTTCCGCCCCTCGCTATTTTCGCCGTATTTGAGTTCCAATGACGCGGCGCAGGGCGGCCTGTTAACTCCGTGTTTTCACAGTGGTTGCCAGCCACCGCGCACAGTGTTAGGTACGAGCGAAGTCGAGTCATGAATCATCTTTTGATCATCCACACGATCCGGTGCCTCGGCGAATCCGTCGACACCGAACGCTTTTTGCAGGAGAAACCATAGATGGAATACGAGGTCGAAGAGACAGGTGAACTGACGCGTACCGCCAATGTCACCGTCCCCAAAGAAGATTTCGAAGGACGCATCAACAAGCGATTGCGCGAATTGTCCAAAGACGTCGATCTCGACGGCTTTCGCAAGGGCAACGTGCCGATGGACGTCATGCGCCAGCGCTACGGGCCTCAGGTCACTCAGGAAGTCGTCGAAGAGTTGGTCAACGACAGCGTCAACGAGCTGATCGAAGACATGGGCCAGGTCCTCCACCTGGGCACCCCGGAAGTAACGGCGGTGCCGATGCAGGGCGACGACAAGCTGGCCTTTAGCATCGATGCCGAGTTGCGCCCCGACATCGATCCCGTCGGCTATCTGGGCATTGAGGTCGAGAAACCGACCGTCGAAATCGACGGCGAAGCCATCGATCAGGAACTGGAGGCCCTTCGCCACGAGCACGCCGACACCAAGCCGGTGGCGCTGCGCACCGAAATTGCGACCGGCGACATTGTCACCGTCGACTTTGAAGCCCTCGACGATCGGCCGGAACTGGAGCCGATGCAGGGCGACGACATCCAGATTGAGATCGGCGCCGGCCAGGCCCTTCCGGGCATCGACGAGGCGCTCGAGGGCGCCGAAACCGACGCCACCGTCGAATCCAATGTCGAACTCGGCCAGAATTTCCCGGCCGAAGAGCTCCGGGGCGAGGAAGTCGAAGTTCGGCTCGACGTCAAAAAGGTCGAAACGAAGGTCCTTCCGCAGGTCGACGACGATTTCGCCGTCCAGACCGGCCAAGGCGACACCCTTCTGGAGCTTCGCGGCAATATCCGCGACCGCCTCGAAGAACAGCGCAACGAGCAGGCCAACCAGATCGCCCACGAAGATCTGGTCGACGCACTGCTGGAGCAAAACGACTTTGATCTGCCGCCGAATTTCGTCGAGCAACAGCTCGACAAGACGGCCGAACAGCGCCTCCAGATGCTGTCGCAGCAGGGCCTGGATCCGGACGAGATCGATCTCGATACGGATGCCCTCAAAGAGCAGATGCGCGACGATGTGATCCGTCAGATCAAGTCCGAATTCATCCTGATGGAGATCGCACAAAAGGAGAATATCCAGGTCGAGGAATCAGACCTGCACGAATTCTTCGACGAGCAAGCCGAGCAGATGGGCATCAACGTCCAGCAATACATGTCGTTTATGCGACAAAACGAAGATATGATGCGCCAGGCCAACGCCACGGTGCTTCTGGACAAGATCAAAAGCCATCTGCTGTCGGAAGCCGACATCACCGACGTCGACTGGCCGGAGCCCGAACAACAGGGGCCGGGCGTCGACATCGCCGAAGCGGCCGACGACGACTCCGAAGACGACAGCGACGACAAGTAACCTGGCACATCGCCAGCGCCCCGGATGGACCGGGGCCTGCCGCCGGGACGGCGGTCGGCCCCGGCCGGCAATGTTGATTTCGAGGCTGGCGATGATAATGATTGACGTGTTTTATACTGCCTTCAGGGAGGATACCGATGGGCTTTATCCCCAATGTCGTCGAAGAAACTCACCGCGGAGAACGCGGCTGGGATATCTTCAGTCGATTGCTCAAAGACCGGATCGTCTTTCTGGGCACCCAGATCAACGATCAGGTCTCGAATTCGATCATCGCCCAACTGCTCTTTTTGGAGAGCCAGGACCCGGAAAAAGAGATCTCGCTGTATATCAACTCTCCGGGTGGCAGTGTCACCGCCGGTCTGGCGATCTATGATACGATGCAGTACGTGGAGGCACCGATCTCGACGATCTGCCTCGGTCAGGCGGCGTCGATGGGCGCCATTTTGCTGACGGCCGGCGAACCGGGCCACCGATACAGCCTTCCGAACTCTCGAATTTTGCTCCATCAGCCGATGATGGGGGGCCTCAGCGGCCAGGCCGAAGATATCGATATTCAGGCCCAGGAAATTCTGGAGCTTCGAAAGACGCTCAACGAGATTTTGGCCGACACCACCGGCCAGCCCTTTGAGCGGGTCAAAGAAGACACGGATCGTGACTTCTTTATGAGCGCCGAAGACGCCCGAGAATACGGCGTGGTCGATGAGGTTGTGGCGCCTCGCGACAAATCGTGACCGGCGGATCGGGCCGTCTTGGGGCGGTGTCCTTTTTTGAATCGACACCGTCTCTGATAGCGTAGGTAGAAGGTCGATCTACAATCCATTGAAATAAGGGTTGTAGTTGTACCGTTTTTTGGATGACGTTCGAGTCTCGAGGACTTGGTAACTACATTTGACCCTCGAGGCGTCAACAGGGCACGAAGACATCAGGAATATCTCATGGCAGACAATGGCAACAGCGGGGGTGGACAAGCCAACCTGTGCTGTTCGTTTTGCGGCAAGAGCCAGCGCGACGTCCAGAAGCTGATCGCCGGGCCCACCGTCTATATCTGCGACGAATGCATCGGGTTGTGCGGAGACATCATCGATGATGAAGTCCAGCGCGAAGACCAACAAGATCAGCGCGCCGACGTCCCCCCGCCCATCGAAATCAAAGACGTGCTCGACCAGTACGTCATCAGCCAGGAAAAGGCCAAGCGCAGCCTGGCGGTGGCCGTCCACAACCACTACAAGCGCATCGACAGCCACGTCGACAGCGATGATGTGGAATTGCAGAAGTCCAACATCTTGCTGATCGGCCCCACGGGAAGCGGAAAAACCCTACTGGCCCAGACGTTGGCCCGGATTCTGGACGTACCGTTTACCATCGCCGACGCCACCAGCCTCACCGAGGCGGGCTACGTCGGAGAAGATGTCGAAAATATCATCGTCAATCTGCTGCAGGCCGCCGACGGCGACGTCGACAAGGCGAGCCGCGGCATCATCTATATCGACGAAATCGACAAGGTGGCCCGCAAGGGAGAGAACCCGTCGATCACCCGCGATGTCTCCGGGGAAGGCGTCCAGCAGGCATTGCTCAAGATCATCGAGGGCACCGTGGCCTCCGTTCCCCCCAAGGGCGGGCGCAAACACCCGCAGCAGGATTTTCTGCAGGTCGATACCACGGATATTCTCTTTATCTGCGGCGGCGCCTTTTCGGGACTGGAATCGATTATTGCCCGCCGAATCGGCGACAAGCGTATGGGCTTTGGCGGCGATGTCGGCAAGGCCGAAGACGAGTCGACCACCGAGCTTTTAAAAGAGCTCCAGCCTGAAGATTTGATGCGCTACGGGTTAATCCCTGAATTTGCAGGGCGCATCCCGGTGATCACCACCCTCGAAGAACTCGATGCCGATGCGCTGGTCAAAATTTTGACCCAGCCCAAAAATGCCCTGGTCAAACAATATCAAAAATTATTTCGCGTCGATGGCGTCGAGCTCGAATTTGAAGAAGACGCACTGCGTTCGATCGCCAGCGCCGCATTGGAACACAAAACCGGTGCCCGTGGTCTGCGCTCGATTCTGGAGCGCTTGATGATGGATCTGATGTACGATCTTCCGGACCGGGAAGATGTAAGTGAAGTCCGCATCACCGACGACATGGTCCACCACTCCGAAGGAGCGTCGATCGAACTCGACGCCTCAAAGGTCGAATCCGCCGGCTAAGGCGATTCGACGTACCGGACATCTGGCTTTGACGCGAATATCCGAGCGCCACCGCCGGCGGGCATCGACCCGTTGCCGGTGGTTTTGCTCCACTCTCTCCCTGGTGAAATCCTTATGACATCGAATCAATCCTCTTCCGGTTCCGACGCCACCCAGACCCTTCCACTGCTGCCGCTTCGAGATATTCTCGTCTTTCCGGCCATGAAGGTTCCGCTATTTGTGGGGCGCGAAAAGAGCATTGCCGCCCTGGATCGAGCAATGAAGATGGATCGCAAGATCGTGTTGGCCGCCCAGAAAAAGGCCAAGACCAACGATCCGAATCCGGACGATATCTACCGCATCGCCACGGTGGCGACCATCGATCAGCTATTTCGTTTGCCCGACGGCACCGTCAAGGTGCGCGTCGTCGGCGAACAGCGCGTCGAATTGATCACCTATCTCGACAACGACCAGCACTTTCAGGTCCGCTACGAAGTTCTCGACGACGAACCGGTCGATGTCGACGACGAACTCGAGGCGCTACTCCAGACACTTCGAAGCTCGTTTGCGGAGTACGTCAAGCTCAACAAGCGCATCCCGTCGGATATGATCGACGAGATTGCGCGGCTGGATGATCCGTCGCTTCTGGCCGACACCATCGTCGCCCAGCTGGCGCTGAAACTGGCCGACAAACAGACCATTCTGGAGACGCTGGACGTCGAAGAGCGCCTGAATCGTCTCTACGAGTTGATGCAGGAGGAAATCGAGCTTCTGAAGGTCGAAAAAAAGATCCGCTCCCGGGTCAAAAAACAGATGGAGCGGACCCAAAACGACTACTACCTCAAGGATATGCAAAACTCCATGAAAAAGGAGGGCGGCGGAGGTAGTGGCCAAAACGAGTTCAAAAACGAACTCGAAGAATTAGCGGAGCGCATCGACGACAAGGAGATGTCCGACGAGGCGACCAAGCGGCTCAAAAAGGAGCTCAAAAAGCTCAAAATGATGAGCCCCATGAGCGCCGAAGCGACGGTGGTCCGAAATTACATCGACTGGGTTTTGGCCCTGCCTTGGTATGAGATGACCGAAGACCGACTCGACGTCGACCGCGCCGAAGAGGTCCTGGAGGCCGATCACTACGGACTGGAAGAACCGAAAGAACGCATCCTGGAGTACCTGGCCGTCAAGGCCCTGGTCGACAAACCGAAGGGGCCGATTTTGTGCCTGGTCGGCCCTCCGGGCGTCGGCAAGACGTCGCTGGGTCGCTCAGTGGCCCGGGCGCTCAATCGCAAATTCGTCCGACTCAGTCTCGGTGGCGTGCGCGACGAGGCCGAAATCCGCGGACACCGCCGCACCTATATTGGTGCTCTTCCGGGCAAGATCATCCAGCAGATCCGCAAGGCCGGAAGCAACAACCCGGTGATGTTGCTCGATGAAGTCGACAAGATGTCGACGGACTTTCGCGGCGACCCGGCGAGCGCCCTTCTGGAAGTCCTCGATCCGGAGCAAAACGCCACGTTCAACGACCACTACCTGGATCTGGACTACGACCTGTCGCACGTGATGTTTCTGTGCACGGCCAATAACCTCCAACAGATCCCGGCGCCACTTCAGGACCGCATGGAGGTCATTCAAATTCCGGGCTATACGGACTACGAAAAACTCCAAATCGCCCGCCAGTATCTGGTGCCCAAACAGATCGAGTCCAACGGCATCGACGAGGTCGACGTCCACTTTACGGACAGCTCCATAAGCCGGGTCATCAATCACTACACCCGGGAAGCTGGGGTGCGAAATCTGGAGCGCGAAATCGGCACGGTATGCCGCAAAATCGCCCGCGATGTCGTCAAAGAGGGCAAAGACCAGTCCTTTAAGGTCAGCGCCAAGTCGGTGCCCCACTATCTGGGCAAACACAAATTCAGCCGGGGTCGCATCGAAGACCGCGACGAAATCGGTATGACCAACGGTGTGGCCTGGACCCAATACGGCGGGGTGATGCTGGTCAGTGAGGTGACGGTGATGCCCGGCAAGGGCAAATTCATTATCACCGGCAAATTGGGCGACGTCATGGAGGAGTCGGCCCAGGCGGCCATGAGCTATGTGCGTGCCCGGGCCATGAATCTGGGACTGAGCCCCGAATTTCACGAAAAAGTGGACCTCCACATCCACTTTCCGGAGGGCGCCCTGCCCAAAGACGGTCCGTCGGCGGGCATTACCATGGCCTGTAGCATCGTCAGCTCGCTGACGCGCATTCCCGTGCGTCACGACGTGGCAATGACCGGCGAGATCACCCTTCGAGGTCGGGTCCTTCCCATCGGCGGACTCAAAGAAAAAGTGATCGCCGCCCACCGAAGCGGCATCAACCTGGTGGTGGCGCCGAAGGAAAATAAGAAGGACTGGACCGACGTGCCCAAAGAGATCCGAAACCAACTCGACGTCGTCTGGGTCGAGCATATGGACGAGGTGTTGGGCAACGCCCTGAGCCTCGATGACCCGGAGGCCTTTATGGAGCGACTCAAACAACCGCTTCTTCCGCCGGATGTATTGCTCAGCGAGGGAAAACAGGCGCCCGGAAGCGGCGACGGTGTATCGAAGGAAAAATCGATTCACTGATCGCAGCACCTGCAGTCTACAGCCCCTTTGGCCGTGAGCCGAAGGGGCTTTTTTGATCGGGCGACATCGACAGCCCGTCGCAGTGCCGCTGGCGATTTGTTTTCGCGCAATCCGTGCTTAAAGTCGCCCACGCATTGACGGCCCACCCGAGAGTCGATATTTCGTAGTCGACTTCCCTAACTCATCGCGACGTTTATCCCCCCATATTTCGATCAGGAGAAACCACTATGGCCACGACGATTGCAATCAACGGATTTGGACGTATCGGACGCTGTGTCACACGGATCGCCCTCAATGATCCGGATATCGATCTGGTGGCGGTCAACGATCTGGCCGGCAAAGAGCAACTGGGTCATCTCTTTAAACGAGATTCGGTCCACGGCAACTACGACGGCGACGTGGAAGTCACCGACGACGGGTTTCGCGTCGACGACAAACACATCGAAGTTCACTCCGTCGCCGACCCCTCGGAGCTTCCCTGGGACGAGCTGGGCGTCGACATCGCCCTGGAGAGCACCGGCGTATTTCGCCAGCGCGACGAAGCGGCCAAGCACCTGGAAGCCGGCGCCGACAACGTCATCATCTCGGCGCCCGGAAAAGGCGTCGACTTCTCGCTTTGCGTGGGCGTCAACCAGGACGAATACGACCCGAGCCTGGAGGTCATCGACATTGCCAGTTGCACCACCAACTGCCTGGCGCCGGTGGCCAAAGTGTTGCACGAGGCATTCGGCATCAAGCAGGGATTGATGACGACCGTCCACTCCTACACCAACAACCAGAACGTCCTCGATACGCCGCACAACAAGGACTTTCGACGCGCCCGGGCCGCCGCGGTCAACCAGATTCCGACGACCACCGGCGCCGCCGTGGCCGTCACCAAGGTGTTGCCGGAACTGGAGGGCAAACTCGACGGCATGGCCATCCGGGTCCCGACGCCCAATGTCTCCTGCGTGGATCTGACGGTTCGACTCGGCGAAGACGTCGACGTCGACACCGTCAACGAAACCTTCAAGACGGCCGCCAATGGACCGATGGAAGGAATCCTCGGCTACAGCGAAGAGCCGCTGGTCTCCAGTGACTACATCGGCAATCCCCACTCGTCGATTGTCGACGCCGGCTCGACGATGGGCCTGGACGACGGATTTATCAAAATCCTGTCGTGGTACGACAACGAATGGGGCTTTTCGAATCGCATGCTCGACGCTACGAAGCTGGTGGCCGAAAAGTCGTGATCACCGCCACCCCCGGAGTGCTTTGAAGGTTCCGGGGGGTGATTTTCATCGGGCGCTCACTTCTTTGCGACGCAGGTCATGACACCATGGACACCACGGGCATCCACTTTATCGACGAATTCGACTTCGAGGAACAAGAAGACGTGGTGCTTATCCGCGTCGACTTCAACGTTCCCATCAATGACGGCGAAGTCGGCGACGACACCCGAATTCGCGCCGCCCTTCCGACGATCGAATATGCCATCGAATCCGGGGCCCGCGTGGTGTTGTGCAGCCATCTGGGTCGGCCCGGCGGCGAACGAGTCCCCGGCCTGAGCATGGAACCCGTCGGGGCCCGGCTGGCGAAGTTGATCGACGAAGAGACCCTTCTGTACGACATGGAAGTGGTATTGCCCGAGGATCTGGTCGGCAACGCCGTGGACCGACTGCTCGAGGAACTCAATCCCAATCGCCAGATCATGATGCTCGAAAATTTGCGCTTTCATCCCGGTGAAAAGGCCGGCGATGACGAATTCGCCGAGCAGCTATCGCAGCTCGCCGACTACTACTTCAATGATGCCTTCGGGGCGACGCATCGGCGACACGCTTCGGTGTACACCATCAACAAATTCTTCGATCGAAATCACCGCGGAGCCGGTCGATTGATCCACAGTGAAATCGAGGGCCTGGGTCGGCTCCTAGACGAGCCCGAAAGTCCCTATATCGCCATTGTCGGCGGCGCCAAGGTCTCCGATAAACTGGGTGTTCTTCGGACGTTGATAAAGCGCGTCGACACGATTCTCATCGGCGGAGCGATGGCCTACACATTTCTGGCCTCACAGGGCAAAAATGTGGGAGATTCGCTGGTCGAAGAGGACTACATCGACGAGGCGGGCTCGATTCTCGAGCGCGCCGACCTGCAAAATATTGACATTGTACTGCCCGTCGATCACCGGGTGGGAGAAGATGTGGAAGATACGGAGGCCACAGTAACCCACGATGCCCATATCCCGGACCGGACGATGGGACTCGATATTGGTCCCGAGACGGTCAACCACTTCAAAGATTACATCCACCGGGCATCGACGGTCTTCTGGAACGGACCACTCGGCGTCTTTGAAAATGAAGCATTTGCCCAGGGGACCTTCGCCATCGCCCGCGCCCTGGCTGAATCCAGTGGCTACACGGTGGTCGGCGGTGGCGATTCGGCGGCGGCCGTCGTCGGCGCCGGCGTCGCCGATGATATCGACCACGTGTCGACCGGCGGGGGAGCCAGTCTTCAGCTCGTCGAGGGCAAGTCACTGCCGGGCATCGAGTCCCTTCGACCCAACTATCCCTTCGACTGACCGTCCTCCAGCAGCCATGGCGACGCGGTTGCCTCGCCAGCCGCCTCCGTGCCACAGTTTGCGATGAAATGAATGATTTGATTGTTGCCCCGATGATCTGTTCTTGAAACCGAAGGTGGACCGATGCGCACACCCATTGTTGCCGGCAATTGGAAGATGAATCTCGGAAATAACGAGGCCCTGGAGTTGGCCCGGGATATCGCCGAGAACGCCCCGACCAACGGCGTCAAAACGATCATTGCTCCCGTCTATGTTCATCTTTCAAAAATATCGGAAGCCCTGGCGGCGTCACCGGTACTTCTGGGTGCCCAGTCGATGCACTGGGCCGACAGCGGCGCCTACACCGGCGAGGTCGCCGGGCCGATGCTCAAAGATCTGGCGGTCCGCTATGTGATTTTGGGCCACAGCGAGCGCCGTCAGTACTACGGAGAGACTGACGAAGACGTTAATCGCAAGGTCCAGTCGGCGCTCGAACAGGATTTTCGGCCCATTATCTGCATCGGCGAATCACTGGAAGAGCGCGAATCGGGACGAACAGATGCCAAGATCGAATTTCAGGTTCGAGCCGCCATGTCGGGACTCACCGCCGAAGAGGCCCAACGCGTGATCCTGGCCTACGAACCGCTGTGGGCGATTGGCACCGGAAAAAGCGCCTCCCCTCAACAGGCCCAGCAGGCTCACTCCGCACTGCGCGACGTCTTGAGTGCGCGATTCGACGACGAGACCTCCGCCGAAGTGCCGATTCTGTACGGCGGCAGCGTCAAACCCCACAATTTCGCGCCTCTCATCGAACAAGCTGACATCGACGGCGCCCTCGTCGGCGGTGCAAGCCTCAAAGCGGAGAGCTTTTTGGAGCTGACGCGCATCGCCCACAGCGCCTGACGTACTCGCCAAGGACTGCGCTATCACCGCCGGTCCGCCCGCCTTTGGTCGGATGTCGATTTCGACAACCTTCCGATCGGTGGCGCACTATCTCGACTCCGCCGCGAAATGAACGGCGCACGTCGCCGGTTGTAATGAATGCAGCCGGCGGCGGAGTGTCGATTCCGCATCCGGACTCTCCAACGAGGGGATCGACACCACCTGTCATCCCTCCGGTCGTCTCCCCCAGCGCTACTGGAACCACCATGCGTTTTCGGGCCTTTCGCGAATTCGAAGACGGCGAAATCATCGATGGAGTCGGGTATGATATCGTTGTACATCGTCGTTCAATCGGCGACCTGGTACTGCCATCGGGTCGATTGATCGCCTGTGACCCGCTATTGACCCTCGACAGCGACTCCTTTTCCCTCCAATTGGAATCGGGGGCCTACCCGGCGCATCTGATCATCCCCGAGATGCGCGACGAGAAATTGGTCGCCTACGCGACGCTGACCATTCGCCCCAGCGATGTCGAACGCTGGGAAGTGGCGATACTGCCCGACGGTGGCGACGATCGGCTGTCGGGCCGAAATGGCGAAGAACACGGCTACCACGTCGACTCATCGCTGGGCGGATTTTTAGATCGTGATACGGCCAGTGCCCTGATGAATTACCATCAACTGGTCATGCCAGAAGATAACGACTTCGAGCGCCATCTTTGGGGTCGCATCCACCGGCGAAGAAAAAATAACGTCGGTTGGGCAATCATCGATCTGCACCGCGACCTCAACTTGCCGTTTCGCGATGGACGCAATTTACTGGCCTTCGACGCCGGTTTCGGCAACGGCTACTACACCACCTATGTCGGCTACGACGCCGACAACCAGATCTCGAGTATCGTCACCGACTTCGAAGTGCTGGACCTGCGCTTTCCGTCGTTTCCGATCGGCTCGAAATAGTCGCAGATACAGTGCCGCACTCCCGAACTCGACGACGTCAAAATTCGGCAGCGACGTCGGTGAATTCGTTCTCTTCAGCCCCTCCGGCCTCCGCCCCGTTCCGTTTTGGGGCGACTTGTTGAATTGTCGGGACATGGCGCGCCCTGTGGCGGCTGTCCTCGGGATGTATTCCGTCGAGTCGAGACTGCAAATGTCGACCCTGTATTGCCGACCCGATGGAGGTCGTCGTCTCATATCGTACCCCCTGTGAAGGGGCGGGTTTTTTAGCGCCCATGCAGGTGACTGAAGACGCCCGCTTGCACCTCCCTTAGGAGGTGGAATGGACCGCAACCTCTTTTTGGTGAGACAAATTTTTTGGAACCCGTTAACGCCTTGATCCGAAGTGGACGGTAGCAGTCTGCAATGTCGAGATTGTGCTGGGCAAGGCGCGGCGACGAGGCGATGCCGGAGGCATCGTCGAGCGAGCCGCAACGCAGATCCAGCGC
>LFFM01001974.1_pt1 | contig 13842 bp, 14 predicted proteins | sample 643131 | NCBI WGS metagenome assembly LFFM01 (sample SAMN03777445, study PRJNA286221) | soda lake metagenome | biome: soda lake; feature: Kulunda steppe; material: water; isolation source: sample Tc-Br brine of Tanatar trona crystallizer | place: Russia: Kulunda steppe | collected 2011-07
ACGGCGCGGACACTCGCGGGCTCGACGAGGTGTGGTTCGCCGACGCCGAGACGGGCGAGTACACCTACTTCGGCACCGGCGACGACACCCTCACCGGTCCCGAACGCGCGATGGGGATCGCCCGGTCGGCGGACTCACGGACCAACTGGGGGCAGAACTTCGTGATCACCGAACCCGTCCCCGTTACGGTCGACGGTGATCTGTGGTGGCATCTCAAGGTGACGCCGACGGACTTCACCGACGTGACCCGTAACGTGTTCGTCAACGCGGACACTGGTACCGCCGTCGAGATCCGCGACGACGAGGCGGTCCGCGAGTTCATCCGCGGGGCGGTGACCGAGGAGGATCTGGGGCCGATCAACGGCGAGGACGGCGAGGAGACCGGCGAGGTCGACGCGATCTACTACGTGCTCGTGACGGACGAGGACGGCGAGGTGATCGAACGGATCCCGGTCGAGCCCGGCCAGGAGACGATCATCGTCGAACCCGACGACGAGCGAGCGGCGGGCAACGAGACGGCGACTGGCTAGGGACCGATCACGTCGCGGCTCAGCAGCGGCGAGTCGGACGGTCGCTACGGTGAAACCGGTCGCCACGGGGCGAGCGCATCAAAAGGTAAAAACCGTCTCGTCTCGAACCCGGTCGTAACATGAAAGTCCCGTACGACCTCAACAGCTATATTCGCGTCTTAAAGCTGGCGAGCACGCCGAGCACCGACGAGTTCGTCCAGGTGTCGAAGATCGCCGGCGCGGGCATCATTCTCGTCGGGTTCATCGGCTTCTTGATCTTCGCGGTCATGAGCCTTCTGCCGGGGGTCGGGGCGTAATGCCCATCTTTTCGGTCAAAACGACGGCGAGCCAGGAGCGGACCGTCGCAGACATGCTCGCTGAAAAGGAGATGCCGGAGATCCAAGCCGTCATCGCCCCCGACCAGCTCACGAGCTACGTGATGGTGGAAGCGTCGGACGGCAGCGTCTTCGCCCGTGTGCTCGATGAGATACCACACGCACGCGGCGTGATTCAGGGTGCTGACGGCCCGGCACAGAGCGCTTTTTCCGAGGTGGAACACTTCCTCTCGCCGACCCCCGACGTGGAAGGGATCGCCGAGGGCGACATCGTCGAGCTGATAGCCGGGCCGTTCAAAGGTGAGAAGGCCCGTGTCCAGCGGATCGACGAGGGCAAAGACCAGGTGACCGTCGAACTGTACGAGGCGACCGTCCCGATCCCGGTCACGGTTCGTGGAGACCAGATCCGCGTCCTCGACTCCGAGGAGCGGTAGTCGCCGGCAGCGACGGGGGTAACGGCAAGGGCTTTATCGGACGGTCGCCGAAACGATCGATATGTTCGGTTCCAGCGTGCCGGCAGCGTTGAGTGCCCTCCCCGACACGTTTACGTTCGCGTGGCTCGTTGCAGTTCTCTTCGGTGCCGCGTGGGTGCTCGACGCCCGCGGGATCTCCGCGGGACGCTCACTCGCGGCCGGCACGTGGGCCCTCTTCGGACTGTTCTGGTTGACGATGGTGCCGTACTTCGCGTTCGAACACCAGAGCTACGTCGAATCGATCCTGGCGCTGGTTGGCGTCCCTGCCTGTGTGTACGTCGGGTATCTGCTGTACGACGGCCGAGCGTCGTTGTTCACGCTCACGAGAGCGGTCGCGATCATGCTGTTCATCTATCTCCCGTTCGAGACGATTCCGGCGTTCACCGTCGCGGGACTGGCGATCCCGGAACCGAGGCGGGTGCTCATCGAGATCGTCGCGACCCACACCGGCGCGATGATCGACCTGCTCGGATACGCCCCGGAACGGGTACTGAGCAGGGAAGGGTTCGACGCCGCCTTCCGCTGGACGCTCGCGAGCGGTGAAACGATCCGGATAAACGTCGTCCTGGCGTGTACCGGCCTCGGGAGCATGGCGATCTTCGGCGGCCTCGTCGCCGCCGTTGACGGACCTCTGAACCGGAAGTTCCGGGCGCTTCTGGTGTCACTCCCGCTCATTTACGTGTTAAACATTCTCCGGACGACGTTCATCACGGTGGTCGCCGGCAACCAGTACATGCACTGGCAGCCGGAGTTCGTCCTCCTGATGTTCGGTGCCAGCAATCCGCTTCGGGTCTCGTTTCTGATCTCCGATCGGATCATCAGCCAGCTGCTCGCCGTCGTCGCGCTGATCGGGATCACCTATCTCGTCGCGCGGCAGCTCCCGGAGCTCGTCGTCGTGTTGGAGGACGTCCTGTACGTGCTCACGGGCGAGGAGCACGATCTCACCGAGTCGCTCGATCTCCCTCGTGACCCGACGAATAAATAGTACTATATAGTAAAATATAGGCATGTTTCCACTATATATCTCCGTATGCGAGTGACGAGTCAGTCGGCCGTGCGTCGTCGGAGCCGGGAGGGTGATCGGCCGTGTTGAGCGCGGTCGACCCGCTGGTCTATCTGGAGACGAACGTGGCGAAGCTGGTGTTGGCGGCGCTTCTCGGCATGTTCCTCGGGTTGGAGCGTGAGTGGTCCCAGAAGTCCGCCGGGATCCGCACGTTCGCGCTCATCAGCCTCTCGGCGGCCGTGTTCGCGGTCGCGGACGCGCCGGGGTTGCTCGTCGTCGGCGCCGTCCTCCTGGTCGCCATTGCCGTGCTCCTCGCCGTCCGAAGCTTCGTCGAGGGGGACGTCGACGGGCTCTCGTTAACGACCTCCGTCTCGATGCTCGTCACCTACGGGGTCGGCGTGCTCGTTGCGGCCGATCTGTTCCTCGAGGCGGTAACCGTCGCAGTGCTCTCTTCGCTGTTGTTAGTGCTCAAACGCGAACTCCACCAGTTCGCGTGGGGGCTTTCCCGTGAGGAGGTCCGTAGTGCAGTCGAGTTCACCATACTCGCGTTCGTCGTCTTCCCGCTGTTGCCGGCCGAGACGATCGACCCGTGGAACGCGATCCAGCCACGACTCATCTGGTCGCTCGTGGTGGCGATAAGCGCCATCGGCTTCGTGAACTACGTGTTGGTTCGGAAGTACCAGGGACGGGGGTATGCGGTTACCGGGTTCTTCGGCGGACTCGTCAACTCCACCGCGGTCGTCGCGGAGATGGCCAAACGTGCGCGGGGACGGACTGACCTGATCGGACTCGCCGTGGGATCGATCCTGCTCGCGAACGCGGCGATGGCGCTCCGCAACGCCGCGCTCGTCGTCGTCTTCGTTCCGGAGGCCGCGCTCATCGTCGGCGCGCCGCTCGGTGCGATCACCGTGACCGGTATCGCGATCGCGGTCTGGCGAAGCGACTGGCGGACGACGATGGAGGCGGAGCTCACCTCACCGTTCAGTCTCCGGAACGCGCTCACCTTTGGGGTCCTGTTTCTCTTCGTGTTGGTGATATCCGTCGTCGCCGAGGAAGCCTTCGGCGCGACGGGATTCGTCGCGACCGCCTTTCTGGCGGGGCTCGTCTCGTCGGGTACCGCGACCACGACGGCGGTGTCACTCCTGAGTACGGGGCAGATAACGGTCGATACCGCAGTCGCCGGAGTCGTCGCGGGAACGACGGCGAGCATCATCGTGAAAACGGCGTTCGCCGCGAGCATCAGTCGGGAGCTTGTTCGACCGGTCGCCCTCTGGAGCCTCGTGCTCGTCGCGGTCGGGCTGATCGTCGGCGCGCCACTGCTCCTGTTGTGAGCAGTCGTCTCGAACGTCGCTCAGGAGACGTGGCGGGCGACGTCCGTCGAGGAGATCATGCCGACGTAGTCGTCGTCCACCACCGGGAGGTGTTTGACGCCGTACATCGTCATCATCGCCGCGACCTCCTCCATGAGCAGGTCCGGCGTAACCGTCTCGACGTCTTCCGTCATCACGTCACGGACGAGCGTTTCGGTCGTGTCCGCTCCGTCGGCGACGGCACCGACGACGTCGCTCTGTGTGACGATACAGCCGCTTCCGGCGGTAACCACCAGCGCGCTGATGTCGTCGGTGTGCATCCTGGTGGCGGCCTCGCGGATCGACGCGTCCCCCGCGATCGTTTCCAACGGCGTCGACATGACCTCGCTCACGCGAGTCCGATCGTGTAAGTCCATACCACACCTGTGCGAGGGATCCTGTTGGTTCTTCCGAATGCTGCAACGGCCCACCGACCGCCGGCAGGCGACGTCTCTCCATGCCGGCAGGCGACGTCTCTCCATGCCGGCAGGCGACGTCTCTCCATGCCGGCAGGCGACGTCCCTCCATGTCGGCACCCCACGGCGGAACACGGAGGAAGCCCACGGCTTCAGCCTGAGAGGCGTTCGACACGGTGCATATATGTCGCTTCGACCCTTGTCTGATCGCATGTCAGGAGCAGCTGCCGGGCTGGTCGATTTCGGCACTCGATCGCTCGTCACGCACGCGATAATGGCGGTGACGTTGGTGGCGGGACTCGGGATCGGGTTGGCCGTTGACTCACGGGTCGGAGTGGTCTCGTTCGTCGCTCTATTGAACTTCACCGCGGGGATGTGGGTCTGCCAGTCCATCCACTCGCTCGGCAACGCGGCCCGTGAGGACGAGTACGACGGCGTCATCAACGAGCTCAAACAGTATGTCAAGTGAGAACGGACTCGATACCGGACGGCTCGGACGCCTGCTCGCACTCATCGGCTTCGTCACCGCGGTCTCGCTTCTCACCTCGGCACGAGTGTTAGGGGAGGAGCTGTTCTCCATCGCGGTCGTGGCGATCGGGAGTATCGCGCTCGTCACCGCGATCATCGGGTTCCTGATCGCCGCGGGCGCGACCTACGACGAGCAGGTTCACGAAACCGACTGAACGTCCCGAGACCGTCGGGAGACTGCACGACGGCCCGAACCGCCGCACTACCGTTCGAACCGCCGCACTACCGTTCGAACCGCCGCACTACCGTTCGAACCGCCGCAGACCGATCAGCGCTCCCGATCTCGCCCGGCTAAGTGTCGGGTGAGATCCGTCGTCGAGAGCATCCCGATCACCACGCGTTCGTCGTCGATCACGGGGAGATGGGTGTACTCGCCGTCCGCGAGCGCGGAGACGGTGTCGATGGAGTCGGTCCGTGAAACCGTCACGACGTCCGTCGTCATGCACGTTCCGACGGGGGTCTCGTCCTCTGGATCGTTCTCCCGGACGAGCGTCACGAAGTCGGTCCCGGTGAGAAGCCCCTCCAGCCGTCCCGCCCCGTCGACGACGAGAATCGAGTTCACGCCCGTTTCCAGCATCCGGAGCGCCGCTTCGGCCGCGGTGGCGTCGACGTCGACGGTCACGAGATCGGTCGACATGAGTCGTCCAACGGGTACGTCGCTCATGCTCGAAGTCGACGGCCCCGATGGTAATCAATCGTGAGGGTGAGTGGCGTGCTACCCGAGAAGCGCGTCCGGTGCGCCCGCCAGCCCGACGAGCGCCTCCGCCTCGACGTGGTGGAGGTCCCCGGGGATCAGGAGCATGTGAAGCGGGTCGCCGAACTCCCGCTCGGCGAGCACGGAGAGCGACTCGGCTTCGACGACCGGCTGTGGGGATCCGGCGCGGGCGACGACGACGCCCAACACGTCGGTCCACCCCTCTTCGAGCAGCCCCGCGGCGCGGTCGGCGGTCATGTACTCCTCGTGGTCGGGATCGGGGCCGGCCGGACCGGTGCCGACCTTGATGTCGAGGTAGACGAGCGTGTGGAGGCCACGCTCCCGGTTCGCCTCGATCGACTCGATCACGCTTCCCGGAACGTCACCGCCGCCGTGAGCGTACGGGAACGGGAGCGTCACGGCCTTCCCGAACCGATAGTTCTGGAGACCGGTGAGACTCGAGGCGGCCGACTGGGCGGTGATCCCGTGGATAACCCGCGTGTCGATCCCGCGGCTCTCCGCCCGCAACCGGAGATCCGTGTGCGTCGTCGATATCATCGTGTCGCCCGCGGTGACGAAGGCGACGTCGTCGTCGTCGGCCGCCGATAGTATCGCCTCCGGGGTCCGTTCGACTCCCTCGCGGTCGCGAACCTCGATGTCGACGCCGTGGGCCGCCTCTAGATCGGCGACGTCGGCTCCGACGAGTCGGCTGGTGTAGAACTCCGCGAAGACGCGGTCGGCGTTTCGGAGCGCCTTGCGCCCCTCGACGGTGATGGAGTCCTCGTCGTAGAGGCCGAGTCCGATGAACGTGAGCATGGCATGGTTCCGGGGACGATCGCCTAAAGAGGTACGAAACGTTCGGGCGTGCCGTGTGTCGTCTCGACCGTCGACGAACGGGATCGAAACGTCGCCGGTCCAATTCGTCGTCTCTCATAGGTCTTTCATGATCATCCCTTGTGATTCCATAGCAAGCCCTAAGAGGAGACCGACACAACGATATCTCACTAGGCCCGACCGGGCCATGATCCACAATATGACTGACGACGAACTCATCTGGCGGATATCGGGAGGCTCCGGCGACGGGATCGCTTCCACCAGCCAGAACTTCGCGAAAGCCCTGATGCGATCGGGGTTGAACGTGTTCACACACCGGCATTATCCGTCGCGGATCCGCGGTGGCCACACGTACACCGAGATCCGTGCGTCCGCGGACCCCGTACGGTCGCGTGGTGACGGCTACAACTTCCTGCTCGCGCTCGGGGACTCCTTCGCCCGAAACCCACAGGAGGGTGCGCTCTACGGGAACGAGGAGATCAAACCGCTCTCGGAGAACCTCGACGAGCTCCGCGAGGGCGGCGTCATCGTGTACGACGAGGGGCTCTTGGACACCTCGGAGATCCCGAACTTCGACGAGCGTGTCGAGGAGAACGGCTGGCACGTCTACCCCCTCGATCTCCGCGGGCTCGCCCGCGACATGGGTCGTGAAGTCATGCGCAACACCGCCGGCGTCGGGGCCACCTGTGCCATCGCCGGCTTCGACCTCGAGTACGTCGAGGAGCTCATGCGTGACGCGATGCCGGAGAAGATCCTCGACCCGAACCTCGAGATCCTCAACACTGCCTACGAGCAGGTCAGTGAGGAGTACGATGTCGACGCACCGTCGGTTTCGGTACCGACCGGCGAGCACGACGAGACACAACTGCTCATGTCCGGGTCCGACGCCATCGCCTATGGCGCGATCGACGAGGGGTGCCGGTTCATCGCCGGTTACCCGATGACTCCGTGGACGGAAGTGTTCACCATCATGAGCCAGAACCTCCCCCAGTTGGGCGGGATCTCCGAGCAGGTCGAAGACGAGATCGCGGCCGCGGCGCTCGCGGTCGGTGCCTCCCACGCCGGTGTGAAGGCCATGTCCGGCTCCTCGGGCGGCGGCTTCGCGCTGATGTCCGAACCGCTCGGACTCGCGGAGATGACGGAGACGCCCGTCGTCCTGCTCGAGGCCATGCGCGCCGGACCGTCGACCGGGATGCCGACGAAGCCCGAGCAGTCAGACCTCGAACACGTGCTCTACACGTCCCAGGGCGACTCCCAGCGCGTCGTTTTGGCTCCCGGAACCGTCGAAGAGGCGTACGAACAGTCGCGAATCGCTTTCCGGCTCGCCTACGAGTACCAGATCCCGACGATCCTGTTGTACGACCAGAAGCTGGGTGGCGAACTGATGAACGTCCCGAAGAGCCACTTCGACCGCGATCCCAACCCGGGTCTCGGGAAGACCCTGACCGAGGAGGCGCTCGCGGAGGAGCCGCACTCGCCCGACGGGAAGTTCCACCGCTTCCAACACGACGTCGAGGACGGCGTTCCCCCGCGGTCGATCCCCGGGCAGAAGGGCGGTCGCTACCTCGCGACCGGGAACGAACACGACCCAACCGGCCACATCTGTGAGGACGCGGACAACCGGGTGGCACAGATCGACCGTCGAACCCAGAAGCTCGAAGCGATCCGTGCCGACCTCGATACGGAGTCCACGCAGACGTACTTCGGTCCCGAGGAGGCCGACTACGGGATCCTCACGTTCGGCAGCCAGCAGGGAACCGTTCAGGAAGCGATCGGCCGTCTCAACGATGGCGGTCACTCCGTGAAGGGACTCGGCGTCTCCGACATGCTGCCGTTCGCAACCGCCGAGGTCGAGACGTTCATCGAGAGCGTCGACGAGGTGTTGGTCGTCGAGATGACCGCGTCGGGACAGTTCCGTGGGCTCGTCCAGAAGAACCTCGGTCGCTACGGTGAGCGACTGTCGAGCCTACTGAAGTACAACGGTAACCCGTTCGAGCCCGCCGAGGTCGTCGACGGGTTCGAGGCCGCGATCATCGAGGGCGACGGTGATGCGTCCGGCCACCAGACCACGTTCGTCCCAGCAGCAGGTGATTAATCCATGAGCACGTTTTCAGCCATCGGCGAGGAACGCGAGATCGACCGCGACGAGTACACACCCAGCGTCGAACCACAAGCGACGTGGTGTCCCGGCTGTGGGGACTTCAGCGTTCTCAAGGCGCTCAAACAGGCGCTTCCGGAAGTCGGACGAACACCCGAGGAGACGCTTTTGTGTACGGGTATCGGCTGTTCCGGGAAGCTGAACAGCTATCTCGACACGTACGGGTTCCACACGATCCACGGTCGCTCGCTTCCCGTCGCCCGTGCCGCGAAGCTCGCGAACCCGGGCGTCGAAGTGATCGCCGCCGGCGGCGACGGCGACGGCTACGGGATCGGTGGGAACCACTTCATCCACACCGCGAGGGAGAACCACGACATGACCTATATCGTCTTCAACAACGAGATCTTCGGGCTGACGAAGGGCCAGACCTCGCCCACGAGTCCGAAGGGTCACAAGTCGAAGACGCAGCCAGGAGGGAGCGCAAAGGAGCCGCTCAAGCCGCTCTCGCTGGCGCTCAACGCCGGCGCGTCCTACGTCGCACGCACCGCAGCGGTAAACCCCAACCAGGCGAAGGAGATCCTCATCGAGGCGATCGAACACGACGGCTTCGCACACGTCGATTTCCTCACACAGTGTCCCACCTGGAACAAGGACGCACGCCAGTACGTCCCCTACATCGACGTTCAGGACTCCGAGGACTACGACTTCGACGTGAGTAACAAGGTCGAGGCCGCGGAGATGATGCGCGAGACCGAGGAGGCACTCCACGAAGGGGAAGTCCTCACGGGTCGCTACTACGTCGAGGAGGACCGTCCGTCCTACGGCCAGGAGAAGCGTGCTATCGGCGAAATGCCGGAGGAACCGCTGGCCGAGCGCTACTGGGACGACGACTACGAGTGGGAGCGCTCACACGACCAGTTCCTCGCGAAACACGAGTAGGCGTCGCAGTCGGCGCTCGCGGCGCTCCGTGGGCCGCTCCGGACGGTTCGCCGTGTCGATCCCCGGTTTTCGGTTTCGCAAGGTATTTTTTCTGTCGCGACAAAGCATATCGTATGAGTACGGTATCGACGGAAGAGCGGATCCTCTCCGTGTTGGAGGAGGACGCACAGGCCTCCTGTGGGGAGATAGCCGAACGGGCCGACGTCTCGAAGCCCACGGTACGGAAGTACATCGAGAAACTGGAGGAGGAGGGCGTTATCGTCGGCTACTCGGCGGACGTCGATCCGAAGAAGCTCGCGACCCAGTCGATCGCGATGGTAGGAATGGACGTCGACTCCGGCAAGTACGTCTCGGCGACCCGCGAGTTGAAACGGCTCGAGGAGGTGGAAGCGCTGTACACCTCCTCGGGCGACCACATGTTGATGGCGGAGGTCCGTGCTGCCGACGGTGACGAGCTCGGCGACGTAATAAACGACGAACTGCTCGGCGTCGATGGGGTCACTGCTGCACACCCGTCGTTCCTTCAGGAACGACTGAAGTAGGTCCCGGAGTCCTTCTCCGTTCGCTCGCGCGGTCGCCGTCGCCTCCGTATCGACCGCGACGGTCCCAGGGGTGACGGTCGTCGTGCCCGCGATCTCATCGGAGGTCTGCCACGTCGGCGACGAACACCGCCTCCCCGCCCTCGGGCCCGTGTCTCCGTCCACGCCGAGAGAACCGGTGTGACCGATAGAACTCCTGTACTGCTGGCCGGTCGAGGGGGACGCCCGTCCGCAGGACCTGCGTCCCTCGATCGGTGAGCGAGGACGCGAGTCGTGAGAGCAGCTCCTCGATGACGCCCTCGCCGGCGTGCTCCGGATGGACCCACAGCGCGAGCAGCTCGGCCTCCGCCGGGTCGTCGTCGGGATGTGCGAGCGCCACGCCGACCGGTCCGTCGTCGTCCTCCATCAGAAACCGGCACTCAGCGCCCGCGGTCGCCTCTCTGACGCCCGCGGCGGACACGTCGAACAACGGGCCGGCGATGTCGTCGAACACGCTGGTTTCGCGGGCTCTCGACACCGCCGTCCGAAGGGTCTCTGCGTCGGCGGGACGCGCCGGTCGGACACGCATGTACGAACGCTGTACTGGAACCCAGGTATACGTTTCGGGGGCGGCGAGCTCCGCCGGACTTCGGCCGCGGATCCCGGCTATGCGATCGGTTCGATCCCGATGGTAACGACGACTCCCTCCACGTCCCACTCCTCGACGTACCCCTCGGACTCGTCGGCCGTGCTCGGATCGTCCAGCCAGCCGTCCGCGCGCACCTCTCCAGCGATCAGGTCGGCGTGGTCCCGGATGAACCCGGCGACGCGGTCGTCGTCCACCGCGACCCCCACGCGGATCCGTGCCTCGACGTCCAGGTCGAGCTCCTTGCGCATCTCCTGGACCCGTCGGATCACGTCACGGGCGTACCCCTCCGATTCGATCTCCGGCGTCAGCGAGGAGTCCACGTAGACGGTCCCGCCGTCGAACTCGACCCCGGTGACGTGCTCGGGCGGTTCCGCGACGTACTCGACCATCTCCTCGTCGAGATCGATCGTCTCGCCGTCGACGACGAGGCCCGACTCGACCGCCTCGCGGGTCGCCCCCTGTACGGCGGCCATCACCTCCTGTGCGTCCCCACCGAACGCTGGCCCGATTGCCGACATCCGCGGTTCGGCCGTCTCGACGAGCTCGTCGAACGCCTCCGTGACCTCGAGCGCGCGAGCGTTCACGCGGTCGAGGATCAACGGTTCGAGGCTCCGAACCGCGTCCGCGATCTCCTCCGCTTCGGTCTCGATGACGACGCGCGGAACGGGCCACCGGAGCTTGCGGCCGGCCTGCTGGCGGGCGTTCGCGGCCGCCTCCTCGACGTCGCGCAGTACCGCCACGTCGCGTTCGAGCTCGAGGTCGCGGAGGGCGTCGGTCGGCTCGGGATACGCGAGCGCGTGGACGGTCGTCGCCGAGCCGTCGAGCGTCTGGTACATCCGCTCGGTCATGTACGGCGCGATCGGCGCGAGCATCCGGACGACCTCGTCGAGGACGGTTGCGAGGGTCGCGTACGCGCCGCGTTTCGACTCGGAGTCGGCCTCCTCCCACATGCGGTCGCGCACTGCCTTCACGTAGAATCGGGAGACGTCCTGGGTGACGAACTCGATCAGCGCGTTGACGGCGTCGCTGATGCGGTACTCCGCCCAGGCGTCGGCCACCTCGGTCTCGACCGACTGGAGCCGGGAGAGCACCCACTCGTCGACGAGTTCGAGCTCGCCGTCCGAGAGGTCAGCCTCGGCGGGGTCGTAGCCGTCGAGCGCCATGTACTCCAGCGGGAACCGGAACACGTTCCAGAGGATGTTGAGCTTCCCCTGTAGCTCGCCGAGGCCGTCCCACTCGAAGGCGAGGTCGACGCCCTGCTGGTCGTGGCTGAGCAGGTACGTCCGGAGCGGGTCGCGGCCCGCCCGGTCGATCGCCTCCTCCGGGGTGACGATGTTGCCGACCGACTTCGACATCTTTCGTCCGTCCTCGTCGTTCGCGAACCCGTGCATGAGCACCTCCTCGTAGGGTACCTCGCCGACTGCGGCGGTACCCATCCCGAGTTGCGACCAGAACCACCCGCGGGTCTGGTCGTGCGCCTCGATGATCAGGTCGGCGGGCCACAGCTCGTCGTGGTCGTCGGTCGACGAGGGATAGCCGAGGGTTCCCCACGTGGCGACCGAGGAGTCGAGCCACACGTCGAACACGTCCTCGATGCGCCGGTAGGTGGTGCCGTCCTCGACGATGGTCAGGTCGTCGACGGCGGGACGGTGGAGGTCGATCTCGGTCGGATCGATCGCCTCCTCGACGCGCTCGGCGAGCTCCTCACGGGAGCCGATCACGATCATGTCGTCGTCGAGATCGCCGCTGCTCGCCCCCTCGGGAACCCAGATCGGGATCGGGATCCCCCAGTACCGCTGCCGGGAGACGTTCCAGTCGGGGGCGTCCTCGATGAAGTCGCGGAAGCGGTTGTCGCGGGCCCATTCGGGATGCCACTCGGACTCCTCCATGTTGTCGAGGAGGTCCTCCTTCACGTCCGTGATCGAGATGAACCACTGGTCCGTGACGATCTGAATGATCCCCGTGTCACAGCGCCAGCAGTGACCGTAGCTGTGGTTCACCGTGCCGTGTGCGAGCATGTGTTCGCCGGCGATCAGGTCCGTGATGATGTCGTCGTTGGCGTCGCGCACGAACTGGCCGGCGTACTCGCCTGCCGCGTCCGTGAACTCGCCGTTGGGGCCGACGGGACAGTGGACCTCGAGTCCGAGCTCCCTCCCCCGATGGAAGTCCTCCTCACCGTGGCCGGGCGCGGAGTGAACGAGCCCGGTGCGATCGGCCTCGACGTAGTCGGCCGCGTACACTTTCCCGGCTCCCTCGAAGTCGGGGTACTCGTCGACGTGGTCGGCGAGCGGGTGGTCGTACTCCCAGCCGAGCATGTCGGCACCCGTCAGCTCGGCCTCGATCTCGTACGCGTCGTATCGCCCCTCCTGAAGCACGTCCTCGACGCACTCGGCAGCGACGTAGATCAGCTCCTCCTCGCCGTCCTTCTCGGCGCGGACCGCGTCGTAGGTGAGCTCCTCGTCGACGGCGACGAACGTGTTCGCGGGGATCGTCCACGGCGTCGTCGTCCAGATCACGAGACTCCCCTCGCGGTTCGACAGCGGGAACTTCACGTAGATGGAGGGGTCATCGACGTGTTCGTACTCGACCTCGTTGTTCGCGAGTCCCGTCTCACACCGTGGACACTGTGAGATGGAGCGTTTCCCCTGTTCGACGAGCCCGTTGTCGGCGACGTTGGAGAACGCCCACCACGCGGCCTCCATGTACTCGGGCGAGATCGTCTCGTAGGGGTCCTCGAAGTCCATCCAGACCCCGATGGACTGGAAGTCCTCGTCCATCGCTGCTCGGTTGCGCAGCGCGAACTCCTTGCACTTCCGGATGAACGGCTCCATCCCGTACGCCTCGATGTCGCGTTTGTTCTCGAAGCCGAGCTCCTCTTCGACTTTGACCTCGATCGGGAGCCCGTGCATGTCGTAGCCAGGGCGGTCGGTGACGCGGTGGCCAGTCATCCGTTTGTGGCGGATGACGGCGTCCTTTAGCGTCTTGTTCCAGGCGGTCCCGAGGTGCATCTGCCCGGAGGTGTACGGCGGCCCGTCCACGAAAAAGAAGGGCGGGTCGTCGGCGTGTGCCTCCTTGGCCGACTCGTAGGCGTCGTGGTCGTCCCAGTACGCTTCGACCGTGGACTCGACGTCCTCCGGCGTGTACTGGTCGTCGATCTCGTCCATACACTGTGTGTCCCTGCCCGCGTATTTCAATACGGCGAACCGGTTCCCGAGTCCGTTACCGAGTCGATTCTCGACTCGGTCCCGCTCGGGATCGTGGCCCGGTCTCCCGTTCAGTCGAAATCGGGCAGATCGTCGGGGGCTTCGTACTCCGCCTCCCAATCGATGTACTCGTCTTTGAGCACCTCACAGGCGATCTGTCCGAGCTCCGTGAGGCCGGCGTTGATCCCGGAGACGGTCCCCCACGAGTCCAGATCGGGGTGGAGATCGCGCTCCTTCCAGTCCTCGGGGAGCCCGGGAGCGTGATATCCCACACGGTCCGCGAAGTCGTCCCAG
>LFFM01001976.1_pt1 | contig 13837 bp, 18 predicted proteins | sample 643131 | NCBI WGS metagenome assembly LFFM01 (sample SAMN03777445, study PRJNA286221) | soda lake metagenome | biome: soda lake; feature: Kulunda steppe; material: water; isolation source: sample Tc-Br brine of Tanatar trona crystallizer | place: Russia: Kulunda steppe | collected 2011-07
CGTCGCGGTACGTCCGACCGGCGCTGTCCGACGAGGCGGTGAGCGCGGCGATTTCGAACTCCGGGTGCGGTGCGAGCAGTTGGATGAGTCGCTGTCCGACGGCGCCGGTCGCGCCGAGGACACCTACACGGGTAGCCATTGGCAGTGGTATGACGAGCCACAGGAAAACGGTTGTGGAAAGCGGTCGCTCTCGACTGGTCGAAAACGAACGATCGTACGGAAAAATCCCGGTTACGCCGTCTGGGGGACGCTCATTTTGCGGGTTACGTAGCCCGCGATCCGGTTGCGGACGCCCTTGGACTCGACGTTCGTCAACTCGGTGACGAGATCCTTGTTGTGTTCGAAGTCGTCGCCGAACGCCTTCGGGTATCGTTCCATGAGCAGCGTCGCGGTCTTCTTGACGTAGGCCGGTTTGATCGCCATTGTTGCTCCTCTCTACCGCTGTGGCACCTAAAAAAGGTTCGAAAGGGGTCTCCGGATCAAACGACCAGGTGTGACTCCAGGCGCTCGCGCTCCTGAACGTCGTCGCCGTCGATTTCGTCGACGATTCGGCCTTTGTCCATCGCGTAGCACCGATCCGCGAGCCCCTGTATCACCGAGAGGTTCTGCTCGACGAACAGGATCGTCGTCCCGAACCTCTTGTTCACCGTTGTGTGAATATGAACTGTACACTACTTGGAAATGTCAGATAGAAAGATGTCCACGCAGGATGTCGTCATCTTCGATATCAGATCGATCTAACTCTGCAACTATCTCGCCCTTATCAACACTATAACACCGATCGGAAATCATCTGTACAAACTCGAGATTTTGTTCGACAAATAAAATCGTGGTGTCTAGTTCTTTGTTTATGTCTATGATATCCTCTGCGATCTCCGTTACTAATGATGGTTGGATCCCCTCGGACGGCTCGTCGAGAAGGAGAAGGTCCGGGTTTCCGACAAGTGCTCGACCGATGGCTAGCATTTGCTGTTCTCCCCCACTCATTGTCCCCGCTTTTTGCGTTCGACGTTCGTCCAATCGGGGAAAGTACTCATATACGAGCTCATGCAGATCGCTCGGCTTATGTTCGCTAATTAGCTCGCCCATCTTCAGATTCTGCTGGACCGTCATCCCGGGGAAAACATCACGACCTTGCGGGATATATCCGATCCCTTTTCGTGCCCGTTCATTCGCCTCAGTGTTTGTGATGTCTTCGCCTTGGAATTCAATGGACCCGGAGTTGACATCCAACAGACCAATAATTGTCTTTATTAGTGTAGTCTTCCCGACTCCATTTCGGCCGATGATCCCGACAACTTCACCGGATTCAACTTCAAGTGACACGTCTCGTAAGACTGGTGTTGTCCCGTAACCGGCTGTGATGTTTTTTATATTGAGCATTTTATTTCCCTAAGTAAATACGTTGAACTTCTTCATCCTGTTTGACTTCGTCCATTGTTCCACGCATGAACACCTTCCCTTGATGAAATACCGTGACGCTTTCCGAAATTTGCTCGATGAAATCCATATCGTGATCAATGATGACGAGCCCGAATGATCGGCTGTCTCGGAGTTCTTGAAGCAGTTCTGCGGTCTCTTCGGTTTCGTCGACCGACATCCCGGCAGTTGGCTCATCGAGGAGCAAGAGGTCCGGATTAGACACTGTTGACATTCCGATTTCGAGCCACTGTTTTAATCCATGGGACAGGTTTCCAGCCCTGTTTTTAGCTTGGTCTTCCAACTGAACTTGTGACATGACTTGCTCGATAACGGTACCAACATCGTCGTGATGTGGTTGCGCAGCGACCCGTATATTTTCCCTGACTGTGAGATCTTCATACACCGATGGGACCTGGAATTTCATGCTCATACCGCTTAGGACCCGTTTGTACGACTCTTTGTTTGTGACCTCGTCACCTTTGTATCTGATACTCCCCGATGTGGGTGCGTGAATACCCATCACTAGCTTCAAGAACGTACTTTTTCCGGCACCGTTCGGTCCAACTATGCACTCGACCTGTTCGCCTGTGATACTCCAGTCGATCGAGTCTACTGCGGTCAATCCACCAAATCGCTTCGTCAGATTTTCTGTGGCAAGTAATTCTTTAGAATTGCTCACTGTCCGTCACCTCCTAGTGATCGGATCCGCTTCTTTATGTCTGGATACCGATCATGCAGTCGCGGAACGACACCCTCCGGTAAATATAGGATTACGATCAACAGGATCGCGCCAACAATAATAATTGCAAACTCCGTTCCTGTACCGGCAAGTTGCTGGCGTAGGTACTCGATCGCGTACGTTCCGAGTATCATCCCGACGATAGTTTTTCGACCACCAGTTGCGACCCAAATGATTGGGAGTACTGCGAAACTGAGCGAGAACACGTCCGGGGAAATAAAATTGGACCAGGAGGCGTACATAACTCCTCCGACCCCGGCGAGTGCACCGCCAATAGTGAACACTTGCAGTTTGATCATCTGTGTATTGTACCCGAACATCTCCGTTCGGTCGGGGTTCTCGCGGACAGCAACCATCGCGTATCCATAATCACTGTTTACGAGAATACGAAATCCGAGATACATTGTGACTATGAGTCCGATAATAAAGTAATAGAATACTTCATCCACCAGTACAATGGAGGTAGACCCCAAACCGAACTCAAGGTTTGGAATACCAGTCATTCCGTTTGCACCGCCGAGACGGACATCACCGATTGCCCATTGTGAACCCGCTGTTTGACCGATGAATGTAAAGAGTACAAGCGTAACCACCAGCGTGACTATAGCTACGTACACATTTGAAATACCGCCGTAGAACATGAAATACCCGAGAAGGAGAGCAAAAAGTGAGGCGATCAAAACGGCAACAATGAACGCGATCATCGTCCCTTCAGGTCCGCCAATATTGCCACCTACAATACCGAACGCATACCCCGCAACTCCAAAGAAGGCAACCTGTCCGAAGCTAAATATATCTGCATATCCCCAGATTATACCAAGACTCAAACCAAGAAACACGAATGTCAACAAAAACGCGACGTTTGAAACCCGGAATGTACTTGTTGTCAGTGGATAAATCAGTGCGATAGCTAGAACTGCGAGAAACCCGAGCCAAAATTCGGTGGAGTTTCCGATGGTGTTTCCGCCCTCTAATCTTTCACGGAACGAACCGACAGAACCGTTGAAGGCCTTTTCGTCAATCTCTGCAAGTCGCTCGCTCATTCAGCTTCACCTCTAAGTCTCGTATAAATCATCTGTTTCACACTTCCATCCGACCGGTAGTATTGTTCACGCAGGGAATCGATCAGTCCAGTTATTCCTTGCGGCAGAATCCGGATGAGAATAACCGTTGTTATCAGTAACGCTATCCGCCCAACGAATGTGCCGTATAGGTTTGTAAAGAGTGCGTAAATACCTCCCAAAAACCCACCAGCAATTGTGGTACCAATAATAACTGCGGTCCCTCCTACGATTACCAGCACGAAAGCTTCAACGAGGAACGATGACCCCATTCCCGGGACGATAGTCATGGTCGGAGCGTACAATGCTCCGGTTAGTCCCGCAAGACCGGAACCGAGTGCGAATGTAGCGAAGTACATTCGATCGGTGTCAACACCCAACGACTTCGCCATTTCTTCGTTTGAAATCGTTGCCCGTGCTCGGAGTCCGTAGTCAGTGAACGCGAACAGTGCGTACAGTCCTGCGAGGATTGCTAAACTGACCCCGGAGAGCAGGACTCGGTATGTTGAATAACTGAAATTCCCGTACTGAATCGTACCGAAAGGGGTCCCAATACTGTCGAGTGAGGGTCCGAAGATTATCAGCAAACCCTGTAGGAGAATAAGGCTGATTCCCCATGTTGCGACCATCGAGTCCAAAAGCCGCCCGTACAACTTACGAATAATTGTTCGCTCAATGATCGCTCCAAACACTGCTGCCGCTAAGACTCCGACAACCATCGAAATAACGAGTGGGAGGCCGGCATGATAGCTCAGTGCTGTTCCATACGCCCCGATGGTAATGAATTCACCATGTGCGAGATTGATTACGCCCAACATTCCAAAGATTACAGCCAGCCCAACAGCGGCTAAAATCAGGAATGCAAACGCATCAAGGAACTGTAATAGTAATACGACAAATTGTTCTAACACCATGTTTGTAAATTAGTAGGTAATTTGATTGGTTACCGCTCCGGTAATTTAAATCGGTTCGTACTGACTACTCTCAGGCTCCTGTGTCAGGTCGCATCCGGGACCCTCAGCAAGCCAGAATGGGTCGATTTCGCCCAGATTCTCGGTGAATTCGATATTGTGATTTTCGTCAGCCCGCGCTACGCGAATGATGTGGGACATATGATGTGTCCCGGGGTCCATCGTTATATCCCCTTCCGGCGCTTCGATTGAAATACCGGATTCCAGGGCCTCTATGACCTCATCTTGATCCGTTGTTCCTGCCTGCTCAACTGCTTCCTTGTACAAATATGTTGAAAAATACGAGTTCTGTGCCATTGAACCGAGGTACTCTGCTTCGTCACCCCACCGATCGTAGTAACGATCGACAAAAGAATTGTTTCGTTCCGTGTCGATTTCTTCCATATAATTGACACCGACGTACATATCTGCAAGGCTTGGTGGATCAAACCGTCGATGCTCGTATCCCTGCATCATGTTTACTGTCGTAGACATAGGTACTTCGAGACCCGCTGCACGTTTTTGATCATAAAAGCTTGATTGTGTTGCGCCGACCAGCAACGTAACGAGAATATCCGGATCAGCCTCTTGGATATTGTTGATCGTGGATCCGAACTCACCGACATCCAGCGGAATAAACTCTTCTCCGACAATATTTGCTCCGATTTCGTCAGCGACTGTTCGGTACCAAGACGCTGTGATCTGTCCGAAATTATAATCGGCTGCGATCGTATAGATATCCGGTCCAAATTGATCAACTAATGCTGGAAGAACCGGGCTGATCTGCTGTTCCGGGACTGCTCCAGTACAGAATGTGTAACTATCACAGACACCACCTTCATATTGGTTGGTATAAATGTACAGCTGTTGGTTTTGGTTGGCGATCGGTCGGACGGCCTCACGAGTACTGCTTGCGAACCCAGCAAACAGTACATCTACTTGATCCTCATTTATTAGCCGTCGGGACAGGTCACGATATCGATCAACATCGGACTGCGGGTCTGGGTCAATCATTTCGATCTCTTGTCCCAAGATACCGCCGTCCTCGTTGATCTCCTCAACGGCGAGTCGCTGTGCATGGTACTTCTGAATACCGGTGAGCGCAAACTCACCCGAGCGATCCTCGAGAACGCCCATTTTAATCACATCGTCATCACCATTTCCGTTTCCACCACCGATGCAACCAGCAGTCATTGAAGCAATAGCGGCGGCAGCTCCCCCGGTCGTCTTGAGATACTGGCGTCGAGTTTCAGTTCCAACGTTTTCAGCACCTTTGTTTGTATTTCGCACAGCATACCGTTTGACTAAGCGGTATATAATACTAACGAATAGGATGGCTTGTGAAGTTAATATATTGTATAATAGTTAAAATATCAGTTACTATAGAAAGAAATCGAACAGAGTAATTACAAATCGATTAAAAATAGGTGTAGAATATGGTTGTCGTATTCTGAGTACTACAGGTATTCTTTGTCGATCGCAGCACCAATCGTATAGTTTGGATCAACCATGTTCCCAAGTCGAACCGACCCAACCTGTGTCAGGAGCATATATGCTTCGTATTTATCGAAGTCGTGTTCATCTACCATCCACTCAATGAGATCAGTGTAAGCGATTCGGGCTGCGTCTTCCATGGGTCGAACGCTACCGATACTCATAATGAAATCATCTGTTTCTAGACGCGGCCATTCGATTTCCTTGTCTTTGAGTAAATCGACGGTAATCGTCGTCACCGTCGGATGTTCGAGAGCCACGCCACAGAGTTCTCCATCACCCTGGGCAGCATGACAGTCGCCGAGATAAATTAACGCACCCTCCGTATTAACTGGGAGATGGATTGTAGTACCCGGTTTCACGTCCGGTAGATCCATGTTTCCACCGTGTTTGAACGGGGTCAGAGCGCTAACGGAATCTATCTCGGGAGAGGTACTGATAGTCCCGATGAACGGTTCATAAGGAATGGTCGTATCTGAATCCCACTCTACCCCATCTGTGGTAACATTGAGCTTCTTTACGATCTCAGGGAGCGGTTCGTGCAGCATTGCAGTCATATCCGTCGCAGACAGTCCACCGAATCCCGGGATGAGGCAGGTGGTTCCTCGGGGCTGAGGCCCACGAGGTTTGATTGAATCAATGGTAATTGCGACAGTATCCCCTTTTTCAGCGCCCTCTACATAAATCGGCCCGGATTGAGGGTTGAGATACGGCATATTTAATTTCTCGCTTGGGAGGTCATCCTCCGTCTCGATTACTCCCTCAAACGCATCTTCAGTTTCTACTTCGACAGTGTCTCCCGGTTCAATTTTTATAGCTGGATCCGCGTACGGTCCAACTGTATAATGAAATCCATCTTGCTTCTTTTCAGTCAGTTTCTTTTTTGCCATATGAGAAGGATATGCAAGTATTTACTTAAAACTAATGCAATCTAAAATATGTATTAATTTATGAATGTACTGGATTTGCTTCTTCCAAATCAGTCCCAATTTGTATCAAACAAAAAACACTATACAAGACCTTCCGCATGACTACTCAACTATCGTATTAATCAATCTGATTTCCCACACAGAGCTTCCTCATTCGACAACGTAAAAAACAATCGAGAGGTTTCCGACTGATCCTTTGGAGAGGTGATACCGAGCGAGACGACTGCTACGAACACTTTCCAAACGCTGCACCCCCGAGTGAAGCTTGGACACCAACCGCTGTTTCGGCTACTAGCGTTTACTCGTGATGAACGTCCAGTTAATGTGCTATTATTTTGCAGAATCCTCGAAAATATCGCCCGAATGAATAGTTTATGTACCCCTGCTTCCCATTGAAACTGTATGCTCGAACTACCGATGCACACAGGCGCAGAACATCCCAATCTCACGCTGCTCGTCCTCTCGAGTCTCCTCACCTTCATCGCGGGGCTCGGACTCGGGACGTACGGCGACCGGCTCCGCGCGTTCGTCCGGACGCTCACGGCCGATTCGGCGGAATAATCCGGTTTATGTACGCATCTAGCCTCGAAACCCACAACCTGGGACGGTCCGGAGGTGCTCGCCCGTGAGCGACGCCGTCCCCGGAGAGTTGCTCCCCGGCGACGACCCGATCGAGATCAACGCCGGCCGCGAGACGACCGAGGTGACCGTCGAGAACACCGGCGACAGGCCGGTACAGGTCGGCTCGCACTACCACTTCTTCGAGACGAACCCCGCCCTCGAGTTCGACAGGGAGGCGGCCTACGGAACCCGGTTGAACGTCCCCGCCGGGACCGCGATCCGGTTCGAACCGGGCAGCGAACGCGACGTCGAGTTGGTGGCGATCGGCGGCGACCGGATCGTCCACGGCATGGGCGGGCTCGTCGGCGGCGAACTCGACGACGATGACGTCCGCGAACGCGCTCTCGAACGCGCGGCCGAACAGGGGTATCTGGGGGTCGACCGATGACGCGGGAGCTCTCCCGAACCGAGTACACGGATCTGTTCGGCGCGACCGAGGGCGATCGCCTCCGACTCGGCGACACCGAGTTGCTGGCCGAGATCGAACACGACCACGCCACCTACGGCGACGAGGCGGTGTTCGGCGGCGGCAAGACGATGCGGGACGGCATGGGGATGCAGTCCGGGACCACCCAGGCGGAGGGCGCGCTCGATTGGGTGTTCTCGAACGCCGTCGTGATCGACCCGATCCTCGGGATTCAAAAGGGCGACATCGGCGTCCGGAACGGCCGGATCGCCGGCGTCGGCAAGGCCGGCAACCCCGACACGATGGACGGCGTCGACGACGATCTCGTCATCGGGCCGAGCACCGACACCGCGCCCGCCGACGGCCTCATCGCGACGCCCGGTGCGTTGGACATCCACGTCCACTTCAACAGCCCGCAACTGTTCGACCACGCCCTCGCGAGCGGGATCACGACGATGTTCGGCGGCGGCTACGGCGGCGGCGCGACGACGTGTACGCCCGGCCCCGAGAACATCAAACGCTTCCTGCAGGCCGCCGAGGAGTGGCCGATGAACGTCGGCTTCTACGGAAAGGGCAACAGCAGCCAACCCGAGGCGCTCGAGGAGCAGATCGAGGCGGGCGCGTGCGGGCTCAAACTCCACGAGGACTGGGGGTCGACGCCCGCGGCGATCGACACCTGTCTCGCCTACGCCGAGGAGTCCGACGTGCAGGTGTGTGTCCACACCGACACGCTCAACGAGTCCGGGTTCGTCGAGGAGACGTTCGACGCCATCGACGGGCGCGCGATCCACACGTTCCACATCGAGGGGGCGGGCGGCGGCCACGCCCCCGACGTGCTGGAGTTGGTCGGCCACGACCACATGCTCCCGTCGTCGACGAACCCCTCGATGCCCTACACCGAGAACACGTTCGACGAACACCTCGATATGGTGATGGTCTGTCACCACCTCAACCCCGACGTGCCCGAGGACGTCGCCTTCGCCGAATCCCGTATTCGGGCGGAGACCATCGCCGCCGAGGACGTCCTCCACGATCAGGGCGCGATCAGCATGATGACCTCCGACTCACAGGCGATGGGGCGGATGGCCGAAGTGATCTCCCGGACCTGGCAGACCGCGGATAAGATGAAAAAACAGCGCGGCCCCCTCCCGGAGGACGAGGGCACCGACGCGGACAACCACCGGATCAAACGCTACGTGGCGAAGTACACGATCAACCCCGCGAAGGTGGCGGGGATCGACGAGTACGTCGGCTCTCTGGAACCCGGCAAGATGGCCGACATCGTGCTGTGGGAGCCGGAGTTTTTCGGCATCAAACCGAAGTACGTAATCAAAGGCGGATTCCCGGTGTACAGCCAGATGGGCGAGGCGAACGGCTCGCTCATGACGTGTGAACCGGTCGAGATGCGGCCGCGCGCCGGAGCCATGGGGAAAGCGAAGAACGCCCTGTCGGTGTCGTTCGTCAGCGAGGCGGCCTACGAAAACGGCGTCGGCGACGCCTATGGCCTCGACACTCCGGTTCGACCGGTCCGAGGAACTCGATCGGTGCGAAAGTCCGACATGGTTCACAACGACTACTGCCCGGACGACATCGACATCGACGCCCAGACGTTCGAGGTATCGATCGACGGCGAACACGTCACCTGCGAGCCGGCCGAGGAGGTCGCGCTCGCACAGCGGTACCACTTATAAAACAGCTATGAATCTCTCACCCAAGGAAAAAGAACGGTTGACGGTGTTCATGGCGGCCGAACTGGCCCGCCGTCGCAAGGACCGCGGCGTCAAGTTGAACCACCCCGAGACGGTGGCGTACATCTCCGATTGGGCCTGCGAACGCGCCCGCGACGGAATGTCGGTCGCCGAGATCCGCAAGGAGGCGACGACGCTTCTGACGCGGGAGGATGTCATGGACGGCGTCCCCGAGATGATCGACATGGTGCAGGTCGAGCCGATGTTCCCCGACGGGACGAAGCTCGTGACGATCCACGACCCAATCCGGGCGGACTCGCCCGAGCAACTGGAGGAATAGATGGGACACAGAGACGTTGCCACGGTCGGGCTGGGCGGCCCCGTCGGGTCGGGGAAGACGGCGCTCGTCAAACGGCTCGTCCCGAGACTCGACGCGGCGGGCTACGACGTCGGCGTCATCGCGAACGACATCATGACACAGGAGGACGCCGACCGGCTCCGGGAGTCCTTCGAGGGGCTCATTCCGTCGGATCTCGTCACCGGCGTCGAGACGGGCGCGTGTCCCCACACCGGGATCCGGGAGGATCCCTCGATGAACCTCGCGGCGGTCGATGAGTTCACCGAATCCTACCCCGAACTCGACGTCGTGTTGCTGGAAAGCGGCGGCGACAACCTCGCGGCGACGTTCAACCCCGAACTCGCCGACTACTTCATGTTCGTCATCAGCGTCGCCGAGGGCGACGACATCCCGCGGAAACGCGGCCCCGGCGTGACCCAGGCGGATCTCCTCGTCATCAACAAGACCGACCTCGCGCCGTACGTCGACGCCGACCTCGACGTGATGGCCGAGGACGCCGAGGCAGTCAGGGGCGACGCGCCGACGCAGTTCACCGACTGCAAGGCCGAGGAGGGGATCGACGCCGTCGTCGAACACATCGAAGAGAGCGTCCTGTTCGCATGAGCGTCGTTCCCGACCCCTTCGAGCGCTACGGCGAGGAGCCGCTCCGGCAGGCACCCGCCTTCGGCCCCGGCAAGGACGGCGTCTTCGAGGCGACGCTGGCCCGACAGCGGGGTGGCGAGACCCGGCTCCTGCGCGATTACGCGAAGGTTCCCTACCACCTGACCGGCACCCTCGACAGCGATCCGGCCCCCGGCCTCACGACGCTGTGTCTCCAGGAGCCGACCGGCGGCGTCGCACAGGGGGACAGACACAGCCTCGATGTTACTGCCGAGGGTCGCGCTCGAGCCCACGTGACGACACAGAGCGCGACGAAGGTCCACAGCATGCGCTCGAACTACGCCCACCTCGACGGGACGCTCCAAGCGGGGGCGGACGCCCACCTCGAGTACCTGCCGGGGCCGACGATCGTCAACGAGGACGCCCGCTGTCTGCAGACGCTGTCGGTCGATCTCGACCCGACTGCGTCGGTGATCGTCTCGGACGTGCTCGTCCCCGACGGGCTCACCGGACAGGAGCCGTTCGGCTTCGACCACTACCACAGCCGACTCGACGCCCGCTGTGAGGATCGATTGATCTGCTCGGACGCGGTCGACCTGCGGCCGGGCGAGCGCGATCCGCGGGACCCGGCGACCGTCGGTGAGTTCGGCGTCCTCGGCACGCTGTACGTCCTCGCGCCCGCGGAACCGGTCGAGGGGTTGGCCGATTCGATCCACGACCGCCTCGGCTCGATCGATGCGACGCGGGCGGGGGTTTCGGAGCTGGCGTACGGCTCCGGCGTCGCGGTTCGCGTCCTCGGGGACCGAAGCACCGACGTCGTCGAGACGGTGACCGCCGCCTGGGACGAGGCGAGACGGGCGCTTCTCGGCGTCGGCGCGCCCGAGGACAGGAGGTACTGATGCGGCGTATCGACGGCGTCGTCGGGAACCGCGGCGACGACCCCGACCTCGGCGAGCGGATCGAGGCCCACGACCGCGCCGGAACCCTCGAACGCGTCGTCATCGGGTCCGAGGAGCGAAAGAAGTCCCGGCTCCGCGTCGAGACGGACGCCGGGACCGACCTCGGAATCGTCGTCGGCGACGACGAACTCCGGTCGGGCGACGTGCTGTTCGAAGACGACGACCGGGCCGCGATCGTCACCTTCGAGACGCGGGAGGCGTTCGTCGTCGAGTTGCCGGCCCCGAGCGCGGCGACGACTTCAGAGGCCGTCGAGTTCGGCCACCGCGTCGGTAACCAGCACTGGGACATCGCGATCGAGGGCGGAGCCGTCTATATTCCGGTCGAGGTCGAGAAACGCATCCTCGAGGACGTTCTCGGGCCGTACGTCCCGGAGGGTGCGTCGACACGCTACGAGGACGTCGACGCCGAACTGTTCGTCGACGACGGCGGAGCGTCGGGGCACGGCGACGGGCCGGATCACTCCCACGGTGAGGGATCGGATCGCGGACACACGCATGGGGACGGACATAGCCATACCCACGACGACGGGTCGGAGCACGAGCACACCCACGGCGATGGGGGCGAACACAGCCACACTCACGAGGGCCACGACCACACCCATGAGTGATACCTCCGACCCCGCAAGTGACGCCCCCGTTCTCACCGCGATGCGGCTCGCGGACTCGTTTCTCCCCGTAGGGACCTACACCGCCTCCTACGGGATCGAACAGTACGTCAACGAGGGGCGGGTCGACACCGCCGACGAACTCGGCGCGCTGATCGAGGGGTACCTCCGCCGGATCGTCGGCCCCGCCGACACGGTCGCGCTTTCGAACGCCCATCGGGCGGCCGCGGCCGGATCGCTCGCCGGCGTGATCGAGGTCGACGAACGGCTCCACGCCGCCACGCTCCCGGCTGAGTTCCGGACGAGTTCGACGAAAGGGGGCCACAAGCTGCTCGAACTGCTCCGCGACACCGATCCGGGGCTGTTCGGCGGGGACGGCAACGGGGGCGAGAGCGGTAGCCCGAACGCCTCCGACGGCATCCTCTCGGCCTACGCTGACGCGGTTGCGGCCGACGAGACCCCCGGCGGGTACCCGGTCGCACTCGGCGTCGTGACACAGACAGCGGGGATCGATCGACGGACGGCCTGTCTCGTCGGCGCGTACTCGTTTGTGACGGAGCTTCTGGGGGCCGCTCAGCGGCTCGGTCGCTTCGGGCACACGGACATCCAGGCGCAGTTGACACGGCTGCTTTCGGTTGTCGAGTCGGTTTGCGAGCAGTACGCCGACTCGGGGCTCGATGAACTCACCTCCTTCGCGCCGCTCGCGGAGACGATGGGGATGGCCCACGAGCGCGCCGACCGCCGGCTGTTCATGAGTTGATCCCCGGTCGGTTATGACACCGTCTCTTCGCGTTCCCCTCGTACCGACATGTAGATCAACATCCCGAGCAGTCCGGGGATCAGGCCGAGTAAGAACAGGAACCCGACGCCGAGGCCCCACTGCCAGGCCCAATCGCTCCCTCGGGATTTCGCATCGTTGTAGACCCATCGGCCGACCAGCCCGAAGGCGATAGCCAGTATCAGTACGGCGATCAACAACTCGGGTCCGCCGGGGACCTGCAACGGAGGCGGGGACATCGTCGGCCGCCTGTATCACGTCTAAAACAGTGGATTTTGCGCCCGGACACGCCCGGCTGTCTTAGGAGTGGATCAGTCCGAACCCACCTTCGTGTGCTCGAGGAACCGCTCGAACGCCGCCCGCTCGCGGGGGCCGCCACAGCGTTCGACGACCTCCCCGAAGTAGTCGATGCGATCCCGAAGAACCGCCGAGTCGTAGCCGGGCACGTCGAGCCGCGAGGCCGCGACGGTCGCCTCGATCACGGCGTAGTACCCCCGGTTCGTCGTCGGGACCGTCTCGCGTTCGATCGCGGACTCGACCGGATCGAGTTCCCACTCGACCCACTGGGTGTCGCCCTCGCTCCCGCTGTCGACGGATTCGACCTCGACTCTCGCCCACGCGTCGGCGCTCGAAAGCACCGGGTCGTCCTCCTCGCGAACCGAGCAGGCGGCGTCGACGAAGTCGACCGGGTCGACGGTGAACTGGACGTAGCCGCCGCCGCGCTCGGTGAAGTTCCGCCACGTCCGGGTGCGCCCCCACGTCCGGGCCGTGACCGGATCGCCCGCGAACAGCCCCAACGCGGCGACGTTCCAGCGGTCGTTCGGCCCGAGCGTCGTCACGACCGACTCCGTGACGCCGCGGAGGTCGACGGGCCACCCGAGGCCGCCCATCTCACACCTCCAGCCCGCGTTCGAGGGCGACGAACAGCGCCCCGGCGGTGAGGTCTGCGGTCGTTCCGGGGTTGATATCGCGCGCGACGAACTCCTCGGCGAGGGCTTCGGCCTCTTCCTCGCCGTCGAGGACCGCCCGCGCCCGTCGCGTCGCCTCCTCGGCCGCCGCCTCGCCGTTTCTCGTGACGACGAACGTGTCCGGTTCCGCGGCGAGCAACCGGAGGAACGCCCGCGACGCGCGGCGATAGATCGGCCCGTCGTCGTCGAGGAGCCACCTCGCGGCCTCGAAACTCCGCTCGAAGCCCGAGACCCACTCGGCGGCGACCCCGTCGCGATC
>LFFM01001977.1_pt1 | contig 13833 bp, 9 predicted proteins | sample 643131 | NCBI WGS metagenome assembly LFFM01 (sample SAMN03777445, study PRJNA286221) | soda lake metagenome | biome: soda lake; feature: Kulunda steppe; material: water; isolation source: sample Tc-Br brine of Tanatar trona crystallizer | place: Russia: Kulunda steppe | collected 2011-07
ACTATTATCCCTCACAGCTGAGACGAGGTATTGCGCATGAGCACAAATATTGGAATTAACGGATTCGGACGCATTGGCCGCCTGGTGTTGCGGTCTATCCTGGAGCACGGTTATACCGACGTGAATGTCGTGGCCGTGAACGACCTGACGGATGCCGACACCTTGGCCACCCTCTTCAAGTACGACTCGGCGCACGGGGTCTATGCAGGGGACGTCTCGGTAGAGGATGGCGCGTTGGTCGTAGATGGGCACCGCATCCCTGTGCTCAGCGAACGCGATCCGGCCGACCTCCCCTGGGGCGACCTGGACTGCCATGTGGTCATCGAATCGACCGGCGTGTTTCGCACGAAGGAGAAAGCCTATGCCCACATTGATGCGGGCGCGCAGAAGGTCGTGCTGTCGGCACCCGCTAAGGGCACCGACATTGACGCCACGATCGTAATGGGCGTAAATGACGATATCCTGACGGGTGAAGAGGAGGTTATCTCGAACGCCAGCTGCACCACGAACTGCCTGGCCCCCATGGCCAAGGTGCTGGACGACACCTTTGGCATTGAGCAGGGCTTCATGACGACCGTGCATGCCTACACGGCCGGCCAAAACATCCAGGACGCTCCGCACAAGGACCTCCGCCGGGCCCGCGCCGCAGCCGAGTCGATCATCCCCACCACCACAGGCGCAGCGAAGACCGTAGGCCTTGTGCTGCCGAAGATGGCGGGTATCCTTGACGGGATGGCGGTGCGCGTACCAGTGATTACGGGATCGCTCACCGACTTCACGGCCGTCGTCAAGAAAGATACGACCGTTGACGAAGTGAACGCCGCCTTTGAGCAGGCCGCGAGCACGGACCCGTTGCAGGGCGTGCTGGACTACAACACCGACCCGATCGTCTCGTCGGACATTATCCACAACCCGGCTTCGTGCATCTTCGACCAGCCGTCGACTATGGTTGATGGCAATGTGGTGAAGATCATCGGCTGGTACGATAACGAGTGGGGCTATGCCGTCCGCACGGTTGACGCAGCCCTCAAGCTTGTCAGCCTCAGCGCGTCGGCCTGATCACCCATAGCTTGGATTTCGGGGGAGAGCGGTTTCGTTCTCCCCCGTCTTTTTTATCGCTTCATTTCCGCAACTGCTTCCCCACTATCATGGCGAAACTTTCGATAGACGATCTGGACTTGCAGGGCAAGCGCGTGCTCATCCGCGTGGACTTCAATGTGCCGCTGAAGGAAGACGAGGACGGCGACAAGGTGGTTGGCGACGACAGCCGCGTGCGCGCCGCACTGCCCACCATCCGCGCTGTGCTGGAGGCCCAAGGCAAGGCCATCCTGATGAGCCACCTCGGCCGCCCCAAAGGCGAGCCCGACCCGGCCTTCAGCCTGGCTCCCGTCGCCCAGCACCTGGAATCGCTGCTCGACGCGCGCGTCCGCTTCGCCAGCAATACCGTGGGCGAAGCTGTGGAAAGCACGGTACGGAGCATGCCCCAGGCCAGCGTCCTCCTCCTCGAAAACACGCGGTTTGAGTCCGGCGAGCGTGAGAACGACCCGGCCTTTGCCCGGCGGCTGGCCACCCTGGCTGATGTGTACGTGAATGATGCGTTTGGAACGGCGCACCGTGCCCACGCCTCCACCGAAGGCGTCACCCGCTTTATGGAGCGATCCGCCATGGGCACCCTGGTGAAGCGCGAAATCGACCAGCTCTCCCGACTGCTGGAAGACCCGGCCAAGCCCTTTGTAGCGGTGCTTGGCGGCGCGAAGGTCTCCGACAAGATCGGCGTGATCGAAAACCTGCTGCCGCGGGTCGATCACCTGCTGATCGGCGGCGCCATGAGCTACACGTTTCTGAAAGCACTGGGCCACAACGTCGGCCAGTCCCGCATTGAGGAGCCGAAGCTGGAGCAAGCCAAAGCGCTCTACGAGAAGGCCGATGGCAAGATCGTGCTGCCCTCCGACCACGTGGCGGCCGAGGCCTTCGACAACGAGGCCTCCTTTGAAACGGTAAGCGGCGATATTCCGCCCGGCACCATGGGCCTCGACATTGGCCCGGAGACCGTGGCCACCTACCGCGACCTCTTGATGAAGGCCCAGACCATTGTGTGGAACGGGCCGATGGGCGTGTTTGAGATGTCCAACTTTGCCAAGGGCACCAATGCCATCGCCGAGGCGATTGCCGAAGCGACCGACGAGGGCGCGTTCTCGGTGGTTGGCGGCGGGGACTCGGTAGCGGCCATCGTAGAGGCCGGGTTTGAGGACCGCATCAGCCACGTCTCCACCGGTGGCGGCGCGATGCTTGAGTTTCTGGAAGGCAAGGAGCTACCGGGCATTGCCGCCCTGTGTGACGCATGATGCCACGGAGCGTCCACGCATAAGCGTTACCGCACGCGCACGATCGACTCGGTCAGCGTAGCCTCTTCCGCCTGCAGGCGCACAAAGTACACCCCGCTGGCTACCGGTGCGCCTGAGCGGTCGCGGCCGTCCCAGACGTGCTCATGGAAGCCGGTCGATGCCTCGCCGTCGTGCAGCAGCGCCACCTCACGCCCGAGCGTGTCGAACACCTGCAGGCGGACGTGTTGCTCCTCGGGAAGCCCGTAGCGGAGGTGCACCTGCGTGCGGAAGGGGTTGGGATAACCGGAATCGAGCACGACCTCGCCGGGCCGCAGTAGCTCGCCCAGTTCGTGCTCAAGGTAGGCCGTTGACCCCACAAGGAGACGGAGCGGCAGCGGCCGCCCGGCCTTGAGCCCGGAGATATCCATTGGACCCTCGGAGAGGTCGTGCGCGGTCTCGGCCTGGTCGTTGACCAGGTAGGCCGCCCAGTCGGACGGCAGGTCATCCGTACCCAATGCCCGGAGCCGGGCCGGGCCGTTGTCGCCATAGCGGGTGAGCTCCGCGGCCCAGCTATAGCCGTCCGCCCCGTCGGCGCGCACGTCCGAGGAGAACGTCTGCGCCGGATGCTCCCAGTCTTCCCGCGGAAAGGTGAGCGCCACATCCTCAAAGAGCGCAGGCGGCTGCGGATGATCCAGCGCATCCCACCCGTCGGATGCCCCCTCCGCCACCCCGGCCACCACCGACGCATGCGCCTCGCGGCCCACCTCCGCCCGCAGTTGCAGGGTCCACGCGATGGCATCAGCAATCTGCTGGTGCTCGGTGAGCGCGTCCTCATCCTCCTCCACCTCCGGGTCGAACCGTAGCGTAGTGGCGTCGCCTTCGTTGAAGAGCGCATAGCCCTCAAACGGCGTCAGCTCCTCTACCGGACTGCCCACCGGATTATTCCAGTCGGTCGGGCCGAACGAGCGCAGGGAGAAGCCCTCCTCACTCTCCAGCGCGAGGGCGTCCACCGGAAGCGAAAAGTTGAACGGGTTGCCGATGAGGTTCCACCCGGAGCGGATGTCCTGCTCGAAGGGCGCGTCGAGGTCCACGAGCCGCCCGGCCCCGGCTTCCAGCGCGATGCCCCCTTCGCGAGCGATCAGCCAGAAGCCCCGGCCCGGCTCCAGATCGGCCGTATTTGGAAACTCGCGCACGCGCTCGTCCTCAATGAGCTCAAAGAAGCGCCACTCCACGTTGTCCTGCGGGCCCAGGTTGGCCGTCAGGAACGGCCCGGGCGCGGGGTTGTCGAGCGAGAGGGGCAGCGCGATGAGGCGGTAGGCGCCCTGGCTCTGCCCGCCCGGCAGCGGATCGCCACGAACGATGGCGCCCTCATCAACGGCGATGGACAGCGCGAACGTGCCGGTGCGCGGGGCCCGAAACTCCGCGCCCACCGCATCCACGAGGGTGATGAAGTAGGTCAGCCCGCGTGCGGTAACCGCGGAGGCCGGGATTTCACCCGAGACGGCACCGTTTTCGATGTCCATCTCCACCGACTCCAGGCTGCCGCTCCCCACCCGGTACCGGAGCTGCGCGCCGACGACCGGTTCTGGGCTGTCGACCAATACCCGAATGGAGGCGGCCGTGCCCGGGGCTACCGGCCCGGGGCGTTCTACCACGAACGAGCGGGCGCGGGCGGAGAAGGCAAAGAGCGCGCCGCTGCGGAGAGTGCGCCCGTCGTCGGCCGTGCCAAGACCCACCGGCGCCACCGGTCCCACCTGTGAGATGAGGCGCTGGCCGTCGGTCGACTCCGAGGATACGCTTGTGCCCGTAGCGATGCCGCCGCCGCGCACGTGCACGGCCTGCCCCAGCGCCGGTGCCACGGCCGCGCCCATGAGCAGCGCGGCGAGCCCGAGTGCAGCAACAAGATGGTTGGGAAACATGCGCATGTTAGTTTCCGGCCTCCGCCATCTGCGTGACCATGCGCTCCAGGCGTGCGATGCGCTCCTCCATCTCGTCGATCTGCTCCTGCTGGGCCTCGATCTCGGCCTGTTGCTCCTTCGTCGCTTCGACGAGCACCGCCACCAGTCGACTGTAGTGCAGCCGCTCCGGCTCGCCGGCATCGTTGAACGTGACCAGCTCCGGCAGCACCTCAGCCACCTCATCGGCGATCATGCCGACATCGGCCCGGCCGTCTTCCACCCACTGGTACCGCACGCCCCGGAGCCGCGCCAGCAGCTCGGCCGGGTTCTCCAGCTTTTCGACGGCTTCTTTGTAGCGGGCGGCGGAGGTTTCGCCCTCGGGCTCGGTTTCGGCAACCTCAAAGTTGATTGTCTGATCGTCGACGGAGATCTCGACGCTACCATCCGGACTACCGAATGTTAGTCCACCTGCCCGTTCCGTACCGTCAGCCGTAATTGAAGTGACGGCGGCGCCAGCTTCAAGCTTATCAGTCGTAACCGCACCATCCGAGATACCAAAAGTGATCTCATCGCCTTCTGGATTGATGGCGAGATCAATACCGTCTCCGGCAAGTGCGACGTTGTCGGTTAATTCCTCCGCCCCGACCGACAGCTGACGCACGACGGTGCCATCTTCAAGCTCAGCCGTGCCGACTGCATTTTCGGCAAGTTCAGCAGACGTTATCGCATCGCTCGATACAGAGAGCGTGATCTCGTTCTCAGACTCCGACTCCGTCACGACAATACCGCCCGCGCCGTTGGTTCCTGAAAGAGTGAGCTCGCCGCCTAGTGAATTGATTGACTGGACGCCGCTTCCTGGACCGTCAATCGTGATGTCCTGGTCGGACTGGGTAATCGTTATATTCGAGCCAGCACTGAGGTTGACGTCTCCCCTTAAAGCAGTTTCACCATCGGCACTCAGGGATAGCACGGCGGCGTCACTTTCCAACTTCTCCGCAGTAATAGACCCATCAGCAATTGAAAGCCCGATGTCGGGATCGTTCGGAGTTATCTCGATAATACCATCGCCAGACAAAGACAGTGCGCCGTCCAGCAAATTTAGCGACTCGACACCTGCCGTTCCGCCATTACCGGATGCGGTGGAGTTGATGGTTATCTCTTGCCCGACCTGGTCAAGAACTATATCGTCGCCACCAATCAGAACGATGCCGCCCACAAGCTCCTCTTGACCCTGCGCTTGTAGCGTAGTGACGGCGGCGTCATCGGCCAGGATGTCAGCCGTCACGGCATTGGAGGCCAGTTGATCGGTGTCAATCGCGTCAGCGGCAATTTTCTCCGTGGTAATGGCCTGGTTAACAATATTTACTGTCTCAACAGCGTCGTCCGCTAATTCGGTCGCGCTGATGGCATTGGACCCGATTGCCAGATCGATGGCTAAACCATCGGGGTCGATGGTCACGCTGTTGTTTTCCGATGTCAAGGAGAGCGCACCCTCCAGACTGTTCAGAGACTCCACACCGGCAGATTCCCCGTTCCCGGATGCCGTAGAGCTGATGGTGATGGTCTGGTCGACCTGATTTAGTTCGATGTCGGTCCCAGCTTCGAGCGTGACCTGATTAACGAGGAAGTCATCAGTGTTCGCTCGCAAACCAACCACTGCGGCATCATCGTCGAGTATATCGGCCGTAACTGCACTTAGAGCGAGTTGATCGGTGTCGACGGCTCCAGACTGAATGTTGCCCGTTTCCACTGCATTCAAGCCCAGCTCGTCGTTCGTGATGGCGCCCGATTCAATCTCAGCCGAACTAATGGTTCCGACCCGAAGCTCATTATCTTCGCCGCTTGTCCCATCGCCGAGAATAGTGGTCCCATCGGTGTTTACACTCTGAAGTCCACCGTCTTCCGTCTCAGCTGAGATGGTAATCTCCCCTTCGGTACCATCGTCGATGGAAATATTAGCACCAGCGAGAATGTTGACTCCCCCCGTGAAGGTGTTCAGGCTCGTAACCGCCGCCTCCTCATCCAGTTGATCGCTTCCTACGGCATTATTCGCAATATTCCCCCGTTCCACAACGCCCGACCCAAGGGCGTCGTTGTCTACTGCTCCTGGCGCAATGTTCGTCGTTTGCACGGCGTTAGGAGCCAATTCGTCACTCGTGATGGCGTCGGTGGCAATCAGGTCCGAGTCAATCTCATTGACGGAGAGAGGCGCGCCATCAGTCCCGTCCCCATCAAGCGTGTCATCTGTCTCCACTTGTTGCAACCCACCTTCCTCGGACGTTGCAGAAAAGGTAATCGTGTTCTCCGACACTGAAATGTCAGCATCTCCGGATGCCTCAAAGGTTACTCCCTCGAAGAGCGTTTCGCCATCGGCCGTTATGGAACGGATCACTGTGTCGTCCGCCAACTGGTCTTCACCAACCGCAGCATCCGCGATGCTGAAGGTGATGGTGTTTGCGTCTTCATCGTCTGAAACGTCAAGGCCATCGGCGGCGAGCGTGATGCCATCTTGCAACCCATTCAGGCTTCGCACGGCCGTGTCATCAGCCAACTGGTCTGACCCTACTCCTCCGTCAACAATAGATATAGCGTTTTGCTCATCCGTACCATCACCATCAATTGTAACACCGTCAGTTTCGACAGACGTCAACCCGCCCTCTGGCGCATCGACGGAAATCGTAATCGTGTTATTACCGTCGTCTGTTATGTCGACATCGCCTCCGCCCACGAGCTCAACCGAACCGAAAAGTTCATTCAGCGAAAGCACCGCGGCGTCACCTTGCAACTCCTCTGAGCCCACGGCGCCGCTTTGAAGCTGGGCAGAGCCTATGGAATTATCCGCTACATCAAGAGGGGAATTTGTCGTGCCGACACCTGAAAGCGTATTACCGGATGTCACCTCTGTTAGTACATCTGGAGCCGCAACGACAAAGTTGTCATTGCCGTCGCGACTAACCGAAATGTTTGTACCAGCCTGCATAAATTCAGAGACTGCCTTAACACCTGTAACAGCCCCATCCTGAATTTTGCTCTCACTTACCGCATCATCTGCGAGACTAAGCCTGCTGCCTTCGGTGCCATCACCATCGATCGTCACGTCCGTAAGAACGGAGGCGCCTTCCAAATCAGCATCGATCGTAAGTGTACTTCCCCCATCATCACTTATGGTCAGATTGCTTCCCGCATTCAGGGTGATAACGTCCCGAAACGGTCCCGTTGTGCTGCCTCCATTATTTTGATACTCAAGCGTACGCACCACCGTGTTGTTCGCAATCTCACCACTTCCAACAGCACCATCCTGGATGTTCGATCCCGAAACCCCATCGGTGGCGATACGGAGATTGCTGTCACTCGTACCAGTCCCCGCCAACGATGCATCGGTGATGATACTGGTCAGCACATCCCCGCTCGTCGCAATGGTCAACTGATCATCGGCGTTATCGCTGATCACAATGTTTTCACCCGCGATGACGCCGATCCCACCTCGGAGGGTGTTCCCTGCTGGCGTCTCCAAAGATAGCACGGCGGCATCATCGGATAGCTCGCTGCGCCCAACGGCACCACTAATGATCTGAGAGGAGCCGACAGAATTAGAAGCTATCTCATTCTGCGTGACCGCCCCAGAAACGATTTTGGCAGTCGTCACGGAGTTGTTCTGGAGATTAGATTCACTGACTGCCTCAGTGGCAATTTTACCAGCAATAACCTCCCCATCACCGATATTTCTAGACTCGACAGCGCCACTCTCAATCTTATCCGACGTGACCGCTCGATTATCCAGCATGGAAGTTTCTATCCCTTCGTTCTGAACATTAATCGTCGTGGAAGGCCCACTCCCGTTCTGAATACTGAGCGCACCGTCCGTATTCGAGATCGACTGGATTCCACTGTCGCCATCGCCCCCGCTGCCCGCGGTAATTGTGATGGTGTTGGTCTCACTGTCCGTGCTAATCCCCGCGCCGCCATCTACTGCGATGGTCACATCGCCGCGCAGTGAATTCAAACGATCCACTGCGACACCGCTGGCAAGCTCATCTCGTCCAACGCCATCCTCTGCTATCCCAAGCGGGGCGTCCTCCGAACCATCACCGATCATCGTATCATCGGTGCTGACACCCGTAAGCCCTTCCGTCTCGACGCCAATCGTTAGCTCATTCGAATCGTCGTCCGTTGCAATGGTGACGTTCGATCCGGCAAGCAGAGATACACTACCGGTGAGTTCGTTGAGGGCCCGAACGGCCGCACCTTCGGCAAGCGAGAGATCAATCTGCTCTCCTGAAGACGAAATACCCAGGGAGTTATCGGTGCTGCGCAGCGACAGGGCGCCCGTGAGGGAATTGAGTTCCAGAACCGCTGCATCCTCCCTCAACTTGCTTGCTGTCACCGCCGCGTTTTGAATTCGCGAACTCGACACCGCGTCGGTAGCAAGCTCTCGGTTTCCCACAGCCCCCTCTAAAAGGTTCGAAGACCCAATAACATCTACGCCCAGCGGATCCGAGGAGGTACCATCGCCTGTCAGTGTGCCATCGCTTGACACGCTTGACAATCCGCCATCAGGGGCTGCTGCGGAAATGGTGAGCGCTCCGTCGTTTGTGCTAAAAGAAACATTATCTCCTTCGATGAAAGACACCTCGTCTCGCAGGTTTGCTACAGTAGAACCGCCCTGTTGAATGCTAAGTCGGCGCACGACAGCCCCGTCAGCAATCTTACTTCCCGTAACGGCCTCGTCGGCAAGTGCACCGGTGTCTACGGCACGCGTCTCTACAGACTCTGCTATATCTGCAACCTCCGCGCGCTCGGCTATCTCAGCCAGCCCCGCCCGCGCCGCACTCAGCGCAAACACCGTACTGGTCAGCCGCACGCGGTCGATCTCCGTGCCGTTGACTGACACCCCGAGGTATAGCTCGGCGTCCGATGTCAGGTCAGTCGGTAGGTCGTTTGTCTCCCCAAGCAGTACCGAGAACACACCGTTTACGGGTTCTACCGTGCGGGTCTCCGCCCACGTACCCACGGTGGCGCTACCGGTCGGGCTCCGGTGCAGGCGGAAGGTCACCTCTTGCGGGCCTTCCACGGGCGTCGTCTCGTCTTCCAGCAGTTGCCCCTGGTAGGAGAGCACCCGCGGCGCCTCCTGGGCCTCCGCAGTTATCGGGATAAGGAGTAGCAGTGCGCACAGGCACACGAGGGGCGCCTCAAGGCGCGAAAGCGTAGCAGAAACCATGACGTATCGGACAGAATGACAAGACAGAAAAGCGGTGCCTCAGGGCAGGCGTGGCGGTTCGGGTAGGGGTTCAGGCCCACCGGGCGGGTCCTCATCGCCAGTGCCGTTCCCGCCCAGAATAAGAACAGCGGACGTAGCGGCGCCAGCCAGGACGGCCCCACCCAGGATCGCCAGCCAGGTGCGACCTCCGCCCCGCTCCTCTTCCGCGGCCGCTACATCCAACGTGCCCATCTGCAGCTGGCGCTGGACGGTGGACACGAGGGAGACGTACGACGGGGGGTCCTGCACCTCGTCGGGTTCGTACGTAGGATCGACGTTTAAGAGGCGGATCACCGCGCGACGGGCCTGGTCCAGGTTGCCGAGGTTGATGTAAGCCAGCGCCGACAGCCGCGCCATCTCGACCAGCAGTGCGTCGGGCAGGTCGTCGCGGTTGAGGCACTCCGACAGCAGGTCGTTCGCTTCAGCAAAGCGACCGTCAAAGTAGGCCTCCTCGGCGGCAGCGAACGCGTCGACGCACAAGTCGGCGTCGTCTGCCTCCTGCGCCGTAACCAGCGTCGGCACCACGGCCAGCGTTGCAAAGAGCAAGACAACAACCGTTGAAACGGCACGTAGCGGTGCCGTGGAAAGGCAATCCATCAAGAAAGGGGTGGAAGCAGAGGGGTAGGCTCTCCCAATGTACAGCCCCTTAGGGTAAATACCATAGCTTTTCGCCCCCTTTGGGGTCATCCAAAAGATGAGGCGATAGCCACCAATCTTTGAGCCAGCCGCCTCATTCCTGCCCGCGCAGGTTCACTTCGATGGAGGTTGAGGAGTCGGCCGAGACCGTAACCTGTTGCTGCTGCCGGCCCAGCGAGGGGTGCCGGACTTCTACCGTGTGGGTGCCCACGGGCAGCTCCGTGGTATAACGCACGTTGGTCTCACTGACGCGCAGCTCACCGTTGATGTACACGCTACCCCACGGCCGCGGCAGTACGCGCAACGTGCCGGTGAGGGCCTCCAGCGAAGCGACCTGGGTACGGGTGTCGCCTGCGCTAATGTCAATGGTGGACGTGTGGGTGCGGTACCCTTCCTGCCGCACCTCCACCGTGTAGGTGCCCTCGGGACGGTCGAGCGACAATGGCGTCGCGCCTACGGCCTCACCGTCCAGCGCTACCGTAGCGCCATCGGGCTGCGACGAAATCACGAGCGTACCCATGGCGGGCTCCGGTTCAGGTTCAGGCTCGGGCTCCGGGCGCGGCTGGGGCTGTGGTGAGGGCTGAGGGGACGAAGCAGGCGGGGACGACGGCAATGCGCGCCCTTCCAGCCGGGCCAGCTCCTCCGCCGGGTCGCGGGAGCGCATCTGGAACGCATACGACGGGGCGCTACCACCATCCACCACAATGAGCGTGTCCCGGCGGAAATACCGCTCGTGGTCGAAGGATAAGATGTACGCGCCCCCGGCCAGGCGATGATCGGTGACCGGACTGGTGCCGATGGAGTCGCCATCCACCAGGATCGTAACCCCATCGGGGCTGGTGGTAAACGTCACCAGCGCCGGTTCGCCGCGCATGGGGTCGGGTTGCGTGAGCGGCCGCTGCAGCACATCGGCCCGCTCTTCCAGCGTGGCCGGGCCGGCATCCGATGATTCGCGCAGCGCAAATGGATCGAAGTAGAGCAGCGCCGTCACGGCCAGCCCAAACAGCAGCACCGCCAACGGAAAGACGAGGTGCGGCAGCAGTTCGCGCAGGCGGTCGCCCAGCGATGGCGGCTCGGGCGGCGGCACATACCACTGCGGCTCCTCCTCCGTGGGAGGCAGCTTCCGCTTGCCCCGCGCTGGCGGGCGCTCGGGGCGCTGCGATGAGGACGAGGTGGGCATGAGAGCCGCTGGGAAAGGGATAACAGGGGATGCTGTATTCACCGTTTAATCCCACCTGAGGCCATGGGTTCGCCCGTCCTCGCTCCACGAAGGGCGCGCGCACCCACGAAAACTTCGGTGGTGCATCCGTACGATCAAATCGGTACCTTGCGAACCCGCCTGCTGATTTGCCCCCTCATCGAACGCTATCGCTATGCTTTACACAACCGCCGCTGCCCTCGATTTTGAGCGCCAGGATCTGCCTGCCCTACCACAGCCCGCAAAGGTGCTCCTGACGACCCCCGACCACTTTGACGTGCAATATGTCATCAATCCCCACATGGAAGGTCACATCGGCGATATCGACCACGCTCAGGCGCGAAAGCAGTGGGAGGCCGTCAAGGATGCGTATGCGCAACTCGACCTCAACATTGCGGTGATGGCGGGCGCTGAGGGCCTGCTGGATATGGTCTTCTGTGCCAACCAGACGCTCCCGTCGATTGACCCGGCCACCGGGCAAAAAGACGTGATCCTGAGCCGAATGCATGCCCCTGAGCGCAGCCCGGAGGTAGCCCATTACGCGGCCTACTTTGAGGCCGCGGGCTATACCGTCCATGCGTTGTATGACGACCCGCACACGTTCGAGGGCATGGGGGACGCGCTCTGGCACGCCGGGCGGCGCCTGCTCTGGGGCGGCTACGGCTTCCGCACCGACGCGGCGGCCTACGAGCCCATCAGCGACACGCTGGATGTGCCCATCGTGCTGCTACGGCTCGACGACCCCGACTTCTACCATCTCGACACCTGCCTCAGCATACTCGACGAGTCGACAGCGCTCATCTACCCGGGGGCGTTTGATGATGAAGGGCTGCGGATGCTATCGGCGCTGTTCGATACACTGATTAAGGCGGATGAACAGGAAGCCCGCGACCTCTTTGCGGTCAACGCTCACTGCCCGGACGGCCAGCACGTGCTCATCCAGGACGGTTGCACCCACACCATAGAGGCGCTGCGGAACGCTGGCTTTACGCCGGTGCCGCTCGATACCAGCGAATTCCTGAAGGCCGGCGGCTCGGTGTTCTGCATGAAGCTGATGTACTGGTAAGCTCACCGATACCTGTCCTGCGTTTATCTGCTTATCGCCTGCATGCACCTCTCCGTCGTCATTCCCACGCTTAACGAAGCCACCCAACTGCCACGCACCTTGCAATCGGTGGTGACGCAGGCCCACCCCTCCGAAATCATTGTGGTGGACGGCGGCTCGACCGACGGCACGCAGGCGGTAGCCTCCGACGCCGCCCACCTGATTGAGGCGCCGCGCGGCCGCGCCCGCCAGATGAACGCCGGGGCCCGAGTGGCCACTGGGGAGGCGCTCCTCTTCCTGCACGCCGATACGCGCCTGCCCCCTCACGCGTTCGCCCACATCCAGCAGGCCTTGCAGGCGCCGGGCACAGAGGCCGGGGCGTTTCGTCTGGCGTTTGATCGCGCCAGTCCACTGCTCGACTTCTACGCGTGGTGCACCCGCTGGCCGCTCCCGCAGATTTGTTTTGGCGACCGCGGCCTGTTTGTGACGCGGGCGGCCTTCGAGGCCGTGGGCGGGTTTCCCGATCAGCCCATGTTTGAAGACTTGGACCTGGTGCGCGCGCTGCATCGCCGCGGTGGATTTCGGTTTCTGGATACGGCCGTCACCACCTCGGCCCGGCGCTTCTCGGCCATGGGCGCCCTTAGGCAGCAACTGCTAAACGCCTTCTTGTGGACGCGCTACATGGCGGGCACGCCACCAGAGACGCTTGCATCGTACTACCGGTACAACGGAGGCTAACGGACCCTACGCCTTGCACTTTACCACTATAGGACTGTTATTATTGTACTTCTAATCTTTTCTACTGAACACCGAGCGTAGGATGATGCGGTTTTTGGGTGTATTATTGTTGATCGGACTGACTGCCTGTACCTCCACGCAAGAGCCTGCAACCTATGACCGGTCGCCGTTGCCTGACCGTGTGTGCGAAGGTGAGGTCCTGCAGACGTCCGACTCGGAGGTCATGGCCCAGCTTGACGCCATGCCGGAGCCGGTGGGTGGGATGACGGCTATTCAGGAGCAGATCCGCTATCCGGACACCGCCCATGCGCTTGGCCTGCAAACGCGCATCATCGTGGTGTTTACGGTAGGCCCCGATGGCCAACCGTGTGATGTGGACGTCGCCCAGACGGTAGACGAAGAGGAGCTCGAGGGGCTTGACGAGGAGGTCCGCGAGGCATTCTACGACCTGCAGCACCACGCCAAGCAGGCGATCTGGCGGACGGACTTCACGCCGGGCACCATCGATGGCGATCCGGTAGCGGTGCAGACCACGTGGCCCATCACGTTTCGGATTGGGAGTTGAAGAGGTGTGCCTGAGGGGCGCGCGTCCTGCCCGTGGCTCTGGGAAAGCGGTCGCGGGCATTGCATATAACCATTGCACGTCGTACGTTAGCCTCGTTCATTTTCCGCATGACCCGCACCGCACGTGCATCGGCTGGGGTGTTTCCCGAATGGCGAAACCGAACGACCACCCG